>Ga0213830_1000150_pt1 | contig 105044 bp, 84 predicted proteins | sample SWATP11_FD_161661 | JGI IMG/M metagenome (GOLD analysis project Ga0213830, IMG submission 161661) | Coastal seawater microbial communities from Marineland, Florida, United States - SWA TP1 #1 | ecosystem: Environmental > Aquatic > Marine > Coastal | place: USA: Florida | collected 2016-08-06 | reverse complement strand
TTTGCTTAGCGACAATAGCATTGTAGAACCACCTGATCCCATGCCGAACTCAGAAGTGAAATGCAATAGCGCCGATGGTAGTGTGGGAGTTCCCATGTGAGAGTAGGACATCGCTAAGCTTCCTATTTAGTAATAACCCAGCTTGCGCTGGGTTATTGCGTCTGGAGGGGTTCCCGAGTGGCCAAAGGGATCAGACTGTAAATCTGACGGCTCCGCCTTCGGTGGTTCGAATCCACCTCCCTCCACCATCATTCCAAAAGCCTGCTTACATAAGCAGGCTTTTTTCGTTTTAGTGAAGGTAATAAAAATAGTAGCGTTTTATAGATAGCCTATTATTTTTATCGTTTTTTTGCTTAGCGACAATAGCATTGTAGAACCACCTGATCCCATGCCGAACTCAGAAGTGAAATGCAATAGCGCCGATGGTAGTGTGGGAGTTCCCATGTGAGAGTAGGACATCGCTAAGCTTCCTATTTAGTAATTAAGCCCGCACATTGTGTGGGCTTTTTGCGTTATGGTGTTTGTCATTACTCTGTCATTAACGACTCTAAATGGAGTAATCTAGCTGTCTGTGATTTTTCAAATTTACGGCCATTATCGTTCTAACTATGAAACGTTGCTAACTCTTCAAATTTGCTTCTAAGTTTTACAAATCGCTTATAGGATTCACTTCTTGGTGAAATGTTTTTGAATTGTTTGATCAGAACCTTGGCTTGGTTAAAGTCTACTGAGCGTTGTGGATCGCACTCATAAGAGACGAGTAGTGCTTGTAACAGGTTAAGTTTGACACCAATATGATTTGGGAAGTGGTAGAGCGCTTGGTTAAGTTTGTCTATGGCAAGAGTATAATGATTCGCTTTGTAGAGTTTAATGCCTACCTCTAGCGCAGATTGCGCAGCTATCTTATCTTTTTCACTAATCGGACGTTCAGATAGTGCAACGACTTCTGACAATATCTCCATGTTATCGGGATTTGCCTGCGCGAGCTCATTCAATAGTTCAGTTGCCTGAGGCCTTCTGTTTAAAGCGATTAACGCTCTAGCGATGGTAAAGGTGCTGTCGGAGCTCAACTGGCTTTTATATCGCTTCAATAGCTTGTCAGCTTCTTTTAATACAGATTTAACCATGCCATGTTCTTTAGCCTTGTCGTGTAATCTGGCAATCAGGTATTGTGCAACCACTTTAAGCTCGTTGTTATTAAACTCTCGAACCATATCTGCAAGAACAGCAAAAGCTTTATTATTTAGACGTCTAACTTGCGATAAGCTCAAGTTGTCAGAATTCTCTATTAACGCTTCGGCAAACCTTATAGCATTATCTGGCTTTTTGTGTACAGAGTGATAAGCCAAATCATTTGTCTTAGATAACGCTTTAGTTGCCTTATCAAATTTGTTGTTATCTAAACAAAGCTGCGCATAGTGCTTAAGCCGTTTTACAGATAGTGGTGATACTAATAATGCCTGCTCTAGTATCTCTTCAGCTTTGTCCGGGTGGTTAGTTAATTCATATGTTTTAGCGAGCCAGTCATATGCCGATAGATAAAATGGGTTATCGTCTATAATCGCTTGAAAATAATGTGACGCTGCATCGTAGTCTTGTTCAACTAGAGCAACTTTTCCTAGGCCGATAGCGGCCCACTGGCAATTGGGCGAGCCTAAATAGGCTTGATAGATTTTTTTGGCTTGCTCGTATTCTTTAAGTTCAAAATGTTGTCGTGATTTAATGCCTAAACATTCACTTTTGTATAGTGAGTTTTGCTTAATCATCTGATCACAAAGGAATAATACGCGATTAGCGTCTTGCTCATCGAGCGCTTGATAGATGTTGGCCATAGCGGCTTTTTTTTCAAAGCACCTCGACAGACGTGTACCTAAATCTCTTAAGGTATATGGCTTAGTTAAATATTCATCGGGTTTATGCTCTAACGCGGCAAGTACCATCGCTTGAGAAACCTCAGCGGTGATCATTATCACGATGCAACGCCGATTAATGTATTGCTTTGCTCGCAACTCTTCGAGAATTTGTTGACCATTACGGCGGTCATCACCTAAATCGTACCCGAGCAATACAACGTCATAAGTGTTTGTTTCGCATAACGTAATAATGTCAGGGGCGTGGTGGCTTGTGTCGACAGCTTGCGCTCCCAAACTATAGGCAAATATTTTGAGCGTATCTCTTGATTGCTTAATATGGTCAATAATCAAGAACCGCTTACTTCCGTAATCAATATGTGCCATGAAATCCCTCTAAACCCCTTACCTATTAAGCTTTTAACGGAAAATCGGCAATTTGTCTAGTTTTGTTAGCCAGATCTGTATGATTAGGATAACAAGACAAAAAAACGTTGGTATTCAACGCCGGATAAATTCTGACACAATTTTCAGTGCCAGAGACTGTAACGATCTGTATTTATCGTTGCTCATGTACACTTATGCAAACTAAACAAGGTGACCTGCTCGAAGCTGACCTCAATGAAACGTTCACCCTTTGTTTAAGTGAATCTAATAAACAGTATACTTGCTGACAATGATTGCGCTCTCTTAGGTTATAATGTAGGCTTGCCGCCCCGCAATTTGATATCCAACAAACTTAAGAGAACGCACTATGGCTTTTAAAGCTTTGGGTCTTTCAGCCCAAATACTCACTGCAATTGAACAACAAGGGTATCAAACACCTTCGCCGATCCAAGAACAAGCAATACCGGCAATATTGTCTGGCAAAGATGTAATGGCAGCAGCACAAACCGGAACTGGCAAAACAGCTGGCTTTACTTTACCTATGCTAGAACTGATGTCTAAAGGACAACGAGCCAAAGCAAACCACATTCGAGCACTCGTGTTAACACCAACCAGAGAGCTTGCAGCACAGGTTAGTGATAGTGTTAACGCGTACGGGGCTAGTACCTCCCTTTCATCTCTCGTTGTTTATGGGGGCGTAAAAATAAACCCGCAAATGATGAAGCTGCGTAGTGGTGTAGATGTGTTAGTTGCTACGCCTGGGCGTCTATTGGATTTATACGAAAAGAATGCGGTGAAGTTTTCACAGGTTGAAATGCTTGTTCTCGATGAAGCAGACCGCATGTTGGACATGGGGTTTATTAAAGACCTTAAAAAGATCATTCAATTGTTGCCTCAGCGTAGACAAAACCTGATGTTCTCTGCAACATTTTCTCCCGATATTAAAGCTTTAGCCAAGGGTCTTATGCGTAATCCTACTGAGATTTCGGTAAGTCCACAAAACTCGACGGCTAAGTTGATAGAACAATCGTTGGTTCCAGTAGATAAAAAACAAAAGCCGCGCCTACTCACCTATTTGATTCAAGAAAATGACTGGCAGCAAGTGCTTGTATTCTGTCGCACTAAACACGGCGCTAATAGACTAACGCGTACGTTGGATGCTGCGGGTATTTCTGCGTTAGCAATCCATGGTAATAAGAGTCAAGGCGCCAGAACAAGAGCACTGGCAGCATTCAAAGCGTCAGAAATCAGGGTATTGGTTGCGACAGATATTGCGGCAAGAGGACTAGATATAGATCAACTGCCACAAGTGGTTAACTTTGAATTACCCAATGTAGCCGAAGACTACGTACATCGTATTGGTCGTACTGGTCGAGCAGGCTCCGTTGGATATGCGATTTCGCTAGTAAGCGCTGATGAGCTTAAACAATTAGAAGATATAGAATACGTCATTCAAAAGCACATTCCGCGCAAACTGGAACCGGGCTTTATGCCGGTCAATGAATTGCCTGAGAGCAGGGCGATCAAACCATTTAAAGCGAAAAAACCTAAAAAGCCGAAAAAATCTAAATCCGACAATCCAGCTGTACAATCAGGTGAAAAGAGTGAACGCAAGTCGGATAACAAAGATAAAACGCAAGCAAAGCGCAGGAAATATACTGGAAAGCCTAAAAAGCAAAGCTCTTCATCGGGCAAAAATCCATATTCAAATGGGCAGGCTCGAAAGAGATCCAAGCCTCAAAGACATCAACCAAAACAATAATAGTTTGCTATTTTGCCAATTGAGCAAGCCATTTGTCTAAATTATTAGCAAAGGCTTGCTTATCAGCTTGATTAAGTGGCGCACTACCGCCAGTTTCAATGCCACTCGCGCGTAATGTATCCATAAAATCCCGCATGTTTAGCCGTGACTTTATATTGTGTTCTGTGTATAACTCACCGCGAGGATTTAGCGCAATACAGCTTTTCTCGATGACTTCAGACGCCAGTGGAATATCACTGGTAATCACTAAATCTCCCGGTTGGCACCTTGTTACTATTTCATTATCGGCCACGTCAAAGCCAGAACTTACTTGAACAAATCGGACAAACTTTGACGGTGGTGTACGCATCGCATGATTAGCGATCAAGGTGGCTATCGTTTGAGTTCGCTCAGCTGCACGAAAAATAATTTCTTTTATCGCGACTGGACATGCATCTGCATCTACCCAAATATTCATTAAAAACCTTACCTAATAATATGAGTTCGTACTAGTGTAACGTGAACTCGTGACGAACAACACACGTTGTGTTTGATGGCTTACAATTTGACGCCTATAAAATTGATATATTCATTTTTTATCATACGCTTAAAGTATTGTTGTGTTGCTGAAAAGTAAGGAAGTAAAACCATGAATAAGCCACAAAGAGATCTTACTCTTAGATTTTTAGCAGAGCCTCAGGATGTCAATTTTGGCGGAAAGGTACATGGTGGTGCGGTGATGAAATGGATTGATCTGGCTGCATACGCTTGTGCGGCGGGTTGGAGTGGGCGTTATTGCGTTACCGCGTACGCCGGTGGTATTAAATTTGTCTCGCCCATTCTTGTTGGTAGCTTAGTTGAGGTAGAAGCTAAGGTAATTTATACAGGAAATTCGTCTATGCATATCGCGTTAGAGGTGAACGCTTGCGACCCAAAAAGCCTCAATCGCCGTAAAACGACACATTGTATTGTTATCATGGTAGCGGTAGACGAAGCGGGGCACAAAGTCGCCATTCCTAGCTGGCAACCTGTTACAGAACAAGATAAAAAGCAACATGCTTCGGCGGTTAAGCTAATGGAAATGCGGAAACAGATCAGTGACGAGATGGACGTTTTCGCAGAGTAGTCTTTTACTCAATTGGTGTAATTTGTAGTTATTGGCCATGTTAACGTGATGGCTGCGCCATGTGGCTGGAGATTGGCAACGGTTAACTCACCTTTGTGGTTGTTGGCAATTTCTGCACATAGTGGTAAGCCTATGCCAGAACCGTTTGGTTTGGTTGTATAGAAGGGAGTCAACACGTTATCTAAATTTGCGAAGCCAGGTCCATTGTCGGTAACACGAATTGTTTGTAATTGGTCTTCAAAAGTGAGCTGAATTGTCACTTCACAAAGTGGTTTATCTGAACCTTCCGCTGCATTCTTTAGTAAGTTAATGAGAACATGCGTTAGTTGATCTTTGTCACCACATACACTGACTGGCCCTACGTACGTGATGTCGGTATTAGGCAGTTGAAGCATTTCGCGAAGCTCTACGATAATTTTTTCAAAATCAAACCATTGGTATTTAGGTACTGGTAATTTGGAGAGCTGACCGTAATCACTGATGAAGGCTAACAGTCGATCACTACGACGCTTAATGCGTTGTAAAACTGTTCTTACGTGCTCTTCTGCTAATGTTTCCTGACACAACAGGGTATCTGCTAAGGAAGACATTGGTGTAAGAGAGTTTCGGATCTCGTGCCCTAATACACGAACTAGGCTTTGTTGTGTGTCTATCTTGTTATGATGCAATGCGTTGGCAACATTAGTCGCAGAAAAAAACCAGAGAAAGTGACCATTTTCTTGATATTGAATACATTGTACCTGCCATTTGTCGTCGAACAATGGGTGCTTAAGTTTCGCGTTATCAATGGTAAATCCTAACGACGTTGCGTGCGAACCAATTAACAGTGGTAATTTCAATTGCTCGATGAGTGCTGAATTACGATAAGTTAGTCGGAGATCTTTGTCAAAAAGACACACTGGATTAGGCCAACTATCTAGGATTTGTGGTAATAACGTGTCAAGTTGTCGGCTTTGTGCATTAGCGTTGACGTTATTCGAGGCGAGCAAGTGTATATCTTGTTGTAGCGCTAATAAAAGATTGTCAGGGTGTTGCCGTTTTATGCGTAAGTTATTTTCACCTTCTCGTAAGATTTGGGTATAAGTGGAGAGTTGCATGAGCGACTGGCACCAAAAATGATAACAACGCCAAGCCGCCCAAATCAAAGGATAACTGACAAAAAAGAGCAGGGTACTTATTGCCAGCCATGACCAACCCAAACTTAAACCTAGTGCAGTACAGAGGCTTAATATAAGTATCACTACGGCGGCTAGACCCGTGGCTAACCAATTTTCATGGCTCATGATTGATCACTCAAACTTGATATCATATTTTTCTAATCTTCGATACAAGGCATTGCGCGAAATATCTAGCAATTTAGCGGCTTCAACTACTTGCCCTGACGTTGTTTTCATTGCTTTTTCAATGAGCTGTCGTTCGGCTTGTTCTAATGGCTGTAAGGATATTTCATTTGATTTGCTCAAGTGAGTGTCTATGAGCAAATCTGTAGCTTCGATAACGACATTTGTCGACATTAACACTGCACGCTCGATCACATGGCTTAACTCTCTGACATTCCCTGGCCACTGATGTTGCTTTAATGCGACTAATGCGTTTTCCGATAACGGCTTTTCTTCTTTGAAATATTTTGTCGAGAACTTACTGATAAATAACTGAGCGAGTGCAGGAATGTCTTCTAGTCGCTCATTTAACGGTGGCATAGTTATCACTAAGGTATTCAAACGATAGAGTAAATCTTGCCTAAATTCCCCTTCTTGCACCATTGTTGCTAAGTCCGCGTTAGTCGCACTGATAATACGCACATTAGAGACGCTTGTTTGGCTAGAGCCCAATACTTCATATTCATTGGACTCAAGCACACGTAAAAGCTTCGGTTGTAGCGAATTTGGCAATGTGCCGATTTCATCAAAGAATAGCGTACCATTATCAGCCAGTTGAAAACGACCTACTCGGTGTTGTTTCGCGTCAGTAAATGCGCCTTTTTGATGACCAAATAGCTCACTTTCAAATAGGTTTTCAGGAATGGTAGCCATATTAACTGCGATAAATGGGCAAGCGCTACGCTGAGAAAGCTGGTGGATACGTGCAGCGAGCTGTGATTTGCCCGTGCCATTCTCGCCTAAGATCAGAATATTGGCATCTGTCGGCGCAACCTGCTGGATAAGAGATTCAATTGCCTGCATTGCAGGTGATAACGCAATCCAGTTATCATTGCTTGCTGCATTTGTATTGCCTAATAGTTGTCGATAGCCTTGATTCTCATTTGAGGTTTTTTTAAGTAATAATTGCTGTTCAATCGTCTTAATTAATTTGTCTTTGTGCCAAGGTTTTTCAATGAAGTCTGCGGCACCTTGTTTTAACCCTTCAACGGCCAGTTCAATGCTTCCCCATGCTGTCATCAAGATGACTGGAATATCGTATGGCGTTAGCTGGCGTAAAATGTCTAAGCCTTCTTGTCCACTGGTGGTATCGCGACTAAAGTTCATATCTAGCAACACAATATCTGGTTGCTGTCGACTTACTTGAGTTATAACTTCTTTCGCATTTTTCGCTTCAAGCGTTTTAAACCCTTTATCGTTGAGTAGCATAGTTAGTGCCAGTCGAATATCCTCGTCATCATCAGCGATTAAAATGGTAGCGGATTGGTTCGGGGATTGAATTGTCAAAATAACTCCGTGAAACTAAACTGGTAGTGAATACCGAATTGCTATAAAAGGTTAAACTAGGCAATTAACTCCGCCTAGTTTAACGATTTGTTTTTGATAGACCAATGAGTTATTACTCTGCTCTTAATGCCTTCATGGGATCGTGGCGTACGACACGCCATGCAGGGATCAGGACTGAGCCTACAACAATCGTAATGAGTCCTATGTCTAAGATAACCATCGCCTGCCAATTAAACGGGGGCAACATATCAAGTTGAGACTGAATTTCACGATAGCCAAATACTGACAGCATGAAACCGATGCCAAGCCCGATGGCTAACATCCAAGTTGCATCTTTTAAAATGAATTGTACCAAACGACTTTGCTTAGCGCCTGTCGCCATACGTACAGCAAGTTCATATTTACGGTGGTTTGTGGTCATTTGAGTTAACCCGCTAATACCAATTGCGGCTAAGAAAATTGTAAGTGCCGTCATGGTAAGCACAACATACAAGTTTATACGCTGATTCAAGGTTTGATTGTCCCATAGTGTATCGAGTGAACGTACTTGAAGGTTGGAAAGTTTAGGAAAGCTCTGGGCAAACTGTTCGCTTATCATAGCCGTCGTAAATGTTTGTCCGGCTGGTACTTTCACCGTAAAGTTCAACCGTCTTTCGGCACCAATATCCGCTCGATAGATCACTGGGATTTGCATCGGCGTAACAGACCCCGCGCGGCTAAAGGTAGTTGGCACTATACCTGTAATAATAAATTGTGTTGGATTGCCACCACTACTGAGTGCTACTGTTTTTCCAACTATTTCATCTAGTGTTAATTCCGGGTACAGACTTCTTGCCATATTTTCATCAATTACAATTTTTGGCTCATTTTGTCTTATTTGGCGTTCCGTTAAGTTGGTGCCAGCTAAGAATGGAATGTCAAAGGTAGCAAAAAAGTCCGCGCTTAAATGCCTGAGCTGATACATAATTTGATTGTCGGGTGTTTCTGGTTCGCTGAATACGCTTATGTTTAATGACGATGACAACGGTGCCATAGATGCAACAATAACGCGACTGCCTTGAATCTCTTGTTCGATCAAATTGGTGATTTGATCGTGTAATTGTTTAGCTTCACTGGTCTGATAATTTTCAGCCTCTCGAAGCTTTAATGCATATTCATCATCTTCAATATAGGCTTGTACTTCATAAGTATTATCGTAGGTATAACCCAAGTCTCGATAAACTGCATGATAACTTTGTACCGCTAGCATGACAGAAGCAGTAAGCAGAATGGAAGCAATCGCTAATTGGAGAACCATTAATCCTTTGCTAATGACTTGATTAGATTGCGCCTGAACACCTTTACCACTGCTAGACAAGTTGCTAGTAAGAGACATTTTATCAATATCGACAAGTGACAAGGCGCTAAATATCACGTTAAGCAAAGCGATGATGAGTACACTCATTAAGACAACATTTAAGTCCATTGAGATCTGATCGATAAATGGCAAGTTGTTTCCTGCGATGAGAGGTAAACTTTTTACGATCCAACCAGCCACCAGTATCCCGGTAATAGCGGCAAGTAAAAACAACGGAGTGTTTTCTAAGAAAACTAACAAACGCATTTTTGCTAAACTCGAGCCTAGGCTCAGTTGAACGGCGAATTCTTTTGTGCGGGTTTGGTAATGAGCCAAGAACAGATTTAGCAGGTTGATAGTCGCCATAAGCAATAGACCTATGACGGCAGCAAATAATGCAAATACGAGTCTGTCACTATCGCCAATAATTGCAGAGCGATAGTTGCCAATAGAGTAAACTTTAGGCGTATTACTTATAAAGTTCATGTAAACAGGACCAACATCTGCTGGTGTATTTTGAATAACAAAATCGGCTAACCAATTATCTATGTCGCTTTTTGATGGCATGGAAATATTGGCACTGTTCCCTTTAACTAATAAGACTTCTACTTCGTTGGCAATATCTGTTGATTCTTGTTCTTGGAGTAATTTACCAAGGTTATTTATCGTCCATATTTGTTGTGAAAGTACAGGTTCATTAGAAGTCACGGCCATTAAATCTTCAATAACGCCTGCGATTGTATAGCTGACATTTTCAAAGGTGAGTTGCTTCCCTATCACTGAAGGTTGTGCTGCGTAAGCTTGTTGCCACAGTGAATATGAAATCCAAACGTAGTTTTCTGGATCGGCCATGTTCACGTCGTCACCAAGAAGTAGTTGTGTGCCAAGCACTTCTAAAATAGTATTTGAGGCGTCATAACGTGTGGTTTCATAGCTGATATTGTCGATGGTAATACCTTGTTCGCGTACTGCTAAGCCTGCCCAGGTGCCCAAATCGCCAAAATGTTCATTAATATCGGCTAATCTACGAAAGTTCCAATAAGAAACTTGAAGCTCTTCACTCATTTTTAGCCGATACTCAAGGGTTTGTATCTTATGTTCATCGGCAACACCTTGTAATGGCTTAAATAATAGTGTGTTACTGATAGCTATAACGGTAAGCACAGCGCCTAGCGTCAAACCGAGCGTAAGTATGAGTGGAATGCTGAGTCTTGGCAGAGAAAAAATACGTCCAATGCCGTTGGTTAATGCGCGTTGATATAAACTCATGCGACCCCCTGTAACTCTTTACTTAGTTGACGTTCACTAACAATTTTACCGTCAAGCAATTGGATTTGTCGGCTAGCACAGCGTGAGTAGCGCGTATCGTGAGTCACCATTACAATGGTAGCGCCTTTCTTGTTTAAGCTTTCAAGGAGTGCCATTACTTGATCGCCATTTTTGCTATCAAGATTACCTGTTGGCTCATCGACTAAAATAAGATCCGGCTCACCTACCAACGCTCTGGCAATCGCGATACGTTGTTGTTGTCCACCAGACAATTGATTTGGTCGGTAGTGCTGGCGATGTAGCATATCAACTTCCGTAAGAACCTGTTCTACACGTTGTTTGATTTCGGCCCGGTTAGTTCCTCGATGTTCGAGTGGCAGAGCTACGTTGTCGAATACGGTCATGCTGTCGATCAAATTGAATGATTGGAAAACATAGCCAATATGTTCATTTCTGATCTTAGTGCGTTGGTCAACCGATAGACCCATAGTATCAATACCGGCTATTTGATAATTACCATCACTTGCTGTGTCCATTAAGCCCATGATCGACAGTAGTGTAGATTTACCGCATCCAGAAGGCCCTGTAATCGCGACAAACTCACTTTCCGTGATTGTCAGTGAGACGCCTTGTAATGCGTGCGTTTCAATTTGTTGTCCATCGTAGTGCTTGTGAATATTGTTCATTTCTACAATTTTTTTCATTGTTTATTCCTTAATTTCAAGCCGGCAATCGCGGTTTATTGTTCAAGCGATAGGTGTTGATATTGAGTGAAACTACCCATGTCGGTGGATACAATGGTTTGTCCTTGTTCAAGGCCATTGTTGATCAGTAGTTTTCCTTGCGATAATTCACCAAATGAGACTGTTTGCTGGACAAGCTCACTATCTGATGTGCGAACAAACACCGTGTTAGTACTACGTGGACGAAGTCCTGAAGTTTGCTCAATATACATGGCATTGTCTTCATGTTTAATAAAAACTTGTGCTGAAATGGCTAAGGCAGGTCGAGCATTAGAAGTTAACTCATCTTCAATCAATGCTTCAGCTAATATCGAGCCGTTTGTGACAATGCTTTCGATGCGTGATATGCGTGCTCTAAGTTTGCCTTTTTGCGTATCTATGATCACTGGTGCGTTTATATCTATTTGATCGGCCTGATGTTGAGGAACGCGCAAACGTGCCAGTAGTTCGGTGTTACTGCCCACTTTTGCTAGCGACTGACCTAAACTAACACTTTCGCCCAACTCAATATCAAGCGTTTGCAACGAGCCATTAATACCTGCTGTGACGTGCATATCACTTAATTGTTTTTCTAACAACGCAACCTGAGAAGTTTGCTGCTTTATAGTGATATCACGTTGTGTTAGTTGGTAATTTTGCATTTCCAAGAATTGCTGATATTTTTGTTTTTCAAACTCAAGACGTTTGGTTTGTTGTTTTACGGCAAGTTCAGCACGTCGCAGCTCAATTTTGGCAGCAACGCCTAAGTACATTAGATTTTGGTTGACCGATAGTTCTAATTTTGCTTTTTCAAGCTCTGCCTCAATATTGGCAATAGTGCTTTGATAATTTAGACGATCGTTTTGTTGCTCATACTTAAACGCTTCACGTTGGGCTTGTAGCTGTGCGAGTTGACCTTGTGCTTCACTTACTTCTTGCTCAAGTTTTGGGTTGGTCAGCTGAAGGATGACAGTCTCAGGCGTAACTAATGTGCCAGGGCGCACCAATATTTCTGAAACCTTGCCTTGCGCCGGTGCTGTTAATAAGCGCTCTTTTGCCGACGCGAGTTCACCATAGCTGCTGGCATACACGTCGATTGCGCCTGTTTTAACGGATTGGAAAGCAAGACTTGATAAAGGTATGGACTTTGTAGATTTACTACTGACAGCAACAGCAGCATAACCAATTAAACTGACAAAAACGGCACCCATAAGCCATTTTTTCTTGTGTGATTGGTGTGCTAACGTTATTTCCATAAATAATCCTTAATGAAACTTTGATGTTCGGATACAAGGAAATCTCGTGCCAACAATGTATTTTTCTTTTATAACATATGTTTATGTGTTTTTGTGGATGTAGTGATATTGGTAGATTGTTCGGTTTTGTGATTGGTGTTTACAAAAGCGAACAAGGTGGGTACTAAAATATATTCCGTTCACCCTGAGTAAGAGGAATGACGTATCGAAAGGATTGAATATCGACACTCTTTGCCATAAATTCAATCCCGCTCATCCTGAGCTTGACGAAGGACGCGTCATACCGTTCTTCCATGAACATCGACGCTCCTTGCCATCCATGGCATCGCGTCATACCGTTCTTCCATGAACATCGACGCTCCTTGCCATCCATGGCATCGCGTCATACCGTTCTTCCATGAACATAATGCAGCAAGTGCTGCTTTTTTAAGTCTTTTGAATTTTATCGATTAAAGCGTAAGCAAGTAAGAAACGAGTGAGTTGAACTCCTCAACAAAGTTTTTGCCGTCAAGAGCCTTAACATTGATAGCATACTTACCATTTACTACGAACGCTGGAACACCTGAAATATAGCGTCCTTGATGTAATCGGTCTTGATTCTTCTTGTCTTTCTTAGCTAGGCTAATTACAGAAAAGCTCTTCATACCTTGTTGAAACTTCTTAGCGTCGCCACCTACTTTCACATAGATTGCTTCCAAATCTTCTGCAGATTCAATTTTCTTGCGTTCTGTTTGAATGTGATTAAATAAAGCACCTGCAAACGCTTTTCCTAAACCCGTTTTTTCAGCAACTAAATTTGCTTGGGCAATTGTGTATTGGACTTCTTGAGACGTGAACTGCATGTAATCCGCGTGCGTTTTAACAAATTTAGCGTTGTTTGGAAGTGCTTTTGTCACTTCAGGTAATATTGATTCGAAGCTACGACAAGCAGGACAGTAATATGAAAAATATTCTCTTAATTCTGGCGTGTTAGTAGGTTGGCCAGGAGCAACAGTGTAATGTTTTCCTTCTTCCCATTTTGCTGCATGAACAGTCAATGGTAATGCGATGATCGCAACAAGCGCAATTAGCAATTTTTTCATTTTGATTAAGCTCACTATTATTAAGTTTTAAGTTGGGTCAGATACTAGCATTATTTTTAGCTCATGTAATATGCCAAACAGTCAGACCGCGAATATTGTTTTCTATTTTCAATTTACTGGTTTGAGATTGTAAGCAAATGTTGATGAATATAAGCTTAACGGCTAGAACTATGTCATAGTCAGGCATATCGTTAGCAATTAAGGAAAACAAATGGACAGTCATGAGATTGATTACGAAATTATTGGTCATTCAATGCAAATGGTAGAAATCGAGTTAGATCCACAAGAGTCTGTGATAGCAGAGGCTGGCGCCATGAACTATATGGAAGAAGGAATTGAATTTGAAACTAAAATGGGGGATGGCTCGGACGCTGAACAGGGGCTCATGGGCAAATTATTCTCCGCTGGGAAGCGCATGCTCACGGGAGAGTCTGTTTTCATGACGCATTTTACCAACCATGGTTATCAAAAACATCGGGTAGCGTTCGCAGCACCCTATCCAGGTTCGATTATTCCTATCGATCTTGCTGAACAGGGCGGCAGTATTATCTGTCAAAAGGATGCATTTCTGTGTGCAGCATTAGGAACGAAAATTGATATCGCGTTCAATAAAAAATTAGGCAGCGGTTTTTTTGGTGGTGAGGGCTTTATTCTTCAGCACTTGATTGGCGACGGTAAAGCGTTTGTTCACGCTGGCGGTACGGTCGTTGAAAAGCATTTAAACGGTGAAACATTAAAGCTTGATACTGGCTGTTTAGTCGCTTTTAGTGAAGGTATTAGTTATGACATCGAAATGGCGTCTGGGCTGAAAAGCATGTTCTTTGGCGGAGAAGGACTATTTCTAGCGACACTCAGCGGTCATGGTACGGTGTGGATACAGAGTTTACCGTTTTCGCGTTTGGCTGATCGCATTATTCAACATGCACCTAGCCTTGGTGGTCGTTCACAAGATGAATAGCGACGTTACAGGCCGACATCGACTAGGTGTTGGCCTGCAAACTCGCATCATTTTTGACGAACAACATAAGATAAGTCCAGCTTATTAGCAATGCGTTGAAGCAAAGCCTCAATTCTTACCGTTTTTGTTTGTAGTCTGTTTGTTTTATCAACTGTTTCACATGAAACCTTAGATTCTTTTTCATTGTATAGTGTTAAATTTGGGCTATTCATCAATGTCTCCTCATGCTTATGCTCAAACATAGATATATTTTTGCGTAGCTAAGCTAGACAAGCCAACGATCAAATATTAACTTTAATATAAGTAAAACTTATTCATTGGTGCCCATGGACAAACGGCTAAAGTATTTAAATGCTCTTCATTGTTTTGAAAGTGCTGCCCGACATCAGAGCTACAGTGCGGCGGCAGAGGAGTTATTCGTATCTCAAGCAGCAATTAGTCAGCAAATGAGAACACTTGAAAACGCACTGGATATAAAACTATTTGTTCGTCATGGGCGACAAATGCTATTGACGCAGCATGGCGAAACGTTATTTAACGCCTGTCGTCAGGGGTTTGAGCACATAGTACAAGGTCTAAACCGTATTCAAGTTGAGGGCATTCCCGGTGATTTAACGGTTACTTCAACACATGCATTTGCGACTTCTTGGATCATGCCAAGGCTATACAAGTTTTCTGCACAGTATCCTGATATTAATGTCAATATTTTGGGATCAAATCAAGTGGAAGACCTTAAAAAGAAACATTTAGATTTGGCGATTCGGTTTGGCCCAATAGAGCGGCTAAATGCTGGTGGGACGCTAGTTTGTGAACCTTTTGGTGAAGATTATGTATATCCGGTTTGCAGCCCCGAATTAAAGCAGCGCATGACCTTATCTCACCCACGTGATTTACTCAATTGTCGCTTAGTGAGTTTAGCTAATGAACGCGATATTACTTGGGAGAAATGGTTTGAAGTTGCTGGCGTAACTGAGTGCCGAAAAAGCAAGTTGTCTTCTATGGTAACGTCTGGTGACATGGCGTTGAGTGCAGCGCTAAGTGGGCATGGTGTGACATTAGCTGCTGGCGTGTTGTTTTCTCCTTATATTATGACGGGACAGTTAATCTTTCCGTTCAAGGTTCGGCATCCAGAAACATTACGTCGCTACTTGGCCTACGATCCACAGTCACCGAAAATTCAGCGTATTCAACTGTTTAGTAAGTGGCTGCAGGAAGAAATGCAGCAATCTGATCAATTGCTAACTCAAATATGAACTTTCTCGCCCATGCCCATTTAGCAACAGTTACGCAAAGCTCAATTACGGGCAATTTGCTTGGTGATTTCACTAAAGGCGTCGACATTACGCTTTTGCCTGTTAGGTGGCAGCTCGGAGTTAAGCTTCATCGTAAAATTGATGTTTATACCGATCGGCATCCGGCGATTAAAATGTGTCGTGTAGAGCTAGCAGGGTTGCGTCGTTATGGTGGAATTATTGTCGATATTATCGCTGATCATGTCGTTGCAAAGCATTTTAAACGTTTTCACGATGAGTCACTTGCCCAGTTCAGCGTAGAAGTTTATCGCGAATTAGCGCGAGAACATGGTCGTTTACCATCTCGATTTCAGGAGGTAAGTAAGCGAATGATAGAAGGCAATTGGCTTGAGAGCTATCAGGAAGTGAAATCTGTTAAGCTGGCTTTGGAGCGTACTGGCAATCGATTGTCGTCAAAGCCAGCGTTAGCAGATGGGTTAGCCTGGTATCTGGCTAACCCAAAAGAGATTGATGAGCGACTACTAGGCTTTTATCAATCTCTGATCGACTATAGCCAACAAGTTTATTCGCAATTAGAACTTGGGGCTAAGCTTAATACCAATCCGCATAAAGAATTACCCACTTAGAATGACATGGGCGACATTAGAACAAACGAAATAAGTGTAGATATAGTTGCTCTACATTAAGCTTATTTTGTGCAGTTATCATGTTGCCCATGCATTCCCAAAGGGCGAGTTTTAAAGGCTTATATGCGGCGTTATTGATTTTAACAAGGGAATAACCATTCTTTGCAATCAAAGCCTTGCCTCTAAGCCTTTAAATTCTCGCTAAGTGAGCAATCTCTTATACGGATTGGTATTAGGCGGCTTTCTCTGTTGAAACGTCCTGACGTATCAAGTAGTCGAATGCGCCTAAGCTAGCGTTGGCACCATCTCCCATTGCAATGATAATTTGCTTGAACGGAGAATCGGTCACATCACCGGCAGCAAATACCCCTGGCATTGAGGTTTCACCACGTGACGAAGTGATGATTTCGCCTCGTTCACTGACATCAATGGCATCATCCAACCATTCGGTATTAGGTACGAGCCCTATTTGCACAAATATTCCTGCGAGCGCTAATAGGTTGTTCTCACCCGTTACTCTATCTTGATAGCTCAAGCCTGTTACTTTAGTGCCGTTGCCAATGACTTCTGTTGTCATTGCGTTCGTGATGATGTCAATATTGGCAAGTGAACGTGCTTTTTTCTGAAGCACGGCATCGGCTCTCAGTTTGCTATCAAATTCTAACACTGTCACGTGTTCCACTATGCCTGCAAGATCAATTGCCGCCTCGATACCTGAATTTCCGCCTCCGATTACGGCCACTCGTTTGTTCTTGAATAGGGGACCATCACAATGTGGACAATAGGCGACACCAGCGCCTTTATATTCTGCTTCACCCGGCACGTTCATTTGTCGCCAGCGTGCACCTGTTGCCAAAATAACGCTTTTGCTTGATAGGGTTGCGCCACTTTCTAGTTCGACATGAATCAGTTCATCTCGACGTATATTTTTGGCAAGTTGATCTGTCATAATGTCAACGTCGTAGTCTTTTACGTGTTCTTCAAGTTGTGCAACGAGCTTCGGCCCTTCAGTTGCTTTAACAGAGATGAAGTTTTCGATGCCAACGGTATCTAGAACCTGACCACCAAAACGGTCAGCCACTATGCCTGTTTTAATGCCTTTTCTTGCTGCATACACGGCAGCTGAAGCACCCGCAGGCCCGCCGCCTACTACTAATACATCAAATGTTTCTTTGGAATTGAGCACTTGTGCTTGTTTGGCCGCTGCGTTCTTATCCACTTTCTTAAGGATTTCGCGCAATGAGACCCTCCCTTGAGCAAGTGACTGTCCATTTAGGAAGACACTGGGTACTGACATGATGTTACGCGCTGAAACTTCGTCTTCAAATAACGCGCCATCGATCATGGTATGTGTAATATTCGGGTTTAGTGCCGCCATCATATTTAGCGCTTGAACAACGTCAGGACAGTTTTGACAACTCAATGACACATAAGTCTCAAATTGAAATTCACCTTGTAATGAACGTACTTGGGCGATGTCGTCTTCAGATAGTTTGATTGGATGACCACCGCTGTGAAGTAGTGCTAAAACGAGCGAAGTGAACTCATGGCCTAAAGGGACCCCCGCAAAACTTATTTTTGTGCCTTTTTCACCCATTACTGTTAATGATGGGATGCGAACTTGCTGGTCTTCAGTGTTTGTTAAGGTGATAAGTGGTGATAGTGAAGCTATTTGTTCAGCTAGCGCTAATAATTCCTTTGATTTCCTGCTTTCATCTACCGCAATGCTTAACGTGATTGGCAAGGTTAGGTTGGTTAAATAGGTGTCTAGCTGTTTTAGAAGTGTTTGGTCTAACATCGTTATTTCCCGTTATTTGTTGCGATTACTCGAAGGTGAATGAGTGATCTGCGACAGCTGGTATCGCAGATCTTCGTCAATCTGTTGTATTGATTTAAATTTTTCCGACTAAATCTAAAGAAGGAGCTAATGTTTCCTCACCCGGTGTCCACGCAGCAGGACATACTTCTCCATCGTGCTCAGCAACGTATTGTGCTGCTTGAATTTTTCTAAGTAATTCAGCAGCTGAGCGGCCAATACCTAGGTCATGTACTTCCGCAATTTTAATTTCACCTTCCGGGTTAATTACAAAAGTGCCGCGTAGTGCTAAGCCTTCTTCTTCAATCATTACGCCAAAATTACGAGAAATTTTGCCTGTTGGATCGCCAATCATCGGGAATTTAATCTTATTGATCGTGTCTGAAGCGTCATGCCATGCTTTATGCGTAAAGTGTGTGTCTGTAGACACTGAATACACCTCAACACCCATAGATTGAAGCTGCTCGTAGTGATCCGCCATATCACCTAACTCAGTTGGACATACGAATGTGAAGTCAGCTGGGTAAAAGAAAACTACCGACCACTTATTCGCTAGATCTTGTTCACTCACTTCTACAAATTCACCGTTGTGAAAAGCAGTCGCGTTAAATGGCAAGATCTTGGTGTTGATAATTGATTGAGTCATTTCGTGTTCCTCGTATTTAAATTTTTGTTTGATTATCAGCGTTCGCTAACAATCATTTCGTTGGTTACGGAACAAATATTAATCTCAGTATTATGATTAATAAAATTGAATGATTAGATTGCTACGATAGTAAAAAGCGATTGATGGTTGATCCTAACAAGCATTCTGAAGTACCTTGAGTGACAAATTAATACAGTCCGAAAATGGGAAAGCCCTTGGCAAGCGTACTCGTCGTTGATGATCGAAGTGATATTCGGCTTAGTTTAGCGCTATTACTTGAAGATAATGGCTACACAATATTTGAAGCTGAAAGTCCGCAAATGGCACAAATGGTGATCAAGCAAGAAGTCATCGATGTTGTTGTGCTTGATATGAATTTTACGCTAGATACTACGTCTGGCGAAGAGGGTTTAGGCTTTTTACGGTGGTTAAAAGAAAGTGGAATCACAATTCCTGTCGTAGCGATGACAGCATGGACAAATACGGAACTCGTCGTGCAGGCAATGAAGGCTGGCGCCAGTGATTTCATTGAAAAGCCGTGGCGTAATAAGCAAATGCTGCATGCGATCGAGCAGCAATTGTCTATTCAATCTCTTCAGCAAGAAAATGCCAAGTACAAGCAACTACTTAATGATAGTGTGGATGAACACTATGTGTGGCGGTCAACGGTAATGACTGGTTTACTCAAAAAAATTGAAGCTGTGGCAGACACCGATGTTTCTGTTTTACTTACGGGAGAAAATGGCACTGGTAAGTCTGAATGCGCGCACTATCTTCATCGTTTGTCCAGTCGTAGCGACGGAACATTTGTTTCTGTGAACATGGGGGCAATTACTGAGACCTTATTTGAAAGTGAAATGTTTGGCCATAAAAAAGGCGCTTTTACCGATGCAAAAGCCGATCGAATTGGCCGGTTTGAACTCGCTAAGCGCGGTACGTTATTTTTGGACGAGATTGCTAACATTCCGGTTTCACAGCAAAGCAAGTTATTACGGGTACTTGAATCTGGTGAATATGAGGCGGTAGGTTCAAACAAAACGATGAAAGCGAACGTGCGTATTGTCAGCGCGACCAATGCTGACTTAGCAAAACTCATCGCTGACAACGACTTTAGACAGGATTTGTATTTTCGGTTAAATACTATCGAATTAGAAATCCCACCGCTGAGAGCACGAAAGAATGATCTAATACCGCTGGCTGAATATTTTATTAAAGGCTTTGCACATCGTTACCAACGGCTTGTGCATGCGCTAAGTGAGTCAGCTCAAAGTGCAATAAAATCATATGCCTGGCCTGGTAATGTACGAGAAATGAGGCACTTGATAGAACGCGCTGTTTTGTTGGCTACTTCTGACACGATTGAGGTTGAAGATTTACATATCTCCTCTGTTACGAGTGCTTCAACTAATGTAAACACTCTACCTATGATGACGCTAGCTGAGGCAGAAATTAACTTAATTAAGCAAGCATTGTCGCAAACCGATAATCATGTTGCCAATGCGGCTAAATTGGTTGGATTAACTAAGTCTTCTATGTACAGACGATTGGAAAAATATGGCCTCAGCTAATCCGATATCGCTAGAGCGATATATCAGTTTTCATTTGTTGATGCTGAGCACAATCTTTGTCGCACTCGTTGCGATGGTATGTTGGTTTTACGCAATTCCATTGGCGTGGAATATCATTGCCTGTCTTTTTGTTATCGCAATGATGGCCAGATTCACTTTGTCATTTCGACGCAAAGTATTACAAGCATTTAATCGAGCCACGTTACACTTAGATGCCATTGCCAATGAGGACTATAACCAGTTTGCTAAATCAAGTTTTCGCCAAGGTAAAGTCGCTGAGTTTCATCAACAGTTGAGACAGCTAAGTGAACACTTGCAACAGCAAAAGTCGCGTTACGATCAGCACGCATTTTTGGTTTATCAGTTAATCTCTCAATTGGACACGCCTGTACTTGTGTTTAATCAAAAACAACAGCTGACATCGAGTAATGACGCTTTTGAGCATTTGTTTGGTCAGCCTTGGCAGGTATTTCGTCACTATACGCCTGAGCGATTAGGTTTGGTAAGGTCAGGAGATAGTTGGGGCTTTAAAGATTCAAGCAAGCAAAGTAAATGGCAAATTCGCCATAGTGATTTCATAAATGAAGGACTCACCTATCAATTGTTCGTTTGCATTAACATAGAATCGGCGCTGAGAAAGCACCAGCTTGAGGCGTGGCAACAATTGATACGCGTATTGAGTCATGAGATAAGAAATTCACTCACACCGGTTTCATCTATGGCAGAATCTTTGGCTGATCGTAGTAAATCAGCTCGAGAAAAACAGGCGCTAAACGTGATTACAGAGCGTTGCCAGCATTTGCAGCGATTTGTTGAGCGTTATTCTTCGTTGTCGCAGAGATACGCACTCTCGTGTGGTTGGATAGATGCTAATGAGCTAGTTCAGACCATGATAACCTTGTTCAATAGTAAGCAACAGCAAGACAAATCACTGTCATTTCAAGTTAATTCACAAGTCGAACGATTTTGGGGGGATGCAAACTTCTTAGAGCAAGTATTGATTAATTTAATCAAAAACGCTTATGAAGCAGATGCCAATCAAGTATCTATCGCGATTACTGATCAGGAAGCGTTTACTATTGTTGAGATCAGCGATAATGGACATGGTTTTACCAACATAGAAAATGTGTTCGTTCCTTTATATACCACCAAAATCGACGGACAAGGCATTGGCTTGAATTTTTGTCGAAATGTTATTGAGCAACATAATGGTGTGCTTGAAATAACGAACAACGAACAAGGCGGCGCAACCGCAATGATCATTTTACCTCATGCTGCACAGGGCTAATGTTTTGGTGTTTTGTCCATAGGAGCTGTTGACCACATAGGTTGTACGGCTCAGAACAACAGCTCCTAGTTAAGAGTAGTCGAAAAAGAGCATTTGGTTAGGTGTGCACAGCACCAGAATTGTTTGTCAATTTGCATTACGTGGAGCTTTATATTGCTCTCACATATGTGCACTTTTTCATAAATTTATGATCAAAACTACCTTCAAGCTACCATCTTAATTCATTTATTTTAGTCCGTTTATGGGAATTTATTCAGTCCGATTTCGAAAATGACGTCCGGGTGATAGTGTTTTGTTATCGCTTACTTGTTGTTTTATATCGTTTTTGCTGGTTGGCACGACAATCGCTATACAACTATTAAGTTATGTACATAAGAGAGCGCTATGGATGTAGTAAAGCAAGTTAAGTCAACTACAGTTTTAAATCAAAAGTGGGTCGTGGGAAGTGTCCTGATGATTTTAATTGTGATGAGTTTGCTTATTATTCGTCAATCAGTAACACAAGTTATATTGTCCAAAAAAGACTTGTTGATCACTCAGGTAAAACGCGGTGACATTGATATCACAGTGACGGGTTATGGCAGCCTAACAACTGATAAATTGCAATTACTGACAGCGTTTTCACAAGCGACCGTACAAGAGATCGTATTGAAGCCTGGAGCCGCTGTCACGGCTGATAGCATCATTGTTAAACTTGCAAATCCCGAACTTGAACAGGCGAAAACGAGTGCAGAGCAGGAGCTATCCAAAGCTTTGGCTAATCTTAGACAGTTAAAAGTAAACCATAAGCGTGAGCTTTTGCAGGAAAAATCGAAACTAGCTGAATTAGAAGCTCTGCATGAAAGCGCATTGCTCAAAAAAAATGCCGAAGCCCAACTAGTTGAGCAGGGAATAGTGTCAGAACTGACTTTCAAAGAAAGTAAGTTACGTGAAAGTCAATTAGCGAAACGCATAGCGTTATTCAAAGAACAAAATGCCCAACTGTCTAGTGTTCATTTGGAGGCGATCAATATTGCTAATGACCGAGTAAATCAGCAACGCGGTATGTTGGCTGTAGCGCAAGATCGAGTAAATAAACTCACGATCAGAGCTGGTATCAATGGGATATTACAACGTTTGTCAGTTTCATTGGGGCAGAGTTTGAATGCGGGACAAGAAGTTGCTTTGATTGGCAGTACTAGTGAACTTATCGCTTTAGTCAAAGTCCCCCAAAGTCAAGCTAGTCTTGTTGCGATTGGTCAAAAGGCGCTTGTTGATACACGATTAGACGTTGTAGAAGGGCAAGTGGTACGTATTGACCCAATTGTATCGAACAATACGGTTGAAGTAGAAATTGCATTGCCAAGTGAATTACCGACCAGCGCCCGTTTACAGCAAAACGTGGATGCAGAGATAATTTCTAAATCGTTGACCGATGTTCTCTATGTGCAAAGGCCAGCAAACACGCAAGCACAAAGCGAAGCAAATTTTTATCGAGTCGCGCCCACGGGTGATAGTGCTGCGCAGGTTGCCATCAAATTTGGCGACAAAGCCGGAAAATTCATCCAAATTTTACAAGGCGCGACTGAAAGCGATACGTTAATTATAAGTGATTTATCAAACTATCAAGCAGAGACTATATCTCTTAATTGATAAGGCGCATTTTCTTAAATTATAGAGAGCGTTGAAACCAGTAAAAATAACAAATACCAACGACAGAAATTCGATAATAGGAATGAACAAAATGAAAAAGCAAGTATTGGAAATGCAAAACATTGCCAAAATTTTCGAAACTGAGGAAATGGAAACGCACGCGTTAAAAAACGTAAATCTATCTGTTTATGAAGGGGACTATGTCGCTATATCGGGTCCGTCTGGCTGTGGAAAGTCGACACTACTGTCGATCATGGGGTTGTTAGATATTGCATCGAGCGGTGTCTATAAGATTGATGGTGTCGATGTTTCTAGCTTAGACCTCGATCAAGCAGCCAAGATCCGTAATGAAAAAATAGGATTTATCTTTCAGTCATTTAACCTAATCGACGAATTGTCTGTCTTCGATAATGTGGCTTTGCCACTTCGCTATAGCGAAAGTAAACCTGCGACCAGCGAGATTCGACAACGCGTGATTGCCTGTTTGGAGCAAGTTGGTTTAAGTCACCGAACCAATCACCGCCCTAATCAATTATCCGGTGGACAGCAGCAGCGCGTCGCAATAGCTAGAGCATTGGTTGCACAACCTACGGTGCTATTGGTTGACGAGCCAACGGGTAACCTTGATTCGAAAAGCGGGGATATGGTGATGGATGTGTTAGCTGACCTAAACAAACAAGGTACGACTATTTGCATGGTGACACATGATCCGCGTTATGCAGATATGGCCAGCACCCAAATACGCTTGCTTGACGGCACTATTCTTGGCGCTCCACAAGCACAAATGGTGAGTTAATTCACTTAAGTTTTCAGTTGGTTGGCACACTAAAAATGTATCTATTTTTAAGACAATTTCTGCAAGCATGGCATAGTTTAAAACATCGACCAGGGTTGTTGTTTAACATGGCCTCATCCATTGGTTTAACACTAGGCGCGCTGGTTTGTGCATTGACGTTAGTGTACTTTATGGTATCTCATCCACTAAACTTTCCGAATCATCAACAGCTACACTTGTTATATGCAACATGGCTGGATGAAATGGGTCAACCGCAATCTAAAGGTATTGCCCATGAACAAGCTGAGTATTTATATAAACAGCGTTCACCAGATGCTGATATTGCCCTTAGTTATAATATTACGGATGTCATTACCTCACTTGTTGATCAGCCAGCCGTCCAAACCAACTACGTTACTCGTAACTGGTTTCAATTATTAGACGTAGAGGCGGACATTGGCGACTTACCTGATTGGGATAAGTCGCTAGATGACGCAACGCCACAGGCTTTGATCAGTTATAAGCTATGGCAATCGCATTTTGCTGGAAAAAGCGATGCTGTTGGTCAGTCGATCACCATTAGAGGCATCAATCACAAGATTGTTGGTGTAATGCCAGCAAACTATCGTGATCCGGAAGTTTTCGAAATAGGTCGTGAGGTTGATGTATGGTTAAACTGGAACCTTAATTGGAGCAAACAAATGGGGTGGCAGAACTGGCAAGATCCAGATGAAGCTGTCCGCCTATTGTTAATGTCACCGCCTGATATAGTGAGTACTCAGGCTTCCACGCTCAATGTCTTGCTAAATGACGCTTGGCTGATGCAAGTGGCAAATATGTCAGGCTATAACGGCTGGTCGCTTTCCTTAGATGCTACCAAATTGCAAACAGCCATATATGGCGATCAATCAATGCTCATTTACATGATATCGTTAGCCTGCTTTGGTTTATTCGTAATTTGTATCGCTAACACGACTAATTTGTTATTAGCGCGAACGATAGAACAACACTTCAGTTTGTCTATACAAGCTGCTTTGGGAGCAAGGCCAAAGCATATTAGGCTAGCAATATTTGCTGAAATTTTGGTGATCATGTTATTTACGCTGCCCGTGAGCCTAATCACTACTGCGGCGGGATTTCATGTTATTCAGCTTTTTCTTGCTGACTTAATGCCTAGAGCTAACGAGTTAGGAATTGGCGGGACCAATGTGCTAATAACGTTGTTTATTTTAAGTGTTGTTAGTGGAATTTATACGTTCTTATGCGCTCGTGTAGTTAATTACCGTCAATTAAACTCAGCACTGGCCAGCAGCGGTAAAGGAGTCAGCGCGCAAATCTCTAAGCGAACACGTCGTAACTTGATTATTAGCCAAGTGACCATTGCGAGCCTGCTGTTGTTTATTAACATCAATATTATGCAATCAGCGACACAAATAGTGATGGCGCCGTCGATATTATCGTTAGAGGATAGGTGGCAACTACGTTTGGCAGAGAAAAATCCTACCTCGTTGGATAATGCTACATTGCGCCAATCCTTAGACGAGTTTAAAAAAGTACTGCAAGCCCATCCCACTATCGAACAGGTTAGCCAGTCTCTTTCTCCATTGATTTGGTCGGGAACTTTTCCTTTTGTCATGGTTGACAGTAATGAACAATTTTCACCGCAGGCCAAATTCATTGATGAAAATTATTTTTCAATCTTAGGTCAGTCGTTCATTGAGGGAGATAATTTCACTCGTGATCAGATAAAAGACAGAGCCAATGTTGTGATTGTGAATGAGGTGTTAGCCGAGCAATTGTCGCCATCTGGAGGTGCTATCGGTAAGCAAATGCAGTTTTGGGGAAGGCATCATACAATCATAGGTGTGGTAAAAGGCACGAAGAAACCCAATGAGATAGCAATTCCGCCCATGCGCTATACGCCTGACCGAGGTGAGCGGCCTGTATTTATCGTGCAATTCAAAGAAGGGCATCAACTAAGTAAAGCAGCTATGCTGCAACTAATTGAAGATGAAACGTCACAATTCACAATGTTTTCTTATAGCGAATTGAAAAGTGATCATGATCGCTTGCTCTTTGCTGAGTATACCAGTTTGGTAGCTTCAATCGTTTTGACTGCCTTGACTATATTCCTCGCGAGTATTGGCTTGTATGGCGTGCTTAAATATAGCAGCCACATGCGTCGAAGGGAGTTTGGTACACGGCTATCATTGGGGGCTAGGCGAATTGACATTATTCAACTTGCACTCAAAGACAATGGAAAACCTGTCATCACTGGCATTGCTATTTCAGCGCTACTCATCTGCTTATTTAGTCCTTGGCAGACACAAGTGTTACCTACACTGAGTACGAACAACATACTTTTGGCAGTGTTTTCTACAATTGCTTTCTGTATGAGCATAGGCGCTATATCCAGTTATTTTCCCATCAGGGCAATAATCAACCAACCGATAAGTCATAGTTTGAAGGGGTAACACATGGCACTATATTTATTTTTTATTCGCCAAACGTTTACAGAACTTGGATACAAGAAAGGGTTTTCGGCCACTGTTATCCTAACAATGAGTCTCGCGTTAACTGCGTTTATGTTGGTAAGCACACTTATGTATACGGTGTTTTACAAGTCATTGCCGTATCCTGATGCAGACCAACTGACGATAGTAGAGCATCAACTTATAAATGATTCTCAAGAAATTGACGGAAACGCATTTATTTATCCGAATCTGGCATATTTATATGAAAATCAATCGGTTTTAGATAATGGTACGATGGCTTATTTTGATGCTGATGTCGTCACGTCACATCCAGAACAGCCTATGGTAGAGATAAGTTATGTGACACCTGAATGGTTTTCCTTGTTTCCTGCTGAGATGTTGTTGGGGCGTGCATTTGAAGCAACAGAACAACTTAACAGTTACAACCCTGTCGCTATCCTTACATATGACAGTTGGCGAGATAATTTTGCCAGCAACACCAATATCATTGGTCAGTCGATTACCTTTGGAGGGAGATCGTATAAGGTTGTCGGCGTGTTGTCGCAATACTATCAAGTGCCAAAATTACTAGGTGCGTGGAGCAACGTTGGCCTGTACATTCCATGGGACTTTAATTCGGTGAGTGAACGAGACCGACAAAGTTGGGGCAATGACGATAGCGGGTTGAAGTTTATTGGAAAATTCAAAGAAAACTTAACAGTTACTCAGTCCAATCAGCTCATCACAACACTGATCAATGGCAAATGGCAGCAGCAAGTGGCGAGCGAAAACTTTTTCAAAGGCTGGTCAGTACGTTTGTCACTTCATTCGTTGCAAGATGTTGTTACTGGACCCGCACAGGAGAGTCTTAGATTACTGGCTGTAGGAGTGGTCGGCCTAGTACTTATATCCTTTATTAACATCGCCAACTTATTTACTGCACAGCAAGCGTCTCAAAGTCAAAATATGGCGATAGCCGCAGCGGTTGGCGCCACTAAACGACACATTGCATTACAAATATTCACGCAAGCCTTTTTATTAATGAGCATTGCCAGTGGTTTTGCGGTAGTTGCATCGTTCATATTGTTACCATGGATAGCACACACACTTACTGACTATTTGCCGCGAGCGAATGAGTTATCAATTTATTCCGAAGTAATGGCTATTTCCTTATTGGTTGCGTTTGTTGTTGCAATTGGGTTAGCGGCTATTTCAGCGCGTGCTATTAATTATCGCAAACTGCAACAATACCTATCTGGAAGTGGTAAAGGTACGAGCATACAAGTATCAGCGCGTGTGAGAAAAGCAATGATTAGTTCGCAGGTGGCGATTGCTAGTTTGTTATTGTTTATCAATATTTCACTCGTACTCGATGGAGTAGCACTACTTAACAAGCCACTTGGCTATCAGCCGGATAACCGCTCATTTGCCGTATTGGCATTGCCTGATGCAAATGCTTCATTGCGCAATGAAGTAATGAAGAATGTCGTAACCGAACTAAAATCTTTGCCTATGGTGGTTGATGTTAGTCAGGCACTGAGGCCATCTTCGTTTTTTACGAGCGGCATGACCAGCACTTCTACCAACAAGAGTCATTCGTGGCGGACTAAGCCGGTTGATCATCGATATTTTTCATTAATGGAATATGAATTTGTTGACGGAGATGATTTTACGCAACAAGAATTTGAGGGGAGCGAACGTCTTGCGGTGGTCAATCAGTCACTTGCCAACATATTAGCTAGCGAAGGCGATGTTATTGGCTACACCTACACCAACGGACTAAGAGTGATCGGTATAGTGAAAGATATCTTGGTTCCGGGTGAACGAGAGAGTTCGCCGCGCATGTACGTACTGTCTTTACCGTCACGCAACATGATGATTATTCAAACGAAAGGCGGGCAGGCACTACCGCGCGAACTACTTATACAAAGGATAAAGCAAGTGGATCCGCAACTGGCGTTGTTTAGCTATGAATCTCTGGCTGATAATCGAGATAACCGACTTCTTCTGAGCAAAGTGACGATCTTTAGCGCATTGGCAATCACTTTGGTCACTATTTTCTTGTCGGCAATTGGACTCTATGGTGTGTTCAATATGACCAGCCAAATGCGACAAAACGAACTTGCCATACGCATGGCGGTTGGCGCTAGAAGGGCCACAATTGTGCAGCAGTTAGTCGCGGAAAATACTGTCACTGCCATGATTGGCGTTGGATTATCAGTTTTCTGTGGTTTCGTACTTTATTCGGTAGATATGGTGTTACCCGAGGTTATCGCGATGCGATATTTAAGTACGGGCTTGCTGTTTACTTTGTTGTTCGTTGTTACGATACTCATAAGTTCGACATATCTGCCATTGCGTCGTTTGTTTACACAGCCTTTGAAAAATATCATTGCTAATTAAAGAGTTAAATAATACGTAATTTATACGTAAATAAAGGTCCTAGAAAAATGCTCCGCTGTTATAACAATTGCGGAGCAATCAAGACAAGGACAAACTAATTTAACTGTATCAAATAGGTAAAACTGGCGAAGTGAATGATGTTGCAGTAGCTTCTTCCATTCACCATCGAGGCTATTAACCAAAAAATTGGCGAAGTTTGTCAAATATACTTGAGGGTTCGTTGGCAGCCTCAACATATTGATAAGTTTCGTCAAGCAATTTAATGCGCAGTGAATAAGTACCACCGTGACCCCAAGGCCACCAAATTGCGACAATTGCTGGTGTTTGTTCGTGTGCCGGCAACGTAAACAACTTCTGTTCTTTCGTTAGTCGACTTAAGTCGCCTAACTGCATTTTGAGGGCTGACGGCATGAAGCGTATTGATTTTTTGTCCCATTCGTGGGGGAATCGTTCACGTAAACTCGCTAATACACCATCTGAGCGGTTCTGAGCAAATTCAGACAACATGGCAGAAAAACGATCATCCCAGCGCCATTTAAGTGTTTCATCAAGTTCGTTACTCAACTCAGCACGACAATGGTAGGTTAACTGTTCTATTTCAGTTTGTTTGTATCTCACGTCTTCTTCCAATTTACTACCCTGTGGCTATTCTATGAGTACTCTATGACAGTATTGTGACTCATGGTCATATTTTATCCAACATTATGAAACTCTCAACGTAATAACGATAAGAGCATCTGCCTATATCAGTAGCTTAAATTATAGTTTTTCAGCACCTAACCAACTCGTCAAAAACGCTTGTTGTTGTGTAGACAACTCTTCTCCTTCCATACGAATTAATCTAATGCTGGGATCGGCAACAAAGGTGATTTGTTTCGTTACAGCAATACCGCGTTGAATGTATTCAATGGTGGTGCTATCACCCACGTTAAATTGTGCTAAGGCCTTTTGCCACAGGTCGTTTGAACGGATAGTTCTTCGTCCTAGTTTAACTATTTGGTCGCCACGTTCAACACCTGCTAAATATAACGGCGAGCCAACTTTAATTGCTTTGCTAACGATCGCATCATCGCCATGAAAGTTTAGGCTTACTTGTCCCAAATATGCACTTTCCGTGTCAGCTTGTTTAACCTCGATGCCTGCAGCGGCTAACAGAGACGTAAAGTCAGGCTTGGTTTGTCCGTAAATGTGATCTGCGAAGAATTTATCTACAAATCGACTATCTCCTAAGACTTTTACTAGTGTGTCTTTAAGATCGTCTCTAGTGTAAGGTTTCTCGTGCTGGCCGAAGTCTTGCCACATTGCGCGCATGTAATCGTCTAGTGACTTTCCTGGGAATTCAGTGCGAATCGATAAATCGAGCGCCAATGCCATCGCGCGACCGTAGATATAGTAACTAAAGAAAATATTACTGAAATTAGTCTTGTCGATTGAGGTGCCAGCATCAGTAAAAGTCGCAAGCATACTCGCACCTTCTGGTGTGAAGTATAAGCGGCCCGGGAATTGTTCTGCTTGGTTAACAATCGCTGTGACTGTTTTGAGGTATTCGTCTATAGTCGACTGCTGTGCTCGGCGCATAATGAGGCGATCATAATATGTGGTAAATCCCTCGGCAAACCACAAATTACGTGACATATTGTGGCCGCTGAAATCGAATGGTTCTAAGTCTTGTGGGCGGATGCGTTCGACATTCCATGCATGAAAAAATTCGTGAGAAAGCGTACTCAGTTGACCATATTCAGCTTCGTCTAAAGACATATTTTTGGTCAATATGGTCGAGTTCCTATGCTCCATGCCATCGTTGTTCACATGCGGTAAATAACACGCGATAAAAGTGTATTCACCATAATCGAATGCAGGGGCGCTGCCATAAAGTTTAATCTGTTCATCCACAACAGCCTTAGCCATTTCAGTGTAATTATCTACATCTTCAGGTAATCCGTCATGATGGACGGCTAAATTAATGGTGTAACTTTTTTGATCTGGAGAGGTTACTTGCCAAGAGCGTACGGCATGATCACTGAGCTCAATTGGACTATCCATGAAATATGCTAAGTTGGGGGCGTTAAACTCATAGCGGCCTTTGCCTTTGGGCAGTTGAGTAGCGACTTTCCATTTTGGGTCAAAAGGTTGAAATTTAATCGTGATTGGATCTTGCTCTAATCCTGTCGCCCACATAAAACTAGCGGGAATATTCATGTGAGCGTGGGTACGATCGATTTGTGTATACGTACCGTCGGCTCTATCACCAAACAAAGTATAAGTGATGGTAACTTCGCCATCATGGCCAGTTACATGCCACTGGTACGGGTTAGGACGTTCCACCCTTAAGGGTTGACCCACGCTATTTACGGCAGTCACGTTGTACACGTTCTTGGCAAATTCATGTAGTGCATAGCGACCGGGAGAAGAACGACTCATTTGCACTTCGAGTAACGGTGACTGAAGGTTAGTATACGTTACTGATATTTGTGCTTCGTGGTGCGGTGCGTTGTCGAATGACACTTGGTAATGTGTATCTGCAAGGGCAGAGGTGACACATAACGCGCTACTGATGGCGATGATTTTCTTCATGTCCTAACCTGACTTGTTCAATATTTGGCATTGAGTGTATAAATTATCCCGTTGTAAATATAGCGATAATTACAAATTGAGCGTGTTTTTCTCTTCATTTCACATGTTAACAGATGGTCTGTACGGTCAATAGTTGTCGTTTCGCGGTCAATATTTTTGGTTTGGTTCTCCGTAAAGTAACTAGAGCGTGTGTGTACAGGAACTTAGCATGAACTTTATCTTAGCGGCGATTCCGCTCTTCTTATTGCTTATTGTTATTGAATTAGTCGTCGATCGCTATCGTGGCACTGGCTATTATCGATTCAACGACGCAATAAACTCGTTAAACCTCGGCATATTTAGCCGCGTGACGGGCATATTGAAGGCTGCTATTCCTTTTTCTGTTTACTATTTGTTATACGAAAATTATGCGTTGTTTACCTTTAATCAAGACAGTATTTGGTTATGGCTAATTGCATTCGTGCTCTATGATCTCGCCTATTATTGGATACACCGCCTAAATCACCGAATTTCTGTCATGTGGGGATCGCATGTTGTTCACCATTCGAGTGAAGAATACAACTTAACAACTGCGCTAAGACAAACCAGTACGCCAAGCCTGTTAGGTTGGACGATAGTGCTCCCGTTGGCGTGCGTAGGTATTAGTCCAATGCTCTTACTTGCGTGCGCCTCACTTAACTTGATTTATCAATTTTGGGTACATACGCGTCACATTGACAAAATGCCTGCGTGGTTTGAAGCCATTTTTGTCACCCCAAGTCATCATCGTGTGCATCATGCACTCAACAGAGACTACATTGATAAAAACTTTGGTGGTGTTTTTATTCTTTGGGATAAATTGTTTCGTTCGTTCCAAGCCGAAAAATCTGAAATTGAGACGGTGTATGGCGTTAGTCAGCAATTAAAAAGCTGGAACCCTTTGTGGGCTAATTTTCAAGTGTACTTCTTGTTGTGGCAAGACGCCTGGCGTACGCGCAATTGGCGCGACAAAATTAAGGTGTGGTTCATGCCGCCGGGCTGGCGACCAGACGATGTTAAGCAAGAGTTTCCGCGTCAGTACGTAACCACTAAAACGATGCATAATCTCAGGTTCGATACTGACATTTCAACTGCTCGAAAACGTTACTTATCTTGCCAATACCTTGTGTTTTTATTGGGAATTGTTGGTTTATTATTGGGCGCTGGTCAAAATTCACTGTTCGTTAACCTTACACTATGCACCATCGCTACCATTAACCTCTTGGTCATTGGTATGGTTCAAGCGCGTCAATCTTATTCATTATTCGCGGAATGTATTCGTTTATTCTTGTTGTCAACCGCGATGGTATGGCAGCTACCCGAAGCATATCGCCAGATTGGAGTGCTATGTGCGCTCGGCTACGTGGTTGCTTCAATTAGCTTTATAAAACTTTATGTCAAAGTGCGCGAAGATAATATTTTATCTAATAAAGACACCGTCATAACACAATAAAAAACCAATATTAAATTAATAAAATAACAATAATCAGTATTTGTAGTTTTGGGGAGAAGATAAGTGAATCTTTATGGTTTTCAAAAAGGAAATAAGCAAAAAACGTCATTACGCAAGGCGAAAATTGCAAGCGCTATTGCTGTGGCATTAATGCCACAACTTGCGTCAGCAGAAGAGCAGGCGGCGCAAAACAGCTACAACGAAATAGAAGTCATTGAAGTGAGCGCGCAACGTCGAGTTGAGAGTATACAAGCGGTACCAATTGCCATATCGGCGTTTTCAGACGAAACGCTTCGCAAGCTAGGTGCTGAAAACCTTAATGATCTGGGGCTATTTACCCCAGGGCTTGAAACGAATAATGCCACCGCAACGCAAACAACCTTTAATATTCGTGGTATCACGACTAATGACTTTGGCATAGGGTTAGACCCTGCTGTTGCTGTGTACATTGATGGCGTTTATGTTGGACGACGCGGCACGTCTAACCTGAACTTTAACGATATCGAACGGGTAGAGGTGCTCAAAGGCCCACAGGGAACTTTGTTCGGACGTAACTCAGCGGCGGGTGCCGTTAATATTCTAACTAAGAGACCCGTTGATGACACCGAAGGTAGCATACAACTAACTTTGGGTAACTACGACAAAGTCAAACTCGAAGCGAGTTATAATACGCCACTTAGCGATTCTGTTGCGATGCGTACGAGTGTGGTGAGAAACTATCGTGGTGGTTACGTAGATGTGGTAGGTCAACGTGACAAAATTGGCAATAATAACGACTGGTCGTTTCGAAATGATATTTTATGGCAAGTGAATGACGATTTAGAAGCTGTTTTGCGCTTTGACATTTCTGAAATTGATCAGGATTCGCGTCCTGCAGCAACGCTCAACACTGCCTACGGTTCTGGCGATCCATATGGTGCGGTAGAAACTGATTGGGAAGACAACAAAGAAGTGCGTGATGCACGAGGACTGTCTTTAGAGGTCAACTACGATTTGGGTAATATGTTGTTCACCTCAATTACTGCGTATCGCGATTTTACTCGCTACAACGCGATGGAAGATGATGGCAGTGCGTTTGACCGCGCTTATTTCGGCAGTATCTTGGATGAAGATCAATCGCAGTTTTCACAAGAATTTAGACTTACTGGTGCGACAGAACAATTCAAGTGGACACTCGGAGCAACATACTTCGATGAAGACATGACGCAGGACACGCATGCCAACTTCAACTTTCAAACACTAGACGGATTTGCGATGACCAATGCGGGCATAGATCCGTCAATGATTCCGGCAATTCAGCCAGGACTCGGTATGGCAGGCTTTTTCAGTCAGATAGTGCCTGCTGAAACGATTGCCCAGATCATGGCTGGTACACCACTTCAGCCAGAGCATGTATTGGGTATTCTGGTGCTTAATAACTATGGACGTTCTTTCAATGAGCTTACTAATAACCGCAGTCAAACAAAGAGTTATGCAGTATACGGCGATGGTACTTATAGCCTTACTGACAAGCTCGACCTTACACTTGGGTTGAGATACAGCGTTGATAAGAAGACTTTTGATATCAATACTCAATATCAAAATACTATCGATATGGCGTTCCAAGGAATAGAAGACATTCCAATTGGCCTCGCGTTCTCTGTGCCAACTCAATCACAGCAAAGCGACAAATGGAGCAAGCTAACGCCTCGTGTGGTGCTGGATTACCAATGGACGCCGCAGTTAATGACGTACTTAAGTTATGCAGAGGGTTTTAAATCAGGTGGTTACAACACGCTAGGTCTTGCGCCACCGGTAGATGAAGAAACCGTGAAAAGTACTGAAGTGGGGATGAAGTCATTCTGGTTTGAGCAAAAGTTGAAGCTTAACTTATCTGCGTTTTATTATGATTATAACGACTTGCAACAGCATGAATTAGATGGTCCAGCGGGTACAGTACCTACTTATAACCTTCGAAATGTCGATGCCAAAGGACAAGGGATTGAGTTAGAAACACAATGGCAGGTGACTCCTCAACTGATTCTAAGTGCCAATTATGGCTATTTAGATACTGAGTACACCAAATGGGGGTTATTTCCATGGGAAGATTCAGTCGAAGAGAGCGATTCATTGCTGGGTGAGCCCATTTCTGGCATGCCAAAACATAATGTATATTTAGCTGCTGATCACACGGTTAGCTTAGATAGCCACTTGCTGAATTTCCATCTTGATTGGGTATACACTAGCGAGCGCCAAACCGATATCGATGGACCGTCTTTGCCTGTATTGCCATACAATCCGAGTGAGGTAAAGGGCTTAACGGATGATAACCGAATCGACAGCTATAGCCTGTTGAATGCGCGTGTTTCTTTGTTGGATGAAGAGGGCAGTTACCGTATAAGTGCTTACGTTGACAATTTACTCGACGAAGAATACTTACTCGGCATCGGTGGGCAAGCGATGGCGGTAGGTTCACCTATTGCAAACCGAGGCTTACCGCGTATGTTTGGCGTGGAATTTAATTACCAGTTCTAAGTCACATCGAATTTAGCTGTTCTATAAAACCAATCTTTATTAATGCCGTTGAAAGTTATCAGCGGCATTTTTTATTGGCGTTATGCTAAAAAACATATCAATTATCAATTGCATATCGTGATATATAAAGAAATATAAGATTGGCGTAGTTTGTTGTGAAAAGGTTGGTTTTTTTACAATATTACATTGCAGGTTGTGAAATTGTTGCGTGTGGCCTCAAGCGATATTCCTGTGGCGTAACCTGAAACCAACGTTTAAAAGCACGCTGAAAGGCACTTTGCTCTGAATAACCTAACATTGCGGAAATGTATAACAGCTTGTGATCAGTTTGCGAGAGATAAGACAATGCCAGACGCTGGCGGATACTGTCGATGAGTTGCGTCAGGTTAGTTTGTTCTTTTTGAAATTGACGTTGCAGTTGTCTACCGCTGATGCCTAAAAATGTTGCTATTTCATTGAGCTCAGGCACCCTCTCAGGCAATGTTTCCACAATATATTGTGAAATGAGTTCAATCGATGCTGATGAGCGCAACGCATTTACTTTGTTTTCTGCATGGCAACATAAGATAGACAACACTTCCTGATTGTTGGTTGTTAACGGCAGCGACAGAGATGACAAGTGAATTTTGATGCCATTAAAATTAGCGTTGAAATGTACCGGACAGCCGAAAAACTCTTCATATTCGCCTACTGTGGTCATGCAATCATGCGTAAAATGAACGCTGATAGGTTTGTCTTGTGTTTGCGTCACATTAAATGCAAAAGCAACCCAAGCGGTAATGACTTGTTCATTTGAGTTGTCGCTGCACGACAAATCGGATAACCAGCGAACGGTGACAACGTCGCCATCGATTTCATGGTGTGCACTGCCAGAATTTCCCATCAAACATTGAAATTGTCGTTGATAGGCCAATGCATCCCATAACGTAGGCGCGGCTAATACAATATGGCCAAGCAAGCCCCATGAGCTTAAATCGAACGCTTTCCCTTGAATGAATCCTATATTATTGATACCAAGATGTTCTATTCCAAAGTCAATTAAGTTTTCGTAATCGGCAATGGTAAACAGCTGTTTGGGATCATTTAGTGCCTGCTCGTCACATTCAATAACCGACAATAGTGTTTGACGTGATAACCCTTGCCGCGCAAGAAAATTGAGCAGGGTTCTTACCGTGTAATGGGGTAGACTAACCCGCATTTGGGTGCAATCTCGAGCTATTTAGTTCAGAAACGGCATGCTGCTGACGAATCATGCCCACTAAAATTGCCAATTGCGCTGCATAATAGGTAATCATTACCACCCAGTCAGAGTAAAGTAATGGCGTCTTGAACAGGCTAAGTGCCAATGCAGAATCTGAAGCCACGAAGCTAATTGCGCCCAATACTACGCTGAGATGCAAGTTACCTAAGAGTGCTGAAAGCGCCATTACTGTGATAACCGTTAAATACACCGTTACAGGAATAAACAACTCGCCCGTTGCTGGTAAAATATAGCTCGCCATATAAACCGAGTATGCGGTGATAAGTAGGGCAAAGATTTTGCGCCCTGTAGTGGTAGAAGAAGGCAGGCGATGTTGGATAAATGTCACGCTATATACAATTTGTGCAATTAGAAATGCGCCCAATCCAAAAATGAAGCTATTGGCAAAGGTTAATGCTAGAAAAATATCGCCAAAGGCAGAGGCTATCAACGCACCAACCATTAATGTTCGGGTTTTACCAGCAAGCTGTTTATATGCCATCGCAATCAAGAGCAAAATTGGTGCTACTTTAAGTAGAAATTGGCCGTCATAAGGGGCCAGTGTCAGGCTGAACAGATAAACAGTGCTCAGAAAAATAAAAAGTAAAATCAGTGATTTGTTATTCATTTTAGTGTCGCTTTTTTATTTCACTTGGTGTTACTGGTCATACCTTTATAACATCTTAGCGATCATTTGTAAGTATCAAATAGAAATAAATCAGCATGCTGTTTAGAAGCTCTTTTTATATACCCTAAGTATATGATTTTATGCCTGTTAGATGCATGGAATCTTATCGGATTACCATAGTTGAATACACATTTTTAGGCTGAGTAGCAATAACAAGCAAGCGAAAACCTTCTTTAAGGTGGCGACGGGTAAGCGGTTTGCCCAATTTGCACCCATAGGGGCAAAAATCATGGTACAACTGGAAATTATTAACACTGCTGGCCAGTAAATGAAGCCAATAATAAAGCTGTCATTAGTGACTTGCGCCCACCCGTTGTAGACAAAACCAGCTGAACCAGCAATTGAAATAGCGACCCCTAATGCTGCTGATGTACCAATTGCCTGCTTAATGTGAACATTATGCCAAACCAAATAAGGCACTGACATTGAGCCGCCACCTATTGATACCATTGAAGAAATAGCGCCGATACCGGATCCGACTACTGACAAACCGAGGGGATTGGGCAGCATTCTTGAAGGCTTAGGTTTGCTGTTTTTAAACATTTGCACGGCAACAATCGCCATAAATACAGCAAAGAACATCCCTAAAAACATTGTGGATAGCTGTGCCACAAGAAAGGTTGCTGCAAACGCGCCGACGACGATACCGGGTGACACATTTTTAACGACTGACCAAATAACATTTTGATTGCGATGGTGGGCGCGGGCACTGGAGATTGACGTGATGACTATCGCTGCCATAGACGTACCTAAGGCCAGATGTACCACCTGATCGCTTGGAATTCCAATAGAAATAAAAAGTGACGTCAGTACAGGAACCATAATTCCACCACCACCAATCCCTAGAAGTCCAGACGCAATACCCGCAATTATTCCTAATGCGATCAGTTGTAAGACGACGGTCAATTCCATAGTGGGTTCCTTGAAGTTTCAGCTTGCATAGTATTGTATCGGTAGGCTATGGTGGCGTTAAGTGGATAATAGGACTAAAAGTGTAGATTTTATGCCAAAACTAACACGCATTCCTAATGCTGCAGTAGATATGAGTCAACTGAGCAACCCCATTGTGGCGTTTACACGTGATATTCAAGCCCACGTTCAAGTGTCGATGCATCAGCATAATTGGGGGCAATTTGTGTATGCGAGCCATGGTGTGTTGCTGGTTACGGCTAATAATCATAGGTACATCGTACCTGCGCAACAAGGTGTTTGGGTGCCGTCACATACCTTACATGAAGTGACCTCGCAGACTAATGCCAAAATCGTCAGTGTGTATATAGATAATAAAGAAGCGGCCAATTTGCCAAGCAATTCCACCGTGTTATCTGTTTCACCACTTTTACAGGCTTTGCTGGTAGAGGCGGCCCAATTGCCAGGGCGCATAAAATGGCAGAGCGGTGATGGTCGGTTATTACGCCTGATAAGAGACTACCTAAGCAAAGCCAACCCCATCATATTTCACTTGCCATACCCAACAGACAAACGTTTAATCAACGCAGTGACTATAGTTGAGCGTGCATCGATGGATTCTGCGAATATTCATGCTATTTGTGTTGAAGTTGGCATGTCGGTGCGCCACTTTTCCCGGCTCTTTAAACTAGAAACGGGAATAACGTTCAGAGAGTGGAAACTGCGACAACGCATTCAAAGTGCTATCCAATTACTCAACCTCGGTCATTCTGTGAATACTACAGCTCTGATGTTGGGTTATGAATCAGCCTCTACTTTCATTGCTATGTTTCGACAGCAAACGGGCGTCACTCCAGGAGAGTTTCTTAAAGTTAAATCTTAAATTGTACATCTACGCTCTTTGCCATCCATGGCATCGCGTCATACCGTATGTCCTATACATCGACGTTCCTTGCCATCCATGGCATCACGTCATACCGTATGTCCTATACATCGACGTTCCTTGCCATCCATGGCATCACGTCATACCGTATGTCCTATACATAAAACCAGTGCAAGCACTGGTTCTTAAGTTCAACAGATACACCCGACTACATAATCGTCCAGCACTGCTCTTGTCGACAAACTTGCTTGTCTTGGCTGGCGTGTTGATAGTCACTATCTTGATGAGCTTGGCCAAAGTTACGAGTAATAACACGTTTCTTAGCTGGCTGAACTAACAACTGGTTGTATGCACTGATTAAATCTTCTTTAGTCATTGCCTTTATGCCTGCGGTTAATTGCGCTCGTTTATCGAACTGCGTATAACCGTCAACCATTTGGTTCCAAAGACGGCGAGTACGCTCAGACAGGTTCTTGTCTTTAAGGTTAATCTTGCTTAACAGCCCAGCTTTGTGTTGTTCAAACTCTTCGGCTGACATTGTCTTAAGCTGATCGAATTGTTCGGCAATAAAGACATCAATACGTTTTTGTAACGCTACTGGACCAACTTTTGATGACTGAACATAAAAGTTTAATGCTGGTAACGTTGAAAACTCACCGCTGAACGTGCCTACGACATAACCTAATTGCTGTTCGGTACGCATGCTATGATAGTATTTGGCACTTAAGACTTGGGCAATCATACGCGAACTAACATTGCCAGCCATTGAATGCGCTGAAGGATAGCTTATGACTAACGCGGAATCATCGTGATTAATATCCATTTCGTTAACGATTTCAGCGCCAGATTCTACCTTGCGAACCACTTGTTCGGTTTTTGCTGCAATTTTCTTGGTTAAGAAAGTTTCCTTGAGGTTCTTCGCCAAGGCAATCGCTTCATCTTTACTCACATTACCGTGCGATAATGCATTGATGCGCACCTCAGACAATAATTGACCCATGAATTGCTTCAAGTCACTCATCGTGACAGGTTCAAGTGCCGCGGCTAACATTTTTTCTGAAAACGGATCTTCGCCGAATTCACGTGATTGACGAGCAAAGACTTGTCCAATTGGGCGTCCAAGGGCGGCATTCTTCCAGTCACGTAACAAGCTTGCTTTTAATAAATCAAATTTGTTCTTATCGATATCAAACTTAGCGATAGTCTTATTTAATACGTTGATTAAATCTGCTTGCTTGTCGTTGTAACCATTAATGGCGTAGCCAATACCTTTTTCTGAAGCAAACACGTTGTAGCTTAAGCCAGCAAGTTTGGCATCGTAACCAAACGCATTGAGCTTATCTTCTAAGAGTTTTTCAATTAATGCGACTTTGGCACGGTTTTCTGCGCTACTGCGTGCGTGTGGCGACTCCAAGCGCATATACATGCTGGCTTTTGGAATGCCAAAGCTTGTGTCTTGCATATGCCACATTTCAATGCCTGAACCAGACATTGCTAAAGTAGGCTTTGTGGCTGTGTCGCTTGCTAGAAGCTCAGTGTTTTCAGCAATAAACGGGTTAAGTTTAGGTAATTGCATGTTGTCGTTGGCTTTCGCTTTAGACCAACGAGTTAACAATGATTTTGGTAACTTATTGACTGAGTAATCCACATTGTACAGTGGTTCTGTTTTGTTGGTGGTTAAGTCGGGAGCAACCAACAATTGCTGCATGTTAAATGGTGATAGCTCATTCAAAAACTTGTGTGTAGTTTTTGCATCAAACTGCTGATATTCATAGTGCGCGTTCAGAATATGTTGCGCAGGCGTGTATTGTAATTGCGGTGCTAAGCTGCTCACTGTTCGTTGCGGTGATACCTGCTCTTGGAAAGCAAAGTTAATTTTCGCAATTTTCTTTATTTCATCGTAATAGGCTTGTTTGACGCCTTTTTTCTTGACCAAATCAATGTATGCAAATACTTGCTCGACGATACTATCAACTTCTTTTAAGCCTTTTTCGGTCAGCTCGAAACTAATGGTAAACACATCCATCGCATCATGATCGCGTTGATAAGCACTAAGCGATTCAATGAGTCCTTGGTTATTGAGTGATTGATACAACGAGTTGTTGCCTTCATGACCTAACAGGTGGCTGATAACGCCGATAGGTTTAGAGAGTTGGTATTGCTGCGGATCGCTAATAGGGAATTGCAACATTAACTGACGTGTATCGCGCAATGCATCAATGTGAACGCGTGTGCCTTTTTCTTTTTCTGTCAGAAAATCACGCGATAATTTCGGCTTAGGTAGTCCGTTGTTCGCAATGGCTGAGAATTTTTCTTTAACTGACGATTCTAGCGTATCCAATGGCTGATTACTCAACACAACTAACGCCATGCGGTGTGCTGAATAGTGACGCTTATAGGCTTTTATTAAATCGTCATAAACTTTGTCATCTCCGCGATCTGCTAACGTGTCAAGGTTACCTACACTAAACAGGCGCTGAGGATGTTCAGGGTTTACCGCTTGGCGGCTGGCTTCACGAATACGACGGAATTCATCCTTAATTTTCAACGAATATTCTGAATCTACGGCGTTCTTTTCGCGATCTACAAATTTAGGATCCATGGTTGGCGCAATGAAAAATTGTGCAAAGCGATCCAGCGCTTCGTCATATGCGTCGTTCTTTACATCGAAAAAGTAGTTGGTGTTTTCCAAAGATGTGTAGGCATTTGAGCCACCGCCATTCTTCTTAAGATAGTCACTGTATTCTCCGGCTACTGGGTATTTTTCTGTACCAAGAAATAGCATGTGCTCCAAGAAGTGTAATAGACCTTCACGATCTTTAGGTGCATGGTACGCACCTACAGATACGTCCATTGCGGCGGCAGACTTATCAGTATTAGGATCTGAGATTAAGAGCGCTTTCAAGCCATTTTCTAACGTGATATAGCGATAATCGCGGTGGTCAGATTGACTCTTAATAACTGTTACCGCTTGTTGGGCGGTAACGCTATTTGCTGCTTGCTGAGATGAATTCGTCGCTTGGCAAGCGGCCAAAGATGCGGTCATTGCGATGGCTATTAGCGTTGGGGTGAAGCGCTTCATAGGATTTGTCCTTTATTATTTATTACCTTTCTTTCTGCCGTTGAGCAGGAGAATGTTTAATTAAATTTCTTGTACTATTGTAGTAAATGTCTTGTTAATGGAAACTTTGAAAGTGTAAATGAATGTGAATTGTCAGAAAATCAATCAAAAATTGCTAACTGATCGTAAATTTACGACGTAATCCATCAGGGGTCAATCCGGTCCACCGCTTCACGGCTCGTCGGAAATTAGTGATATCAGAAAAATGAAGGGAACGTGCCACTTCTTCGTTGCATTTGCCCTGTTCTGTTAACTGAAATACCGCGACTTGTTGTCGGTGTAAATCTCTGAGTTGTTGATAACTCGTACCATGGGCAGCTAGTTTTCGCTTTAAAGTGGCACTACTCATCGCCAGCTTTGTGGCAAGTTGTTCAAGTGTGGCTTGTGGGTGATGACCGAGCAACTGGAGTACGCATTGAAGGAGGCCAACTGCCTTTGGGCGACGCTGATGTTGGTGTCGATAAAAGCGCTGAAGATATAAACTGTGCTCCTTGAAATAGACATACAGCTGCTTTCGAGCAAACTTGAGTTGCAGGGCTTGCGTATTAATTGTGCTTATAAATTGAAACGAGCTGGGCAAATTCGCCTGATATTGCTCAACATAGTGCGGTTCTGCATATGGGAAACTAATGGTAATGGGTGGCCAATAGCCAAATCGCATTTTTAATACACTCAACATTGCGGTGACTGCAATCTCAAAAATAAATATTTGAAAGTCGCTATGTTCAGCGCTAATAGCCTGATTAAATTGAAGGTAACAGTGCTGCTCATCATAGCGCACTGACATATACAATAAGGGAAAAATATCACGTTGATAAATTTGGCAAAGTCGAATCATGTCCGCCATATGGCGACAGTGCGACAGTGCATCAGTGCATGGCCAATATGCCCTAAATGCGTCGGAAATAAACGACGGCCAATTTGAAAACTTAGATCATCTTGTTTGAAGGTGCGCTTCGCGTTGCTAATCAATTGTACGAGCTGTTTCTGCGTGATCAAGGCATCAGGCTGTAAACAATCTGGATAGAATAGCGCTGTTCCTCTTAGTAATTTATCGGGCGGACAATCTCGTCGCTTAGCGATATCGATCAAAGTTAACAGGACAAATTTACCGTCGACTATTTTGTCGTGGCGCTCAAAAAATTTCATTAGGCCGATAATCGTTCATTGCATTGAGACGAATCCGCTTGTTTGCTCAATGATAGTTGTGCGTTCATGTCAGTCAATATATCTCGGTAGTTGTGCCAACCTCTATATTGTTTAACGCAAATGGTGACACTGGTGTATATGGCCTCACTTGACTGGCCGAATTTATAGGCAAGATGTGCGATGGCCTGCTCTATTTGTTCACCAATAATTTGACCAGTGGCGAGCTGAGTATTGGGCATCAATACAATAAATCTGTCACTGGCGTAACGACAAGCTAAGTCATCTTCTCGAATATTCATACGAATAAGTTGGGCAACTTCTCGCAGTAGCGTATCGCCATGATGATAGCCATAGTCACGGTTAAATTGCGAAAAATTTTGAATATCGATCATCATTAAACTAAAGCTGGCACGGTGCGACTTTGCGGTGTTGAGCTCGTTCTTCAATTGTTGCTTCATGTATTCAGCGCTATAAAGGCCTGTGATGAAATCGATCAGACTATGCTCACGATAAAAACGCTCAGTTCTACGCAATTGGTTATTAATACTCATTTGTTCCTGAAACCAATAGTAAAGTGCAAATGACGTGATCAACATGCCAATTGGGGCAGGCAAAGATTCAATCGTGGAAAGCCAAGCAGAACTTGCAGGGTAATTGACAAATTCATCGAGAAAATCGAGCAGCATTGAAAGGTGGGTCAAGGTCAAGCCAAAAAATAATAATGTGGTGACTTTGCCACTCGGGCGGCTCATAAGGGAAAACACAATCCACATTAATAGAACAAAGGTTATACCTCCTTCGCCGGTAGCATCGATCAAATCAATGTTTTGCCAAGGCTTAATGTCACCTTGTGAAAAGGCGATGGTCACGACGAAGGCAATGGAAAAAATTAAAATAAGTACCAAGTGGCGATGAAGATTGAGATAAGCAAGAGACATAAAGTTTACTATTGACTGAAGATTGTGTCAGGACGAAAAGTTTAACGACAATCGGAAAATTAATGAGGGTCATTTTAGCTCAGTCAAATTGCAGTTTTTTGACATCAATCAAAGTGAAATCAATAGTGAGCGGTTATTGAGAAAACATCTCTCTTATGTAAGCAATTGATAAATAGTCTATATGTTGAGCCATTTTGTAATTAGGGGGTCAAATTAGCTCACGTGAGTCAAAATAACAGGTAAAAAACGCATTTTCATCCTAAATACCCATCACGCTCCAATGACTGAAATATTTCTGTCACTTTTAGCCCGTACTGTGCTCGCCATTCAGCTGCCGCTGGTATCAAAAATAACAACAGTTTAGGTCGAGTATTCACAATGCAAAAAAATAAATCTATCAAGTACTTTCGCCGGTCGTCACTTGCACTAGCTTGTGCAACCGTGTTGTTGAGTTCAACTGCTATGGCTCAGTCAGGAGGATTAACAGGAAGAATTACAGACGCGAGTAACACCGTGTATTTTGAAGGGGCGCGAGTTGAGCTCAAAGAGCTCGGAGTTTCTGCAGTAAGCGCGCGAGATGGTTCTTTCCGGTTTACTCAGCTACCTGAAGGTACTTATACATTAGTGATTCATTACTTGGGCGCGCAGCCAAGTGAACAGAAAATCACCATCCAAGATGGTCAGATCTTGGATGGCTTGTATCAAATCGGCAGTCAAGGAAGACCGTTAGAGAACGTGATCGTTCAAGGACAGCGCGCAGGACAGGCGGGCGCACTGAACCGGCAAAAAAACGCCAGTGGGCTGAAATCAATTGTCAGTGCTGATAGCATTGGGCAATTACCCGATCAAAATGCGGCAGAGGCACTTCAGCGTTTACCCGGTTTGTTTATTCAACGCGATCAGGGAGAAGGGCGCTTTGTTGGGATACGCGGTATTGATCCTAATTTGAATAATGTCACGATAAATGGCGTTAATGTGCCTTCACCTGAATCCGGTGTTCGTAGTGTGGCGATGGACGTTATCCCTAGTGAACTTGTCCAGAGTTTGGAAGTGAGCAAAACGGTTACACCTGACATGGATGCCAGTGCCATTGGCGGTTCAATTGAAGTCAAAAGTTTGAGTGCATTCGATCGTCAGGGACAAAGCTATAGTTTCACTGGGCAAGCCTCGTACAACGAATTAGTCGAAAAAACCAGCCCTAAGCTGTCAGCGAGCTTTAGCGATATTTACGACCTCAATGGCGGAATTCAATTGGGCGTAGCCTCTGCAATATCATGGTTTGAACGTGATTTTGGCTCACACAATATTGAAACCGACGGCGGTTGGGGGGAGTTCGAATTTGAAGATGCTGACACGGGTGATGATATCGAGTTATTTGCCGCTGAAGAGATCGAACAACGACATTATCTGATCACCCGAGAACGCTTAGGTGCGGCACTCAATTTCGATTTGGCGACGTCCGCTACCGATGCTTATTACTTGCGGATGTTATACAGCCAATTTTCAGATGATGAATATCGCTTACGCAATGAATATAAGTATGACAAAGGCGCCACTCTGACTAATGAATACAGCGCGCACAAAGCGGTATTTGTAGATGCTGAGATGGATCGAGATACCAAAGACCGATACGAAGAGCAGGAAATTTTCTCGTTCGTGTTAGGTGGTGAAAACCAGTTTAAGGATTGGTTGCTTGAATATAATTTAGGTTTTTCGCAATCTAGTGAGAAAGAGCCGAATCGTATCGACGCTGATTTTGCGGGTGAAGCACTTACGCTTGGCTATGCTTCAACGAATAACGCGCCACGTTTATCGCAAACAGCCGATGCACATGATTTGTCGAATTTCTTCTTAGATGAAATCGCATTTGAGAACAACTTAACGGAAGACGAAGAGTTGAGCATTCGCATTGATGTTAGTAAAGACTTTGTCTGGAAAAATCACAACATTCAGTTCAAGTTTGGTGCAAAGCATAGCCAGCGAGAGAAGTTCAATGATGTTAACGTTATCATATATGATGGCGGTTTTGACGATGCTACCGCTGCGAATTTTGCTGCAAATGAACCGGATTTCCAGCTTGGCGGATTTGGCCCGGGGATTGGGCGACAGACACTACGAGATTTTGTAATGAATAATCGTGGGCAGTTTGATCAAAACATTTTGGAATCACAAATTAGCAACGCTGGCGACAGTTATATCAGCGACGAAGACATAACCGCAGCCTATGCGATGTTAACCCTGGACATAGACAATTGGCATATCGTGACTGGTCTTCGCTACGAACACACCGCATTTTCAACGCAAGGTAATAAAGTTGAATTAATCGTGGATGAAGTGAGTGATGATGAGCAAGTCAATATTACTCTTTGGCAAGAAGATAAAGATTATTCCCACTTGTTTCCTAGCTTAAATATACGCTATTCGTTTAGCGATAAACTGGTATCACGATTTGCTTATACACAAACTTTGGCGCGTCCTACCTTTGGCGAAGCGGCAGCTTATCAAATCATTGAAACGGAAATTACCGATGACGAGACCGAACGAAAAGCGGCAGTGGGTAACCCAGCACTAGATCCTTATGAATCGAGCAACTTAGATTTATCGATTGAATACTACCCAGGGCACATTGGCGTAATGTCGGCTGGTGTCTTTTATAAAGATATTGATAATTATATTGTCAAAATGGAAGTACAGGATAACGGAGAATGGGATGGATACGATGAAGTAATTCAGTCAGTAAATGGTGGTAGTGCATCGCTTACAGGTCTTGAATTAGCCTGGTCAAAAAACTTTGAATCTGGCTTGTTCATCAACGCCAATGGCACATTCGTTGACGCAGACGAACAGCTTCCGCATCAGGCAGATACTGTGGGTAATCTGATACTAGGTTATGAAGACTCAAATTGGAGTATTCGCGTGAGTGGAACGTATAAGAGCGAAAGTTTTCAATTCAGTGACAACGATGCGGATGTGCTTGAAGACACCCATACTCAAGTAGATTTTAGTGCCAAATATTTCCTGTCTGACACGATACAAGTCTATTTCAACGCCACAAATTTAACTGACGAGCCATATTATCTGTTCCACGGGGATAGTCGTTACAACTATCAATATGAAGAATATGGCCAAACATTCGAATTTGGTGTGACGTTGACGTCGCTATAACTTTACTAACACATTGATTGTATTTATGAATGATGCGAGTGAAGCCAAGCTGCTCACTCGCGTAGGATTGCTTAAAATGAAATTCTTATCTATAGGGGTTACCAGCCTTATTTTGATTATGATTGTAGCGTGCAGTGCGTCTGAACCTCATACAAGCGCGAACAACATACCCAAAGACATAAACTTTCTCGCATTTGGCGATGGTGGATACCATGTCAGCTATCCCAAAACCAAGCATTTGACCAACCCATTGACTAAAGAAGCCTTCATTGAACAGGAGCGATTGGACTGGCTAGAAGATTATCGACCAATTGAAGAGTTCGATCACGCCCCCATTTACATATACCCCGGAACCAATATCGCTACCGAAAAAGGCGGGGCACTACCTGTAGGTCAGGCTATGGCGAAACTCTGCGAGTTAAAACCGTGCGATTTTGGCATTCAGTTAGGCGATAACATTTACCCTGACGGCGCTGATGCTGACGATGGTAAAGACGATCAGCAACGGATGAATGATCTGATTCTGACCCCGCTACAGCCTTTATTTACGCAACAGCCTGAATTAGTGGTGTATTCAGCGTTGGGTAACCATGATTGGAAATCGTCTCGCAAGGGCGTAGCGTTGCAAACGGCCTGGATGGCAAAACAACCCAACTTTCATATGGGAAAGCAAGGCTATTATCGTTATACACAAGGTAAGCAGGGTAATGACGTGGAATTCTTCGTGCTAGATACAAATATGTTGCTATCGGGGCAGACATTCTATGAAGTACCGCTAAACCCTGATGGAAGTGAAGGTAATTTGGAGCAAGCGTTGGCTAATGGTAGCGCAGAACTTGAAGTGCACGAAGCACATGAAGGCCCCATAAATGGCGAAGATTTACAACAGCTTGCATGGCTAAAGGCTGGTTTAGCTAACTCAACTGCGAAGTGGAAAATAGTATACGGTCATCATATTCTCTGGTCGATTGGTGGTAGCAAATACAGTGAAGGCCATGTACTACGCAAGTTGCTCATGCCAATGCTATGTGAATATGCGGATGCGTACATTGCTGGGCATGAGCATGATTTGGAGTTGTTGACGGATGATTGTTCGTTGTATGGGAATGACGCACAGCCATTGCCACTCATTATTAGTGGCGCTGCATCAAAAATGCGGGGCAAGCATACACCTTTTGCGGAGTTTCAGGAGCGACATTATCCACAGTTTGATTTAGTGTGGTCTAAAAGCTTTGTCTGGGGATTTGCTCACGTAAACCTTGATAATGAGAAAGACTTACTTAACGTCAGCTTTTATACCACACCACGCGATGGTAGTGGCGAGTTGGAAGTGCAGCCCTCATTTAGTTTTGCTAAACGATAGGCAGCACTTAAATTCCAATTCGGATTATCACAACGCTAAATTGCGGTCGGTAGCCTCTAGTAAATGGTGCGCAGTTTCTGGTTCAACAGATGCGTGACCTGCAATGGTGGTAATTAACGTCGAGTTAGGTAATGCCTGATGCAACAACCAGGCATTATCGAACGGACAAACAATGTCGTATCGGCCATGGATAATGGTCGTTGGAATATGGCTTATTTTATGGCAATCGTTAAGTAATTGATTGTCTGATAAAAAGCAATAATTCACCATAAAGTGGGCTTCGTGACGAGCGAGTGTCCAACAAGATTCGTCGGAAGTCGCTGCATCAACAAACGCTTGGTTGGGTTCTAGCGTACAGCAACGAATTTCCCATTCGCTCCACGCTCGGGCGACGCGTTCAGCGGCTTCGCGATCGGAGCCAGTCATAACGTCATAAGCAGCTCGCACAGTATTATGGCTGCTTCCCTCAGGCAGGGCATTCAAATATTCTTGCCAATAATCGGCAAAAATGCGTGTGCCGCCACCATTATTAAAGGCCCACTCAGTATCTTGCGGACGCGCTAAATATATACCGCGCAGTGTTAAACTAACTACATGCTTTGGGTGCGCCTGTGCGTACGCCAATGATAACGTTGACCCCCATGAACCACCAAATACGTGCCAACGTTCGATTGCTAGATGCTGTCTGATTTTTTCAATATCAGCCACTAAAGCTTGAGTATGATTTTCCTCTAAACTGCCATGTGGTTTTGAGCGTCCACAACCCCGTTGGTCAAATAAAATAATGCGATACTTATCCGGATTGAAAAAACGACGGTCATTGGTTGAACATCCCGCTCCAGGCCCACCATGAAGGAACACAACAGGCTGGCCATCTGGGTTTCCACATTGCTCCACATAGAGCTGATGGTGTTCAGAAACGGTTAACATAAAGTCGTTGTAGGGCGTAATTTCTGGGTATAGCGTGCGCACGGCTAAGTCCTTTTTTGTTTTAATTGGAGTCGTTTGTTGTGATGCCAAATTTTTCAGCACACCGTTGGCAGATACACGCGGTTGGTTGATTATTAGACTTTATCTTTTCTATCAACTGTTTGCTAAATGTCATGCCTTTACACCAACAGTTTTCTAAATCTTCAACTCGGCAATGATTGACTTGTTGGCAAAGCGGACAATTCTGCGCATTTTTATCGGTAGATTTCATGGAGCTTATTATAGCCATGTTTTAATCCATTAAAAAAACAAAAAATTTTAACCCCTTTTTTATTCGCTATTCGTATTACAACTAAGCAGATTGAATTTGCTCATTTGGGTGTGGCCACCCCTCAAATTACAATAATTGAGGAATACCTATGAAAAAACTAACGATATTTTCGGGCGCAGGATTAATTACTTTTGTTTTGTTCGTATTGATGGCAAGTTTAGTGAGTCAGCAACAGGCAGGGCTGATACAAACGCCACCTTATGTACCTGTTACGGTAATGCAAGCGCCACCAGAATCAACGGTGAACAAAATAATTCGCAGCCTACCCAAAATTCCTGAAGTGCAGCCACCGCAAATGCAACCAGTGTCATTAGCAAGTACAACGCAAAGTGCCGTGGATTATAATTATAAACCCGTGGACTTGGATATTGGAGGCTCGATAGGCGGTATTGCTAAGTTTGCAGGTATGAGTGAAGGAGATGCCAGACCCATAGTGCGCACAAATCCAACATATCCAATGGACGCTGCTAGAAATGGTATTGAGGGCTGGGTTATATTGTCATTTGATATCAATGAAATTGGTGAAGTAATTAATGTTGCGGTACAAGAAGCAGAACCTAAGCGCGTATTTGATCGCGCGGCTAAGCAAGCATTACGAAAATGGAAGTACCGCGCTAAAGTAGTTGATGGCAAGCCAGTGATTCAACAAGGCATGACAGTGCAATTAGATTTCACAATGCAAAACCAAGAATAAGGGATGGCGATTGAATTTACCGTCAATGATAAAAGGGTGGTTTAACCCACAGGTGGTGCCCGAAACGCTACTGCTCAAATATTACCAAACGAAAGATAACGGATATCTAGAGCAGTTAGTCGCACAATACAATCGGGCGATGTACCACTATTTATTAACCTTGTCTGACGCTGATTTAGCCAAAGACGTGTTGCAAACAACGTGGCTAAAAGTTGTTGATTTAGCAAACAATGAGCGCCAGCTACCGAGCATGCCAGCCAGTGTTAAAAACTGGCTGTTCACTATCGCCCGTAACTTATTGATTGATGAGCTAAGACGACAACAACGCTGGCAATGGCACGCTATCACAGATGAGCATAGTGTTACACAACCGCTTGATTATTCAATCGCGCAACAGGACAAACTTAAGCAATTAGATCAAGCGCTTGGTGAGCTGCCATTTAGCCAGAAAGAGGCATTGATATTTCAGCAAGAAGGTTTCTCAATCTTTGAAATTTCGCAGCTGACTGGTGAAGGTGTTGAAACGATCAAAAGCCGACTACGTTATGCCAAAAATAACCTGAAAATTTTACTTGGAACCCAACATGAACAATGATGCATTTGAGCAAGAGCTCTCGACATTATTTAACCGCCGAAAAGCTGAGCTAGAGGTACCAGAAATTGCGCTAGACTCAGTAAAAAGCTCAAATACGTCTCGTCGATGGTGGGTAAAGTTTCTAAGTGTATCTTCCATCGCTGGTGGCATGTCCTTTGGCGTATTCGCTGTTATTACCTATTTGTTGCCTGCTATGGAAAGCCCTAAGCAAATTGCTCAACCACATACAGCTGTGATGCTAGATATACCTGATGTACGTCATGACGAGATCGAAGAAAAGGTGAATATCACCCCTGTTTTACCACCAGAACCGACAGCGTCCAGACCTGAGGTACCTGATGTACCGCAGCCCGTACCTTCAGGACAATTAATTGCAGTTGTGCCAGAGACGCCAGAGTTAGTATTGTCTGTTGATGATATTGCTCTGAATGAGCTGGCTGCACCAACTGAGCTGCCTAACTTAACGCACAAGGTAATGCCAAATTATCCGGCAGATGCTATTCGGGAAGAAATTGGCGGCATCGTGACACTGAGCTACCAAATAGATGAACAAGGACATACCCAAAACATTACATTGTTGTCTGACAAATCACACCATAGGCTGGTTAAATCTGCGAAGAAAGCGCTGCAACAATGGCAATATGAGCACGGAAATGTGACCCGAGCGGAACCATTTACCGTAACATTTGAATTTAAATTGCCGGAAAACTAATGAAACGCCTTATTGAAAATTATATCAATCAAACGTTTGGCCCTGGGTTAATGGCCGATCTTAAGTTGCTGCTGGGTGAAAAAATCAATGTGTTTAACATGTTAAACAGAGAAACGTTGTGGTTACCCGAAGGTGAAGTTAGTTTTCGTAAGAAACGGGTGTTACGCACATTGAAAAAGGCAGGGCAGCGATTAAATGGCGACGTTCACACAAAATCGACGCATGCGCAATTAAACGATAAGTGGCTAACGCCCAAAAGCAACGTTATGTTCGTTAATGGTATTGTTACCTCGATTGATCTGGCGCAGCATCAGGCGATAATGCTCGCAAAAACTATTCAGCAACCCGTGACGCTAGTGCACAATGAAACTGAAGGGTTAATCAAAGACTTACTTGAATGTAACGAAGGACGTTACGGCGTGATGAACACGGTGACAGAAAAAGTAGCGACTGCCATTCGTGAAAAACTAGAAGAGCTACCGCCAAACGATCAGAGTAAACTCAATATTGTTGCCTATTCTCAGGGAGCGATTATCGTTACCGCAGCCCTACATTACTTAAGCCAGCAATTGCCCGAACAACAGCTTGGGCGAATAGCGTATTTCACCTTTGGGGCAGGCTTTCGAGAATCTGTGTTACCGGAATGTATCTATTGCGAGCATTTTGCTAACACTGATGACCCCATTACTAAGCTTGGCTTACAACATCCTGATTTTCCTTTTTCGGGAAAACTATTTGTACGACAAGCAAAAGGGCACTTCTTTATTGCTGATTACTTAATACCGATGCAGCAAGGCGTACGATATGGTGATTCGGTGTTTGAACAAGCGTTGGTAAGAGCACCCCAATAAGGTGCTCATGCTTATTGTTTTGTAAACTAATACAGCCTATTCCCAAATACCGTCACTAGTTTTCCCCTGCAATTTAATGTCATGTTTACTGAAGGCGATTTCTTTACCAGATAACCGTTTCTGCTGGTAATCTTTGGTTAGTGCCACAATGGTGGGTGTTAATAATACGATGGCTGTGATGTTGACTAGTGTCATTAATCCTAGCGCGACGTCTGCCATTGCCCACACCTGTTTTAGCGCTGCACTTGAGCCCCAAAGTACCATCGCTAAGTAGGCAGAGGTATAAACCAGTCGCCCTAGCTTGTTGTCCAAATGAAACAAATGGAGATTGCTTTCCGCGTAGGCATAATTAGCAACGACCGAGGTAAAGGCAAAAAATGTGATCGCGATAGCAACAAAGTAATCACCATAATCGCCTAAATGCACCGACATGGCTTGTTGCGTTAGACTGATGCCTTCCATTTCGCCTGAAATCGGCATGTCAGCCAGCAGAATGATCATCGCTGTGCACGAACATAACACGATAGTATCAATAAATACGCCTAGCATCTGCACGTATCCCTGCGCTGCGGGATGATTGGGATAGGGAGTGGCACAGGCAGATGCATGAGGTACACTGCCGGCGCCCGCTTCATTCGAATATAGTCCGCGTTGAATACCGTTTTTGATTGCAGCTCCCAATGCACCAGCACCTGCTTCTTGGAGACCAAATGCAGAAGCAAAAACATCGGCAATAACTTTGGGTAGCAGATCTAGGTTAAATACCGTGACTAGTAGTGCACTGATGACAAATGTGATCCCCATAAATGGCACGACCCATTCTGCAAAACGCGCGATGCTTCTCAAGCCACCCAGTACAATCATGCCTGCGACAAGCGTTAATGCTATACCAACATACATAGTAGGAACATTAAATGCATTGTTAAGTGCTTCAGCTATGGTATTTGCCTGCATCGCACTGAAGCTAAAGCCATAGCCAAGAAAAAGACAAATAGCGAATAGTACCGCGAATTTTCGGCTGCCTAAGCCCATTTGAATGTAGTACGCAGGACCTCCGCGAAATTCTTTATTCTCGTCGTGTACTTTGTAGAGTTGTCCGAGAATACTTTCTGCAAATCCTGTTGCCATGCCGAGCAATGCAATCACCCACATCCAGAAAATGGCGCCACTGCCACCAAGCGATATCGCAACTGATACCCCGGCCAAATTACCTGTGCCGACACGCGCAGAAAGGCCGGTACAAAGCGCTTGAAAAGAGCTAATGCCCGCGCTATCTCCTTTGGCACTGTTTTTCATCACTGAAAACATGTGGCGAAAATGGCGAAATTGCACAAAGCGCAAATGATAACTAAACCAAAAACCAGCAAAGAGTAATAAGTAAATCAGAATTTGTCCTGATCCCCAAAGCCAGCTATTAATTGTTGCTATTATTTGTTCAAACATAAGTTCCGCCTGTTTTTATTATACTAATTGGTGTTGTGGCAAATATCAGATGGTAAAAGTCGCTCCAGGACGCGGTGATAGGTGAATACCCGCGAGCATACAGCGTACGCTTCCGCCTGCTTGTTCTATCGTATTAACGTCTAAAGGTACTAATTCACTGCTTTTTTCAATTTGTTGCTTTTGTTGGCTAGTAAGTGCATTGAAGGCGGTTTGCGACAAGGCCAATATCTTATTGTGCTTTCCCTGCAACTCAATGGCATTGCCACAAAACTGTGAGATTTGTGCCGTAGATAAAGGAATCACCTGCCTATTTGATTGTTCAAAACGGTCAATGATTTCTGCTTTACGATTGGCACAGGTAATCATATCTAGACCAATCAGGACATAATCATTGGCAATGCACATCAAGACATTGGTGTGATAGATCGGCTGACCTTGGTGGTCTTGCGCATCGAATGCCATCGGTTCAAAATTGAAATGCGTACAAAATCGTTCAAGAATGATGGCGTCAGTTCGGTGTGAATTCACCGCATAAGCAACACGCTCGATGTGGTCAAGTACCATTGCACCTGTGCCTTCTAAGAATAAGTTGTCTTGCTCTAATCCTGAGTAATCAATCACTTCTTGAACACGATAGTGCTTTTTTAAGAACTCAATTATGTCGTAGCGACGCTCGCCGCGTCTATTTTCCGCATACATAGGGTACAGGGCGATGTATCCACCTGCATGCGTTGAAAACCAGTTATTAGGAAATACGGCATCGGGTTTATTTTTATCTTGGCAATCGAAAAGGTGCGTGCGAACACCATGTTGGCTAAGTGTTTCGGCTACATGCGTTACTTCATCATAGGCGCGCTTGGCGGTTTCTTGTGGAGATAAACCGTCAATAATCGACTGAAAACCATTGTCATTGGCGGTTTGTGGGTTAGGGGTAAAGTGGTGTGGTCTAATTAATACCACTGCTGCAGGCGTTTGAGGGCTGTAAGTCATACTAATACCAACGAATGTTCCTAGTTATTTTAACTTATACGTTTCTACGAAACTTGTAGTACCCATCATAATTCAGATCATTGTTAAGCAAAAAGCCACAAAACTTATACAAATTGCACTATTTTTTGACATTATGCTAAGTTGTCGGTAGCAAAATGCACAATTGGAGCTGAAAATTGAAGCAAGTACCCTATTTATCCGATTTACTCGATCGACAACTTATCGCCTTACTACGCGAAGATGGTCGTGCACCCATTTCTCAGCTGGCTAAGCAACTTAAAGTCTCGAGAGCGACAGTACAGAACCGATTGGAACGATTGACGACCAGCGGTGCGATTCTTGGCTTTACTATTCGTGCGCATGAGCAATTAGAAAAAGATAGTGTGAAGGCCATTATGATGATTGCGGTGGTTGGCCGCACAACGACCACCGTGATTAAACAGCTGCGAGGATTTCCTGAATTGCAAAAGCTGCACACTACCAATGGTAAATGGGACTTGGTAGCTGAGCTGCAAGCGAGCGATTTGACTGATTTTGACCGCGTCTTACGTATGGTACGAGAAATTGAAGGGGTTTCAAAAAGTGAAACCAATATTTTACTGACTAGCTTGTAGCAGAACTGCGTATTTTGTTAGGTGTTATTTGGTGCCGTTGGGGATGGTTGGGCGACTCGATATTTTACTAACGGGTAATAACCATTTTTCAAGAATTTGATCGTAAACGCCATTTTCCTTTATCGCTATAAGTGCCTGACGATAGCGATTAACGATTTCGTCGCTGGTGAGTGGGCTGAACGCCAACGACAATGGCGCCATTTCGGGAATGGCGAGTACCTTTTCAACTTGCTGGTAATCGAGTGACATTTCACGCATTTTCCAGCGCAATGGCATTTCGCCATATTCTGATAGATCCACATGGCCGTTAAATAACATTAGTAACTTTTGATTGGCACTTGAAACGGGTAGTAAATGGCGACTTTTAGATAAATCGTACCGTCGCATCAGGATTTGTTGATCAACACCGTCATTGAGAACGGCGGTTTGATAGCGTTTTAAGTCTTGTTTGTTTTCTACATGAATGTCAGTGCGATCTGCCATTTTCCAAATGTAAGAATCCGAATAATAGAGTGTACCCGCCCATTTGAATAAACTACTGCGTTGTTCAGAGTGGATAATTGAGAATATCGCCACGTTTTCCATATGCTGCGCCATGTAGTAAATTCGTGCCCAGGGAAATACCTTAACTTCGACAATATCCTGATCACCGACAAAGCTAATTAGTGCTTTCACTACATCATAAGAAAAACCTGTTAATTGACCCGTATCTTCATCGACAAAGTTATATGGCGCATAAATTTCGGTGCCAAAGAGAATACGTTCATTGGCAAGACTGGCAAATGTTGAATAGAAAAAAATATGCAAAACAACAGCATACTTCAACCATACAAACCGCATCTTCACTATCTCAATCAAGTGGATATTTAATAAGTATAGTGACAATTATCGGGGATGTTTCATTCGAAGCTGCTGCGCGGGAAATTTCCATTTGTGCAAGATTGTTTGGTATGTCCCGTTTTGCTTAATGTCGAGCAGCGCCTGACGATATTTTTGCACTATTGCATCATCTGTTTTCAAACTAAATGCCAACGATAATGACGTCATTTCTGGTACGGGCATCACTTTTTCAACCAGTGAAAAATCAAGTCCCATTAAGTGCATTTTCCAGCGAAGCGCAAGCTCACCGTACTCAAACAATTCAGCACGGCCGCTGGTTAACATTAATAGCTTCTGCTCTGTGCTGGTAATCGCCAATAAATGATCGCCCATAGATAAGCCATATTCTCGGGTTAATATTTGGTAATCGATACCATCGTTAATAACCACTGTTTTGTAACGTTTCAGATCTGTCTTGGTATTGACCTGAATGTCGGCTCTTTCGCGGAGTTTCCAAATATAGGCGTCTGGGTAGTAGAGTACGCCAACCCACTTGAACATTTTGTCTCTTGCCTTGGAGTGCACCATGGAAAATATGCCAACATTTTCTATATGCTGTGCCATATAGTAAATGCGCGCCCACGGGTAAATCTCTATTTTGGCATTAACTTCATCACCAACGTGGGCGATCAGTGCTTTAACAATGTCATGTGAGAAGCCAGAAATTTCGCCTGTTTGGCTATCAACAAAGTTATAGGGGGCGTACACTTCTGTGCCAAATAACAATTGAGGCTTGGTGGTATCTATTTCTGCTGCAAAATTGCAAGTAGCGATCAGAAACAGACACAAAAACACAAGGTTCTTCACTATCACCTCAAATATAATGGGTATTTTGTAAGTATAATAACCCTTACATTTTCTGCCGTAATTCAGTTAGAAACTGCAATCGCTATGACAATACAGCGTAACTGAGGTGAGGGCGGGCTACTGATGTTTGGTCAGGTTTGACTTTAATGTGAATGTTTATCGCTTTTTGTAGTTAACGTTTTTGTGTGTTGCAATAACGATTTATCGCCTGTTTTACCATGACCAGGTATTACCATTTTTACATCAGGGTACTTTGCCTGAACATTAGCGATAGAGCTTGGCCAAGCAGCTATGTTTGCATCGGCAATATTACCTAAGCCTTTGCTCGATAGACTTTTAACTAAACAACCACCAAAAAGCAATTGGTGCTTGGGTAACCAAACGACAATATTGTCACTGCTATGCCCTGCGCCAGGGTAGTAGGTTTCAATTTTTCCGTGAAATAACACATCACCAGCCGCGTCTAACGTACTGTTTGCCATAGCGGCAGGTTTTTGTTTCAGCAATTGATTAGTTTGTGCTGTAGCAAACGTTTTTACACCTTGCTGATTCAAATAGTTGATACCGCCACTTCTGTCTGCATGCCAGTGTGTAGAAATACTGCCCTTGAGGGTTAATTTTCGCTCGGTAACCCAATCAAATAGCTGCTCGGTGTCTTGATCTGTCCATGGGGTATCAATCAAAAATGCGTCGTTGCTATGCACAACAATGAGTCCATTAGATGGGACCAAGCCAAAACCGTCAACGTGTTGGTACGAGGTGTATTGATAAAGATCATCTGCTAACGGGATTATTTTTAGCGAGTTTTCGGTGTCATTTGCCGATACTTGATGAATGAATATGACACTCGATATCAGAGAAACAAGGAGAAAACGAACAATTTTCACTAGAAAAAACCTATTTAAAAACCGAATATACAACGCTATAGGTTATTGGTTTTGAGCGCAATCGTGTGCGCTCAAATATTTGTAACAAGGTTTTTTGTGGTTATTGATGCAAAAAGCCAAATATTCTCCCTAACAACTGGCGATGCACTAACTCACGATCAACGCCATCTCTGTCTTCACACAGCGGTACACCTTGCGCTTTGTGTGGATGCTCGCATTTGTTTAAATAAACAAAATGCCCTTCACTGTTGTTAAGTGAAACAAGCGTCGATTGTGGCATATGAGTCGCGTAGTATTTAGCGTGATGTTCAAATGGCAGAAAGTCATTATTGAACGAACCTACTACCAAACTCGGTATTGAAACTTTTGACAAGCTTTCTATTGTCGCGGCAGGGCCTAATGCTGGATCAAGCATTACGATTCGTTGAACACGCTTATCTTCACTGTTATTGATGGTTGAAGATTGAACGGCAGGCTTTCTTTCAGCGCCTTTCTTGGCATAAGAACAGCCTAAGTCGCCATTGGACTTATTTGACTGACAATAATCTCTCATTTGTTCAAAGCTTAATGTAACGCCAGCCAGTGCTGCTGCTGTTTGCCCGCCAGATGAATGGCCAATAACAACAATGTTTGGATCATTGGACAGCTTTTCGGCAGCAAAAATGTTATCTAAGTTATCAATAACATAGGAAATATCTTCAGTCCGTTGCCAAAAACGCGTGACGCTACTTGGGTCAATATTTCCTCTGCCGTAGCGCCAAGATTCTCCATAGTGATTCATACCAACAACCGTCCAACCTTGCGATGCCAGTGGATAGGCTAACCAGCTGTAATCGATGGCAGCTCCCATTGCACCGTGAGAAAGTATGGCAATGTTTTTTACGGCTGCTTGTTGAGGTTTAAACCAGAGATCGATTTTTATTGGGCGATTAGCCTCATTATTCTCAAGGTTGATTTCTTTTTTTGTGATTGGCTGTGAATGCGAATCATGAGAGCCTGAATTAGAATTTGCCAGAACTGTTGTGCTAACGAGCAGTGCGCAAGCACTCATGCTCAGTGTTTTGATAATTTGAGAAAATTTAACAGATTTAGTCATGTAAATGTGAATCCAATGGTTATCGTTAAAGCCATTATTCTTGAATGTGTCTCACTGTGCTATGCAGGAAGTGCGAAAATTCATATGAAATGATGATGATTTAACTATTTTTTGATATTGGTACATAAATATGTGTCACTAGTTCATTCGTTGGAGTGACAGTCACATCATTGACATAGTGTTGCACTAATGCTGCATCTCGTAATGTATAGCTATTTTCTGAAAACCAACTGGCATAAATATTGAGAATGGTTTGCCACATGGTTTGGTAGCTACCTTTGTGTTCAAATTGAGCCCATAAGCCTGCGGGCATAATATATTCTTGCAAACTTTCTGCACCCGATGGCGTATTAGCTTCGAATAATGGAGAACTAATGCCAGCAAAAAATCGACTTTGGGATTGTTCAACGCGCCAAGGGTTGTCGATAGAAACGCCAAATAGTTGATGGTGGCTGAAATCAAAGCCATTTGATAATTGCAATGTTTCAGCAATTTGTTGGTAAAGCTGTGTGGCAACTGAAAAATAAGACTGCTCTTCAAACCCTTGCCCATAAAGTCCGATAATTTTCTGCTCGGGCAATGATAGCAATTCAGCCTGTATGGATTGACGTTTAGGTTGCTTGATTAATTTTGCTAGCGCAAATGCAGGTGCACTATTTGATTTTACTTGGCTAGGTTCAATAGAAAATAACTTGCTAAAGGCGCGACTGAATGCCGCGTGTGAGTCGTATCCTACCCGTATGGAGACGTCAATTACTGAAATTTCCTGCTCAGCTAATAAGCTATAAGCAAACTCAAGTCGACGACGTTGAATAAATTCACCTAGATTCATGCCTGTATGTGCAAAGAATAACCGATTGAGGTGATATTTTGAGATACCAAAATTGTCTGCTAAATCGGTTAACGTAATGGAGTGCTCAAAATTATCGTAAATGTATTGCGCAATCTTATTAATGGTTACTGAATATTTTGCTTTATGTGTTTTTTGCATAGCTATGTCATTGTTATTTTCTCACTACATTTTGCCCAAAGTAGCGATAAGTTCAATGGAAAAGCACAGATGTTTCCCAAATTAAACAAATTCCTAAGTATTTAAAGCACAAAGAGAAAAATTTAGTTCAACCGCTTGCTACTGATGAATGAATTTTAGCTAAAACAAGAGACAAAGGAGCAGGTTAACGTGAGATATTTAGTTATTAAACCAATAGCCATCATGAAATAAATACATTTACTCGTCGCCAAGCGTCGAAACTGAAATCACAGCTTGGCTTTCCTGCTTTATGAGTGAGCAAAAAGTTATAGTCAATTTGTACATATGTTTTGATTTTAGTCTTATCACTTGAAAGTGTGCGACAAGTGTCGCATAATGCGCGAGCAACAAAACGATAACAATGAATATACATGAAACATATCAATAAGTATTTGGGGGTGGCGGTAACGCTATTGGCGCTCTCAGCATGCCAGCAAACGCCCGTTGTCAACGAACAACCTGTTGAGATACTTCCTCAGGAAGCGGTTGAGCAGCCGATCGTTGTACCTGAGACAGCTATAGCTAAAAAAGCACTCCTACCACATGAGCACAAAGACGTATGGCAACGCATTCGTAGTCAGCTGAGTATTGAAGTACCAGACAACGATGAAGTAGCCAAATGGCGAGACTATTATTTGAGTCATCCGAAGTTCATGGTAACTATTGCACAGCGTGCTGAACCATTTTTGTATTACATTGTTGAAGAAATTGAACGTCGTGAAATGCCTGTAGAACTTGCACTATTGCCGATAGTGGAGAGCTCTTATTTACCCGGTGGTGTTTCCCATAAGAGTGCCGTTGGTCTGTGGCAATTCATGACAGTTTCGGCACGTCGGTTCGATATCAAACAAAATTGGTGGTATGACGGTCGACGAGATATTGTCGAGTCAACGCGTGGTGCCCTCGATTATTTCGAATTTTTCCATGATACCTTTGATGAAGACTGGCTAAATGCGATTGCCGCATTTAATTCTGGGGAAGGGCGTGTTGGTCGTGCCATACGTCGTAACAAAAAAGCAGGCTTGCCGACAGATTTTTGGTCACTGAAACTACCAAAAGAAACGACTAACTTTGTGCCAAAATTGCTGGCGATTTCTGACATCTTGATGCATGCAGATCAATATAATTATACTTTCACGCCTATTGAAAACCGACCAGCAGTCGCTATTGTTGATATTAATGGGCAGCTCGATTTAACTGTTGCAGCGGATTGGGCTGATATTAACAGCCACACATTGCGTGAGCTCAATCCAGGCTTAAAGCGCTGGGCGACAGATCCTGATAACACCTACCAACTGTTGATACCATTTGAGTCCGCAGAACAATTTGAACAAAAGCTTGGTGAAGTAGACAGCAAAGACTGGTTGCGCTGGCATCGTTTTACCGTTAAATCTGGTGATAGCTTAAGTGAAATTGGTTACCGTTATGGCATTAGCGTTGCTGATATCAAAAAATATAATCAGCTTAAATCGAATTTGATACGTGTTGGTCAGTCATTAGCTGTGCCTGTTGCATATCATGATGGCATTCCGCTGGAGCGTACCAAAGAAGGGCTGACTAAGTTAGTGCATACGGTTAAACGTGGCGACAATTTGTGGAATATCAGCCGTAAATACAATGTAAAAGTAAAGGATATCCGTAAGTGGAATAATCTATCGCGAAATAGCTTGCTACAGCCTAAGCAGAAGTTAGCGATACTTATGTAGCGTTCAGATTTATATTGGATTAATAGGCGAAACGGGAAGGCATTTAATGCGCTCCCGTGTTAGTTGAAAACGTTTATACACGTGATAGTCGATTTACTTCTACAGACTCTAGCAAGTCGCCAATTACGTCAAAACACGCTTTTATGTGCTGAGATGCTAAGTGGTTATCTAAGTCAGCTTCAGTTAGCCAGTTTTCATGGAAAATAAAAATATTGTCCTTATCGTTGTCGATGTGCATGTCATAATTTATGCATCCAACTTCTTTTCGTGTAGGTGCTAATAGCTTTTGTAGTTCTTGTTTAACAGTTGATTTATGATCGGCTTGAGCAGTGATCTTGGCGATACAAGTTAGCATATTCATTCATATCCTTATAGCTGAGAGTGAAATGTGCTACAAAATGTGTAGCAGAAACATATTAACGCCTAATTTGATGTAAATAAAGCAATGAATATCTCGAACAAACAATACTTGCTTATAAAATGAACATTCTATATACTGCGCCGCTGAATTAGTCACTTCCTCTCCAAATGCTAATTCTTTGTATCTAACTTGATACTCTAATGGTATGTCTTTCCTTGATCCAGTTAGTCACCTTTAGCTTTAAATCGCTGCACTTGTGCTGGCTTTAAGTTATCCATATTTTCAATGGCATTAACTCGCGTTGCCTTAAGCTTTCGCACGTATGCAGTATGTGTTTTTAGATGCTATTTCGCTCGCGAAACAAGCATCTCATATTGTTGAGTATTTATTATGTCTTACAACTATAACGGTCAACAGATCCGTATTGTGCCGCCTGTGCACTTAATTTCTGTTAACAAAAGGCGAGTGGTGGTTAACCATGACTCAGGTTTGTGTCAGCTAACCTTCACTACACCTGCCGAAGTGAAGTCCTTTCTTAATTGGTTATCACCAAATAAAGGCTAGTTTGAATTGCCCCAACCCATAGTTGGGTTGGGTATCTGGGTAATGTAATGTTTTGTAAATTTCATGGAGTCAATGTAAGCGTCTGCTTAAGATGTCGTCAATAAAGTTGAATGCATTTTAATCAGATATGAATAGAGTATTGTTGAACATCGTCGTTATTTTGTTTGTCGCTCTGAGTGCTAAGGCTGACAATATCCCATTAAGTGATATACCTATTGTTGTTCCCGTAGAAAATCCGCTGACCAATGAAAAAGTATTACTTGGCAAAATATTGTTTTGGGACGAGCAACTGTCTAGCGATAATACGGTTGCTTGCGGAAGTTGTCATTTGCCGTCGTCTGGGGGCGCAGATGCAAAGCCGTTAAACCACCCAGGCACAGACGGTATTTTTAATACTGAAGATGATGTTATGGGTAGTGCTGGTATTCGTTCTTACGATGTTGACATGCGTGCCATGATGCACCCTGTGTTTATGGGGCACCGGCAAGTTACACATCGTGCAACACCTTCATTTATCAACGCTGGATTCGCGGATGCGCTCTTTTGGGATGGCAGAGCAGGTGAGCAATTCGATGACCCCATCAGTGGTGAGATTTTGATTAATCAAGATGGTGCATTGGAAAGTCAATCATTAGCACCAATTCTCAATAGTGTAGAAATGGCGAAAGCTGGGCGTACGTGGGATGACGTATTAGCCAAATTAATGGTCGTGTTGCCCCTCGCGCTTGCGAGCGAACTTCCACAGGATGTAACAGAGGCGGTTAACCGAGCAAAGAATTACCCTACGTTATTTGCAGAAGCATTTGGCGATGAAGACATTTCACCCGCCCGCATTGCTTTTGCACTTGCCAGTTATCAACGAACGTTGATTGCTGACCAAACGCCTTGGGACAAGTATATTGCGGGCGATGAATCTGCGATGACCACCGCTCAAATCGCGGGTTGGAACATGTTCAATGACAATACCTTGTGTGGGAATTGCCATACTCCACCATTATTCTCAGACAACAAGTTCTACAATATTGGTTTAAGGCCGGCGGGTGAAGATATTGGCCGCGAACAAGTGACCAATAACCGTGGTGACTGGGGACGTTTCAAAACGCCTTCACTACGAAATGCGAGTTTGAAGTCATCGTTAATGCATGTAGGTTGGATAACCGATGTACGAGACAGCATTGATTTTTATAATGCCGTTGCGGATGAAGCAAATGGAATTGCTAATCGCCACCATCAATTTGTTGAAAACCAAAGTGGCATCCCTACAGACACACCAGGGCGATTCGCGGACTACAGCAACCTCTCAATGGCGTCTGAACACGAGCAAATGAAAAATAACGTTGCGGATTTTATTGCCAATGCATTAACCGATCCTCGGGTTGCAAATGAAAGCTATCCATTTGATCGGCCGCAGTTGGCTAGCGAGCGCAAAGACAATGAATCATCACTCATGTTATTCATGAGCTACAACATAGGTGGTGCAAATTGGCAACAAGAGCGAGCGCCAGACATCGCAACAGTAATTGCATCAAATGCACCAGACGTGATTGGATTTCAAGAAGCTGGAGCAATACCTCTGGCCGATTTGCAGCCGTTACTTGCAGACAAATATCACGTTGTTAGTTTTAACAATGCAATGCCTATCGTTTACAACGCGGATAAGCTTTATTTGTTGGTGTCAGGGTCATCCGATCGTGATGAGATGCTGTCGTGTGTCAACGGAAGGTACATAAACCATGCAATCTTTGCTGAGCGTGCTACGGGTAACCAATTCATTTTCATGAACAGCCATTTCTGCGCCATGCAAACGCCAAGCGATCGATTGCCTGATGGCTATACCGCTGAACAAGTTAATCAACAGCATGCAGTAGCAATGGCGAACTATGCCAACCAGCTTCGTGAAAGTTGGCAGCTGCCACTGGTGATTGCTGGTGATCTCAATGCCAGTGAAAACAGTGAGACTATGAATTATTTGCTCAAACAAGACCCGTTAGGAGACTTAGCCAATCCAATAACTCTCATCGACACATGGTTAGACAAGCACACCGGCATTCACCAAGGCGTAGATTGGCTACTAATTGATGGTTCAACAGCAACAAATGTATATGCCGCAGAGCGGGTGGAAAATGGCTTAACGTCGAGCGCGTCAGATCACTATCCGATGATTGCAGGGCTTATCTTTAACGACGACCCTAACACTAACTTGCCTGCTGATAGTGATGGCGATGGTGTTGTGGATGAGCAAGACGCTTTTCCATTTGACCCAAATGAAACGTTAGATACAGATGGAGATGGTGTCGGTAATAATGCAGACAGCGATGACGACGGCGATGGCGTTGTAGACGAACAGGATGCTTTTCCGCTCGACAACACGCGTTCTGCAGACAACGTAGTGGTTCCAACGCCAACTGGTGACGAATCTGCATCGAGTAGTGGCGGCATGTTTAGTATAGGAATTTTGTTTTTGCTGAGCGCTGGTTTAACGGTCAGATTTCGTTGCGACATCAACTAAATTGACTCGCGAGTTTGTGATAAATCGTACCAAGGTAAATTATCGTTCTCGGAAGATAATTCACTATAAGATTCAACGATTTTTAACAGGCTATTGCTTCGTAGTATTTTATGTTGTGTAGCGTTGTTAGTGGTAAATAGCCGGGCACCAAGTGTTTTGCTCAGTGCCTTGCTCTGCGCAATCGGCGCATCAACATCGTGCTTGCTTTGTACAATTTTAAGTTGTCCTGAGAATTTTTTGAGCTTTGGTAGTGCACTGAGCGCAGGGATGAACATGTGTTCGTTACGATAAATTTCATGAATCGCTTGATCAAAGAGCTCTTGATCGAGACCAATTTGCTTTATCCGTCGCAACAAGTATTCGTAACAGTTGAGTACTGGTGAAACCATGAGTAAATTACCCTGAAAATGTTTAAACCAGCTACTATTAGCAACAACTGACGCTGCCATGGATTGTGTGATAACGAGGTCTGGTTTGGTATGCGAGTTCGCGATGTCATCAAATGCCTTGATCATTTGCGGCAGTGAGCTTTGTTCTCCTGCACTTTGCCCATGTGCTGGAAAGTCAAAAGTGGTGCATGCATAGCCACGTTCAGCCAGTCGCTCCATGAGTGGCCATAAATCATAGGCGCATCTTGACCAACCATGTAATAGCCATACTTGTTGGCCAGAACCGTATTGGTAAACAGGTAACCTGCCGCAGCGCGTGTTGACTTGATGTTGCTTAACTTTCTTTGGCCAGTGGCTTGAAGGTCGACGAGGAGTAAAAATAAGTTTCGTTGAAAGCTTTTTGCCTACTTCTGGTGAGATGTTTTTGAGTAATTTAGATAACCAATAGATAAAGTTTCGCTTACAGCTTTCTGAAAAGTTATTGTTTTTATGCATATTACTTACATTCTTCGTGACAACTCCATTTGTCAGGCATTGTAAAAGTCAATTGTGCATAAATTGAGGAGAGTAATAGTTATTGTGTGAATTATTGCTGTATATGGATTTTGTTAGATAGGTGCCTATCTGAAAAGTTTAGCTTGGCGCTTAAAACTTAAATTGATAATTCAACGACAGGGCACGACCGCGAGCAGTCATTTGTTGAAATGGAATTTCATCACGTTCGCCTAGTAACGTGGCACTGACATGGGCATAGCGTTTATCTAATAAATTGTTGATAGTGAGTCGCAATTGGCTACGTTCATTGGGGCGATAGTCTATGCTGTAGTCAACAATCGACAGTGGATGGCGAGAAGTTAAAATGTCGATATCGCTGCGCCATGACCAATTCAGCCGATTAATCCATTGGTCGGTAAAGGCATACTGCACGGACACTTTGCCATAGCGTCTTGGCGCTAGTTGTTCTGATGGCATTAAGTCCGCGGTCTCATCAATGCTCGAGCGGTTTCTGAACAAATGGGTAAAATGTCCCGATATTCTTAGTTGTTCATTCACTGTCCATTTCAATTCGGTTTCTATGCCATGGGTGTCGTTACTGGCAATGTTATCGAGCTGTCTGATATCGCCACTGGTAAAGCCTATCAAGTCTTCAATGTGGTTTTCGAATAATACTACGCCCAAATATAAGTTCGATTGTATGTAGTTATAACTAAGCTCAGTCGATGTTAATGTTGTCGGGTTAAGAGATTGATTACCTTCTACCAGACCACTTTCTTCATCGTATAAATCGCCCAGTGAAGGTACACGGTACGCCTGACCATAAATGTACTTAAATACATGTTCGTCACTTGGTTGATACACCAACGAAACTCTAGGGTTTAGCTTATTATCGACATCATTATAACCATCGTATCGCATGCCAAGTGTCATCGATAAATATTCACTAAGTTGTGACGCCAATTGAACATAGCCGCTGGAAATATAGCGCTTTTTGTCGGCGATAATGCGATTTTCGGATTCGTCGAATGTGGTTAATTGGTCTAATTGCTCGAAATCGCCAAATAAATCAAAATTACTACGTAACGCACCATGCGGAATTTCTGCCTTGCTCCACTCTATGCCTGCGGACAACACGTGTTCAGGTGACACTTGATAGTCACCATCGAGTGCAAATTGAATGGATTGGTGTTCGAAATACTCACCAAACAAGAATGGTGCTGAATCAAAGGGCGCTTCACCCATCGGTGCCAGCACACCTAAGCTGGTGCGTTTAGCATTTTGCCATTGACCAGAAAGTTTTAATTGATAATTAGCAGCCTCAATTAACTGGTAGTCAAATTGGTTGATGTAATGCTGCAAGTGAACGCGGTTATATTGGTCGTTGAGTCGACGAAATACGTAAAACTTTTGTTGCTCGCTATCGATAAACACACTACGAAACGAGAAATCTTGAAATTCGATAAATCCTTCTAGCTGAATTACGTCATGCGGGTCTTTAGTTGTGTCTTGTATGCCAAACCTATCGAATACGTCAGGCAACGTGTCACCATCGTTTTGCTGGTAGTGCGCAGAAAATCCGAATTTCCATTCATCTAGCTGCGTGTGCCAGCCGACGTCAATACCGAATTGTTCAAAACTACCTAACGTGAGTCCAACGCGCTTATTTGGTTTGCTGATAATGTTAATGACACCATTAAAGGCGTTGGAACCATACAAGGCAGAACCGGGACCACGTATGACCTCAATCCGTTCAACATGCGCAATATTAATAAATCGGAGTAAATAGTTAATCCCGCCTGTGTAATCGTCGTTGATACGTTGCCCATTCAATAAAAACAACACCGTATTGGCGTACTTTTGGGCATGGCCTCGGGTAATTAACAAAGAGTCATTACTTTCTTGGGAGTTATAAGCGGAATAAAAGCCAGGAATATGTCGGAACAAATCGCTTAAATGAACGATACCTAGTCGATTTAAATCTTCAGCAGTAAAAAATGAGACAGATGCTGGTGCAGATAGAAATGTGACTTCATTCTTGTTAGCGATAGACACTTTGGTTTTCATTAGCTCTGCCAAGGGCAGCGACAGGAAATCACCGCCAGCTCTGAGCGGTGGTAACATGCCTACAACAAGAAAGGTGAACAATGAAAACTTTTGAAAATATTTGTTGTGCATTAACCCAAAAAACTAAATAGCGAATGTCCCTAAGTAATCTAATTTTAACAATAAAACGTACATTTTGTTGAATTTTTGTTTAATTAGTTCTGTTGGGCCTGAAATATACGGTAGCGTTGAATTAGGCTTTATATATTAGCCCATTGATACATTGAAAATTGCCCTAAGGAAAAGGGCAGCCCTTCACGGTCGTTTTATTGTTTTAATCTTTCTGAGTAAAAACTATATCTGATAATCGTAATTCAGGTTGAGCTCCCGACATATTAAATTGTGCAAGTTGCGGGCGAGTTGGACGCAATTTCACCCGCATTACATCTATTTCTTTATATGCTGTGGCGTTGCTATTAAGGTTTCCCCAGCTAAATGAAAACACACCATCGGTTAGAGATACATATACTTGGCCTGCTAGTGGGTGAGAGTAGGTCCCAACATATGCGGATTTTGGACGACTCAATTGCATTGGTGCACTATGATAATCGAGCTCTTTGGCTACGATTTTTTTTCGATAGCCCTTTGCCATCGATTTCAGCTCGGCAACACGCTCTAGTACACGCGATTCAATCTCCGGCTCATCTAATAACTTGCCATAAACAAAATCGGCAATGAGATCAGTCAACTTATCGTTAAGTTGACCTTCATTGTTGAGAATAACTAGACCAATGCTTTTTTCTGGCATGAAAGAAACATGTGGGCGAAAGCCATCAAATGCACCGAAATGGTGAAAGGTTAATGATTGTTTGTATTCGCCTGTATACCACCCGTATGCGTAACCTGAGCGAATAAAGTCTCCGCGCTTACTGCTCACATCGGTGCTAACTTGATGTGATTTATTGACCATATCTGCTGGTATAGCCGAGTGATGATTGATTTTACCTTGATTAAGCTGGGCAACAATAAAATTGGCCATATCTTTGCTGGTTGACAAAACACCGCCAGCAGCGTGCATCGTATTGTCTTGCTTAGTTAAATACAAAGGCTGTTGTTTGTTCGGTTGAAAAAACGAGTATGGTTTTGCTATTGACCAATGTTTATTTGTCGCTTCGCTCACATATGCCGTGGATTTATGCATGTTTAGTGGCATAAACACATGTTGCTTTACGGCATCTTGCCATTTTTGTTTAAAGGCATTTTCATACCAAATGCTCAAAATATTGTAGCCAAGATTGGTGTAATCAAAAATTTCTTGTTTCTCGGCAACACGTGAATAAAGCTGCGCTAGCATATTGACTTTGAGCTTAGGTGAATGAATGCCCGTTGTAGAAACGGCTAGGGCTAGATAGTTGTCTTCGAGGCCAGATGTGTGGGTGAGTAAGTTATGAATTGTAATCTGGTGTGCTGCGATATTGTTTGCAAAATCAACCGTAGGAAACATCTCTGCAAGAGTCGTTTGTAGTGAATACGGCGAGGATTCAAGTGCTTGTATAATGGCTAAAGCAAACATCGGTTTCGTGACCGATGCAATATAGAAAAGTGTATCGTTGTCAGCAAGTATCTTGCAGGCAATATCAGCATAACCAAAGGTGTTTTGATAGATAATCTTGTCCCCTTGAACAACAGCAATCGACGTAGCTGTTTCAATTTCTAGGGTCTTCATTGTATGGTTGATGAACTGATTTAGTTGTTCATTGAAAGAAGTAGTTTTTGATAATTTTTCAGCTAATGTGGCACTGGCTACAGTGCAGTTAAGCAGCAGGACAATGAGTATCCATAATTTGGGACTAACATTTTTCAACATAGTGATTTCCAATAGTAAATGATTGTTATAACTATTGGAGGCTCCATTAGCTCAATTTGGATGCAACTTTATGAAAAAATTACTTTTCTGTGGTCAATAACCAGAGTGATGGCAATAGTAGACAAATGATTGCGGCACTTATTATTGATGGCGGTGCTGATAAAACATACGTTAACAGAGCCTTTTCCATTAACAGGTAAATGAATTGAGCCCCCGATATGATAACGGCCAATAAGAAAAAACTAATAAGAATCAACCGGCGCTTCTGGCTGTGTTGCTTTACGTTAGCAATAACATGATCGCTAAAGGGGTGCTGAGGTAAATCTTGCTCATAAGCAAGAAGTTCGTTTAAAAAGTCTTTTTCGTCATTAGGTGAATTCATGGTCATGTCTCAATTTTACTTGGTTAGGATGCCTGTTGCCGAGTTTGTTCCAGCAGCTTTTGCTTTGCGCGATTAATGTGTGACTTTACGGTTCCTAGCGGAAATTTAGTAATGTTGGCTACCTCTTGATGGCTCATACCAGCACTAACTGATAAGGTTAAACAAGTTCTTTCAGGTACTGATAGGCTGGTCATGAGTTGCTCAATAGCAATGTCTGCTTCTAGAGCACTATCAGGTGCCTTGTGTGTTAACGCGTCGAACTCCACATGTTCATGCTTTTGAAAACTTTTATCCAGTGACTTGTAAAAATGGTTGTATGCAATTTTATGCAACCATGTATTAAGTGAGGCGTCGCCTTTATAGGTATTTAGCTTGCGATATAAGGTTATAAAAGTTTCTTGCGCCAAGTCATCAGCAAGGTGATGATCACCCGCTGTTAATCGTCTTAGCAGCTGTCTTATTCTAGACTGGTATTTATTGACCAAACAGCTAAACGCATAATGGTCATCACGACTAACCACTCTCGTGATCAGTGTTTTGTCATCTATCATCTGCGGTTACTGTTCTTCATTTTCGCTTAGCGCAAGTCGCCAAAGAATGAAAAATGCGAAACCGATAACGATTGGAAAAGCGCTAACAGCAAGCCCAATCATAATGACCTCCAAAAATACGCTGGCGATAATAATCGCAACACCAATGGCCATTAACAAAATAAAACGACGTAAATCAATCGCATATGTGTGTTGTTCAACACCTATCCGTTCAAGCAATTCGAGTGAGAGGTGGTCACCATTATCTAATGCCTTGCGCAGCGTCCGTTGAATTTCAGTTTTATTGCGAAATTCTAGCCATAGTCGTACCAACGCAATAACGCTTAAGCAGATGCAAATTGTAATTGGGATCCAGTTCGCCGACATAATTTTGTTCTCTTTTTAATGTGTATGCAGATTGTTAGATACCGACACTAGCAAAATTGGATGCAAAAAAAATTCTTATTTTTATGATCTCCTCTACAATACCCAAAAAACAACGGCGATCGAAAAGCTCAAATCAAGTTGTCGTTCATTTCTTGTTCAACTGTGGTATTAATAGCAGTTAGTTACTTTAACTGTGCATCTTTGAGTTATAAGGACGTAGAAAATGAGCATAGGAAAATATCTGTTTGGTGGTGTATTTGTCGTTGCAGGCGCTATCGCGTGTTATTTTTTTGTCATATCGCCTATTGTTGATGCTGCTCGAATGCAGTCATGGCATGTGGCACATGGCCAGTTAATAAGTGCCAACGTAGACAGTTATCAGTCGCGTAATGACGACGGTGGCTATACTACTATGTATCGCCCGCAAGTTAGTTATCAATATCAAGCGAACAATCAAACTTACACGGGCAATCGCGCCCAGCTCAGCTACTCAAGTCGAAGTAATAGTGATGTGGCTTATGAAATCGTAGGGCGTATAAAGCACGAACAGGCCAGAAATAATAGCGTCAAGATTTGGTATAACCCTAATAATCCTAACGAGTCGATTTATGATAAATCGGTAGATGTGAAATTTTTGATAGTAATGACGCTGTTTAGCGGTACTTTTGTTGTGGTTGGTGCTGGCGTGATCGCATTTGCAGGTAGCAAAGACAAAGAAAAGAAAGCAGATAGGGCGTTACAAAACGTTGACCCTTCAAAGCCTTGGACTACGCGTGTGGCGTGGGCGTCACCAACTATATATTCGCAGGCACAAAGCAATAAAAAACTGGCTTGGTATTTTGCGATTTTGTCGTGCCTTTTTGTTGGTAGCTTTTCCCTCGCGATGATAGGTGAACATCCGGTTGCGACAGCGTTTGCACTTATATTTCTATTGCTACCCGTATGGTTGATAAAGCGGGCAAAACGTATCAGTGATGAGTGGCGTTTTTTTCAGGCGGTGCCAATTACCTTAAATCCCTACCCTGGAGTTATAGGCGGAAAAGTAAAGGGGAGTTTGACTGTGCCAGTAGCGCCGCACTCTCAAGATAGCTATCAGGTGGCACTAAGTTGCGTAAAACATTGGACAACACGTAGCGGTAATAAAACCGAACATCACCAGAGTGTCGTTTGGCAGGAAGAACAAAAGATAAAGCCTGTAAGCCGTGCTAACGAATCTTCACTTAGTTTTGAATTTGACGTACCCGCAGAGAAGCCGGAATCGAGCGCGCCCAGTAAGAATTACCATATGTGGACTTTGACAGTAAAAGGAGCACTCAAAGGTATTAACTTCGATCGAGCCTATGAAGTGCCGGTGTTTGTGACTGATGAGAGTCTTACGGTAGAAGAAGAACTCGTGGAACAGCCATTGAGTGCATTAGAAAAGTCGAAAATTAACGACAAAATGGCGTTATCACAATCGTTAAATGCGTTGTCTTTGCATACACCCGGAGATAAATCGTCTTTGTTTATCGCGGGGATTGGCGCGTTCTTTTTTGTTTCTGGCATGATGATTTATTTACTGGCTGAAGCATTTTTTGGTGTTGTATTTGCAGCTATTAGCACGCTGTTTCTCGGTCTTGGTATTTGGGGATGGGGCAGAAACTGCAAAATACGAATTACCGCAAATCAAATGGAAATAGATGTGCACTTTTTTTCAAAATTGATCAAACAACATGTATTTTCTCAAGACGACATAACTGAGATTGAAGCATTTCGTTCATCTTCCATGCAAACCAACGGCAAGCAAACATCGGAAAGCTTTAGTTTACGATTGCGCACAAACCACGGAAAAACGGTGGATTTAGGCGGTGAGTTTGAATCAATGCGCAACGCCGTGCATATGAAGCAGCAGATTGAACAAGTAATGGCGGGATAAATTCAGTGAGTTCATTTTTTAGCTTTCCTTGGTTATTCGCAAAAATTATCAATTGGCTTACCCATACAATGCGATAAGGAGGTCAGGAGATGAAGAAAATAACAAAAGCGGTTTATCACCATCGCATCATGAAAGTGGTTGATTACATTTGGAACAATATCGATCAAGATGTTGATTTAAATGTGCTGGCAGATGTCGCGTGTTTCTCGCCATACCATTTTCACCGTATTTATCGTGAATTAATGCACGAGACGGTGGCGATGACAGTGAAACGTTTACGTCTTCATCATGCTTCTTATGCATTGATTGAGAGTGAAACACCTATCGCAACCATTGCTAAAAATGTCGGCTACAGTAGCAGCGAAGCATTTATTCGGGCATTTGCGCAGCATTTTGGCAAAACGCCAGCAAATTATCGTGTTGAACAACATCAATCGCATCACAGAGCAAGAGCTGATCTCCTAAAACGTGTAACACCAACAAGTGAACCAATGGAGAATAACGCAATGTATAACGTTGAAGTGAAGAATATTGAAAATATTGATGTCATCGGCTTGTTTCATCAGGGAGACTACCAAGAGATTGGCCGCTCGTTTGAAAAGCTGGAAGCCACATCTACGGCATTAGATTTATTGAATGAAAATACCCGTTCTTTTGGCATTTATTATGATGATCCTGAAAGCAAGGCCAAAGAGCAGTTAACTTCTCATGCTTGTATCAGTATAAGTGAGCCAACATCGGTTAAAGGACTAGATAGCTTGTTAATTCAGGGCGGCACTCATGCTGTGCTGACGTTCAAGGGGCCATATTCCGATTTGGAAAGCGTCTACCGCTGGTTTTATGGTGTTTGGTTACCTGAAAGCGGTTATCAGGTTGAGAATAAACCACCGTTTGAAGAGTATTTGAATGACCCAAAATCGGTGTCACCCAATGAACTGTTGACTGCTATTCATGTTCCGATTCAGCAATAGTAACTAGGTAATATACAGGAGAAGCAGGAGAAGCTAGCTTCTCCTGTGCTTTTCCGTTTTACAAAGTGTTCAATGGATAAATCTACGGCCAGCCCGTCGTGTCTGAATCAAAATTAGATAGTTCACGCCTAACTTGTTATTCTTAATCCGAAAAATGTTTTTGCTCATCCGTGATTAGGAATAATAATGAAAATAAAAAAACTCGTCGTCGCGCTTGCGGCCAGTTTGAGTCTGGCAAGTTGCGTAGTACTCGTAGATAAAGGTCAAACATCTCCCAAACAATCATCGTCTGCTCAATCAACTCAACAAGGGCAGGTAACGGCACAAGAAAGCAATAAAGTTTTTACCCATGACTACGTCCAAGAAGAATTCGATAATGGACTGAGAGTGATGGTGGTTAAAACTGACTACCCTGATCTTGTATCTATGCAAATTCCTGTTTCTGCGGGTTCTCGTGATGAAATTGAGAAGGGTAAAACTGGGTTTGCTCACTTTTTTGAGCACATGATGTTTAAGGGCTCGAAGAAATTTCCCGATAGTCAGTATACCGATATATTTAAGAGCGGTGGTGTTGATTACGGCGGATACACGACCGACGATTACACGAATTATCACGCTGATTTTTCAAAACAGCATTTAGAAACTGTGATCGAAATTATTGGTGACCATTTTCAAAACTTACACTATACCGAAGCACAGTTTAGAACAGAGGCGCTGACGGTAAAAGGTGAGTACCTCAAAAATAACGCGAGCCCTCTTCGCAAAATACTTTCTGCTGCACGTAAGGAAGCATTCGACACCCACACGTACGAACATACTACGATGGGATTTTTTGAAGATATTGAAGCTATGCCAAATCAAATGGCTTATGGTAAAGCGTTCTTTGAACAGTTTTATAAGCCTGAGTATGTTTCAATAGTGATTGCGGGTGACGTAGATCCACAAGCAACCATTGCGATGATCAAAAAATACTGGGGTGATTGGAAAAAAGGTGATTTCAAATCAGTTGTACCGCAAGAGCCAGTACAAACGGCTCCTCGTTACGTGCACGAGAAATACGAAGGGCTACCTGGGCATTGGCTCTTAGTGTCTTATAAAGGTTCGCCGTGGATCCCAAATCAAAAAGACCGCGCAGGCCTAGACTTGTTGTCTGAATTGTATTTTTCAAACAACTCAGAATTATATCAAGAGCTAATTGTTGATAAGCAAATTGCGAGTCAAATGTTCACTTACAACCCTAATACTAAAGACATTGGCTTACGTCATGTGTTTGTTAAGGTACAAAAAGAAGAAGACTTAGCCACAGTACGTGATGCCATAAACCGCACGTATGCCAAAGCAAGAACTGAACTGGTAAACGATGAACAATTAGCTAACTTAAAGTCTAACTTAAAGTATAGCTTTGTTAACAGCTTAGATTCATCTGAAGCGATTGCCGGAACGTTGGCAAGTTACATGCACTTTAAGCGCGACCCTGAAGTGATCAACGCTTTGTACAACAGCTTTGACGAGATCACTGCGCAAGATATCAAAGACTTGGCAAACAAGTATTACATTGATAATAACCGTACCACGGTGACGTTGTCTGCGCTCGATAAGATAAAAGGATTTGAACAGGAAGTTTCTCTTGATCAATTGGTTGCTAAAGTGTCAGCCACGCCGACTAAACCAAAATTTAAATTGATCGACCGCACTAATAGCTCGCCATTAGTTGATATTAACTTACTCTTTTTTACTGGCGTAGCAGCTGAGCCAGAAGGTAAAAAAGGCGTAGCGGCGTTAACGGCGAGTATGCTAACAAGAGGCGGTTCAAGCGCTAAGTCCTTTAAAGAAATTCAACAAAAGCTTTACCCGTTAGCTGGCTCATTCAGTGCACAAATTGACAAAGAGATGATGTCGTTCACAGGCCGAGTTCATAAAGACAATGTTGCTCAGTGGTACGCGCTTATTAGCGAGCAATTGCTGAACCCAGGCTGGCGAGAAGACGACTTCAAGCGTTTGAAGAAAGATCTGATTGACGGCATTAAATCTGGTTTGAAAGCGTCTAACGATGAAGAACTTGGCAAAGAAGTGCTCTATAGCAAACTTTACCAGGGACATGTATATGAAAGCTTCAACGGTGGCGACATATCTGATATTGAAGCGTTAACTCTTGATGACGTTAAAGCGTTTTACAACAGCCAATTGACGCAAATGAAATTGCGCTTAGGCATTACTGGCGATGTACCTCAAGCGGTTAAAGCACAAATCATGCGTGACTTTGCGTCGTTACCTGTTGGGCAGGAGGACAGACTCTCAATCGCCAAAGCACCTGAACTGAAAGGCCACCATGCGACTATTGTTGAGAAAAACGCAAAATCAACCGCTGTATCATTTGGTTTCCCAATCGACATTAACCGCAGTGACAAAGACTGGGCGGCATTATGGTTAGCGCGTTCATATTTGGGCGAGCACAGAAGCTCAAATAGCTTTTTGTTCAAACGTATTCGTGAAGAACGTGGTATGAACTACGGAAACTATGCTTACATTGAATATTTCCCTCGTGGCATGTTCAGAACGAAGCCGAATGCTAACTTAGGCCGCTCAAGTCAGATTTTCCAAATCTGGATACGTCCACTGCGTTCAAACAACGATGCACACTTTGCTACGCGTGTTGCATTGTTCGAGCTAGATAAACTGATCAATGACGGTTTGAGTGAAGTAGACTTTGAAGCAACTAAAAACTACTTATTGAATTTCGCTCCACAGCTCGTTTCTTCTCAAGATATGCAGCTTGGCTATGCGCTTGATAGTGAGTTTTATGGTATTGATGATTTTGTGTCACATGTTCGTACGCAAATACAGTCGTTAACACGTGAAGACGTTAACCGTGTCATTAAAAAGTACCTGCAAACTGACGATATCCACTATGTGTTTATTACTGGTGACGCAAAAGACATGAAAAAGCGCATCGAAACCGAGCAAAGCTCACCGCTGCAATACAATAGTGAAAAACCTGCTGAGTTAGTGGCGGAAGATAAAATTATTCAAGATTACAAGTTGGCAATTCCAGCAAGTAACATTGAAGTGATTGCCGTTGACGAGGTTTATAAGTAACAAACGCCTTGCGCGTTATCAAATTTCCCCCGAGTATGTCGATATGTACTTGGGGGATTTTTTGGACTTACTGACCAGATTGAAACAAGTCTTGTCATCTTCAACTTGGCATTTATACCAATTGAATTAAATATTTGATCATTCAGCGAGAATTAAAAGGCTTAGAGGCAAGGCATTGATTGCAAAGAATGGTTATTCCCTTGTTAAAATCAATAACGCCGCATATAAGCCTTTTAAACTCGCCCTTGGGAGCTTGTCAGGAAAGTGATAACTTCACAAATTTCTTTGATGGAGAATGACTACAACAGCATCAATTTGCTTTGTTCTAACTTCCCTGACATAGCTCTGAACTGGTCAAATATTTATTTCACTTGGTATTACCTCTTACATTACATACCCAAGTTCAATTCAATATTATCCTTTATCGTTTAATTTATTCCGCTTATTCAAATAATCGCTGCTTGCGTTCTTGTGGTGTGGGACAACTCGTCGATAGCGCTCTATCAATATCAGCCTGAGTTAAAATTCTCCGATGGTGTGAAGACACATAATGCTCTACGGTTAGGTCTAATTCGTTGATGCGTGCATTTAGCTTTTTAAGTCGCTGGTAGGCGTCTAAGTTTGGCCAGCTGTTTATGGGATCGAGTGCTGATTCATAGCTGCTACCAAAAATATCTTCGGTGAATAGGGTTTTATGCTCGGGCAGGTATATCGCCAGATTATGGCTTGCATGGCTGGTGGGAACATCAAACAGCATAATTTTTCCGTCTGCCAAATAGCGCGTTGTTTTGATTGGTTCAAATCGATCATCTTTGATTTTCTGCGATAGAAATTCTTGTACTGCCGGAATTTCACTCGGGTGGAGCACCAAATTTGCCCCATGTTCAACAATTTCATTTAGCCCTGCCATATGATCAGTATGATGGTGTGTGACTATGTGTTTAGCGACAGGCTTCTTATTTTGGGTTATTTCTCGTAACAATTGCAGTGTTTCTTGCCAGTTTAAAGCTGCACCGTGTTCATGCCAAGCACCTGCTGTTACATAGTAGCCTCCTATGTCGATAAATAGGGAGTAACCCCAACCTTGTCCGATAAAGTAAACACCTTTTGCAATCTCATTAATTAATGGTTTCGAGACATCAAGCATTGGTGCAAGGTTTGTTAGCAAATAATCTGATGGAATGCTGAATTGGGTGCCATCTAAGTTATTAACGTTGAGTTTCCTCTTAGTGCTGTGGTGAATTGGCTGTAAGTTGGCACTAACTACAAGTTGTTTGGCCCACAAAATGCCGTTTGTTTGCTGGTGATCGAGAAAGTCATAAGTACGAGTTTGTTGACCTCGTTTTTGCAGCATGCGGCTTAAATGGCCGTTCGTTTGGTTGACGTAGACAGTATATTCATCTGGTGCACCCGCATTAACGGTGAGCACGTCGTGTGCGTTACCTTGAATGTATGCTGTATCTATCCATTGGCTATTTTCTCTGTCGTTGGCTAGTTGTTTGATAATCATTGGATCAAGCATTTGACTAAAACCTAGATCGGCGTTGGCGAAGTTTATATTATCCGCTTGAATATAGGTTTGTTGACAATGATCGAGCTTAAAGCCTTTTCCTTCCTTAAATATATGATGCGTGGTTGTTAGGTTTTCATGTCCGTGATTGCCAACTAAGCGAGTCGACGCGCGTCTGAAAGCTTTGCGTTTATTGTCGAGATCAATATTCACCTCGATTTGATAGTGATTGAGATGCAAACTCATTGGCCCCTGGAGTGTGTGACCACTTTGCATGTCGAAAAAGTGATTTATTTCGTCTTGATAGGTCAGGTTTTTTAATTGCAGCAACTTGTCGCCGCCATAGGCGTTAATTGCCTTGTTGATGATGCGATTTTCTTTTTCACCAGCATATAGCGAAGGGCTAAATTGTAAAGAAACCAAGAGTAACGCACTTAGTTTAAATGTTAATGGGAATGATTGATTATGTCCTTTTTGTACCGCCATGGATTTACCTATAACTATGGTGTGTCGTTATTTTTCTCATTAACAGGTTTACTTGTCTTGATGGCAACAATGGCAGGCTGATGAAATACTGATGAATTGCTGATGGCCTTAAAATCAGCGCGATTTAGCGTGTTTTCATCAAAGACACTCGACATCACCTGACAATATTCATCATAATCTCCATTGTTGACTAAAGAGTAATAGGGCTGCGTAGTAAAGTGACAATATTTTATATTGCGGATTATCAAATTGATTTGTCCCGCTCTGTCGTTATAAAGAACAATGCAGAAGTACAGGTTGAACCTAAAGTACTCAAAGTGTTGCTGCTGCTGGCACAACGGCAAAATGAAGTCGTTACCCATGAAGAAATTATGTCGCACGTTTGGCAAGGCGCAGAAGTTGTGCCTAACGCATTACAACGATGTATAGCAATATTGCGCAAGGTACTAGGTGATGATGCTAAATCGCCTACTATTATTGCTACGCATCCACGTATTGGCTATCGCTTACTTGCGGAAGTGCGTTGGCAAGCACCGTTTGAAATCACGAACGAAAACACAAATGCAGCGACAAATACCGCTACAAATGAAGCGAATATTTCGGCTGATATGGATAGTAATACTCGCCAATCGCGTAACCCCACAATAGCCAAATCATTGGTCGCAGTGCTGACTGTGTTGTTTTTGGTGGTGATCAGCCGTTCTTGGTTAACGGTATCACCAAAACAATTTACGCAAATACGCCCGTTAACTCAGACGGATGCACATGAAAGCCATGCTATATTCAGCCCTGATGCTAAATACATCGTATTTAATCGTTATGCTGGTGCCTGTAAGAGTCATTTGTGGGCACGAGAAATGGCAAGTGGCAAGGAACGTCAACTTACCGCACAAGCTGGCAATTTTGGTGCTCCTAGCTTTACTAAAGATGGTCGAGAATTAGTATTTTCAGCGAAAGCACAATGTGACCAAATAAGTGAAAAATATACGCCAGAGCTTAACGAGTCACAGTGTTGGAGCATAGCGACGCTGGATGTAGCTCAGGCTATGTCATCACCTCAATTACCTAGTTTTCGTTACCAATGTCAGGCGGAAAAGCTTGTAAACCCTGTTGCGTTGGCTAATCACCAATATGTGTTCTTGCAATTAGAAGTGGGACGATATCAGTTAATGCATTTTGATGATTTGCAGGATACTTTGCGGGTATTATACGACCCTGCTGAAGAATACCTGTATCACTTTGACTACGATGTAATACACAAGCGTTTTGTTCTCATGAGTCGAGACAGCGACGACAAGCACATATTAACGCTATTGGACGAGCAAGGTCAGGTGCAGCGTCGTAATGCTATTACACTCGCACAAGGAATGAGCCAAAACAGTTTTTTCTATGCTAACTTTGAGCCTCAAGGGAAATATTTGCTTGTGGTGGTTGATAATCAGCTATTCCAACTTAGCCTAAATGGGCAGCTACAAGCGATTAGCACGCCAGAAACTAATTTAATATCAGTGGCTAAACATCCGCATAATGAACGCAATCTAGCTGTTCGTGGCCACAAAGACATAGATATTGCCCAACTCAAGTTAGAGGAGGAGACATCTGTATCAGAAGCACAAAGGTCAGAAACATCAAAGCCTGAGCCAGAAATGCCTGAGACTTTAGACTTAAACAGCACTCAACTGCCTTTCAACAGCATCGCTCGAACCACTGCCCAAGAAAGAAACGCCAAATACCAACCCAATGGTGACTATATTGCATTCATCTCTGATAGAGGTGGACGTGACCAACTTTGGTTGTGGCATGAACCACAAGCGCAAGCTAGCCCGTTAAGCGCTGAGCTTTCATATGGCCGTATTGATAATTTCAGTTGGTCGCCTGATGGTAATCAAATCGCATTGATTGCCGATGACAAATTCATTTTGATTGACTTGCAGGGCAACAAGCAGCAGTTGGTCACAGAAAAAACCTTGTATTCGGTACTCGACTGGTATCAGGATAATCAATTATTGGTGTTAGTAAACGATCCATTTCCTGGTGGTTTGTATCTACTCAATCTTAACGACAATATGCTAACACCATTTGGTATCAATGATGTTGAATCCGCTTGGGTACTGAAAGATAAACTTTTCTATAGCAATCTCAATGGCGAGGTATTTAGGCGAGAACTAGCAGGTAGCACAAATAATCTAGCGAATGAACCTCAATTAATTCCGCAACTCAACGGCAAGGCGATGTTCATAAGTGATGAGTTTATTTATAGTGTTGATAACAAAACGTTTATGCTCAATCAGTACGATACAAACGGACAATTCGTTAAAGCAATAACACAGTTAAAGCCAACCGCATGGAAAGTGACAGGGTTAAAAAATAACAAACTGTTGCTTAGTCAGTTTATTGCGATTGATCATGATATTGTGATGTTGGAGTGAAACATAGGCTATTGCAATACTACCCACAATAGCCGTTACAAGATTAGGTGAATAGTGGTAGCACGCGTTTTTCAATTAACTCCAGCGTGGTATCTTTAGTACCTCTCGATCGAGCTGTTACCGCAATAACCAAGTTTAATTCGTCAAAGACAATCACATACTGGCCGCCACCGCCCCAAGCTAATTTGCAACGGTAAGACTTTTTATCTACTTTCATGTCTGTTTGCCAGATATAGTAACCATAATCAAAATTGGAATAATCGTATTCATTGCTATGCGGGATTGCTATTTTGCTTGCAGCTTTGTCCATAAAACCTGTGGGAATTAACTGTTCTTTATTCCATAAACCCTTATCGTTCATTAATCTGCCCAATTTAAGCATGTCTCTGCTGGTTAACATGGCACTATAATTTCCTTCCAGTATGCCAAAGTTGATTTCCCAGCCGTAAGTGCGGATACCTATCTTGTTGAGTAATTCTCGCTTGATGAAGTTTTCAGCGCCTCTTGGCACGACAGAATCAAGCACTAACATGGTAATGCGAGGATCTGATCTTTGGTATTTGTAAACTTGTGATGATTCAGTGATCGTTGAGCTTTTTGAAAAGTAAGCCTGAACAAGCTCTTGTCTCGTAAGCTTATTGGCTTTTTTATCTAATGCATCAAGAAATTTCTCGTTTATACGAATACCTGAACGCATGCTCATGGTGTGATCTAACGTAATTGTATCAACACCTTTAGCAAATTTTAGGGCGTCTAAACCCTTTAAGAAGCTGACTACAGGCTTATGTAAATCAGCCATTGTTAAGTACCCCAACTGAATAGCTCTGCCCACTGCTAGCGTTACATAAGTTTTAGTGGCAGACGCTTGGCTATGAGGTAAGTTAACGCGCCCTTTTAAGTAATACGATTCGAACAGTAGCTGGTCATTTTTGCTAATGAGAATACTGTCGTAGCGCGTATGTTTGTTGTTCTCTATTTCTTTGCCGAGTTCTGTGAGTATTTTTTCGGCTAAAGGATGAGATGATAGTGTTCCAACTTTTAATCCGTCATCTCTTTGTGCTGGCGTGGTATCAATGAATGCGGCGGTTAATTCAGGCGTAGTTTCTTGAAGTTCGTAATAGTCTATGTTGTTGTCACCAATGTTTATTTCAGGTGCCTGAACTAGGCTATTATTAGACTGAACAATTGTTGCAACAAACCATAGCGCCGATGCAAACATACTAGGTATTTTTAACTGTTTCATTTTTACTCTCCTGTAGGAAGTCTGAGTAGTTGAGCACTTAGCTGAATGTTTAGCTCAATGTAGTAGAGGACGAAACGAAATGAATGACGTTTTGCTGATTTCTGTATGACGTTTACGATTCAATTAAAAAGCGTATTTTTATCAGATGGTTAATCGAAAGTACTTGGTTGGTATCAAATATTCCTGTTAAGGTAGTCTAAAGATAATAGGGGATAGTGAACACAGAGTTTGGACGGAAAATGGCTAAACAATATTGGCTGGGTGACTTTTACGTTGATCTCACCAGAAATCAAATTACACTGAACAAACAACCACAAAAATTGCCCCCAAAAGCGCTCGCGGTTCTTACTTATCTGGCCAAAAATGCCAAAAAGGTCGTTAGCCATGATGAACTTCTAGAGCATGTATGGCCAGATACGATTGTTACACCTAATACGTTGCAACGCAGCATTGCGCAACTTCGAAAAGCGCTTGATGATGGCAATGCAGAAGAAAGCGTTATTAAAACCCATGCCAAGCAAGGATACAGCTTAGAATGTGATGTTTCGTGGCATGCAATGGAGGACAGTGCTGAGAAAATTGGTAACAGTAGTGAAGAAGAGCTAAATGTAGACACAGCTGAGCAACCCGAACATCAGGATATTCATTCCGCTACTAAAGAACTAAACCAGACAACAAACTATGCTAAGCCATTCGTTTTAGTATCGGTGATAATTGTGGTCATGTTATCTGTTGTACTTTTTAATCAACAAGGCAATATACGCGAATCGGCGACACCGTTTGTTATTAAATCAATTAAGCCAGTAACGGCTTCAGGTCACAAAGAATTTAATGCAAATTATTCACCTGACGGCCAATATATTACCTTTCACCGTTACCAAGATAAGCTATGTGTGAATAATATATGGGCCAAAAATGTGGCAACACAATCAGAAGTTCAATTGACGCGTACTTATGGCACTTATGACGGCCACAGTATTTCGCCGAACGGCGAAACGATGGTGTTTATTGAAGAACAAGATTGTGCCAAGCCCGCGACTCAACAACAGTGCTTTAATCTGTTAAGTATTAATTTTAAAGAAGCTCTGAAATCACCAGTCGAACCGACATTGTTGATGGAATGCAAGCACAGTAAAATCAGCAAGCCTGTGTGGCTAGATAACGACAATATTGTATTACTGCAAAAAAATGGCTCTCGTAGCCAGTTAATAAGTTATGGGATTAATGACAATTCTAGTGCTGTAATAAGAGAATTAAATAATGGTGAAATTACATATTTCGACTTCTCCGCGAAACAACAACTTATCGCGCTAGTTCGAACAAAAAATAACAATCAGCTCTATTTAGAAAAGCTCACTCCGAATGGTGATGTATTATCGAGTAATCACATTAGACTTACAGATGACATACCAAAATACAGAAGAATTTACCCTAAGTTCTCTCCGACAGAAGACCAACTTATCTTTAGTACGGGACGTAAGCTTTACACATTAAATTTTGACGGCGATGTGGCAAGAATCAATCTACCACTGGCACAGCGTATCAGTACGCCTAAATTTCATAGCAATGGTAAGCAGATGCTGTCAATTCAAGGGCAATATGACAGTGAAATTGAGTCAGTATTATTAACAACAACTACCGAAAATCATGATTCGCCAACGCACCCGCAATCACAACTGCTCAGTGAAGCCATGCGATCAATCACTGAGGAAGCTGATGCCCAATTTCAACCACATGGTAATCTTATTGCATATGAGTCAGGCCGTTCTGGCGACGCCCAAATATGGTTGTTTGATGGCAATAACATCGAGCAGCTGACACAATTTCCACAGGATAATTTTATTGATGGCTTTGATTGGGCGAGCGACGGCCAAAGCCTGTTAGCAAATTCAGACTTTCAACTAACGCAGATTTTTCTTGATAAAACAAAAAATGCCATACCAATGGATTACCCCGTCGTAAATCTGTTTCATTGGCAAAGTAATAACAACATGGCTTTGGCGAATGTTCGTGAAAGTGGCATTACAAAATTTGCTGAAATTGATTTGACGACAGGAATTTCAAGAATTATTGGTGACCACCCAGCGAACTGGGCAACTAGACTCCCCAATAACCAAATAGTGTATACCGATTCAATGTATCGATTCTGGCGAGAGGGCGTAACTGAATTTCAAATCCTCGACGCACTTGAAGGCTATGGCAGCGATAAACGATTTGTTGTCGAACATGAAACGTTATACGGGGTAAACAAAGACAATCAACTCTGGGCATATTCATTGAGTGATGAATCAATGAATGTAATGAGTACTTTGCCTGAAAATATTGATTATTTGCATGACGTAAACGGTGAGCAAGCGCTCATCTCTACTGTACAAGCATCAAGAAAGCTAGTGACAGAAATAGTGCTTGAATAATCGTTTGGGCTTTAGTTAATTGTTTTTGTCCCTTCATTGTTGACTACATCTTCACTAAAGTAGCGCAATCGATAGAGTTGCCAAGGCGATGTGTTGGTTTTACACATCCCAAAGCGAAAGGAAGGAGTAATGTTTGGCCAGTGATATCTTAAATCACTAAACCAAACACATACTGAGCTTGGCGTTTGTTGGTATTTCCAGAAAACGCCATAGTCAGTAAATTCATGAAACGCACTAAACTTGCTGTGATGCCAAACTTCTAAGGCATCTGCTTGCCAAGCCTCATTAGTGGGCAATTTGCTCTGAAAGTGCCAGCGTAACTGTTCAGATAGTTGGTAGCTTTGCCGACAATTACTCACATTCACCAATTCACAAAACTTAATCGCAAAATGATCGTTGACTAACTTCAAGTACGCCAAGTTAACGCCGTTATCGGTAGTTTGGAGTATTTGCCAGTAAAAAGGGGAAAATGGCTGTGGGAAAAGTTTAATGGGCTGTATTTCATGGCTTTCTTTAGCTAAAGAATAGGCTTGTAGAGACGCATATTGTTTAATCACTAGCACCGTTATCAAGTAGCAACAAGGAATTAGCACGGAAATAAATTGAAGATGGGGCCTGCGCCAAGTGAATGTTAAGCAACAAGTAATACAGCAAAGAAGGGTAAAGTACGGATCAACTACAAACAGTAGTTGCCAACTTAGCCTGTATTGGCTCAATGGTGCAAAAAGTTGCACACCGAAACTGGTTAAACAATCAAGAAACAAGTGCGATAACATTGCCGCTAAGCAAATAAAGAAAATAACCGTTGAGAACTTTTTTAAATCCAATATCAGGATAATTAATCTGGATGCCAGCCAAGCCCATAGCGGTATTAGGATTATTGAATGAGTTTCTGCGCGATGCCAGCTAGTGATAAATTCAAACGGGTTGATGAAAAACAACAGATAATCAATGTCTGGGAGTACTGCGCATAGCGCGCCCATAATGACTCGGTGTTGCGTGCTTAGTGTGTGTTTTGAATTTACCTCATGTTGATGCTTTGGCAGTTGGGCAACTGTTGCACCTACTATCAGGTGGGTTACCATGTCCAAAGGACTAACTCGCTTTGTTTTTAGGTTTGCGGGGAGAAATGCTCAAGCGATGCAGATAATAACAGTGAGACAATCTATCTTGTGCTTTGCTTATCTTATTGATTAAGTTACTAAGCAACTTACGGGTTCGTTGATGATTAGTGCTGTTGTCACTTAAGAAAAAAGCAAAGCTGGTCAGATAGGCGCCCGTTATAGCAACTTCATCCGTGATACGAGCAACCCCTTTGCGCTTGCGGCCGCTGGCTTCCAAAAACCATTGCACTGTACGACTGATCCGAGTGATGCCATGCGCTTGAAGGTGAAAGTGTCCGGGCTCTAATTTATACGCTAGCACTTCTTTGATTAGCGCTTTGTAAGGAACAAGCGTGTTAAACCAACACATGATGCACTCAAGCAAACGATTATCAACATATTGAGCATTGAATTCAGGTTGTGAGGCCATTTTCAACATAGCCTCATCGGCACGGTCAAAGAAAACCTCGGCTATGTCATCTTTCGACCGAAAATGTGACTTAAGCTCGGCCATGGAGCACTGCAAAGAACTGGCTAATTCAGCAATGCTAAATGCTTCCCAAGAACTTTGTTGGGCAAGCTCAACAGCCTTATCAAATATATGTGCTTTGTCCATTGGCAAGTTTGCTCCAAACTAGCCTTTACGCTGCGACTTTAAAAGGTAAAAGCAATGATCAATCTTTGTATATCAGTGTAGGCAATAAGCCGTGCATATCCTAATTTCATCTAGCGGTTAAGCATCGGTGTTCTTGCATATTTTCTCGACGACTGTGACTATCGCAAAACATACCCCAAAGATAGCTAAATCGACTGCAAGTAAATGAATTTTTGTAATGTCATTAACTAAGGAGTATTCCCAATCAATCACAACGATAACTAGCACATATAATAGTGCTGAGAATATAATTTTCATTTTTTGTCTATCTTGAACCAACTCCATTATTACTGGTTATTAATAGCTTAATTGTGATGACAGAATGATTGGTTTTTTATTGAGAAATGTTGTGGAAAAGTTGTCTTTCTTACCGAAAGCGTGTTTGTTGCTTGTTAGATGGCAACTGAAGACCAGCATTCCAAGCAGGTTTAAGGTGTTTAACCCATTGTAAGCTCAAGTGTTGTTATCAAATACGGTGTTCAGCTTTGCATTTGTAGCGATTTGATGAGCTACCGCTGGCTAAATTCTACAAGCTCTCTTCTTCCGCCCATAAATTTAGTGGCTAGCATTTGCTCATCTTTAATGTCGCTTATGTAAATAATGTCTTCATTTAGTGGGGTAACGGTCTGTAGCTCTTCATTTTTTATGTTGTAACGCCAGAGTTGCGCCTGTGGATCGATACCATAAAGCAGCCCATCTTTTATTAACAAGTAATAATCGAGAAACTTATTATCGAGTGTAGCAAGTGGCTGAGTGCCTTCTGTAGAATGCAGCCAAAAGTTGGCTTGACGATCTACATAGATAATTTGATTATCTTCATTAAATGCTGACCACAATACATTCTTTATATTTAGGTCGGTAATTTCGCCCGTATCGATGTCGATACTGTGCAATTGGTGTGCATCGGCTTGATTGTCTGTAACAAGTAACTTACTTGGGTTTGTCCATGGCATTAACGCGCTAACCGAAATGGTTGATTCAATTATTCGATAACTGCCATCTAAGTTAACTATAGCCAACTGGCTGTTTACATTTACTGCTAAGGATTGCCCATCGGGAGCCCAATCGTAATCACTGCTTTTCATCCCATGTTCGAATTTAGTGAGTTGAAAGATCTTATCCCCGTCAACTATCCATATTTGACTTTGTCCAGAGCGCAGAGAAATAAACGCGATCAAATCACCATTTGGCTGAAACTTGGCATTGAAATCGGCGGCTGTGGAACGAGCGAAAATATCCACATCAGCTTGCTCATTTTCGGTATTAAGGTAACCAATATCAAAGTCTTTGGTTCCTAGTGTTACCGCAACTTTGGTTTGATCAGGGTGATAGCTCGGCGCCCATAAACCTGTGTGACTTGGTGGGTGAATAAGTGTCATATCACCGTCAAAACTAAGCCGATATATTTTACCTTCGACATTGGTAAGGAAGTGTGTACCGTCAGGCGAAAACTTAATGGGAAACTGAGCGTATACAGAATGATTTTCCAGAGGGGTGATTGTTGTTTCGCTTTGTATTTCACCTGTAAGGGTTAAGGTTCTCAATACATGGCGGTTGTCATTTTCCAATGTTACCGTTGCCAGTAAGTTAGATTGACGTGAATAGTCCAATGAATATATTCGGCCAGTAGACTCATGTGGTACCTTAGAGAGAGAGTCGGCTACCGCATCATATATTACTAGCTCGGGTTGCAGTAGCTCCGGCTGATTGCTATCTGGTTGAGGGTATTGGAGCAAAGCAATGCGCCCGTCGTTTAACCACGTAGGGTGCGTTGTTTTAATGCCAGCACAATCGTAGCGTAGTTGATTTTGGGCATGACCATTCCATGCTTGCGCGAAATCTAATGTTTGCAACTGCCAGCACTGGCGGGGCTGTTGTGGCTTGTCAGAGCAATCTGATTGCAGTACAAATGCTAGTTGTGAACCATCTGATGACCAGCTAAGTTGGCTGTAATGCCCTGGCTCTGTACTTAAGCGTTCTTCCTGATTATTGCTTAAATCTTTTGCCCATAAATGACTCTCACATTTGCCAATATAGCTATTAAACACCAAATACTTGCCATCTGGCGAATAAGACGCATTGAATTCTTGCTCGTCACTTGCTGTTAATGGTGTGAGGTGATTAAAAAGAGGCAGCTGTGTTGGCCATAAAATGAATACGAATAATACGATGGCAGCAATTGCCGCGAGTACAGCTAAACTCTTACGTTCTTTAGGTTGTTCAACGTCATGTTGTGGAAATTCTTCGGTGCTGTTGTTTTCCCAACGAACATTGGCTTCAAGACTGTAGCCTTTTTTTGAATGCGTTTTAATAAACGCCTGTTTCTTGCTGTCGTCACCAAATGCCTTACGCAATTGCGCAATGGCTCGCTGCAACGTATTTGGGCCAACAACACTGTTTTCCCATACGATGTCCATAAGTTCGTCGTGACTGACGACTTCACCAACACGAGACGCTAAAACTTCTAACACTTTTAGTGCCTTCGGGGGAATAGGCGTAGCTTGTTGCTGGTGCTGAATCTGATTGCGATCAACATCAATAAAGTAATTGTTCACCCAAAATTGTTTGGTCATACAAAAAGCACATAATCCTTAGATAAATCAGATAAATATTACCTTGGTTTTAAACACGAAATAAAGCTGAATTAAAGAAATCAGCTAAACGTAAGGTTTTTTTCATGTGCTTCAGGTTTTGCGTAGGCATGTTAGGTCAGCATTGTGACAATAAAAACTAATAAGGAACATCATGAATTTGAATATCAAGGCTTTGCTCATACTTGCTTTGTTAACAAGTTATAGCGACAAAGCATTATCAGAAACTGCAGAGAAAGAAACTACACTAACAGGTCCTTATCTTGGACAAAAACCGCCAGGCCTAACGCCCGAAGTATTTGCGCCTGGTATTGTATCAACAGATGGTTGGGAATATGGTGTTGTGTTTGTGCCGAGCATGAAGGAAATGTATTTTCTTCGAGAAGTCATCATCGACGCTAAGTCTGAGCAGCAGCTAGTGGTTTTTGAACAGCAAGACGAGAGGTGGCAAGAGCGAGTAGTTTCTCCGCGTATTGGTACGCCAACGCTTTCAACTGACAACAAACTCATGTTTTTTGGTCGTGGCTACAAAGAGCGCACAGCAACAGGTTGGTCAGAAATGAAAAGGCTGGGACCTGACTTTGAGGAGTTCCGTATTATGCGGGTGACTTCTTCATCTAAGGGCACAATAGCATTTGATGAGGTAGGTGATGGCGGAAAGGGCTTAATGCGCTATTCAATCATGGAAAATGGTAAGCGTTTAACACCCAAACCATTTCCACAGCAAATAAACACGGGTACGTATAACGTTCATCCATTTATTGCTCCGGACGAAAGCTATGTTATTTGGGATGGTCAGCGTCAAAATGATGTACGAAATGCGGAGTTATTTATTAGCTTTAAACAGCTCGATGGTACTTGGGGAGAAGCCATTAAGTTCGGTGATGAAATTAACACGCCTGCTGCCGAATTTGCAGCGCAAGTGTCGCCCGACGGCAAATACTTATTCTTCAACCGAAATGTGGATAAAGATAATGTTGATACGTTTTGGGTAGATGCTCAAATTATTGAACAACTGAAGCCTGCTCACTTAAAAAAACACAAGGCCAAACAAGCACCACAGGCGACGGTTGCCCAAGCAGCGGGATCTTTTCGAGACATTCCAGTACTTGAAAAAGGCTTTTTTAATACTGCACCCGAATCTTCTGATAAAAGCTTAGCCGCAGGTAAACTCTCTTTGCCGAAAGAGAAAGCGGCAGCAATAGTTCAGCTCGCAAAAGAAATCGGCGATGGAAAGCACGGCCGTTATGACAGTTTACTCATTTCTCATAATGACAAACTGGTATTTGAAAGCTATTTCAAAAGAGGTCGATACGATCTTGCTCATCCGCAGGCCTCAGCCGTTAAAGCGTACACGAGTTTAATTCTTGGGCGCGCTATTCAGCTGGGTTATTTATCGATGGCTGATTTAGACAAACCGCTGATTAGTTTTCTAAAAGACATAGATACCAGCAAATTAGCTAAAGGAGCCGATAAGGTAACCCTTCACAAAGCCCTTACCATGCATGGCGGCTTAAATGTTGACAATGAAAAATGGCAACAACTTGAAAAATCCCCAAAACAATTACAAGGCCAGCGGTTAGTACAAACTCTGTTAGAGCACAGTGCTGCGATTAATGATGAGGCGCAAGTTTACAACTACGGCAACTTTAATCCAATGCTGGTGATGACCGTTATTGACGCAGTCGTACCTGGCGGTGCTCGTTCCTTCATAAAAACTGAAATTTTAGACAAGCTAAATATTTCAAACTACAGCTGGGATAACCATGTAAGTGGATTGCCAGAAGCGGGTTGGATGGTTAGCTTAACGTCACGCGATATGCTCAAATTCGGTAACATTGTGGCTAACAAAGGCAAATGGCAAGGAGAGCAGTTTGTCTCCGCAGACTATTTATCAAAGGCGACCAGCGGCATAGTGAAACCAACGGAAGACTGGATCCCCGAAGAATATCGATATGGCTATTTTTGGTATAATGCGCCTGTAAAAGTGAGTAATAAAACGTACGACGTAGCATTTGCATGGGGTGGTGGCGGCCAACGTGTAATCGTGATAGAAGAACTTGGACTGGTGATCGCTATTACTGGCCATGACAGGGACGATAAAATCATGACGCAAATTTCAGAGGTAGTTATTCCTGCATTTGTTGGGTAGGTTTCCTAATGCGTTGGGATTTCTTCGAAATAGGTTCTATTTCCCAAAGAAAAAATAAGTTTGTATGTATAAGTGGATGATGACTGTTTGGCATTGTCCACTTTTTGTTTGGTGAAATGGCAGTGGTGAGTTGAATAACAGAACAACACGGGTTTGAGGTAAGGTGTTTAATTAGTACTACGTGACTGTACGATGTTTTATTTGTTAAATGGAAACGAACACTTTCTAACGTCGGGAAAACCAGAGAACATTATTTAGGGTGGAGGTATTAATAAGTGTTAAAAGATAGAAAATTGTCCCTAAATGCAAAATTATAGCTGACAGAAACATTCCGAGCATGAAGTGGTTTATAATTATTTAATACTGTTCTAAATGGTCCAGTAAGGAAAATATATGAGGTGGACATTCGTCCTGTTATTGGCCAGCAGTTTTGCTTGGGCTGATACTGTCCAGCTCACTGTAGCTTTTGGCCAGAGCAGGCCTCCTTACATTGACGAAATTAAGAGTGATGGAATCAGTTTGCGGTTATTTAATGCCGTGGTAGAGGAGTTGGGTTGGAAGTCTAAAATTCTTTTTGTTTCCAATTTGCGCATGCAAAAACTGCTTGAGGAAAGGCAGGTGGATATTGCTGTAGAAATCCTGCCCAATAAATCCTCTCTGTATTACTCTCAGCCGTTTATTGCCTACACTAATTATGCCTTTTATCACAAAGGTGTCGAACTCGTCCTCAACCACATCGACGACCTGCAGCCTTTTAGTGTATGTGCATGGCAAAATGCCAATGAACACCTCGGAATTGAGGATTGGACAGCAAACAAAAAGAACTATAGGGAATATCCGAAACAAAAATGGCAAGTGGCTGATTGGTTAAATAAACGCTGCGAGGTGTTACTAATAGATGAGACCTTATTTTATTGGCACTTGGAGCTATTTAATGCACGTAGGGAAAAGTCTGCGCAGCATGTTGATACTGATGATTTTGATAAGGTGCTGTTACCTATCCGTCAGAACCCGCTTTGGTTTCACGTGGGGTTTACCGATGTAGCACTTAGGGATGCCTTCGATGAGCAATTAACTCGCCTAAAGCAAAGTGGTCGTTATGAACAGATTCTCAATAATTATTAGCGTTAGGGGTTGTAGCATCACAACCTAGAGCAAGGGGGAATTGATCCGCTTGCCTGCGTAACTTATATGCTCAAATGTAAATGACCTCTATTCTAATTTACCTTGTATAAAATAAACGTTTTCGAACACTGTTCCAAGAGCCCGATGAAAACGTTCCTTTAATGTTTTACATCAATTAAGTGAAAGACTTATATAGTGAAAGGGCTTGTATAAGTCACGTGAAAAAGTCCTATTTATTTTCTATTTAAGCCATGAATAGAAAATGAATAGGACTTTAGCAAGCCATATAGCTAGCTTCTTGCTTATTTAAAAAGTGTGAGAGGATATGACTTTGTTAAAAACAACTTTTAGTTTCTTGATTGTAGCAGCGCTTACGATAAGTAGTGCTTGTTTACATGCTACTACTACGGAAACGTCAAAAATCATCACAAAGGTTATTAACGCATATGGCGGCGACAGGTTAACCAATGCCAAGAGCTTAAAAATAATAGACCATAACAAGGGGCCTTGGCTGGGTGAAAGCGAAAACCCAGGTTTACCTGAAATCTGGCGAATCAACGAGGAGCTAACGATAGATTTTGAAAACAAGCGCAAGAGTTTACTTTCATATCGAGTGCCTAGAACTACGATAGACTTAGAAAAGTGGATATTTGATGGTGAGCAAGGATTTAATTACGACATATTACATAAAAAGTACTCTTTACAAGATTGGGTCACTTATCACAATTTAGGTGGCTCAGTCGTTCGTTCCATCGACACTATGCACGCGAAACGTCTTCACAGTGATTTAAAAGAGTCTACTTATCTAGGGGAAGAATTTTTTCGCGGAAAGGTTCATCAAAAGCTTGCTGTTACATTAACTACTGGAGAAAAATTCACTTATTTCATTGATGGCGAAACAGGGCTTATCCGAAAAGTACTAAGGTCACACCCGCAATTCGATTTGGTTTACGTGTTTTCTAACTACCAAAAAAACGACGGCCTGACTTACGCAAGCGATATGAACTTTTTTGTTGATGGCGAGTTACGATTAACTTCTGTATTTAAAGGCATCGAACTAAACCCTGAATTGAAGCACGCGTTTGCGAAATTTGAAGACTTCAAACCATGGGGTGAAACACTTGATAATAGTAGCATGATGAGTAAACAAATAGGGAAAGGCATCTATCAAGCAGGAAAGGGCAGATCAAAAACTATTTTCATTGAGGAAGCTGACCACTTTATTGCAATTGGCAGCGCGAGTGAATTACCTGCAAATTTTGAAGAAGTTAAAAAGCTTACCAAAGTCGACAAGCCATTAGGTTTTTTTGTTGTCAGTCATCATCATCGAGGAAACCTGAGAGGACTTAGTAACGTACTAGCACTTGGAGCCAAACTCGTAACTGCTGGCGCACACCAAACAACCGTCGCAGAGGCTATAACTGAGGTAACGAACGAGCAAAGTTTTGTTGTTGTACCTGATCGCCAACCGTTTAAGCTAGGAAGTATCACAATACATGACATCCCAACTGCACATTCTCAGCACTATCTCTTAGTGCATTCGCCAGAGAATAAGATGGTTATTTCAGATGAACACTATGAAACCCAGCTTAAAACGGCTAAGCCAAGAATTTTTAAAGACATGGTGATTTTTGGTAATGCACTTCAGTCACTCAATATTGGTGTTGAAAGCCTCATTGACATACAAAGCTGGCGAACAATTGGTATTAAAGAATTCACTCAGTGGATAACCGATTTTGAAGCAAAAAGGTGTCCTACGGGCTATGAAATCTGTGCCAAAGGCTAATTCAGCCAGTGGTTCAATAGCGCCAGAAAGATTATTCTCTGGCGCTTAACTGTAGCGGCCCATATTTGTATTCGAGTTACGATGAGGAGGTTATGACTTCTTCCGACAGGTAGCTTTGAGCGAACGAGAGACATTGGGTTAAGACCGAATCGGTGCGTTTTTCATAAATCCAAACCTATTATCACATGAGCATTAATTCTCTTACAACTACCTGTCGATATCAATGACAAAAAGTTTTAATTAATTTCAGAAAGTATCTTTATATTAATCAATAGATTGAGATATGATTATGACAATAGATACCTGTTAACAGCATATGACTACAAGTCAGTTTCTAGGTGGAGTAAAAGCGTTCATTGTACTGCTTTGTGGCGGTATTTAGGTGCTTAATTACAATAATCAGCACTTATGGTTTTTATCCGATACATTAGTGAGTCATGTATCTAAGGTTATTTCTAATTAATTTTATAAATGCTAGTTTATCGAATTAGCATATCTGAATTATTAGTAAGCTCAACATAAGATGTTGAGGCTATAAATATTAATTACCTAATTGATTCTCTGCAATCATGCTTTCTAGAACTTGAGCCATACGCTTAGCTAATTCAGTTTCATATGTGTTCAATTTCAGGATTTTTTCTCGTGTTAAATCTAGATTTTTTTTCATCATGGCGCTGCCACGTTCAGCACCTAAGACACTCCATGCGTAGCTTTCTATTTTAGAATGTCTAAGTTCTGCATAGGTTGACATTTGTTCAATTGCAAGGAAAAAAAGTGTTTCTTGCTCAGGTGTATTAGTGTTTTGCAAGGCACGTCTAGCCCATTTCTCCCCTTCAGCTAATAATTGCTTACTATAATTTTCAGGTGTTAGTTCTTCAGATATTTTTACCGATAATGTTAATTGAGCTAAGGGGTCTTGTTGTTCAGCCAATTCTCTAAGTTCTGAGTCGGCATAAATACCGTAATTAGAGTTCCAAAATATATCTTCTCGTAACCCCCTTTCATTATTCACAGCTTCTTCGATAGTAATATTACTATCGAAATACGAAGGTGGCGTTTCTTGGGTAGAGCTTTTTATTTCTACAATAGGGTTGCTTTGAACTTGCGACAACTCGTCGGTATTAGATGAATTAAAAGGGGGAGAAGTGAACTTTAATTGCTGAGCATTTTTTCGAGGTTGATTATTATTGCTTACGTCAAGAGAATCTTGAGAAACATCGTGATTATTCTCGCTGAGAAATATATAGGACACAAATAGTACAATAATAGCAGAGAATGCCAGATTTAATTTCGTCATTTTTATTACTTAAATTCAAATGCCTTTGAGTTGTAACTCTTGCTTCCAATTCAAAAGCATTGTATTAATTGCATGTTACTACTTAATCACAACCTCCAGAAAGCGATACTTCTGAACCGGAAAAATAATAGCGCCTACACTGGTCTCCGAATAAATTGTTTTTATAACTAACCTCTATGTATGTGTTTGCAGCCACGTTATTAAGACTAACATATTCAGTAGCGTAAATCTTTGCTTGTGGCTGAGAATTGCATGTTGAGCAATACACACTCCTCGTAGGTAACTTTTCACCTTCGATACCTGAGAAGTTTTGAGAATATGTGAAAAACGGCAGAGAGCCAAACATTAGAGTTGATATAATACAGGCTGATTTACACAGGATTGATTTAATTCGCATTTTTAATTCCTTTAATTATTATTGAAAACTCCCAAATACTGTGAGTTACAAATGTAAACTCCATAGACGCGTGCATAATATAGCGATTAAATATGTAGAACAATAAGATTATTTGAATTATTTACACATCGGTGCGTTGGCCCTTGCTAATGTGCGTTACCAATAATTTAATTCTTAGAAGTTAATTTTTTTTTCATTTCTTTTAAATGTTTGTTACGTTTTTTTATTTTTTCAGCGTTAACGTTATGGTAGTTTCGCCTTAGTTTTTCATTATACTGATCGGTACGTTTGGCATCGATAGCTCGATATAAACTGGCAAGTCCCGTTTGTATCAAGAAGGGCTTCAACCCTATACCCAAAAATATTAATAAGGGTATGTAATATACTAAGTATATTGGGGCAGTAAATACAAATATCCACACGCACCAAAGCATAACAGTGTATATGCCACGCGCTATAGGGCCATATTCAAAATTTCTATGCATAATTTGTGAAATCTCCATTAAGGCTTGATGAAAAGATTTTTGATGAGAATTTTTGATATATTATCAGAGCTTGAGTTATGCATAATGCTATTTAAAATCATGGATAACAATCAAGCCTTCGTAGATATGGACAAATATCGACACTCGTTAGTTAAAAATCATTAAGGGTAACACTATTATAACCTTAAAACATATCCTTGTTATTGGTATTAGAGTGATTGCTGCTAAATTATTAACACAGCGATACGAGTTATTTTCAATTCTGTAGTGAATTATTTTATGTGCCGCATTTTATCAATTTCTAGGTCAGGATAGCGATGCGTTTACGTCCCCTTCTGGCACAGTTCAAGTTAAAGCTCATTCACCTAATTCTGTTAACACCAAGCGATTACAATATTAATTTCCGTGATTGCTGACTAGGACAAGTTGTTCTCTTAACCAGCTTTGATTTGCGTTAGTCTCTAGATAGGCAAGGTACTCTGCTCTTGCCTTAGGGTCATCTTCAGAATGGTGATATAGCCTAAGCGCGGATTCGATTGCAGTCCTTGTATCGTAATCAATTATTGCTTGCTCGAAAGCTTCCTTTATCAGCGTAATTGCGTCTGAGTGTTGATTTTGCGCCAGCAATATTTCCGCCCTTAAAAATTGACGCTTTGGTGTCATTTTTTTATCGATGAATAACGCGTTTGCTGCGGCGAATGTCTTATGTTCGATATGATGAAACACCAACAATTCCATGGCTTCATCGTGAATCCAGAAGTTATCTTTTGTGCGAGGCAAATCCAGTATCTTTTCTAAGTAAATGGCATAGCTACCTTGTTTGGAGGTTAATTTATTTATAGCGGGTGAGCTTTTTTCTTCATACTGAGAAAACAAAGCAAAATGGTAATAGATGATCGCTAAATTTGATTCGTCTAAGTTATGTTTTAACAGCAGCGCTTGCGCTTGACTCAAGTGTACAAATTTCTTTTCATGATCTGATGCTTTTTGAGCCAATATTGAGTACAAGATATGTAACTTGAACATGAGTAATGGTTGCTCACTGCTCGAATCTTCAAAAAACGCTAACCCGTTTTCTAAAGTATCAAACATCGTCTCATGATCTGTTTCACTGTAGGCCAGCCAAGCTTTGGTCTTTATATACTGAAAATGCAGGTGTCCAATGGGCGCATTTCGTAAAATGTTGAACATAGCATCTAAACTATTGAGCGCTTGTAAAGACTGGCCTCGCATTTTGTAGATTTTGCCGATTTGCCAATGAGCGGCTGCTTTGTAGTAGCTATTTTCATTCAAAGCGTCTAATCGAAGGAGCTTTTGTAAGTAACTCAGCGCTATATCATCTTGATTCGTATTTATATGATATTGCGCAGCCATCAGTAGTAAATCAGGGTCTCCGGGAGCTTCTGATAACATTGTACGTAGTCGGTCTAAATCCAACGGCCTTTCTTGTGACGAAAAAACTCCTATAGCACTCAGCTGGTTGAACCGTTCTGACACAAGATTCGGCAAACTTTCAGGCTTTTCAGCTTCAATATAACCCTGCCAAAAGAAAAGCTGATTAGACAAACCATAATGAAAAACCGATTGGCGCTCTGACGAATAAACTTTTCCCCATGTTAACCAAGCATCAGGAGGTATATTTGATTTTTTGAAAGCCAATTTGGGAGAGGAAAAAGCTTGATTGACAGAAAGATCACTCGCTGAACTGCTAAGCTTAAACAATGAAGATTCAGACAACGCCTCTTCTAATAGATTTTCGCCAGTCAAATGGCGATCTTCTTGCGCTGTTGAAAGCACATAAAAATCTGTAGTGTCATCTTTCTGTGCGGTAAATATTGTAATTGTTGCGATTAAGACAAACCCAATAAAGACTAATAATATGGACTTAATAGGGGGCTTGGGAGTTGTTTCTATAGGCGCACTTGTGGGGTTATTAGCAACGATTAATTGCCATTTATAGCCCTTGCCAGAAAAGGTCTTAATTGCATCACTACCAAAAATGCTTCTAAGTTGGCTGATGTTTTGAAAAACAACCTGTTCAGAAACAATCTGATCTCCCCAAACCGCATTCAAAATATCTTCTTTGCTATGAATGGAATCTGCGTCAGCAAGAAAAAACTCAAGTAAAGCCGCTTGATTTCTTTTTAGTGGTATTAACTCATTATTCTTATACAGCAGCTGTTTTTCGACATCATATCGAAAATTTTCAAAATAAAGTGTCATACCCTGTCCAAAATACTTCCAATTCTATAGCTACGAGCTTTAACCTATTCTTCAGGTGCGCTTTGCTTTTTCTTTTTGGCAATTTTTGCACTTTCTAACTTTAATGGCTTACCTTCAGGGCAAAAATTTACAAGAAAATCGTTCATGGATGCAAACAGGTTTTCTTTTATTAGACTGTAGTGTACGTATTGGCCTTTTTTTTCGGCAGCAATAACACCTGCATTCATAAGAATATTTAAGTGCTTTGAAAGTGCAGGCTTACTAATGTCAAAACGATCTGCAATTTCACCAGCTGTTAGGCTAGCCTCAGATAAGTAAGCTAATATTTTTCTTCTAACGGAAGACGATAACGCTTGAAATACACTGCTCATTCGATTATATATTTAACTAAATAGTTAATTAACTAATTTGTGCTATACATAGTCGAATATTAAAGGATTAAAAAGTAAAAGACCATGACGCAGCCACTTTTTAAACAAACAAGAAACAGAAACATTCTAGTGCTTATTATTATCGGTGCTGCATCTCTGTTAATTAGACTATTAATGGATTACAACTTCGACCGTTCAGCATTACTTTATGTAGGAATACCCTTCTTAATTGCTATTGCTCTTTTGTTTATCGAACGACCTGAACCTGTTCAAAATTGGAGACGACGCTATGTCAACATCATCATACTTTCCTTAGTAATAATGTTAGGAAGCTCGATCATACTTTTCGAAGGGTTTGTTTGCGTAGTGATGTTTATGCCAATCTACTTTTTCATCATATTGATAATGTTTCTGTTTGACGCTGTGAGAAGATACCGAAATAGTAAAAGCCATGGGAAAAACTACGTACAAATTCTTCCAGTATTAATACTAGTTAGCGCATTTGAAGGTGTGATTCCAGAGCTTAGTTTTGAGCGTGAATACGAGGTAGAACGAAGTAAAATTATCTCTGCTGACGTTAATGAAATTAAGCATAAGTTAACTCAACCGATTGAGTTAGATAAATCACGACACTGGATATTAGCGATTTTTCCTATGCCGTATGACATTGACGCAGAAACACTTGTTGCAGGTGACATTCATACCATTAATTTCCGTTACCACCGGTGGTTTGTGACTAACACTCATGAAGGCAGCATGAAATTAGAGATCAGCCAAGTTGAAGATGATTACATACGTACTCGATTTGTGGAAGATACCAGTTATATCTCCAATTACTTAATACTCCACGGTACTGAAATTCACATAGTGCCAATAAACAATGAACAAACTGAAATCACGCTCCGAATAAAGTATCACCGCTTTCTTGATCCTGTTTGGTATTTTGGCCCATTGCAAGAATACGTTGTTGGAAAATCGGCAGAATTTCTATTGGATGAAGTAATAACTCCATAAACTGATTGGCGAAAACAAATGAATGACTTGACTAGCACCGTCAAATATCAAAATGAGCGTATCGATGAAACAAGCTTGTGCAACGCGTCTGAGGGGCAGGTAGTACTTTCTAAATCTAAGCTCATATGGGTAGGAAGTATGTTTCTTTTATCAATTATTGGTGGTGCTCTGACGTTCTCTATAGAAGTGCTATTAGTATTTACCATTTCAACGGGTTTATCGCTTTGCCTAGGGCATTCATTAGGAATGCACCGAAGGCTGATTCATCAAAGTTATCAATGCCCTATATGGCTAGAGTATATATTTGTGCACTTGGGTGTAATTGTCGGACTAGCAGGCCCAATTGGTATGATCAAGACGCATGACATGCGTGACTGGGCGCAGCGACAAGGTAAGTGTCACGACTTTTTTGGCCACCAGCAACCCATACTAAAAGATGCGTATTGGCAATTGTTTTGTGATATTAACCTAAAAAAGCCTCCAAATTTTTTGCTTGAGGAGAGAGTCAAAAATGATCGCATTTTTAACTTTATGGAAAACACCTGGATGCTTCAACAACTTCCTTGGGCACTATTATTCTTTGTTATAGGCGGCATCCCGTGGGTTATTTGGGGGATTTGTGTGAGGGTGAGTATATCCATCATAGGGCATTGGCTAGTTGGCTATTTTGCACATAATCAAGGAGAAAAGCACTGGCATGTTAAAGATGCTCATATTCAAGGTTATAATGTTGGTTTTGCGGCTATATTAACCATGGGGGAAAGTTGGCATAACAATCACCATGCCTTTCCCGGTTCCGCTAAATTAGGCCTCAAAAAGGGGCAAGTCGACTTGGGCTGGAATGTGTTGATGATTCTTCGTAAAGCAGGATTGGTTTGGAACGTAAAAGAGCCAATAGATTTGCCTTATAGGCCAGAGCTATATCGAGTAAACTAGTCGCAATTGATCGGCGAATAGGGTACGCACATCTACTTATTTGAAATTCAATAATGTTCGTTCAACTATGTATCCGTTGTATGATAACTAAGATAAAATTAACTATTTGCAGTTACTCGTTACTTCAACTTACTTCTAACTTCCATTAATGCATACCCTAACAAATTTAAACCCTGCCAATTTTCAGGGGTTTCAATTAACGGGTTGTCTTGAGCCAAGCCAATTCCCCAAATACTGTCGACAGGGCTTGCTTCTACAATCACTCTGTTACCTGTGTTTAATAAAAACTCAGCTAATCTGGGATCTGATGAAAACTTAGCTAAATTCCCTTTAACCACTATTTCAAATCTATGGCTTAGCCATAACTCTTCATCAAACCCTTGTATTTCACGTCCTAGCACTTTAGCTTCACCTGGAGTTTTTGCTACTAGAACTTTTTTAGCTACATTCAAATCATCAAATAAAACGGCTTTTGCGTACATCATGTAATGTTCAGCCGTTAGGTATCTAATTCCATTTTCTTCGAATGGAGATTGATACCATTGGCTAAAACAGCTTTTGGTTATTGCTTTACTTTCATTTTGATGTCCCCAGAAAAATATATATTTTAGTTTCTTTCCGAGTGACAATTCCTTTAATAAGTGTTCGTTGTTTCTAATTTCCATTTTATAAAATGCTAAGTTAATTTAGCACTCCTATAACTTCTTTAAATATTTTGCTGGAACTTCATCAACCAGCCATACATTGTTTGCCACTTTATAAAATGCATAACCATCTTTGAGCATGCTGATTGTGTCAACTTCAAGTAGAACAGGGTGACCTTGTAAGTGATTAAACCTTACAAATAATTTAACTAGGCCATAATTAAATGCCTCATTTTTTGAGGCATTCTTGTATCTTAAACAGGCAAAATTGTCAGTTGGCTGGGCAATGATTATCGGTTTAGTTGGTCAGTTTGTTTTAAATTAGCTCTTTTAATTAGGTCTAACCTTATGCGTTCGTATAAATTAAGGTCTTCTATTTATTTTTTTAATGGTTTTTATGCGTTCGTATAAAATAGCTCTCTAAAGTTATTTTTTGTGATACTATTTATGTGTTCGCATAAAAGGTGGGTGTTATGCAAGTTAAATTTAAAGTTCAAAATATGAAACAGTTAGGGGCGGTGTCTAAACTTGTAAGACAAAGCCAATCACTTGATCAAGAAACCGCAGGGCTTTTATCTGGAAACGGTTTAACCTTTATGAGCCAATTTGAAAACGGTAAGGAAACAGTAGAATTTGGTCGAGTGCTGAATTTATTTGAACAATTAGGCATAGAGCTTGAAGTTAATCTGCCGCCTAATTTGCCAGATAAAACAATCGATAAGCTCAAAAAATTACATGACATAGATGTAGGGTAAATAAATGCGTAAGTTGAATGTGTTTATTAATCAATTAAAAGTAGGTTCTTTATTTGAAGAAGATGATATATGGGCTTTTCAATATTATGATAAGTGGCTTCACTATCAAGATAAGTACCCTATTTGCCCTCAAATACCACTACATGTCGAAAAGCAAATTGATGGTTCAACAAAGCGATATATCCAATGGTTTTTTGACAATTTATTACCAGAAGAAGGCGCAAGAACACTACTAGCAAAGGACATAAAAGTAAACGAGGCCGATTCATTCGGTATTTTAACTATTACAGGCGCAGAGTCTGCGGGGGCAATTACATTATTAGAGTCGGAAAGTGACAATTCAGAAGAAGGTGTTATTGAATTATCCTATTCTGAACTAAGCTCTCGAATAAGAAGCCTTCCAGATATTCCACTGAATAATAAAGAAAGCAAAAGAATGTCTATCGCAGGGGCGCAACATAAAATGCTGATCATTAAATATGGAGAGCAATTTTTAGAGCCCGTTGGATCAGCTCCATCTTCACATATATTAAAGCCAGAGCATTCGAAGCCAGAGCTTTATTGGCAAACTGTGAGGAATGAATGGTTTGTGATGAACTTAGCTAAAGCAGTTGGCTTAGACGTACCTCATACAGAAGTCTGTTATCTTCCTGAGCCTGTTTATATTATTGAAAGATTTGATAGAAAAGGATTATTTCCTGATCAGCTTAGGGTTCACGCCTTGGATGGCTGTCAACTACTAGGTTTAAGCCGTTCGCTTAAGTATGCTCAAAGTACCGTAGAACAACTAAATGAGTTTACAGAAAAACTAAGAGGAAAAGGTAAGGCAAAAATGACAGTTTTTAATTGGGCTGTTTTTAATGCGATAGTTGGAAATACTGATGCTCATTTAAAGAATCTATCTTGTCTAGTAACTCCTAATGGAATGGTGCTATCACCAATGTATGATCTTATAAGTACAGCTATTTACGATGGTGAGGGTCGTCATTTGCACGCTGAACTATCCCAACCGATGGGAAATGCAAAAGTACTAGGACAGCTTACTCGTAATGATGTCTTAGAATTTGGTGAAGGACTTAGTTTAAATAAAACATTATCTCAACGTGAGCTTGATAAAATGCTTAATATCATTGAAATAGAAGCAGATAAACTGATTGATGATGTTAAAGGGACTGAGAGTATAATGAATAAAGCTGGTGAGCTTCATATGTTAAGAGAAATACGTTATAAAATGATCTCTGAAATGGTTACAAGGCTAAGAAAATAGCTGTTATATTTCACTAGGTTATTGGATTGTAAAGGCAGTTTAATAAGGAGGATCGTAAACCGTACTTATTTATATGCAGGCACGATACTATGATCCAGTTATCGGGCGTTTTTATAGTAATGATCCTGTTGGGTTTAAAAATGTTCATAATTTTAATCGTTATTCTTACGCAAATAACAACCCATACAAATACAT
>Ga0213830_1000148_pt1 | contig 105842 bp, 108 predicted proteins | sample SWATP11_FD_161661 | JGI IMG/M metagenome (GOLD analysis project Ga0213830, IMG submission 161661) | Coastal seawater microbial communities from Marineland, Florida, United States - SWA TP1 #1 | ecosystem: Environmental > Aquatic > Marine > Coastal | place: USA: Florida | collected 2016-08-06 | reverse complement strand
TACCTTCCATCAGACAGCCGTCACCCATGAATGCATAAGTGAAGTGGTCAACGATGTCGTGGCCTTCTTTGTTGAATTGTGCTGCTAGAGTTTTCTCAGCCAGCGCCATACCTACCGCGTTAGTGATGCCTTGACCTAGTGGGCCAGTCGTCGTTTCGATACCCGGTGCGTAACCGTACTCTGGGTGACCTGGTGTCTTAGAGTGCAGCTGACGGAAGTTTTTCAGGTCATCGATAGACAGCTCGTAACCCGCAAGGTGAAGCAGAGAGTAAATCAGCATAGAGCCGTGGCCGTTTGATAGTACGAAACGGTCGCGGTCAGCCCATTCTGGGTTTGCTGGGTTGTGGTTTAGGTGAGAGCGCCAAAGAACTTCAGCGATGTCAGCCATACCCATAGGTGCGCCTGGATGACCAGAGTTGGCTTGTTGTACGCCGTCCATGCTAAGGGCACGGATAGCATTAGCTAGATGTTTGCGGGAAGACATGTCTGCTCCTGAGTGCGTTAAGCGAAAACTAATTTTGATGGGCGATTATTCTCTCAAAGGCGCCTAAGCTGTGCAAACGTTTTACAGTCTGAATACAGGGGATTCTCGCTTATTTTCTGCCATTTCTATCCAAGTTAGTAATATTTAACTCTTTAGAAGCAAACGTTTGGATATGTATTAAATTAAAAAAGAGCTTGTAATTCGAGCTATGAAAATTAGAATAGACGTCTAGATGTAGAAACACCTACAGATATCAGTATTATTTCTTAGTGTTCCGCCGTTAATAATGGAGCACTTCCTTGAATTAAAAGTGGAGCTCTCATGGCTAAGCACCTGTTTACTTCTGAGTCGGTATCAGAAGGTCATCCAGATAAAATCGCAGACCAAATTTCTGATGCAGTTCTAGACGCAATCATCGAGCAAGATCCAAAAGCGCGTGTTGCGTGTGAAACGTACGTAAAAACTGGCATGGTGATGGTTGGTGGTGAAATCACTACATCAGCATGGGTAGATATCGAAGAGTTAACTCGCCAAACCGTTCGTGATATCGGTTACGTTCACTCTGACATGGGTTTTGATGCCGATTCTTGTGCGGTACTGAACACCATTGGTAAACAGTCTCCAGATATCAACCAAGGCGTTGATAAAGCGGATCCAAAAGAGCAAGGTGCTGGTGACCAAGGCATCATGTTTGGCTACGCGACTAACGAGACAGACGTACTAATGCCAGCTCCAATTACGTATTCTCACCTACTTGTTCAAAAACAAGCAGAAGTACGTAAAAACGGTACACTACCTTGGCTACGTCCTGATGCAAAATCACAGGTAACGTTCCAGTACGACCAAGGAAAAATCGTTGGTATCGACGCTGTCGTTCTTTCGACTCAGCACTGTGACTCAATCTCTACGCCAGACCTACGTGAAGCGGTTATGGAAGAGATCATCAAGCCAGTTTTACCATCAGAGTGGCTAAACAAAGACACTAACTTCTTCATCAACCCAACTGGCCGTTTTGTTATCGGTGGTCCAATGGGTGACTGTGGTCTGACAGGTCGTAAGATCATCGTTGATACTTACGGTGGTGCTGCTCGTCACGGTGGTGGTGCATTCTCAGGTAAAGATCCATCAAAAGTTGACCGTTCTGCGGCTTACGCTGCACGTTACGTTGCGAAAAACATCGTTGCGGCTGGCCTTGCTGACCGTTGTGAGATTCAGCTTTCTTACGCAATCGGTGTTGCAGATCCAACATCTATCATGGTGGAAACATTTGGTACTGAAAAAGTATCTCAAGACATCATTGTTGAAGCGGTACGCCAACACTTCGATCTGCGCCCATACGGCCTACAAGAAATGTTGAACCTACTTCAGCCAATCTACAAGAAAACAGCCGCATACGGCCACTTCGGTCGTGAAGAGTTCCCATGGGAAGCGACTGATAAGGCTGCACTTCTACGCGACTTCGCTGGTCTTAAGTAATTTAAATTACCGCACTAATTTGCTATTCAAGGGCTTCTGGGTAACCAGAAGCCCTTTGCTTTTGTGCGCAAAAATCAAACAACAAATTTGTATTTTTTTGTCATGGGGTCAATAGTTAACAATATGTTAAAAGGCTAATTCTTCGCCAAAAATTGCTTTTTAACAGACCAAGTCAGATGCGCAGCTTATTAGGGCAGTCGCAAAGCCGGGCATCGAGTTCCAAGACGCCACCCATGAATCTATGGGTGACTTATTACAGAGTCGATCAAGGAGGATGTATGCCTCGTACGGTGAATCCACAAGACTTCAACGACAAACGAAAGGAAGTCCCAGATAACGAATACGCACGTACTATACCGTGCAATCATGTCAGCTTATCCGCGCCGTTTCATTGGCTGTCACTCGGCTTGCACGACTTTGTGCGTATGCCGTTGATCAGTGCCTTTTACGGTTTGTGTTTCATGGCGGCAGCTATTGGTATTGTGCTGCTAGTTCAATGGCAAGGCACACACTTAGTCGTCATGCCAAGTTTAGTCGTCTATATGCTAATTGGTCCCTTCTTAGCACTAGGGCTTTATGATGCCAGCTGGGAGCGAGAAAAGGGCCATCACGCCAGCTTACTTCACTCAATGAAAGCCATTGGGCGTAACTCTTCATCACAATGGGCGTTTGCTGTCATGCTCGCCGTGTGTATGATTTTCTGGATGCGTATCGCTGCGTTACTCCATGCGTTATACCCTTCTGTTCAGGGCGCCCCAATAACAGACTTTCTTCCATTCCTTGTTATCGGCTCTTTGGTCGGCATGGTACTGGCTGCAATTGTGTTTAGTATTTCTGCTTTCTCCATCCCACTTATGATGGAGCGACGCGTTGATATGATGACCGCTGTGTTTACCAGCTTTAACGCAGTCAAATCAAACATTCCAGCGATGATCGTATGGGCAGCCGTGATCTGTGGCGGTATCTTAATTGGCTTTGCGACTTACGGAATCGGCATGTTGTTTACTATGCCAATTCTTGGCTACGGTACTTGGCACGCTTATCATGAAACCATCAAGAAAAAGCACCATTAGCACCAACGTCTAATCCGGTATATGATTCGCCCCTTGTCTAAGGGGCGAATTTTTTGGAGATGAATTTGGATACAGAGCATAGCTATCGTGCACAACAAGTGGTCGCTCGCTATATCGCAATGGCTCAACATGCTTTTCAGCGTTCATTTTCTTGCCCTTCAATCAGCTACAAATTGCGTGGTAAAGCGGCGGGCAAAGCCTACCTCCAGCTCAATGAAATTCGCCTCAATCCCGTTTTATTTACCGAAAATCAGCAAGCGTTTTTCGATGAAGTCATTCCGCATGAAATCGCACATTTGATCACTTATCAGGTCTATGGTCGAGTCAGACCTCACGGTAAAGAATGGCAATCGATCATGGAAAGCGTATTTGGCGTCCCTGCTCGTACTACGCACAGTTTTGAAATTACTTCCGTACAAGGGAAAACCTTCGAGTACCGCTGCGGATGCCAGCTCTACCCACTGACTATCAGACGTCACAATAAAGTCCTGCGTCATCAAAGCAGCTACCGATGCCAGAGCTGTCAGCAAACCCTTGTGTTTACGGGTAAGCAGCTCTCATAACTCAGTGAGCCATTAATAAGTTTCACTGGCAAATGCATGCTAGACTGCGATAAGTCATACTTTTCTAATACTTATCGACATGAAACTTCGTGCATTTTTTGTTTGTTTCACTGTGCTTATTACTTCATCTCAGGTTCTCTCTGCGCCTCCCTCTTCATTTTCGAAAGCCAAGAAAGAAGCACTAAAGATATATTCCGATCACCCCACCAGCTTTTACTGTGGATGTGATATCACCTGGCAGGGAAAGAAAGGTATTCCCGATTTAAAGTCATGTGGTTACGCCGTGAGAAAACAGCAAAAACGTGCTTCAAGAATCGAATGGGAGCATGTTGTTCCGGCTTGGCAGTTTGGCCACCAACGACAATGTTGGCAGTCTGGAGGACGAAAAAACTGCACCAAAAATGACACCGTATTTCGTTCAATGGAAGCCGATCTACATAACCTCACCCCCGCTATCGGTGAAGTAAACGGCGATCGCTCGAATTACAACTTCAGTCAGTGGAATGGGATGGATGGCGTGACGTATGGCCAATGCGAAATGCAGGTCAACTTTAAGCAACGGAGAGTCATGCCACCAGACCGCGCCAAAGGTTCCATTGCCCGAACCTATCTGTACATGAGTCAGGAATACGGATTCAAGCTATCGAAGCAACAAAACCAACTCATGACAGCTTGGAATAAGCTCTATCCGGTCGACACATGGGAATGTGAACGTGAGCGTCGAATCTTCAAGATTCAGGGCAATCATAACCCTTTCGTTTTCAAGGCATGCCAGGCGCTGTAATTGACCCTTATGAATTGTAGCGATATGTACAGCCTGCCCCTTGTTTTTTAGGCATAAAGCATCCATGTTAGGAGTTCATTCTCAATTATCTGGCCGGATACAAAGCTGATGCGAATTCCTCGAATTTATCACCCTGAACCTATAACCCAACTTGGCAGTTTAGCGCTTAGCGAAGATGCAGCCGGCCATGTAGGAAGAGTCTTGCGGATGAAGGTTGGACAAGAAGTGTTGCTTTTTGATGGCTATGGGGCCGAGTTTCCAGCCGTAATTGAAGAAGTCAGCAAAAAGTCCGTCACCGTGAATATCACTAAACGTGTTGAACGCAGCAGCGAGTCACCGCTAGACCTGCATTTAGGTCAGGTCATTTCTCGCGGGGAAAAGATGGAGTTCACCATTCAGAAGTCTGTAGAGCTGGGTGTTAATACCATTACCCCACTGATTTCTGAGCGTTGTGGCGTCAAGCTAGATCAAAAACGTTTTGAGAAAAAGCTCGCCCAATGGCAGAAAGTTGCCATCAGCGCTTGCGAGCAAAGTGGACGCAATATCGTTCCGCAGATTCGCCCTATCATGCAGTTGGATGAGTGGTGTGCAGAAGATTATGATGGCCTTAAACTCAACCTTCACCCCAGAGCAAAATACTCAATCAATACGCTGCCAGCGCCGGTCGAAAAAGTTCGTCTGTTGATCGGCCCCGAAGGTGGCTTGTCCGCAGAAGAGATCGAGAAAACCCGAGAATATCAATTTGAAGAGACTCTGCTAGGCCCACGCGTATTACGCACAGAGACAGCAGCTCTTACCGCAATTACTGCCCTTCAAGTTCGCTTTGGCGACCTTGGTTAAACGGAGAAAAACCATGATCAAATTAGGTATCGTGATGGACCCTATCGAGTCCATCAACATCAAGAAAGACTCTAGCTTTGCCATGATGCTTGAAGCGCAGCGCCGCGGCTACGAAATCCACTACATGGAAATGCATGATCTGCACTTAGACCAAGGTGTCGCTGTTGCAGACACCAAAGTGGTGGAACTCAAAGAAGATCCAACAGGCTGGTTCCAGTTTAAGTCAGAGCAAACTATTGAGCTGTCAGAGCTTGATGCGGTATTGATGCGTAAAGATCCTCCGTTCGATACTGAGTATATCTACGCGACCTACATTCTTGAGCGCGCAGAAGAGAAAGGCACGTTAATCGTCAACAAACCTCAGAGCCTGCGTGACTGTAACGAAAAGCTGTTCACAGCCTGGTTCCCAGAACTCACCCCAACCACAATCGTGACCCGCAAAGCAGAGAAGATTAAACAATTCCGCGAACAGCACGGAGATGTGATCTTAAAACCGCTAGATGGCATGGGTGGTGCATCTATTTTCCGAGTCAAAGAGAACGATCCAAATGTTTCTGTGATTATCGAAACCCTGACTAACCACGGCCAAAACTATGCGATGGCACAAACATTCGTTCCTGACATCAGCAACGGCGACAAGCGAATTCTGGTCGTGGACGGCGAAGCGATGCCTTACTGCCTGGCACGTATTCCGGCAAAAGGTGAAACTCGCGGCAACCTTGCGGCAGGTGGTACAGGTGAAGCCCGACCACTGAGCGAAACAGATAAACAGATCGCAGCGGCTGTAGCGCCTACACTTAAGGAAAAAGGTTTGATCTTTGTAGGCTTGGACGTCATTGGTGACAAGTTAACTGAGATAAATGTAACCAGCCCAACCTGTATTCGCGAAATCGAGGCTGCATTTGATATCTCAATTACGGGTAAATTGATGGATGCGATAGAGCGTCGACTCAACAAGCAGTAATTTACTCACATGATCATTGGGCGATAACTTGTCGCCCACTTTACGCTGGAGTAACTATGAATTTAACCAACCACTTTTTAGTTGCTATGCCGGGGATGAAAGATCCCTACTTCCAACGCAGCGTTATCTACGTATGTGAACACAATGATGATGGCGCGATGGGTTTAATGATTAATGCTCCAATCGACATCACAGTAGGTAAAATGCTCAAGCAGGTCGACGTTGAAGCGACTCAACCTCAACTCAAAGTCGGTAGCCTTGAGAAACCGGTACTCAATGGCGGCCCGGTTTCAGGAGATCGAGGATTTATTCTTCACCAGCCGAAAGATCATTATGAATCCAGCATTCAGATGACTGACTGTATCTCCGTTACGACGTCAAAGGACATACTCGCGGTTCTCGGTACAGAAGCCGAACCACCGGAGTACATTGTTGCATTAGGTTATTCTGGTTGGGAAGCGGGCCAATTAGAGATTGAGCTTTCTGAAAACTCTTGGCTAACGATTGAAGCCGACCCTGATGTCATGTTTAACACACCGATCAATGAACGTTGGCAAAAAGCCGTGCAGATGCTTGGCATCGACGCGTCTCAACTGTCCAGTGATATTGGTCATGCATAACCTCCCCATTAAAATTTATGTCTAGAACAATTATGGCTTTTGACTTCGGCACTAAAAGTATTGGCAGTGCCATTGGTCAGGAGATTACAGGCACGGCATCACCGCTGAAAGCCTTTAAAGCCAACGATGGCATTCCCAACTGGGACGATATTGAAAAGCAGATCAAAGAATGGCAACCAAACCTACTGGTTGTCGGCCTGCCAACGGACCTTCACGGCAAAGATTTGGAAACGATTACTCCTAGAGCGAAAAAGTTTGCTAATCGTCTTCACGGCCGTTTCGGCCTTCCTGTCGAGCTGCACGATGAGCGCTTATCCACTACAGAAGCTCGCTCAGAGCTGTTCAGTATGGGCGGCTACAAGGCGCTCAGCAAAGGGAATGTCGACTGCCAATCAGCGGTCGTTATCCTTGAAAGCTGGTTTGAAGCTCAATACGGCTAAGCGAAAAAACAGAAAGGGTTGGCACATCGCGCCAACCCCTTATATTTCAGTGCCACAAATAGACCACGATAGAAAATATTCACACGCCCCAAACAGCGAAGAGCAATCTCTAATCCATATCAATCTTCACATCTGCCAGCGCACCACCACCGAAGCTTTCACCTCGTTGAGTTTTAAGCATGATACGCAGATCATTGGCTGAATCTGCACTGTGCAGCGCATCTTCTTCAGTAATTTTGTCATTCACCACCAGTTGGTAAAGCGCCTGATCAAACGTCTGCATACCAATTCCCTGGGATTTCGCCATGGTTGATTTGAGTTCATGCAGATCACCGCGTCGAATGAGATCCGATACTCGTGGACTGTTGAGTAAGATTTCAAAAACGCCATGACGACCTTGGCCGTTTTTATCTCGAATCAACTGCTGACCGATAACACCTTTGAGGTTCATGGAGAGATCGAACAGGAACTGCTCTTTTTGCTCTTTCGGTACAAGGTGGAGGATCCTTTCCAAAGCTTGGTTAGCATTATTAGCGTGCAAAGTCGCCATACACAGATGCCCCGTTTCGGCGAATGTCATCGCGTACTCCATGGTCTCTCTCGAGCGGATCTCACCGATCAAAATCATATCAGGAGCCTGACGCAAAGAGTTCTTCAGTGCAACTTCATAACTTTCCGTGTCTAAGCCAACCTCACGTTGCGTGACGATGCATTTCTGATGCTCGTGGACAAACTCAATCGGGTCTTCAACTGTCAGAATATGGCCGCTGCGCTCAGTATTTCGATAACCGGTCATCGCTGCCATTGTTGTGGATTTACCGGAGCCTGTGGCGCCCACTACTAAGACCAAGCCGCGCTTGGCGATGGAAAGATCTTTCAGAGTTTCAGGCAGTTTTAAGTCATCAAATGTGGGTATGGTGGTTTCGATTCGACGAATCACCGCACCGGGTAATTCTCGCTGATAGAAAGCAGAAACACGAAAACGACCAAAATCCCGCACTACGGCAAAGTTCGCTTCTCGACTGTGGCTATAGTCATTCTGGCGCTCTTCATCCATGGTGCTGTGGAGTAGCGTCAGCACTTCGACTTCCGATAAGCTCTCTCCATGCGGTCTCAGCTCTCCATCAACACGATAAAGTATCGGCGCGCCAACAGTGATGTATAAGTCTGACGCTTTCTCAGTCAGCATGCCTTGCAGATAAGCATTGATATCCATCATGACCTCTCTCAGAACAGACCTTGCTCAACTTCGATTTTTTTCGACACTTCTTCTGCATCAACCAGACCTTGAGCAATCAACTGTTTTGAGTGCTGCTCCATGGTTTGCATACCGTGCGCCGCACCAGTCTGAATCACAGACTGCATTTGCGCGACTTTGTCTTCGCGGATCAAGTTACGAATCGCAGGCGTTGCCATCATAATTTCATGACAAGCAGTTCTCCCGCCGCCAATTCGTTTGAGTAGTTTCTGCGCAATCACCGCACGCAGAGATTCAGAGAGCATGGAACGTACCATACCTTTGTCGCTACCTGGGAAAACATCAATAATACGGTCGATAGTTTTTGCCGCCGAACTGGTGTGCAAAGTACCAAACACCAAATGGCCGGTTTCAGCAGCGGTCAGCGCTAGACTGATCGTTTCCTGATCGCGTAGCTCACCAACTAAAATGACATCGGGATCTTCACGCAATGCACTGCGCAGCGCGTTATTAAAACTATGGGTATCATTGTGAACTTCACGCTGGTTGATCAGACATTTGTTATTGGTGTGCACAAACTCAATCGGATCTTCAATAGTCAGGATATGCTTATTGTGGTGACGATTAATATGATCCACCATTGCCGCCAGAGTGGTCGATTTACCTGAGCCCGTCGGGCCTGTCACCAAAATTAATCCTTTCTCCATATTGGCGATATTTTCAAAGATCGACGGCGCTTCTAGCTGCTCTAAAGTCGGGATATCGGTTGGAATGGTACGAAATACGGCCGCACAACCACGAGATTGGTTAAAAGCGTTGACCCTAAAACGGCCAACGTCCGGAAGTGCAAAAGAAAAGTCGACTTCAAGACGTTCTTCAAATTCGCTACGCTGAGCATCGTTCATAATTTCAAACACCAAACGATGCACTTCGGAATGGTTGAACGCTGGTACGCCAAGCTTTCTTACTTCACCATCAATGCGTACCATGGGAGATACACCAGCAGAAAGATGTAGATCTGAAGCATTATGCTTTACACTAAAATCCAGTAATTCAGCGATATCCATTTAAAATCCTTAATAAAGTTAGCTATGAGTAGTATTCAACAAAACATTGAACAGATCACCTCACAGATTGAAGCGGCACAACAAAAGTGTGGACGCCCTCTAGGCTCAGTGCAACTTCTGGCGGTGAGTAAGACCAAACCGTTCGACGCGATTTTAGAAGCAGCTTGCGCCGGTCAAGTCGCTTTTGGCGAGAATTACGTACAAGAAGGTGTTGATAAAGTTGCGTATTTCGCTGAAAACCACCCTGAGTTGACCCTAGAATGGCACTTTATTGGTCCAATTCAGTCCAACAAAACACGCCATGTTGCGGAAAGCTTTGCCTGGGTGCATACCGTTGATCGCGCTAAGATTGCCCAGCGATTAAATGATCAAAGACCTCAAGAAATGGAACCACTGCAAGTTCTTATTCAGGTCAATACCAGTAGTGAAAGCTCTAAATCTGGCGCCAGTGATGACGAAATCTTTGCTTTGGCAGAGTTGATTTCTTCTTTGCCAAACCTCACGTTAAGAGGATTGATGTCAATCCCAGCTAACGTTTCAGACTATCACTCTCAGCTTGCGGCATTTAGCCATTTGGCAGAGCTGAAAAACCGATTGGCACAACGTTACCCAGAGCTCAATCTCGATACGCTTTCGATGGGCATGAGTGGCGATATGGAAGCCGCAATTGAAGCGGGAACGACTATGGTCCGAATTGGAACCGCTATTTTCGGTGCTCGTGACTATAGCAATAAAGCTTAATCAGCAATAACAGGAAGAACACAATCAATGGAACACAAGAAAATTGCCTTTATCGGCGCAGGTAATATGGTCAAGGCTATCGTCTCTGGTTTAGTATCAGGCGGTTATCCTGCTGCCATGATCACAGCGACAGCCCCATCTGAGACTCGACGCCTGCCGTTGGAGCAAGACTATTCCATTAAGACCACCAGCGACAACATAGCCGCAGCCAGCGAGGCTGACGTGGTCGTCCTTTCTGTGAAACCGCAAATGATGGAAGAGGTGTGTAAACCGCTTCAATCCATCGACTGGTCAGGCAAACTGGTCATTTCGATTGCCGCAGGTATCAGTAACCAACGCCTATGTGAAATGCTGAATCACAACCTAAACATCGTTCGCGTTATGCCAAACACTCCCTCTCAGCTTGGTTTGGGAATGAGTGGTCTGTATGCTCCATCGCACGTTTCACAGCAAGATAAAGCCTTTGCAGCTGAACTTATGGAGTCATGCGGCAAAGTTTGTTGGGTAGAGCAAGAATCCGGCATCAACAGCATCATTGCAGCTGCTGGCAGCGCTCCGGCTTACTTCTTCCGCTTTATGGAAGCGATGCAAGCTGAAGCCATTGCCCAAGGTTTTGATAAAGAGACAGCTCGTCTTTTAGTGCAACAATCAGCCTTAGGCGCTGCAAGCATGGTCGTCGGCAACCCAGAGACAGAATTATCGACACTGCGCGAAAACGTCACCTCAAAAGGCGGCACTACGGCGGAAGCGTTACGCACATTCAACGAACACCAACTTTCAGATATAGTAGCGAAAGCGATGCAAGCCGCAGTAGCTCGTGCTGAAGAAATGGAAAAACAGTTTTAATTAGATTGAGCTTTGGCTCTACGAAGTAAGGGTAACCTATGAATTCAATGAGTTTTCTGATTTCCACCCTGTTTGATCTCTACATCATGGTGGTGATCTTGCGGATTTGGCTGCAAGCTGCGCGTGCAGACTTCTACAACCCATTCTCACAATTTATCGTCAAAGCGACTCAGCCGGTCATTGCACCGCTGCGCAGGGTTGTCCCTTCTATAGGCAGTATCGATTTGGCTACAGTACTGTTTGCTTACGTGCTGTGTGTGCTGAAGTTTGTCGCTTTGATTCTGGTTGCCTCAGGCGGCTCCGTGTCATTCAGTGCAGAATTCTTCTTCCTTGGTCTGCTATCGCTGATTAAAGCAGCTGGTGGCTTGCTGTTCTGGGTACTGCTTATCCGCGCCATTCTGAGCTGGGTCAGCCAAGGACGTAGCCCGATTGAATATGTCTTCCATCAGCTTACCGAGCCTATGTTGGCGCCTATCCGCCGCGTGATTCCGGCAATGGGCGGGTTCGATCTTAGCGTACTGGTCCTGTTTATTGCCCTTCAGTTTGCAAACTTCCTGATGGGCGACATGATTGGCCCTGTCTGGTTCCAGTTATAATGGCAAAAGCCGCTTGGTTAGAAGGTGATGACGTTCTACTCAGGCTCTACATTCAGCCCAAGGCAAGCAGAGATAAGCTGATTGGGCTGCATGGTGATGAAATCAAAATCGCAATTACCGCCCCGCCTGTGGACGGAAAAGCCAACGCTCACTTGAGTAAATACCTGTCCAAACAGTTCAAAGTAGCAAAAGGGCTAATCACCATAGAGAAAGGGGAACTCGGGCGACATAAACAAATCCGAATCCAATCCCCAGCTCATATCCCCGAAACAATAAAGGCCATCTTGTGATGGCCTTTATTAAACTTCAAGTAATTGTTTTATAATAAAAATAAAATACACACGACCACAAAGTGCCCACAGGTAACAATTTAAACTCTGGATTGTACTTATCACATCAAAAACCAATACAACTTCATGACAGCCCCTTACAGCTCACCACGGAGCACCCATAATCACTAAAAGTACAGTGAAACCGCACATTGCTCTGGATTTGTGTATAGAGTCACATAGAAAAGGATGACAATTTCTCAAGCAAACTTTATAACCTGTGCAACGTTATGCAATTGAGGTAATACAATGGCTAGGTTAGGAATTTGTCAGATCAATAACCTTAAACTAAGTGAAAAGAGTCGACGTTCAGTCGCTGATATAAAAGAGGTGATGAAGTCAGGAAATTTGCTTTCCGGAGCTTTGGCAGCAACGCCTTTCTACTATATCTTTGGTACTCCAAGTGTTACGAACAGTGCTTTTGAAACAATGATAACAATCAGAGAAACTGATTGGGACACGTTCGGCAAGGCAATGATGGCTTCCGGCCAGTACACTAGGAACACGATTTTTAAGATTGCTTATGAAAGGGAAATTTACTCTAGGGGCGATGAACGGAGATTTTGGAACTGTGTTAGTGAATTATCTAAATAAAGCTCTTATTGCTACGGTTCTGCTGACTGGGTGCTCTTACTCTATGGCTGATAGCAAACTTGCAGAGAAACAATGGTTAGAACAATTTGATTATTGTGAAAGCCTATCAGAGCAAAACAAAGCCCCATTTCCAAAATCGGAGTGGTTTCAATCTTTGTCTTTTGAAGATAAAAAATCTGTAGTTGGATACATCGCAAACTACAACGATAGACAATGTATGAAAGAGCAAACAGCCGAGTTCAAAAGAGTTCTAGAAGAAGAAAACAATCAAAAGCTTCTTCAATTCTATTCAGTTGACCTGACTCCATTGGATGAGATAGCAGATGATCGTATGGATGGAATAGATAGAAACAAATTGATGGCATTACAGCAGCAGTTTAGTGCTCCATTTAACCTACGTTTTGTTATAGAAGAGCAAAACTTATACCCTCCTAAATAACTAACTAAGGCTCAGCAATGAGCCCTTTTTTTAACAATTAAGACACTGAAAAATAAGAACAAATAAAAACAATTGACTACAAAATTACCACACATACATAGTAATCTACCTAGTTCACCTACCTTTGACATTTAAAACTAAATCAGTGACACCACGGAATAGCTATGACACATTGGCAAATATGAAACAATGTGAGTCTTAAAAAACATTGATATCACACGCACGTCACGACATTCCCATCCTAAGCGGTCTAGGGTTACATGTCATAATCGAAAGGTAGCACCACATGATTTATCTGCTTGAAGTAGTTCTTATATTAGTTCCCTTAGCTATTCTAGTAGTAAGAAATCGTGTAAGACGCTACAGCAAGTTTGGTAGGGTGGCTTTATACTTCTGTTTCCTTGTGCTCGTTACAGAGCTATTCTCTGGATGGTTGATGGCTATTCACATAATAAATATCCCATTTCCTGAGCCTAGCATATTTGTTGGAGCGGAATTCTGGAACATGCTAACAGGCCCCGCAGTCTTAACTATTTATGTCTATATCATTTTTGAACTGATTCCAGAAAAACACTCCACCCGCAAATACAGAGAGTAAAATGTTAGTTTTTTTGCATTCTTTATGCTTAAGTTTAAGAGTCACAGGCGGAGATTTTTACCCAAGATAAGGAGAGTAAATGGTCATCTATCTAGAGTTAGTATTGCTTGTTCTCCCATTAGGGCTCGCTGCGCTTACAGCCATAGATATTATTAGCCCTAAGCTAGCCACAATCTTGCTTGTTTCAGGAGGGAGTGTCTTATGCTTTGAGATACTGGTAAGTACGCTTATTGTTTTCCGAGTTATCCATATAGAATTTGACACATTTACACTCTTTATCGGCTCTGAGATGTGGAATATCTTTTTAGTCCCAGCTTTACTGATGTTCTACATGTACGTTTTCACTGAGTTGAAATATTGGAAATCAGACACAAAAAAGCCCCGTTAATTAGGGGCTTTGTTTTCCAAACGTGTTAGACGCTCATCCATTTTCTCCATCATGATGCGCAGCCATTTAACTTCTGTTTTTAGTGTGACGCCAACGCCTATCCCGCTGGATAGTGCGCTGGCTACAGCAATGATTAAAGTTTGATACTCCTGCATTAGCAGAACTCATCGCGGAAGGTTTCCCATAACCCCATCGCTACCGGAATGGCCGTGCCGATAAGGCCACCGTATTGCACCCCTTCCGCCGTGATACTCGCGGTAATCAGTTCTGGGTGACCAGTAGCCAGAGCGACACCTGCACCCAGCAAGGCGATCCCTTTTTTCGTGGACGGTTGGTCTAAGTCGATATTCAATGTGTTTTTCAATAGTGCTTTCATAGCAGTTTGTTCCTTTTCAAAGTTTGAATAGCATAGGCGGCCAGTACGCCACCTATGACCGTGATGGCAATTTTCTTTACGTCTGCTTTGCTCATGCCATAGCAACCCCTTCCCGCGCCATGTTGATGCCATAGTAGTTGCCAACTTCCTTACGGCTCATCGCATGCAGCAGCTTGGCCATCTGCTCTTGGTTGTTCACATCCACAAGCTGGTTAGCGCCAATACCTGACCACTGACTGACGTGTTTGACGTACAGGTCAGTTTCGTTCTCGCTTGGCGGAGCAAAGCGGTGAATCATTTGGGTCAGCGTCTTGTACCCTTGGCGCTCATAGCTTCGAAGGATGCGCGCCGCCGCTCGAAAGCCATAAACAGGGTGCGTAAACTCTTCAAATGACTTGTCGATATCAAGGGCGCTTTCCCCTTTCCATTCGGTGCGGTCACCATCCGATTCACGGATGTTCAGCGGGTTGTTATTACGAACGCCGCGCGGTAGTGATGCTCGGTAGGTCATATAGGCTATTCCCCCTAAAACGATGATTGATGCAATAACGGTTTTCGACACCATGGCAAACCTCCCGTGTTAGCGGAATTTCTCCCATTCGGTGTCGCTCCCATCAGGTTTTGGCATAGCCGTTTCGTGTGTCTCCTTGGTCGGATAGAAATCCTCCCCACTCGTTCGAAACCCTTCCAGATACACCCCTGCATCGACACTCACCCCTTGGTCAGGAAGGCGGTGAAAGACTTTGATTTCATTGACAGGTGGGATGTCCACCATCATCGAGTCTTGCGTGTATTCGTAAGTGACATTGCCCCCGCGAAGCCAAACCACCATGCCGCACATCAAATCGCAGTTCTGAATCCGAGCCACAAACGGGGTATAGAGGGGCGTGGACATGTTGCACACCACTTCGGTATAAGGATGAACCTTCACATGACACGTGACGTATTTAAGCGCCAGCGTGGCGCTCCCTACCGTGTCCCTGCCCGTTGAACCGTCTTCATGCTTAATGCCGTTTTTGTCCTTGTCTGGCTCAGGGCGAAAAATCTGCAAGTGGTTCAGACGCGCCGCACTGGGTGCAGGGATGAACACCGGATAGAACTTCTCCCAGACACCGCCCACCAAAATGGTCTTGGTGTCGACGCGCACAAAACGATTGGCGAGGTCGCCCGTTAAACTGTCGAGAAGCTTTCGGGTTTCAGTCACCAGCTCCCCGACCTGTGAAAAATCATTCGTCATTGTTATTCACCAATTCTGTGGCTTGATGGCGCGCCAAAGCGACGACCATCGAGCCCATTTGAACCTGATTGTTCATCAGGTGTTGAATCAAACTCATCGACTCCGCTTGAGCGGGTGCTAAGTTTTCCAGTATTTCAGCCAGCGCATCCTTTGAGCTTTCAGCGCGGCGAGGAAAAAAGCCGCTCATTGGCGCACCTCCATCACCGCGAGCGTCACAGGGGTTTCGCTGTTGTTGTAAGCCCACAAGTCCCCACTGCCGTTAATAGTCAGCCCCGCCGGATTGCGGCGATTGCCCATCACAGGCAAACCCACATCAGGGGCGACATTCACATCACCTATCATGGCTTCGCCTTCGACCTGGCTAATGTTCTGGATGAGCACTTCCACCCGTGAACCATTAGCCGGAACCAGCAGCGCCTTCTCGCCCCGCGCTATCGTGATGTGCGGCGCCGTAGCAAATTCTTGCGGCGCTTTGGTTTCGGTCGCGGCTGTGCCAGAGCCCGAAGGTTTGAGGTCACGGCGGGTAAATTGATACTCCACCGTGACAGCAAGGTGATGCGGGTTCTCTACATTGATTTTCTTAAACGGGCTAATGTCGAGCCTGTCGCCCCCTTCCACACGGATACGCTCGCCGCTGTCGCTCACTACCCAGATATAACGAGTGGCTGAGCGCACAATCAGAAAGCGGTCATTGCCTACCGAGTGTTGGCGGATTTCTTTAGGTTGTAACGTTAGGTTGCTCATCAGCTCTCCTTTAGTGCGACGACGGTGACCGCCAGCCCCAGAACAATCGCCACCGCTATGGTGACTTTTCGCATATCGCTCGCACTGCCTGTCTGGCTACGTGATGCGGTTTCTTCAGCCATCGCAATGGCCGCTCGGGCGCTGGTGCCGGATTGCTCCGCCATGGATTTCACAGCGGAGATGGCCTCTTCACTGCTCTTTCGCATGGTGTCCAATGAGCGAAGATTGATTTCGCTGTTTGCGGCCATCGAGTCACGGCCAAAGATGAGCGCTTTTTCTATCGCGTTCTCATTCGATGCCATGGCGGCTTTGGTGACGCTTTCATTCGTCTTTACCGCCTCTCGGCTCAGCTCGTTCGCCTCTTTGATGGCGGCGACATTGCTATCGAGTGCTTTGGTTGTGACTGTAGCGGCCGCCCTCACGGCGCCGTGGTCAGTGGCTTTGATGTTGACCGTGGAGCCATTGACCCCACTTAACAGCACACCAAGGTTGTCACCGCTCACCGCATTGGTGCCGCTGACGTTGGTGGTGGTGGTCGTGTTGGTGCTATTGCTGCTGCCGCCCTTACCCATGCGCACCTCCAAGATCTAATTGGTAGCGCTGCTCGGTTTGGCTGATTTGCTTGTCCAGCTCAAAGCCAAAACCCGATAAGATGCGCCCCATGCCTTTGCGGTAGGTGTGATAGGTAATCGACTGATAACCCATCGCCACACATCGCTCGATAATCAATGGCGCAGCTTGGCTGAGTCCTTTGCCCACCATGGCGTTGATGTGGTAAGCGTCACCAGTGACACGCCCTACAAAGCGAAGTAATACCCCTTTGGACTTGATGAGGTACATCGACGCCTGACCGGACTTCACCCCTTCCACCATGTCGAGCCATTCCGCTTTGGCACTGTCTGAGCCATTGAAAGCGGGTTTAAGCTCGTTTAGGTGGTACGCCAAGTCCTTACGCTTGGCGCCTAAGTGCATGATGGTTAATGATGGATAGCCCATAACACCGCTCCTGTACCTAAAACCAACCATGGCAACCATGACGACGGACCGCCGCCAAAGTTGATGGAACCATTACGAATACCGCCAATGGAATTGCGCGCTGTGGCGGTGGACGGTCCCGCCATGCCACCACTGGCGCTGATTGGCATTGAACCCGAATTACTCAGGCCACCGATGGATGGGATCACTTTGCCCCCTTAGTGAAGTGGTAAGCGGCGTAGCAGCCGCCCCCAATCACTGCCAGTTTGACGAACTTGCCTGCGCCAGAGCCGGACCAAAATCCCGCTCCAAAGCCCAGACCACCCGCGATAATGGGTACTAACATGACTGGCATGACGCCCCCTTAATTGCGGCTGGCCGCAATGCCGATACCCAGCAGCGCGATAACACACAGCACACCGCCACCCACCATGAACATGGTCTTGTTATCCATTCCCCCGCCTTGTGGGCGAGTAACGGCATTACCATGGTTGTCCTTTACAGGCGCTTGCGGCTGCTGCACAGTCCCTGCGTTCTTGGATGTGTCGCTTGTGGTCGCGGTCGTGACTAAGTTGCCAAACCCCTCCCCTACGTCATCCAGTAGGCCAGAGCCAAAGTTGGATAAATCATCTAAAAACGACAATCGTCACCCCCTAGTTAGAAACCAAGTCAGGACGCACTACTTCCACCGATTCGACGATGATAGGAATCGAGCCCACAGGCTTGTTGGTCTTAACCGTGAATTTCAGCTCAGAGCTGTGCATGGTCGGGAACAGCTCATCAATGTAGAAGCCGCGCATAATTGGATCGAAGTGGAAGCAGCCCGTTTGCCAGAAACGGCGGTTACGCTTGGCGCGCATCTCTTCCAAGCCCTTGGACGCATCAAAGACTTTCACAAAGTCGCGGTAAATCTGAAGTGAGTGAACTTGGTCGCTCATAAAGTGCATGCGGCGAACCAGTTGAAGCGGACCAGACACCAACTCTAAGAACTCGTTTTCCGTTGAGGTCGCTTGCATGGTTTGCTTTTTGATTTTCGGCACCACTACACGCACATCCTGACGCGCTGACACAGTGGCCCATGCTTGCAGCTTGATGGCTGGCGGGTTCGCGTTTGAGTTATCCGCGATTTCCACCTCTAGGGTGATGTTGTCGCCAAGTTCCGTCACAAGGCCCGTGTAACGCACCCCGTTTTTGGTCTTGGCCGTGATGTCAGAAAGCGGAATAGTGAAAAAGCCTTCGGTCTGAGTCAGACCTTTGTAGGCTTCCAGCTTTTTCATCATGTCGCCATCAAGGACAATGATTTCATCCGCATTGAGGGAAATAGAAACGCGCTGAAGCTGCGAAGCTGTCAGGTTCGTTTCCAGAAAGATTTCTTCGTAAGTCGGGCCGACTGGAATCGTCAGTGACGCTTTCTCACCGTAACCCGTACCATTGAATGAGTTCAGTTTGGTTGGCGCTGTCATTGAATCGCCTCCCTTAACCGATTTGGTCTTCAACAGCATCAACGTTGTTTGATGCCCAAACCACACCCGCTGCAACCAGAGCCGCAACGCCAGCAATAACCAGTAGTTTCTTTGGTGTAAAACCTGCCATGTATAACCTTTAATAAAAAACCGCCCAACATTAGGCGGTCTTTACTAAAGCACTGGATTGCCAATCGATACCTAATACCGATTGTGAATGTATTGGGAATAGTTGAGCTTTGGGTCACAAAAAGGCGGAATTTGGACAAAAAAAAGGCCTCAATGTCAATCCGAGACCAATAGGATCTTAGGCTATAGTTTCGAAAGGAGATTGCCTAAGTAATTAGTAAAAAACTAGTCAATAAAATTAGTAACCACAAGTTAGGGATAAAATTACTGGTTTTACTCGGAGCAAGATGAAATCGGAGAGCAAAAAAATAGCTGGCTCGGAGAAACCAGCTGAAGCCCATAAATGAACAGGTAAACAAAACTAATAGTGTTCGTCGTCAGACACTTTAAACGTAGACAACACCAAATATACAATCAAGTGCATATACGAATAATTGATTTCCCCGCATTTTTTTGTGGATAACACCGCATAGGACGGCAAACACGTGAAGATTCTTTGATGCAAGGTGTGATTGGTTTCTCTTTGTGAATCGGCTGGCAGGGATTTCAGGCAAAAAAAAACTGGTCAAAAGTCTTGCATTCAACCGGAAAGGACTGCCGACAAATGCACTTTAGAAACCAGCTTAAGCGTTTTAATAACATGGCTATCTTTATAATGTTGCTCCCTAACCGTAGAAAAGACTCCGTTTAAATTCAAGTCAATAGCCAGTATTTACCCTTTCAGCTTTTCGGATCACTTTCCATTCTGAAGTCAATAAACCTGTTCTTCCAAAGAATTAACTTGGCTGTTACTGAGTTTGACCTTCTTCTCAAGGTAGAACGCACTGAATCGCCAATCTATACCTAACAGGAATTGGGAATAAAAGGTTGGGGTTACAAACAGGGGATAAAAAAAGCTGGACTAGTAGAATGGTGAACCTAGGCCAGCTATAAGACGTTAACGGTTAGGTTTTTACGTGCCCTTTCAAGAAGGACACTTCAAACTTAGAACACGCCATACACACAATCAAGCACATACTGAAATAATTGATTTCCCCGCATTTTTTTGTGGATAACACCACTTAGCAAAGCAAACACGTGAGGATTCTTTGAGGCAAGGTGTGATTGGTTTCTCTTTGTGAATTGGCTGGCAGGAATTTCAGGCAAAAGAAAAGCTGGCCGCAAGGTTTGTTAGTAGTAGGGAACCAAGGCCAGCTTAGAGAACGCAGTCATCGCATTGCGTTTATGACTCTACTTAAGGATAGAATACCCAATAGTCAATGCAACCTTATTACGACCATTTGATACTCCCTTTGGAGTAGCTCTTCCCATCCTGAAGCAGATAATCTAACGCCTCCAACTGGTTAATTTCATCCGCATTCATTCCGGTCATCTTTTCCAGATAGGTGGCGCTGGCTTTGGTCTTTTGCATCATCACACAGGCACGCTGGCAGTTATCAATAATGGTCTTTGAGACTTCCTGACCGCGCTGAAAGAGGTTGATGGTGTGCAGGTTAAACTTGCGCCCTAAGCGCAATATCTTGCCGTGATAGCCCGTTGCTTTGCCTGCGTTCTCGCTATGCTCGGCCACTTCTTCACAGATGATTTTCAAAGCCTTGGCGTGTTTGCCATTGCCCTGACTCCATACAACCTTGCAAAAGAGATCGAAGTCTTTGGGTGTGGTTTCGTGTGTCGGTTGGTAGGCAATCTTAAACCCCTGCTTGGTCTTGCGTCCGGCCATCAAGGCCGAAGCAAACTCTTTGAGGTTGGAATAGCTCCGCACCACTCGCCCTGCCAGCTTACCCGTATAATCGCCAACAGGGTCAAAAATGGCGACTTGGTCAGTCGCCTTGATAAAGAGCTTTTTGGCGGCAGAGGTTTTGCCACTGCCACTCATACCAACCGCAAACACATGCCCGTTCTTAAGGGCATTATTGGCATTAATCGGCTGCATTTATTGGGCTTCCTCCGCTTGCTCTTCTTCTGGGTTGATTTCCTTCTCTTCATCCATAGCTTTAAGGGCTTTGATTTGGCTAAACGAAGTAAAGCTCAATGCACCCGCTGCCACCACAAAGGCAAACTCTTCTTTGTAAGCGGCCAGCCATGGTGGAAGCTCCCCGCCGTATTTCACAAACAAGGGAGCCGCTGCACTTGCCACCCCTTTGGCCTGCTCTTCATCAAAAGCAAAGTCTTGGTGCGCGAACTGCTTTAATAACTGCTCGGTTACGCCAAGTGCCATCATGGCCGATGCTTCACCCGCTGCCAGTTTAGCGGCGTCAGCGTCCACTTTGGCCGTGACGGTACTCGGGTCAAAATCTTCCCCATCCAGTTCAGCCAACAGCGCTTTTTCTTCTACTTCGCTATGCACTTCTTCGATGTTTTCCAGTTGTTCGATTTCCATTTGATTTTCCATTTATGCCACCGCTTTAAAGACTTTAAATACACCACCAAATACGAGCCCAAGCACCGCACCCGCACCGACACATTTGGCGGTACTGATTGGCTTTGATTGGGTTTCGGATTGGCTTTCCTGATTGGGATTCGATTCCCTTTGATTCACAACCGGAGCCACTTCCGGTTTAGGCGCGGTTAACGCCTCGATGTCTGCTTCTACCTCTTCCAGTGATTTATAGGCGTTCATTTCCGCTTGCATGGCTGCACCCGTTCGGGTGTCCGGCCCACATTGACAACGGCCATGAACAAAGGCTTTGCGCTTACCTTTTCCTTGCTTAATGGCTTTGGGCGATTTGCAGGTATGGCAAACCACATAGCCTAAGATTTCGTTTTCCATTAGTGCCCCTCCTGCTCTAGTGCGCTGAGTCGTGTATTAAAGGCTTTAAATAGCCAAATGGTTTTGGTGAGCCATGGTTTGATAAAGCCAAACCCCATCGGCGGCTTATAGGCTTTGGATTCCAAATCCATTTCATTCAGTAATTCGGTGGTTCGGGTTTGTAGGGTGTTGTCACTCATTGCTGTTCTCTGTCTGTTTGGGGGCTTGCCTGACGTGCCAGCCCGTGCCTAAAAGTTGGTATTTCTCGTTGAGCATTGCGGCGATTTCGCTTTCATCGGGTTCGGGTATCGGTGAAGAGGCCAGCACCGATTGCCAATAAGCGCGTTTATCTAAAAAGGCTTGGTATTGGTCTTGATAACAGTCATCCGCTTTGCGCTTAATGTCGGTACAGTCGAGCCAGTCTGGCTTTTTGAATACCTTGATGGGTTCGCCGTTGAACATCTCTTCAAAGGGCATTCCACTGAGATTCATTGACCAGCCGCGAGCACCCGCCGCCCAGAACAGAAACTCATCCATTCGGGCCTTGGCTTCGTCGCCACTGAAGGTGATGGAAAAACGGTTCTTGCTCGATACGGCCATATCGCGGGACTTGATGCCCTGACTGATTTTTAAGGCCGCGCGCTCATGGCGAATGATGGCGGACTCCATTTTCTTGAGGGTGCTTTCCGGCCTAAGCTGATTCTTGGCAATGGATAGCGCCTTCACCGTCTGCTTTTTCTTAGCCTGTACTCGGCGCAGTGCCCGTTCTTGTGGGGCTTTCCACTGCTCCAGCTTGTAACCTAGTTCTTTGATAACCGCCGTGATGTTGTCCGTATCGAAGGTGGCAAGCGTTTCCCATGCCGGAGCACGGGAGCATTTCGCAAGGCCGTAACGATTGCCGCGAATCAGCCCTTGGTCTGCATTACCTCCCTTGGCCGCGTAGCCAATGGCTTTAATCAGGTAAGTGCTTGCGGCTTTGGGTTGCTTGATACGCTGAATGTTGGCAACGCCATGACCCCAAAGCGACTCAATACGCGCCGCCCAGTCATCAAAGTGCTCACGTTCGACTGTCCAACGCACCATTAAATGCACATGCGGATTGGGTTCACCGTCTTCATTCATCGGACACTCGGCCACCCACATATAATGAAAATCCGCTTTGTCTCGGTCAGGGCCAAACATGGTCGGCATCGCTTTGTAGTGCGGCTCGACCTTTTCCCCTTCGGAGGTTTCCCAGCCGCGCTGGTACATCTTTTTCATGCCACTCAGTAGGCGCGACATTTCGCGGCCAATGGTGGTTTCTAGTGTCTTGATGATTTTGAACGGCTGCTTAGGCAGTAAGGTGTAAGGACCGTCTTTGCCATACACTAAGTCACCCACATCACGTTCGAACGTGATAGGCGTGTATGGTCGCCCTTCGGCTTCAGACATTGCGCCAAACAAGGCCATACGCTGCTCGCGGCTGAATGTTGGCGTGATAAACGTTGTGAATCCCTCATGGCACTGCGCCACATACGCACCAGATTCAAAAATCTTACTCACTGCGCGCTTGGTCAATCTCTCCGTGAATCGCTCTCCGGCATTGGCATCAGGAGCATTACTGGCCGGAGTCTGCACGACGACCTGACCGCGATACTCTCCCGTCCATTTTCGGTGCTGAATGTGCAGCGAGGTGGGGATGATTTCGCGAGTAAAACTCGGCACTAACTCATGTTTCAGAGGAAGAACACGCGGCGAATTTCGCTCTGTGAGCGCATACAGCGTGTCAAAGTTGTCCTGCCCTTCGAGCCCTTCACGCTCTCTTACAGAGCCCTGCTCTAGCGCCCGCTGAGCGCCTTTGTGGATCGATTTCGCCAGCAGATTCACACGCTTTCGGTGTTGGCCGACTTTTGCGGCCTTGGACAAGCCTATACTTTCCTCGCTGACGCGAGCCGCTTCGCGGATGTGTTTGGTCTGAACGTAATGCAGACGGGCTTTATCACGGATTTTTTGGTTCTCATTTTCAGCCCAATCCTGAAAATTGGAACCTAAAAAACCCGCTTCGTAGCAGGCATTCGTTTTTAGGATTTTATCGAGTGGGCGGACCGCGCCGCCCACATACAGCAGATCATGTGTATTCATCGTGTCACCAGTGACGGGCTATAGGTTTTCAAGGGAAACGTGCTTACCGGATTTGGTGTTGCGGCTCATGAGCTTTTCCCCAAAGCCGCAGAAGACAAGCGCGCCATTTGGAGTCGAGCAGCACGCTTAAACTCCGCCTGTCCTTTACGACTGAAGCGGTAATCTTTACCGCTTTGGGTATGAGCTTGGTAGCCGTCAGGAAAGTGCTTGGCTTTGATACTCTCTAAGATGGCAAGACCATTAACAGTTGGCATATATCCCCCTTAAAAAACGCTAAAGAAGCTGTCTTTAGTTTGTTCTTCCATGTCCTGACGAGCGTGTTCCCACAAGGCAAGCATATTGATATACACCTTCTTCTCACCGCGCTTTTTACGTTTTATAGGCAGCTTACCTTCATGAACCATCCCTCTGACTGCTTGAGGAGTCACTCCCCAACGCCTAGCAAACTCATCGACTGGTAAATAGGGCACATCTGGCTGCATTTGACTAAACATGTTATCTTTACCTCTACATTCGAATGTATTCGAATGATTTATGACTCAATCCAAACTCATAATGAATCATTTAAAGGTCATTGTAAAACACAACGAGGTCACTCATGAGCTATGACATTAGTTTTTCTAATCGTTTAAACGAAATCAAAGGGGAGCTGTCTGGCAGAAGGTTTGCTGAGAAGTGCGGCATCTCGCAGAGTGTGATGGGTAAGTACCTAAATGGAACTTCCTCACCGACACTAGAGTCACTCATAAAAATTTCTCAAGCGACTGGAGTGAACATAGATTGGCTAGCTGGTGCCGAGAATGTTTCGTTTGAAAAGGCAAAATACTTGTCATCAAGCGATTTTGAAACTATTCCAATGTACTCAGCTGAAGCCAGCGCAGGTTGTGGGTGCTTCCACCACGATGACCTAATCATCGGTGAACATCTTATTCTAATTGAGGACCTGAATAGATTGGGCTTAAAAAAAGAAAACACCTGCGCCATTAGAGCCAAAGGTGACTCAATGCTGCCGACCTTAATGGACGGTGATTTATTAGTAGTGGATACCCAAGAACAGATTGGTGTTTATGATGGTGTCTACGCTATATCTTTAGACAATCAGTTGCTAGTAAAACGCTTACGTTATGATATGGCCACCCAAGGCTATCACATCATCAGCGATAACCCTGATCACAATGATTTCTTGCTACCCAAGGAAGATTTAGGGCGATTAAATGTAAATGGCCGAATTCGCCAAGTGGTTAAAAACCTATGAGTGTAAAGAAACAGGGAGATAAATACCTTGTTGATATACGCCCACAAGGTCGAGACGGAAAGCGATATAGAAGAAAGTTTGATACTAAGTATGAGGCCAGCCAGTATGAAAAACACATTCTAGCCACAGCTCACAATAAAGAGTGGTTAGAAAAACCCACAGATAGACGCTCACTTACCGAATTGATAGAGCTGTGGTGGACATATGAAGGGCAGTCCAAAAAGACTGCCACCACCTACTTGAGAATTCTAAAACAAATAGATAGAGAACTATCTTACCCAAAAGCACATCAAATTACGCACAAACTCCTTGCCAACTATAGAGCGAAGCACCTAGAGGAAAACAAAGCCATGACCACTTTCAATCGAAAGTTCATGTGCTTAAGTAACATCTTTACTGTTCTCATTGATGCGCAGGAATACCATAGCCCCCATCCAACAAAAGGTTTCAAAGTTAAGCGTCCGAGAGCAAAAGAAATGCACTTTCTCTCTCATAAAGAAATAGACACATTATTAGCAGAACTCTCTGGCGATTCGTTAAAAGTCGCTAAGCTTTGCCTTGCAACAGGCGCTCGTTGGGGAGAGGCAGAATCTCTAAAAGGAAGTAATGTCGTCAAAGGCCGTGTTACCTTCGTTGATACTAAAAATGGACTGAACAGAACAGTCCCAATAAGTCAGGATTTAGAGAAAGAAATCGTATCTGGTAATAGCGGCAGACTATTTAAGGATTGTTATCAGAACTTCTACTCTGTTCTAAAAAAATGCGAGTTTGAGCTTCCAAGAGGACAGGCTTCGCATGTTCTTAGACATACATTCGCAAGTCATTTCATCATGAATGCAGGGAACATCTTGGCACTACAAAAAATCCTTGGACATGCGACGATTCAGCAAACCATGACTTACGCTCACTTAGCTCCTGATTACTTACAAGACGCTCTTAAATTCAACCCATTAGTAAGATCCACAAATTGACCACTTTTACTGTTTAAATTCGAATGCATGTAAATATAAACAGCTCTACAACCCCTTATACAGCCTAGAAAAGCCTTGTTTTACTAGGCTGTATAAGTCTTCTTGTGATGGCCTTCTTTAATTCGCATCACGAAAGGCGCACTATCAATACTTCATATTCAAAGCACGGCATAAGTCGCCATTGGTGATCTAAAAACCTTCACAGAGTGAGGATCCAAACGTATGATCAGGCGTAAAAATCATAGGCATGTAGCCGTATCATTTACGCTGCTCTTTTCCTCTGTAGTAAGCCATTAAGGAAGCATCATGAAAAAATGGATCACGTTAGCGCTGGCCAGTCTTTTAGCCCTACCCACATGGGCGGGTCAGTTTAAAACCATCAAAGATGTCGAAGTTCACTACTCCGCATTTAACTCTACATTCCTAACTCCGCAAGTCGCGCGCAGCTATGAGCTGAAACGAAACGGCTACTCAGCGATCATTAATATCAGTGTGTTAGACAATTATCAGGCTGGTAAACCAGCCATTACCGCGAAAGTTAGTGGCAGCGCTAAGAACTTAATAGGCCAAACTAAGACACTTGAGTTCCGCGAAATTAAAGAAGGCTCTGCGATTTATTACCTCGCTGAATTCCCTATTTCGGACGAGGAAAACCTAACATTCAATATCGATGTTAATGCTGGTAATAAAGGCACGGGCAGATTAAAGTTCACCCAGAAATTTTATGTGGAAGAGTAACGGCTAAACGCCCTTCCCAATATAGGCACAAACAAGATTATGAATGCACAAAAAATTGTCCTAGCGACAGGTAATCAGGGCAAGGTTCGTGAGATGGCCGTTCTGCTGGCAGATTTCGGTTTCGATGTCGTGGCACAAAGCGAATTTAATGTCTCAGAAGTTGCTGAAACTGGCACAACATTTATTGAAAACGCCATTATCAAGGCGCGTCATGCAGCGAAAGAAACTGGATTGGCGGCCATTGCCGACGATTCAGGCCTTGAAGTCGACTTCCTAAAAGGAGCACCGGGCATATACTCTGCACGTTATGCCGGAGAAGACGCGAGTGACCAGCAAAATCTAGAGAAGCTGCTTGATGCAATGCAAGGCGTTCCGCAGGAGCAACGTACTGCACGCTTCCATTGTGTATTAGTACTAATGCGTCACGAATTAGATCCAACCCCGATCGTCTGCCACGGTAAGTGGGAAGGCCGTATTCTGACTGAAGCTCAGGGCGACAATGGTTTTGGTTACGATCCGGTTTTCTTCGTTCCAGAGGATAACTGCGCTTCAGCAGAGCTTGAACCAACACGTAAAAAGCAACTTTCTCACCGTGGTAAAGCGCTTAAGCAGTTGTTTGCGACACTTTCTGAGCAGCAATAATGAGCCAATTGATTCCACCAGCGCTGAGTCTTTATGTCCACATCCCTTGGTGTGTACAAAAATGCCCTTATTGCGATTTTAACTCGCACGCGTTAAAAGCGGACATCCCAGAGCAAGAGTACATAGCTGCTCTGCTGGAGGACCTTGATACTGATATCGAGCGTTATCAGCTTAAAGCCAACCCACGGGCACTCCACTCCATATTTATCGGTGGAGGGACGCCAAGTCTCATCTCAGCGCAAGGAATCGCTGATTTACTTGCTGGCATAGAAAAAAGAGTCGCGTTTAAAGACGAAATTGAAATCACCATGGAAGCCAACCCGGGCACGATTGAAGCGGAGCGCTTCGCTGGGTATCGCAAAGCTGGTGTAACGAGAATTTCGATTGGTGTACAGAGCTTTGAACAGCAGAAGCTCGAACGTCTAGGGCGCATCCATGGTCAGGATGAAGCCGTCAATGCCGCGAAACTGGCTCACAAGATTGGCTTAAACAGCTTTAACCTTGATTTAATGCACGGTCTGCCAGACCAAACCGTAGAGCAAGCACTCGCGGATCTGGAGAAGGCGATTGAGCTTAACCCGCCACACCTTTCGTGGTATCAGCTCACTATTGAGCCCAATACCATGTTCCACTACAAGCCGCCTGTTCTGCCCGACGATGATGACTTGTGGGACATTTTTGAGCTCGGCCACCAAAAGCTGGCGGAAGCGGGCTACGTTCAGTACGAAATCTCCGGCTACAGTAAGCCCGAATATCAATGCCAGCATAATCTCAACTATTGGCGTTTTGGCGACTATCTCGGCATTGGCTGTGGCTCGCATGGCAAACTCAGTTTCGCTGATGGGCGTATCATCCGTACGACTAAGGTCAAGCACCCGAGAGGCTATCTGGCATCGTATCAGAATATAGTGAAACCCTACCTAGATAGTGAAGCCGATGTCGCTAGCGAAGATCGCCCTTTCGAATTCTTTATGAACCGGCTCCGTTTGATGGAAGCCTGTCCTAAGCAAGACTTCTTAGATACCACGGGCTTGGGTTTTGAGTCGATTCAGGAAACCATCGACTGGGCGAAAGAGATGCAATATCTCAGCGAGTCTGACACGCATTGGCAAATCACAGAAAAAGGAAAGCTATTCCTTAACGATTTGCTCGAAGCGTTTATGGCGGAAGAGGATTAGAGGGGCAGGAACAAATTTAAAAGGGTTGACGATATGGTCAACCCTTTTTGTTTTTCATCGTTCCAAACTTGTCTCCGCTGTCTCAGAGCGAAGTTTAGAATATCGAGCGGCCAATTCGCTCAGCGAGTAGCTCTAGTGCTCTGGTACCCGCGAGAGAGTTACCTGAAGGGTCCAGCTCTGGAGACCAAACCGCAATCGTCATCTCCCCCGGTACGATAGCGATAATCCCGCCACCAACACCAGATTTCCCTGGCATACCGACTCGGTAGGCGAATTCACCAGCGCCATCATACAAGCCACATGTTGCCAGCAAAGCGTTAAGCTGCTTGGTTTGAGTAGGCGTCACCACAGGCTTGCCTGTTTGCACTGAAGTACCTTTATTAGCCAGATAACTGAATGTTTTCGCTAAATCGACACAGCTCATCTTCAAAGCACACGCATGGAAGTAGTTATTCAGTACTGGGATTACATCATTGTCAAAGTTGCCAAAAGAGCGCATCAGATACGCAATCGCCGCATTGCGGTCACTGTGCATCATCTCTGATGCTGCAACTATCTTGTCGTAACAGATATGAGTATCGCCCGACAGTTGACGGACAAATTCCAGCAAGCGTTGTCTCGGCGCAGACAGGCGGCTTTGCAGCAAATCGGCAACGACTATTGCTCCGGCATTAATGAAAGGGTTACGTGGAATTCCCTGCTCCATTTCAAGCTGAATCAGAGAGTTAAATGCCTGACCAGAAGGCTCCTTGCCTACCCGAGCCCAAATCTCATCAGGCGTATATAACCCCATTGCTAACGTTAAACTTAACGCTTTAGAAATGGACTGAATTGAAAAAGGTTCATCGGCGTCACCAGCTTTGATTACTTCTCCCTTATTGGTGAAGACAGCAATTGCCAGTTTATTAGCCGGAACTTTTGCCAGCGCAGGAATATAATCGGCTACTTTTCCCTGACCGATAAGCGGCCTGACCTCTTGCAGAATGTCGGCTAAAATTTCTTTTGTCGGTTTCATTACTTACCTATATTTCAAAGGCTTATTATTTTTCTTGTAGGGTCAAAAAAGCCAACATCAAAATGTTGGCTTTCTCATTCGCTTTTATTTCGCGGGTGACTTAGCTAACACGCTTAAACTTAATGTCCCACACTCCGTGACCTAAACGGTGACCACGTGCTTCAAACTTGGTCAGAGGACGATCTTCCGGACGTGGAACAAAGTCACCATCCTCGGCGATGTTCTCATATCCAGGCGCTTGATTCATCACCTCAATCATATGTTCTGCGTAATTTTCCCAGTCTGTCGCCATGTGGAAGATGCCTTCACCAACTGAGAGTTTTTGGCGCACCATTTCAGCAAAATCTAGCTGTACAATACGGCGCTTGTGGTGGCGCTTCTTGTGCCATGGGTCTGGGAAGAATAATTGCAGTGTTGCTAGGCTGCTGTCTGGGATCATGTTAGCAAACACTTCCACAGCATCGTGACACATCACTCGCAAGTTGGTCAGGCCAGCTTCACGTGCATCAGCAAGACACGCGCCCACACCTGGGCTGTGAACTTCTATACCAAGGAAGTTTTTCTCAGGCGCATTTTTCGCCATTTCAACCAGAGATGCACCCATACCGAAGCCAATTTCCAGTACCACAGGGTTATCGTTACCAAACACTTCTTTCCAATCAAGAAGCTTTTCTTGGTAATCAATACCCATTGTCGGCCAGCATTCATTCATTGCGCTTTCCTGACCTTTGGTCAAACGGCCTTCACGACGCACAAAGCTGCGTACTTTGCGTATCAGTTTACCGTCTTCATTGTATTCGTTAGTGGTCACTTCACTCATGATTCTGCCTGTCTAAAAATTGCTCTCGACTTAAAGGGATTGTGATTATCCAAAGAATCGACACTGGTGCAAGTATTTTAGGTCATTTCTCGCAGAATAAACCCCTACTCTTTATCGGTTGTACTTTAGACAGTTTCTATGGTGCAATTTTAGCTAACTCAATAAATATAAAATTACAGAGCAAGTCGTGACTCCTTTTGCAAACGCCATCCTAGAATGGTACGAAGACTACGGAAGAAAAAGCCTTCCGTGGCAACAAGATAAAACTGCGTATAGTGTCTGGCTGTCTGAAATTATGCTTCAGCAGACTCAGGTCACTACCGTGATACCTTATTACCAACGCTTTCTCGAACGCTTCCCGACTGTCGTAGATCTTGCCAATGCAGAGCAAGATGAAGTGCTTCACCTATGGACAGGGCTCGGCTATTACGCACGAGCGCGTAATTTACATAAAGCTGCGAAGATTGTGGCAGAGCAGTATCAGGGCGAATTCCCTCTCGATATTGAGCAGATGAACGCCCTACCGGGTATAGGTCGTTCTACCGCAGCGGCTGTATTGTCTTCTGTCTATAAACAGCCACACGCCATTTTAGACGGCAATGTGAAGCGTACACTGGCGCGTAGCTTTGCTGTTGAGGGCTGGCCGGGGCAAAAGAAAGTCGAGAATCAGCTTTGGCAGCATGCTGAAGAACACACTCCCGACACCGATGTCGATAAGTACAATCAGGCAATGATGGATATGGGTGCCATGGTGTGCACTCGCAGCAAGCCAAAATGTACACTGTGCCCAGTGTCTTCTTTTTGCGCCGCATACAAACGAGGCAACCCTCTCGACTACCCGGGCAAAAAGCCGAAAAAAGAAAAGCCTGTTAAAGAGACCTGGTTCATTATGCTCCATCACCAAGGGCATGTATGGCTGGAACAGCGCCCACAGTCGGGGATCTGGGGCGGGCTATTCTGCTTTCCAGAACACTCTGAAGCACAACTCGATCATCAACTGACAATGCGTGGTGTCCTTGATAAGGACATTCAACGTCGCGATCAGCTGATTGCTTTTCGCCACACCTTTAGTCACTACCACCTCGATATCACACCAATTTTGGTAGACCTATCAAAGCAACCTGATGTGGTGATGGAAGCAAACAAAGGTCTTTGGTATAACTTATCGCAACCTGAAGAGATAGGTTTGGCCGCTCCAGTAAAACAACTACTGGAAAGCCTGCCTTTCGAACTTCAATATTGATTAACTCTAAGGAGTCGTTATGAGCCGCACTGTATTTTGTGCTCGACTACAAAAAGACGCAGAAGGTCTGGACTTTCAACTGTACCCAGGTGAACTAGGTAAGCGTATTTTTGACAACATTTCTAAACAAGCTTGGGCAGAGTGGCAACACAAGCAAACCATGCTGATCAACGAGAAAAAGCTCAACATGATGGATCCTGAGCACCGTAAATTGATCGAAACTGAGATGGTCAACTTCCTGTTTGAAGGCAAAGACGTCCATATCGAAGGCTACACGCCACCAAGCGAATAAGATTTGCCCTTTAGGTTAAGGATAGAGAGAATGACATCACTGCGTTGCTTTGATGTCATTTTTTTAGGATAGGTATGAAGAAGTTAGCTTACTTTTTGCTGGCAATGACACTCACGGGTTGTAGCCGTGAGTTCATTGAAAACATCTATGATGTGAACTACGAGCCAACCAACCGCTTTGCCAAAAACTTAGCCGGACTACCCGGCCAGTTTCAGAAAGATACGGCGGCACTTGATGCCTTGATCAGTAGCTTCTCAGGCAACATCGAAAAGCGTTGGGGACGCGGGGAAATCAAGTTCGCTGGCAAGAGCAACTACGTCAAATACATCGACAACTATCTCAGTCGTTCAGAAGTCAATTTTGATAAAGGCACCATTATTATCGAAACCGTTTCGCCAACCGATCCAAAGGGGCATCTGAAAAACGCGATTGTAACCACACTGCTAACCCCCGACGATCCAGCAAACGTCGACTTATTCTCTTCCAAAGACATCAAGCTTGAAGGCCAGCCGTTTCTTTATCGTCAGGTCGTCGACCAAGATAACAAGCCTATTCAGTGGTCGTGGCGAGCAAACCGATTTGCCGATTACCTGATTGCCAATAAGCTCAAAGTCAAAAACGTTGACTTCAAAAAAGCCTATTACGTTGAAATTCCGATGGTTGAGGAACAATTTGAGATACGCAGCTATAAGTATGCTGATATCGTCCAACGAGCTTCACGTCGTTACGGTATTCCCGAAGACTTGATTTATGCGATTATCAAAACAGAAAGTAGCTTTAACCCGTATGCAGTAAGCTGGGCCAACGCCTACGGGCTGATGCAGGTTGTACCTAAAACCGCAGGGCGTGATGTATTTAAGTTGGTGAAGAAGAAATCTGGTCAGCCATCCCCTGAATATCTATTTAATCCAGAAAACAACATAGATACCGGTACCGCTTATTTCTACATTCTGAAAAATCGTTATCTAAAAGATGTTCGCCATCCGACTTCTCTTGAATACAGCATGATCTCTGCTTACAACGGTGGTACTGGCGGCGTGCTCAATACTTTCAATCGCAATGACAGAAAACGAGCAATGCGCGACCTTAACTCTCTGCAACCAAATCAGGTTTATTGGGCGTTGACGAAAAAACATCCAAACGCAGAAGCGCGCCGTTATCTCGAAAAAGTAACAAAATTCAAAAAGGATTTTAACGCTGGTAAATCATAAGCGCCAAAAACGCCTAAATTATCGGCACTCAACCACTTTTTTGAATTTTTTTCTAAAAACAAGTTGACGGCAAGACGGAAAATCCGTTTAATAGCGCTCCGTTGCCCGGATAGCTCAGTCGGTAGAGCAGAGGATTGAAAATCCTCGTGTCGGTGGTTCGATTCCGCCTCCGGGCACCACAATTTCTTTATTGTTGGTGCTTAGCACGAACAATTAGTAAAAGAATAAAGTGTGCCGACTTAGCTCAGTAGGTAGAGCAACTGACTTGTAATCAGTAGGTCACCAGTTCGATTCCGGTAGTCGGCACCATTCTTTTGCCTCGATAGCTCAGTCGGTAGAGCAGAGGATTGAAAATCCTCGTGTCGGTGGTTCGATTCCGCCTCGAGGCACCATTATTTGGTGCTTATCTGAAAAGATGACACAAATAATTCCCCCTTAGTTCAGTTGGTAGAACGGCGGACTGTTAATCCGTATGTCGCAGGTTCGAGTCCCGCAGGGGGAGCCACTTTCAAGAAGCCAAGTCGAAAGACTTGGCTTTTTTCGTTTTTAAATGCGACTTACTTGTTCCAAGTAAATGTCTCAGAGCTGGCCGCCTGCGTTGAGCCCCGACAGGGAGGCCATAATTAGAAAAAGCCTCATCACACGGTGAGGCATTTTTCGCATTTAATGCTCCTGCTTTGTTCCAAAGAAATGTCTCAGCACAGAGCCGCCCCTCCGCAAAGAATCCTACTCTCAAGTAATCTAATCACTCACAGAGCTCAGTTTTCCTCTTTCTCATCCAGATCTCGACTTTCTACCCCACTTAGATTTTTATCTCATCGACCCGCAAACAATATAAATCCGTAATCTCATTCTTTATGTAGAAATACAGCATTTATTCAGGCAGCTGTAACCCGTCAAAAACGCGCAAAAAGCGTAGCTCGATTTGCTAATGCTTAGGAAAACAGGCTGAACCAGTTTGGGATTAGGCACTGATTCGACGCTTAAACAACTGAAAAGCACTCTTTAAGGGGTGTTTTTTTGCTATCTAAATCCATTATTCCCTACTCTCTCGGGGATAACTTCTGTTGCTGGCTATACATTTCTTATTCGAAATGAGCAAAAACAGCCCATTAAGTATAGAAAAACAACAAACGATATTTTTTTTGCAATTTAATGTTGACCTCCAAGGCGAAAAGCCTTTTAATACACCTCGTCGCCCGGATAGCTCAGTCGGTAGAGCAGAGGATTGAAAATCCTCGTGTCGGTGGTTCGATTCCGCCTCCGGGCACCACAATTTATTAATTGTTGGTGCTTAGCACGAACAATAGTTAAAGAATAAAGTGTGCCGACTTAGCTCAGTAGGTAGAGCAACTGACTTGTAATCAGTAGGTCACCAGTTCGATTCCGGTAGTCGGCACCATTTCTTTAAATGAATAATTCCCCCTTAGTTCAGTTGGTAGAACGGCGGACTGTTAATCCGTATGTCGCAGGTTCGAGTCCCGCAGGGGGAGCCATATTCAATCGATGAGTGAAAACTTGTTGATTAAAAAAGGCGCCGACTTAGCTCAGTAGGTAGAGCAACTGACTTGTAATCAGTAGGTCACCAGTTCGATTCCGGTAGTCGGCACCATTATTCCCCCTTAGTTCAGTTGGTAGAACGGCGGACTGTTAATCCGTATGTCGCAGGTTCGAGTCCCGCAGGGGGAGCCATATTCAAGAAGCCAAGTCGAAAGACTTGGCTTTTTTCGTTTTTAACTGCGACTTACTTGTTTCAAGTAAATGTCTCAGAGCTGGCCGCCCGCGTTGAGTCCCGTGGGGAGAGCCATATTAGGAAAAGCCTCATCATTTGATGAAGCTTTTTCGTATCTGTTGTTTCGTTTTGTCTCGGCTCTGCACATCACCTCTCTTCACACATGAAAATAGCAAACCGAAAACAAGAACTACAAAACTAAAAAAGGGCTGGCACGTTGGCACCAACCCTTTCTAAATAACTATATTTCCTGCGGCTATTACTCAGTGCCACCTACGGTTAGAGAATCCAGCTTCAATGTCGGTTGTCCTACGCCTACAGGCACGCTCTGACCTGCTTTACCGCAGACACCCACACCTAGGTCAATGCTAAGGTCATTACCGACCATAGAGACTTGCTGCATCGCTTCAATGCCTGAACCGATCAGAGTCGCGCCTTTCACAGGGCGAGTAATCTTACCGTCTTCAATCAGGTACGCTTCTGAAGCAGAGAACACGAATTTACCTGAAGTGATATCCACCTGGCCACCACCAAAGTTTGGCGCATAAAGGCCCTTCTTCACCGTAGAGATGATCTCTTCCGGTGTATGTTGACCTGGGAGCATGTAGGTGTTGGTCATACGCGGCATTGGAAGGTGTGCATAAGATTCACGACGGCCATTCCCTGTCGGTGCTACCCCCATCAAGCGCGCATTGTGCTTATCCTGCATGTAACCTTTAAGAACACCGTTTTCAATCAAGGTGTTGTATTGACCGGCCACCCCTTCGTCATCGATGTTAAGAGAGCCGCGTAGGTCTTTCAAAGTGCCGTCATCAACAATAGTACAAAGCTCAGAGGTAACTTTCTCACCAACCTTGCCGCTAAATACCGAAGATTCCTTACGGTTAAAGTCCCCTTCCAGCCCGTGGCCTACGGCCTCATGAAGCAGGACACCAGGCCAGCCTGAGCCTAATACAACCGGCATTGCACCCGCTGGTGCAGCTTCAGCTTCAAGGTTAACTAGCGCCATACGAATCGCTTCATCAGCGTAGTGATAGGCTACTTTGATACCCTGCTCTTCCGTCAAAAAGAAGTCATAACCAAATCGGCCGCCACCACCAGCACTACCTCGCTCACGACGTTCACCACGCTGAGCCAGTACACTGATAGACAAACGTACCAACGGGCGAATATCACCCGCATAAGTGCCATCTGTTGCCGCGACAAGCATTTGCTCGTGCACACCGCTTAGGCTTACCGACACTTCTTTGATCAGCGGCTCTTTAGTCCGAATGTAAGCATCCAGTTCTTTAAGCAGCTGAGTCTTTTGTTCTTTCTTCCAGCTTTCGAGCGGATTCACTGCTGCGTAAACCTGCTGATTATCACTGCGTTTAAATGCTTGAACCTGAGCACTTTGGCCTTGTTGAGCAATACCGCGCGCAGCGATTGCACTCTGCTTCAGGCCTTCAAGTTGAATTTGATCTGAGTATGCGAAACCCGTTTTTTCGCCAGCGATTGCGCGAACACCAACTCCACGGTCAATGTTAAACGAACCATCTTTGATGATGCTGTCTTCCAGAACCAAAGATTCATGCCAGCTCGACTGAAAATAGATATCTGCGTAGTCAATCTGACGGCTAGCAATGCTCGATAAGGTCTCTGCAATGTCCTGCTCGGTCAGACCTGCCGAGTTTAGCAATGCGTCTTCTACTTGGTTTATTGTCATACTTCGCTCTTAAACATGTAAATGGTTTTGGAACCGGGTGTGGTTGAGAGTCGGCATCGCAGCGCGGATTTCCTTGACTCTGTCTAGGTCAATATCGACCAACAGGTTTTGCGGTTGTTTGTTCAAGCTGGCAACAACCTCTCCCCAAGGAGACACTACCATAGAATGCCCCCAAGTTTCTCGGCCACATGGATGGACGCCTGTCTGGTTCACGGCGATAACCCAGCTTTGCGTTTCAATTGCACGAGCCCTGAGTAAAAGCTCCCAATGAGCCTCTCCCGTAACTGCAGTAAATGCCGCGGGAACCAGCAATACGTTAGCACCTCTCTGCGCCAGTTCACTGTATAGCTGTGGAAAACGGACATCATAGCAGATTGTCAGCCCCAAATGAGCGACGGGCGTATCGACTGACACAATTTGTTGGCCTGGGCGGAAGGTTTCTGACTCACGATAGCGCTGGTGCGCATCTGCGACGTCAACATCAAACATATGTAGCTTGTCATAGTGAGCAATCAACGCCCCATGCGGATCGAAGACCAGAGAAGTCGTCGTCACACCATCATCACAGCGAATTGGCATACTGCCCACAACAAGAAATACCTTCGCATCTTTTGCAATCTGTGAAAGCTGGCTTTGAATTGGCCCCAGATTAAGCGGCTCAGCCAGCGTGTGGTAATCGGCTCGATTGCCAAAGACTAAGCTGTTTTCGGGTGTCACTACCAGCTTCGCGCCTGCCTCAGCGAGAGTCACTACCTGTTGCTGGATATAGGCCAGATTCTCTTGCGCATCTGGCCCTGATGTCATCTGAATTAGTCCCACTCGCTCCATGAGTGATTCTCCTTATTCAATCGATTCGCGTAAATTTTCCGGCAGCTTAAACTCACCTTTGCTTCGCGACAGCTCTTTAACCACTGGCGCATCCAACGGGCCTTTGACTTCGTAGTTAACCTGAGTAAAGACCTCAACCACAGGTGAAATCACCGTGGTAATAGCCAAAACATACAACGCGGTTTGCGGCGTAACGGCAAAGGCGGTGAGAACCGGAATACCCGATGTGATATCTGGAACAAAATTTACTTCTGCATCTACTGTGCGTGAGTTGAGGTTTGCCAGACCTTTGATCGACATGTCCCCTGCAACGGCATCCATCTTGATGTCATTGGTCAGGAAGATTCCGTTTTTGATCTCACCACTGCCGGAGATAGAGTCAAAGGCCATACCGTTATCAAACACATCGCTAAAATCGAGCTGCATTTTGCGAATAATAGAGTCGAGACTGAATAAGCCCAGTAGGCGCGCCGCTCCACTGACATCTGAGATTTGGCCTTTACCCAGCTTGGTCGAGACATGGCCTTGCAGAGTATTCACCTTCATCGACCATGGTGAGCCATCCCATTCCACTTTAGAGTCAATTTCGAACGGAGCCTTCTGAATACCCGACGTGATACCAAATCGTTCCATCACGTCACTGTTATTCTCACCTGACATCACTATGTTAAATTTAGTATGACTCTGGTCTTTCGTTAGAAGCCAAGAGCCATTCATATCAACTTTGTTAGCACCGCTTTGGAAAGACAGCTTCTTCCACTCTAGACGCTCCCCTTGACGCTGCAGATCCAAGTGTGTCTTACCCACTTTGTAACCTTGCAGCCAGAAGTCATCGATAGTGAGAGTGATATTTGGAATTTGCTCATGGAAAGAACGTTCAAAATCACTGATCAGTTCTTTCTGATCTTTGCCTGCTTCAAACAGGGTCGTGTCTTTGTATTCAGTGTCTAACGCTGGGATATAAACATGCAGCCTATCGAGTGCGACAGAAAGGTCGTATGGTTCAATATAGCTCGCCTCACCAGCCGCCTCCTGACTATCTAAACTCATGTGCCAGCCAAGGTTCTTACGCTTTGCCGTGAAATCGACGTCATTCCACTCAATACCCGCGAGAGTCAGCTCACCAACATCCAATTCAACTCGATCAGGAGTAGGAATTTGTGGAGTGTTCATGTCGGCAAGCACCGCTTTACTGGTATTGGAGGTAGAACGGGATAACAACTCAGCCCACTGGTCGATATCAAACTTATCTGTACGTATCTGAGCCTGATGTCCTGCTACTGGACTAATTTTGAAGCTGCCCTTACCCAATATTAGATTGGTTGCTTTCAAGACCGGCGTCTCAGGACGAATATCAATTTCGGTTTGATACTTAAGACCAGGCAGTTGCATTCGAGCGGTAATGCTTTCCTGATTGCCAGAAGCTTGCATGCTCGCCTTACCCGATTGGTACAGTTCTTTATTCAACGGATAAGGATAGTGACTACTTACCATCTTCAGGTCGGCACTGGTATCAAGCTGATAGGTGAAGCCAACATCATTAAGTTGAATGTCGACCCCCATACGCCACGGCGCATGACCGTCCAAAGGCCCCATCCAACGACCACCAACATATGGGGTCAGCGGTTTCAAATCCCAGTCGCCAACCACATCAATATTGACGCCGTAACCCTGACCAGCATTTTCGCCGGCAAAGTCTATCGCTACGGGCTGTTTTAATAGGTGTGCAGACAAACCAGCCGCGCTGACAACATCATTATCAAACTTAACACGACCTGATACCGTTTCCAGCGTCATAGGAGGTGTTTCAATCGTGACCTGATTTTCATCTAGATCCGCGTAGCCCCAAGCACGGGCTTCTTCGTCAGAACTGAATGGAATATTAAGTTGAAAGCTCGATGTCACCTTGCCGTCAACCTGGACAGCAGTTAATGCCGCGCCAACCGAATCGACGAGTGGCGAGGCTGTCATATAGTCACGCACCGCATTACCCTGAGCAACGGCGCTGGCTTCAATTTCAATATGACCACCGGGAGCCAACTCTGGAATAACCCCACTAATTCGCGTCGCTTTGACATCCATTAGAGTAGCGCTACGGGAGTTGAGGTACATGGAGTCATTCTGAAACAACAGATCCAGCTGTAAGTCAATGATCGGTGGCCAAGCCGTATCAAAACTAAACTTCGCTTTCTTTAGCCCAACCCACGCCTGAAACATGCCATTGTTCTTGCGATATGGGAAGTCACCCAGTTCGCCATACCAGAGCAGCTTGGCTGTATTGACCTTACCCGCCTGAATCGCTGTTGAAAGGTAATCTGTTAAATCTCGCCCAAGAGCCAAGGCGGGCAAATAACGCCAGGTTTCCCCTGCGTTATATAAATCGGCTTCTGCGTAGAATGATAAGAATGGGCTTTTATCTTTAGAGAAATCTAGGCGAAATGCGCCCAAAACCTGAAGATCTGGCGTCGCCGCCGTAACTTTATCGGCCCATAGGCTCCAACCATCAGCGCTGTTCTGCCACACGATGTCTACCTGACCTTGCTTGATGTTCAATGGTGCCTGAAAAACATCACCGTAAGGCAGTACGTCATCAATGATCTCTACACTGGCCTTAGCTTGATGGGCGTCACCAGACACTTTTGCCGATAGGTGATGTAGACCTGGCAGCAATTCCCACTGCTTCATCGAGCCATCGCTGAGCTGGGCTGAATATTTCAGAGAGTCTAGGTTATCTTTTTCCATCGACACTCGAATATCTTCCACTAAACCGCCAAGGTCTAACGTTTCTAGCAGCTTCGTGGTTTGCTTCGATTCTGGTGCCAGCTTGACCAATGGAGAGATAGCTTTTAAATCAAGCTGAGAAGCATTGAGCAGCCAGTGTTCAGGTTGCCAATTGAAAGCAATATCAAGTTCTGGCCACGATTGCCCATCCGTTTGCAGAACGAGTGAGTGAGCATTCACTTGCCAGCCCTCCACTTTAGGCTCCAATTGCAGTACGCCTGACTCAATCAGCAGTTCATGCTTTTTACCTTCTTTCCAAGTGAGTTCAGAAGGCTCCAATTCAACATACGCGTTGGTTGGTTTGTTGTGCTCTAAAGTGATCCAGCTATTTAAACTAACTTTGCCTTTTTCAATGCCGGTTTCTGTTTTGAGATACTTAGTCAGCCAAGGTGTAACCAGTACGTTGTCCACCGCTAAGTAAAACTCACCACTCACCTCAGCTAAAGAACCGTGATCGACAAAGTTTGCTTTGACTTGCGCCGAGTTCAGGTTGCTGTGCGCAATGCTGACTTCACCATCAGCGATATGACGTTGGCCTTGGTTCTGCCAAAACAGCTTGGCTATTTCCAGCTCTCGTATAGAGCCGTCAATGCCTTGCAGTATGATCTCAGAGTCAACTAATGAGAAGCTGTCCAGTTGACGCAGCAATAGCTGGTCCAGTTGCTGGACTACATTCTTCTGATCGCCTTGCGGCTGCATCGCCGTTTTTTCACCAGACTGCACCCACTCTATGGTACTCATATCCAGTTTAAGGTTATGAATGCTCAGGTCGGCGATGACAGGACGCATGTCAATCACAGATTGAATCAGGTCAAATTCGACTTCAACGGTTTGAGCTGAAAAGTGAATCCCACTGCTTTCCGGGGTGTTCGCCCGTACATTTTGTAATGAGATGGAGGGGTGAGTATTACGCCAAAAACCACTGATCTGATCGATTTCAAAATCCAGAGTCGAACCCTTGTTGACCCATGTTTGGATTTCATTTTGGAAACGATTGAGCTGTGGCAGCGTAATACGTAGAGTTGTGATGGCAATAGCTAAGGCGACCATCAGAGTCACCAATAGCCACAGTAATACCTGAATTAAGCGTCTAGCGGTTGTGTTCACAAAAAGCCTACATCATGACAACGTCAAATTGCTCTTGAATATAAAGAGGCTCTGCCTGAACTTTGACCTGCTTGCCAATAAAGACTTCGAGTTCTGCCAATGCATGCGACTCATCGCCTTGCAAGGCATCCGCGACAGAAGGGGAAGCGTAAACCACGAATTTATCCGCCTCGTACGCTCGGTTAACTCTGGTGATTTCGCGAAGAATCTCATAACAAACAGATTCAACCGTTTTGACACTTCCACGCCCCTCACAAGTTGGACAAGTAGAACATAGGATATGTTCAATACTTTCGCGCGTTCGCTTACGTGTCATTTCGACCAAACCCAGCTGGGTGAAGCCGTTAATATTGGTCTTTACTCGGTCTTTGTCGAGTGCCGCTTCTAATGAAGTAAGTACACGCTTACGGTGCTCTTCTGACAACATGTCAATGAAGTCAATAATGATAATACCACCCAGATTACGTAGACGCAGTTGGCGTGCAATCGCCTGAGTTGCTTCAACATTGGTATTGAATATGGTTTCTTCAAGATTTCGACGACCGACGAACGCCCCGGTATTAATGTCGACGGTCGTCATGGCTTCCGTTTGATCGATGATCAAATAGCCACCTGACTTAAGTTCAACTTTACGTTCCAAAGAGCGTTGAATTTCGTTCTCTGTGTCGTACATATCGAAGATTGGCTTATCGCCTTCGTACAATTCCAGCTTGCTCGTCAGCTCTGGTACGTATTCTGAGGTGAATTCTTTGAGGTTTTCAAATTCCAAGCGAGAATCAACCAATATTTTGGTCAGTTCAGTACCAACAAAATCACGCAGAATACGTTGTGATAACCCAAGTTCGCCATAAAGTGTCGAGCGCGTTTTGTACTTAGAACGACGCTCATTAACCTTTGACCACAGTCGTTTTAGAAAAGCGGCATCTTGAGATAGCTCGGTATCATCCGCTCCTTCAGCTGCAGTCCGGATAATAAAACCGCCATCTTCATCACAGTAGTGACCAACGACTTTTTTCAGGCGATTACGTTCTTCTTCGCTCTCAATACGTTGTGAGACGCCGACATGACTCGCCCCTGGCATAAAGACCAAGTAGCGGGAAGGTAAGGTGATGTCTGTGGTCAGGCGTGCGCCTTTGGTGCCAAGCGGGTCTTTCACCACCTGGACGACAATATCTTGCCCTTGGCGAACCAGCTCTGAAATGTCCCTGACTTGAAACTGTTGTTTCTCATTCTCTGCCACACACTCGGTGTGAGGTACAATGTCAGAAGCATGAAGAAACGCCGCTTTGTCTAAGCCAATATCAACAAATGCCGCTTGCATCCCCGGCAGGACTCGGCTGACTTTGCCTTTGTATATATTACCGACAATACCGCGCTTTGCTTCACGTTCCACATGGATCTCTTGTAGGGTTCCCCCTTCAATCATGGCCACACGAGTTTCACTCGGGGTCACGTTGATTAGCAACTCTGCACTCATCGGCGCACCTCAAAATTTTAAATTATAAGAATTTGTGCAAGAGCTGGTCCGTTTCGAATAATGGGAGGCCTACCACAGCATGATAGCTGCCCTCAATACGCGTTACGAAACGGCCTCCAATACCCTGGATTCCATAGCTACCAGCTTTGTCGCATGGTTCACCCGTATGCCAATATTGTTCTATCTCGTTTTCTGACAAAGGTTTAAACCATACGTCTGTAGTCACCACTACAGTTTCTTGTTGTTCTTTATTGACCACTGTCACTGCTGTCATCACCTGATGGCAGCGATCTGACAGCGACATCAGCATCTGTTTAGCATGTTCCAGATCGCTAGGCTTTTCCAGAACGGTGTTGTCACAAACAACGATGGTATCTGAGCCAATAACGACAGCTTCACTTGCAAGCGCTAACCCCGCTAACGCTTTATCCTTAGATAGACGTGCGACGTACTGCTTTGGATTCTCATCTGACGATTGACTTTCTTCGACATCAGTTCGAATAACAGTAAACGAATGACCTAATTGTGATAGCAGTTCTTTGCGTCTCGGTGAACCTGACGCCAACACCAACTTTTTCATCATCAATTACCTTACATGCCAATGTCGTCTGACTCTGCGCATCAATAGGAACAGCCACGGCCATAGAATGCAGTTTATCAAGCCACTCCACAGAGACAGCAGATTAAATGTAATGTCCTGTATCAGATATTCACCTGAGAAAATCAGAACATCCAAAACCATAGACAGTAAGCCGATCAGCATCGCTTGCTGCCAAAGGGCCATATTCCTCAGCACCAAGAAATTAAGTGCCACGAGGTAAACGACAATCGACATCATCATGCCGCGGATACCCAAAGTGGAACCAAGCAATAAGTCCCACAGTAAGCCCAGTATCAAAGCGGTACCGACATTGACTCGATGTGGCAATGCCAGCACCCAGTAGCAGACCACCAGAAACAACCAAGAAGGTCTTAGTACATCCAATACACCAGGCCATGGAATGGTCTGAAGGGTCAAGGCTATTAAAAACGAAAAGACAATAACCATCTTGCCTTTGAACACACTATTCGCCATTACCGCTTACCTCTTGCATGTTACTTGGTAATGCCTGTTGAATCTTGTCCTGACGAGAGTCATTTGGCCAGATGAGAAGTAGATAACGTAGGCGTTCAAAATCGACGACTGGTTCAGCTTCTATCGCTGCGAATTCACGCGCAGTATCGCGGACAACATTCACTACATGCGCCACTGGATACCCTTCAGGATACACCCCCCCCAAGCCGGAAGTAACCAGTAGGTCATCTTCCTGAATATCAAGACTGATCGGAATATGATCTAAGTTGATTCTGTCTATCTTGCTGTTGCCTGACGCGATAACACGGATGTCATTACGAATCACCTGAACAGGGATAGCACTCTGGCTATCTGTAAGTAGCAACACACGGCTGTTGTGGGCGGAAACAAAGGTTACCTGACCAACAATCCCTTTTTCGTTCGCCACAGGCTGGCCGACATAAACGCCATCTATCTGACCTTTATCAATCACCACCTGCTGACGATACGGTGACGTATCTACGGCCATCACTTCAGTGACTACTTTGCGCTCATCTCGTACAAACGAGGAACCCAGCAGTTTACGCAGGCGCTGGTTTTCTTCGCGATACTGATCCAACAGCAACATATCATTCTTCAGGCGCAAGATTTCACGCTTAAGCTGATGGTTGCTCTCCATAAAGTCTTTGCGAATATTGAAGCGCTCATAGACCCCATCAAACATGGTGCGAGGGACATCAGCCAAATACTGAATCGGGGCGACCATGCTGTTGAGTAAGTAACGTACCTGAGCAAATGCGCCTAAACGACTATCAGCCAGCATAAGGCTGGCTGATATAATGACTGCGAAAAACAGGCGTAATTGAAGTGAAGGTCCTCGGCCAAAAATCGGCTTCATTGAGTATGAGTTCCTTAATCGCTCGAATTGGCCTAGCGATTTGCTAGGCCAATTCGATTATTCTTCGCTGAATAGATCGCCACCGTGCATGTCGATCATTTCTAGAGCTTTACCGCCACCACGTGCTACACATGTCAGTGGATCTTCTGCGATAACCACTGGAATGCCAGTTTCTTCCGTTAGAAGACGATCAAGATCTTTCAATAGCGCACCGCCACCCGTAAGAACCATACCATTTTCTGAAATATCAGACGCAAGTTCTGGTGGACATTGTTCCAGCGCAACCATTACAGCGGAAACGATACCAGTCAGTGGCTCTTGTAGCGCTTCAAGAATTTCATTGGAATTTAGGCTAAAGCTACGCGGTACACCTTCAGCAAGGTTACGACCACGTACTTCAATTTCTTCAACTTCATCACCCGGGTATGCAGAACCAATCTCGTGTTTGATCTTTTCAGCTGTTGCTTCACCAATCAAACTGCCGTAGTTACGACGAACATAGTTGATGATCGCTTCATCAAAGCGGTCACCACCAATACGTACTGAAGATGAGTAAACCACGCCATTTAGCGAGATAACCGCGACTTCCGTAGTACCACCACCGATATCAACGACCATAGAACCGGTAGGCTCAGAAACACGTAGGCCAGCACCGATTGCTGCAGCCATTGGCTCATCGATCAAATAAACTTCACGTGCGCCAGCACCAAGTGCAGATTCACGAATAGCACGACGCTCAACCTGAGTAGAACCACAAGGTACACATACCAAAACACGAGGGCTTGGTTTAAGAACACTGTTGTCATGCACTTGCTTAATGAAGTGTTGCAGCATTTTTTCGGTAACGTAGAAGTCTGCGATCACACCGTCTTTCATTGGACGAATTGCCGAGATGTTACCTGGAGTACGACCCAGCATTTGTTTTGCGGCATGGCCGACAGCAGCGACACTTTTGCCTGCTCTGTTACGGTCCTGACGGATAGCGACTACTGAAGGCTCGTCTAGGACAATACCCTGTCCCTTGACGTAGATAAGAGTGTTGGCAGTACCTAAATCGATTGATAGATCATTAGAAAATATGCCACGAAGTTTTTTGAACATATTCTTCGCTCGTCCTGAAAGAATTAGAAGATAGAAAATTGCACTAAATGTACCAATGCCTTGCCGTATCAGCAAGGCATTGAACTATAAACATGGGCTGAAACCCGCAATTTCTAACAGATTCCTAACGAAAGTCGAAAAAATCTCGTTGTCTCTAATTCTGTTCGCTCCACCAAATGACCCGATCACTCCCTCGGTATAGACCAAATTGTGTCAGTCCTGAAGTAGAGGTTTCAAAATTACCATCACCATCTTCATCATCCATTAACCATGGAAATAACGAATTCACATTGAGAGAAGTTGTGATCGTTCCGGTGATGCCAGATCCAGGAGGAGTAAACTCTATCCAAGATTCTCCACTGCTAGCTGTAGCAGAAACTAGTGAAGCATTGACCTCTGGCTGAGTAGGGCTACCGTTAGTTACAACCGTATATTCCCCTGATGTGAATACAAAGTTCCCAATAGCCCCAAAGCTGGTGCATGAGTCATCGGTATTGGTTTCAAAGCGATTGCTTTGATAGTGTTGCAACTCCAGTCGCTGCCTCACAGTTGCAATCTCAGAGCCATAGGTGTCGTTAATAACCAGCCTTCCCCAACGAAGGGCCATCTCTCCATCCACATCATCAAAGTTGATACCTTGGCAGGCACCTGAATCGTTGGACTTCAAGCAAACGCCATCGGAATCAGTCACATCACTTGCAGTTAATACCAGTTGGAAGCTAGCATTAAAAGGATTGATTGGTGTCGTTTCCTTGGTGTAATAAATCATCTCATTTTCTAGTACCATGGAATTGCCAGTCGCAGGAGTTCTTGTCACACTAGGTGAAGCGGCAGTGTCGAGAGCCATAGTCAGACCATTATCCGCAACGTAGTTACGGCTTCCCCAGTTACTATTGTAGCGCCACCAATCTCCAAGTAGATAGTTGCTCACAGCAGATCCATCCACGGCTTTAGGACTTAACGTCAAAGTAGGGTTAGTCGAATAACCAAAAGATTGGCCAATGTAGCTAAACTTCGGTGATTGAGAACAAGCTCCCTGCAACAATGGTGTATTAAGAATATCAGTAGACGTCGTCGGAAGTTCAAAATATGCCGGAGTAAATCTTCCTATGTTCCCAGTAGAGCCAGCAGCAATAGTCTTGGTAGTATTTCCATAAAATGAGCTTGGTGGAGTAGCCGTAAAATTAAAAACCCCAACCTCAGAGACCGACTGTGTAACACTATTAGTACCATTCAAAATCGGAACGTGGTTGTAAGAAGTGGCACTGATACTCCCTGTGCTTCCTGTTGAGGGCTCGACCAAACTATGACTGATGGTAATGCCACTATGTTTATAGTTGGGCGTCACTTCATCATCTTGGTTGTAAGCGGTCACTTTAAGAGTGAAGCTTTCTCCAGCCTTAGCAAATACACTGCAACTTGTATCCGCACTACTACAAGCACCGGTACCACCAGATGAATTTTCAGCAGTAACAGTCAGATACTTAGGCGCACTTACAAAATTAGAACTTCCAGTTAACTCTAATCCTTGCTCATCACCAGTACCATTAAATTTTGCATTGAGCTGCATGTGCCCTGCATCATCATAATTAAGCGCAACAGAAGCTTGGCCGCTGCTATCAAAGGCTAGATTGAAGTTTGTTGACCCAGCCTCACTAGTTCCAATCTCAGTGTTCTCTACGGAAACCTTCGGGGTTCCAATAAGATCTACGCCTGCAACTGGATCAATATACTGACTCCAAAGATCAACACTCTTGGTCACATTAGCAAAACTAGGTACACATTGAGTGGCGCTATCACCTTGTTTAACCGCTTGAATCGTAGCTGTAACCGACTCTGCACCATATTTGTCTGGCACCTCAACCACAAAGCCACTTTCAGAAAAAACCACATCACAGTTGTCTGCACTGAAACCACTACCGTCGTCACATAAGTTGGTTGAGAATGGTCTCGCAGGAGGTGTCGAGCCCGTCACACCCAAGGTTAAAGTCCCTGGCTGGCCCTTTCTTATCTGGAAAGTACCTGAGCCGCCAGAAAAAGTTTTTACATTTCCACCGACCCACCCTCCACCGCCATCAACTGTCGCCGGAGAAAGAGTTGCAGTCACTGAATCAGTATATAGCTCAGTACAGGTTGCATTTTTGCAGGCCTTAATAGTCACCTCTTCTGCATTACAAGTGAGTCCTTGTCCGGTATGAGTTAGACGAAAATGATCAATTTGATCTTCTATAGGGCGGGAATTCAGCGCACAAACCTGAAAGTTGTCTATCTCATGGTTATTCGTTAAATCACCTGTAGAGCCTGCAATAGATAACAAAAAATCTTCAGGAACTGCGGCTTGTGAGTATTGGCTATCCAGGACATCAATTGGACCAACAATCGTTTGCCAGTCAGCACTACCAATTTTACGGAAGATCTCGACCTGAGACTGATTGCTAACTCTTGAATCTACAACGATTTTATAGCGGTGGATTGAGCCTGAGTTGTTATTGTCAACGGTCGGTGACAAACAGTTGCTGTTCTGATTAGTTTGACCGTTATTACAGGCACCAGCTAAGTACCGATACCCTGTTTCATTGGAACCCGAGCCCCTCAGAGCGACGGACTGACGGCGCTGCCCAGGATCACTCCCCTCTCCACCTTGAGCAGAGAAGTTCCCATATTCGTCGATACCAATACCTAACCAGCCACCAGCAAAACCCGGCTCATTAGGTTTAAAACCGTAACCCAATGGGCCACCAAATGCGCCTGCCTTTGGTGTAACGAGAGCATCAGACAATACTACTGCAATACCATCAGCCCCAGAGCCGCCATAGGCAAAATGGTCAAACTCAATTTCAACTAAGTTGTCCTTGGCTGGGAATAAACGTTGATACGTCGACGAGGTTGCCTGATCGACCAACGCTTGAGTGAACCTCAACCTATTATTGACAATTCCAGGTTGAAAAGAGCCTTTACTGGTTGATGTCACCCACAAATCAGACAAACTTCCTGAGTTAAAGTCATCGGTGAAACATTCCAAAGGAAGCGTCGTGTTTTCACACATATCGATGAGATCAGCGTTTTCTATCGCATCAGGATCAACCGTTACGGTGCTGTTACCTGTTGTAGTTAACGCTCCTCCAGCAGCAAGAGCCCCTGATATTTCAGCATTACCGGCAACTTGTACGCTTCCTGCAACGTAGATGATTCCGTTAATCTTGTTTTGACCAGTGATCTGCAAACTGCCAGCAACATAGATAAACAAATCCTCAGGATTACCATCAAGGTTTAATTCAGCATTCGTTAGTTGAAGAGAATCAAAATATAAACGAGTAGTTGTACCATTGGTGCTGAGCTCAGCCCTATTTTGGAAACGACCAGCGTAATAGCTGTAATCCCCGGGTGCAAAATTACTAGTTCTTAATGACACACCTTCCCAACACAGATTACTTCCTCTAAAGCGAAAACAGTCAAGATTCCCCAGTTTGTTATTAATAACATCCGGTGGTGGAACTAAACCATTTCCCGAATGGTTTCCAGAAGGAGGGTCAGTAAAGATGTCTGTACATTGAGGTACTGCATAAGCATAAATTGGCATCATTAGCCCAAAGACGAAATAAACGATTTTCCTCATAATGCTCATTGTCTCACTCCTACCTCAATGACTCTCTGCAACTGCCACCCTCCCACTTGGCATATTCCTGTGGATACTAACTGGAAGACTTCATTACCATCGTCTAAGGCTCCTAAAGCATTACATTCCACAGAAGCCGAACATTGAGATAAACCGACTCCGTTAAAGTTAATCGTTTGTTGAACACCAACCTGACAACTGCCATTTTGGTAAAAGCGACTTATTTCTATCTGGGCAGCAGAGCGTGCCGCCATTTCAGCTCTTGTTCCAATAACAGCAGCAATAAGCTGGTCACTGCTGCGCTCTTGGTTTCTATTGGCAATAGCTGCGATGAATCCCACCACTACAACAATGATGAAGATCACCAGAAGTAACCCACTCCCACTTTGCCTACGGCGTGTTGTAGATAAGTGCATCATGATCAAACCTAATTTGCTCTCCATTATCAGAAAACGTCAGCTCCATCTTTACCAAGCCGTTGCGTTGTAGCTGAGGAGAAGAGACAACAAAATTCACCGCAGTTAGATTACCGGCGACCCTAACACCCTGACCAAGAGAGGTATGCTCCAAAGACGCTCTATGTAGAGCATAGCCCGAATACCTCCTTAGCTCATTGTCAACCAAACAAAATGCGACTGGTTCACGGTAGAAATACAAACGGTCTGCTGGGCTCAATGTAGTAAAACCTGTGCTGGCCGTAAGACTGACATTCACCATTGTTGTCATCGCACCACTGGCAGTAAAATCAACATCCGCACTGACTTGGGCGGTTTGGCCTGAACCATCCACGCTATCTCTCAGCTCAGAGCTATCAGTTGGATACACCACAATACGTTCGCCCGCAGTAATACTCTTCACCACAGGAAGCACTCTGATTGAAGAAGAAGCCGATGAAGGCGTAGGAAGTTCCATATATATGGCACTATTTGTAATTGGCAAAATTTCAATACAGTTATTCGCAACCACGACGCTATTTGGAATCGCTTCGCGAATTTCTCGACGCAGCCTTTCAGTGGCAAAGCGCCCCTGCTGAATTAAGGCTTCACGAGTCGATGAGTCTGAGTACAGGACCAATGATTGACGCACCACCTCTCCCACAAACAGGCCAACTATCCCTAGTAGGGTAATAGAGACAACCATTTCAATCAGAGTAAAACCGCGCATCAAAAATTCCCTTTTGTCGCTGCAAATGGATAGGTGTTCCCCTGACGATCTGTAATAGTGACGGTAATTCGCTTATAGTTTGTCATGGTGGAGGATTCAGTGCCTTGCATGGTTCCACTGACGTCTTGTTCATAGAAAACCGTTATAGATACATTGTATCCTTGGTAGTCGTCACTAAGCTCTTCACCTAATACGTCTTGAACCACCCCATTCAGTCCGTCAAAGTCATCTACATCGTTGTACAACGTTTTATTTGCCTCTCCTGAATCTGTGCCAAGGGCAGTAGCATCTGTACATAAATCTCGGCCGACGGCAGCAACGATGACACATTCAGGCAAACCGCCATTCGGCCCTGAGTTCTGATCAAAATTACGACCTAACACTTCATCTAACACTGCGCGACCTAACTCTGCCGCTTTAACCGACGATACCTGATCGGCACTTTGTTTACCTTTAGGAAATAGCGCAATCGACACACCACTGATAGCAATACCAATGATCACGATAACAATCACCATCTCCAATAACGAAAAGCCGTTATATTTAGCAACTTGTCGGGTTCGCAAAAATACCACCTTCTGAATTGATACAAATAAATCTGCTGGTGCCAGATTGGCCCTGAATAGTCACAGTACAAACATTAGTTGAACACTGCGAAGGACGACCTAGACTGTCAAAATCAATAAAATTACCCGAGCTAATAGTTAAGGATACGCCATCTTCATTAGCGTCAACAAAACTACTGTCGTTAGTATTAGCAGGAAAAATCGTTGTACAAGCACCAGACGTTATAGATGCCGCCATATCAATCGCTTTATTTTCATCCACAATCCAACGACCACATAAGCCATTTCGGTTCATTGCTCTGAGCTGAGTTAACCGCAATGACGATAAAACGGCTTCTTCCATTAATTGTGCATCAAAGCTGCTTTTACCTACGTAGCGACTCGCAGCATAGACTGATACCACTGCAAGCAACACAATGACCATAATAAGTTCAATTAGCGTAAAGCCTCGACAAGGCTTAGCATTCATAAGATACCTAAGTAGTTAATTTTTCTAATTTGATTATAAATTAGAAAAGCTATCAGTGAGGTGATTTGTGTAGATTTTGAGAAGACGTAAGAGGCTTGTTCTGTGTGAGAGCATGGCAAAGAAAAGGCCAGCAAAGCTGGCCTTTTCTGATTTAACAACTTGTAGTAACGACAGTTATTGTAGGCTCATCACCTGATGATGTCGCTTGTTCGTAGTTCACATGACAGCCTGCAGTGGTAGTACCATTAAATGTATATGAAATTGAATCAGTAGGTTGACCAGCACTTGTCACTTCACTCCAGTCGTCTGACAGCCCAGATACCGCAGCACCAATTCCTGCAGAAGATGCTACTGGATAACCAAATATAGTGCTAATAGTCGTACTGCCTGCTGTCACATTGACCGCTGAAGATGAGGTTTCGCTACCATCTATAGCAGCTTTACCATACACAATTCCAGCAGCACCTTGCATCGCGCCCCTAAGCCCTTGTAATGAAGCAGAACGTGCATCTCCTTGCAGGTTAAGAAAACGAGGTGCTGCAGTTACTGCCAGAATACCTAGAATAACAATCACCACCACTAATTCGATTAGGGTGAAACCGCCTTGTTTTTTCATAGTCTCTATCTCTCTATGTTAATCCGCAGTACTACTGCAATGTCACGGTCACGCGACCGGTTTTAATCTCATATACAAACTGATGATTCGTACCACCTTCTTTCTGAATGTAAGTACAAGTGTCATTAGAATCATCAGCCTGCGCTGAATACTTTATATTTGTGTTACTGTTGGCATTCGACACAGTGTCTACACTTGGCGGGTTTTGCAGCAGGTTTTCCATCAAATTGATACAAATCTGATCCGTCAAACTTGCCGGAAAACTCGTGTTATCTGTATTTAACCCAAATGGGTAGCCATCTCTAAAACCGGTGTCAGCATTACTGCTGTTTTTAGAGCGAGTTAACCAAAAATCAACACCATCATAATTAACGGTGTTATAAGTTTCTGCATTCACCGTCACGGAAGGGCGAGCTTCCGCCTCCCACTGAGCACGTGCTGATAGCACTCCAGTTGCGAAACCACCAGCCACACCTTCAACGCTAGCTTTCTTCGCTTCGTCAGTCACATCTAAAAAGCGTGGTAGAGCCGCAACCGCCAGCAATCCGACGACAACAATAACTACAACAAGCTCAACTAACGAAAAACCGAATTGCTTATTATGCATAATTATAAACTCGCTATTTAGTACATCGTATTATACGAGATATCCACGATATAGCCATCACAAATATGTCAACAAAATCACTTTGCCGAAAAACCGACACTCACTGTAAATCTATTATCTACCAGTTGTATATGAATCGATTTTTCCTGATTGTAAATATAGTCACATCGATAATTATTTAATTCAGAGCGATTAACTACCTTGACTGGAATTGAATCCATAATCCGCTGCTCTGGATATAATATCGAAAGCCAAGAATTACATGGACTACTATTTCCGGAAAGTTCAGGTAATACCCAGCCAGCCTTTGAAAATCTTAAACTTTCTTCCCCAATAGCCAACCTTTCATGTTGGCCTTGGAGCATCCACTGCTGTTTATAAAAACTCGCTCTTTCTATAATCCTCTTGCTGGCAAGTAAAAAGGCTGCATCATCGACATCCTTTCCTAATTTCTCCATCACTAAAACAAAACTCATCATTAAAATAATAATAGCCAACAGCCAGAGTACCAATCTTGAACGCTCTACATTGTTCGCCATATTAACCTTGAATTGCGTCTAGCATGCCCCACATTGGCAGGAAAATACCTAGTGCGAGAATTAATACCATACCTGCAACGACTACTAATAATATAGGCTCGATTCGTGCTGTCAGCGTCTTCAAATCGTAATCAACTTCACGATCATAAAAATCAGCCGCTTCAAGTAATAACTCATCAATTCGCCCGGTTTCTTCGCCAACAGATAGCATTTGCAATACTAAGGGCGTAAACACTTGGCTATTACTCGCCGTTGTTGAAATGGTTCCCCCAGCTTCAATTGAAGACTTCATTTCCAGCAAACGATTCTCAAGGTACTTATTTTCTAGAGCTTCCGCAGAGAGAGCCAATGACTGATTCAAAGGCACACCAGCCTTAAGCATTAGCGCAAAAGTGCGAGAAAAACGGGAAAGCTGCGCTCGATTAACAAGATCACCAATAATCGGCATGCGTAAACGAAACTTATCCCACTTTTCTTGGCCTTTTTCCGTTCTGACCCAGGTTTTGAACGCAAAGATCAAGCTCACGATACCCGCCAACATAAATGCCCAGTAGTTGACAAAAAACTCCGATGTCGTAATGAGAATACGCGTTGGTAATGGTAGATCCACACCAAAACGAGCAAACATACTCGCAAACTGAGGGATAACTTTCACATTCAGAACGAACAACGCAACAACGATAAAACTGATAACAAAAGTGGGGTAACGCATTGCTGTCTTGATACGCTTGCGAGTTTCTACTTCCTGCTCATAATAGTTGGCGAGTTGCATCAGAGCCTGATCCAGTCGACCAGTGTTTTCACCTACATGGATCATCGACACAAACAGCGGACTGAAGACTTTAGAATGCATCTGCATTGACGCCGATAAACTTCGCCCATTTGTTAGCTCCAAGGTAACTTCTTCCAAGGCTTGTTTCAGTTGCTTGTTAGCACTGTTTTGAGTTAATCCCTTCATGGAGCGAAGTAAAGGGACACCCGCTTTAGTCAGGCTATACAACTGACGACAAAAGATCACCAGCACTTCCAACGGAATTGAAGGTGTAAGCAGTGTTCTTATATCAAACTCAAAGGCGCGCCCACCACCACCTAAAGTGATAGACGTAGGAATAATACCTTTGTTGATCAGAGACTCAGCAGCGACTTCTTCATTAGGAGCATCAACTTGCCCAGTGGCTGAAGTACCGTCTAAATTGCGTCCCTGATAGCTAAATACTGGCATGATTCATCCTATAAGTAGATGGCTTCAACCGAGCCAGAGGCATCCCCTTCACCAAGGTTCATGACTTCGTCCAGACTCACCACACCTTGCAAAGCTAGCTCCATGGCAGAAGCAAGTAACGGCTTATAGCTTTCCGACTGTCGGGCGACCATTGAAAAACCTACCGCATCGTTGGCGCGCAGCTTATCCATCATGTCCTGTTCCAATTCGAGCATTTCAAACACGCCTATCCGACCTTGGTATCCCGTTAGGTTGCAGTTCTGACATCCACGACCTTTGACAAAATCCGCCTGTCCTTGGTTAGGAAAGCGTTGAGCCAACCACTGCCTGCGTGAATCGTCCACCTCATCTTTGGTCTTACAATCTGGACAAACTTTACGTACCAAGCGCTGAGCAACAACAGCTCGTACTGCACTAGCCACTAGGTAACCTGGTGCACCCATATCCATCATCCTCAGAGCGCTATCCACCGCATCGTTAGTGTGCAATGTGCTCAAAACTAAGTGACCCGTGAGTGCAGCACGCAGACCAATTTCTACTGTTTCTTGGTCACGCATCTCACCAACCAGAATAATATCCGGGTCTTGACGCAAAAAAGTTCTGAGAATGGTTGAGAAATCGAGGTCAATTTTCGAATTCACTTGGACTTGGTTAACACGAGGTAAACGATATTCCACCGGGTCTTCTGCGGTGATGATTTTCTTACCGGGTTCATTAAGTTCACTCAATGCGCCATAAAGCGTGGTGGTTTTACCCGAACCTGTAGGACCGGTGACCAGTATCATACCGTGAGGGCGGCGAAGTTGACGCCTCAGACGAAGCAATAAGTGATCAGGAATCCCGGAGTGTTCCAATTTTCGTACACCCGTTGACTGATTCAATAGACGCATAACGACCGATTCGCCATGCTGGACTGGCATCGTTGACATACGAATGTCGACTGATTGGCCCTTAGCACGAATGTTAAAGCGACCGTCCTGTGGCAAACGTTTTTCAGAAATATCCAGATTCGCCATTAACTTTAAGCGCAATACCAAGGCAGGTGCGACATTGACTTCATTCAATAGGGTTTCATGCAGGACACCATCGATACGCTGACGTAAGCGTAATACATTAGCATCAGGCTCAATATGAATATCTGAAGCACCAACCTGAATAGCATCTTCAAACAATGAGTTAATTAGCTTAACAACGGTAACTTCATCGCTGTCTTCATCTTCAATATTAAAATCAAAGGCTTCAGTAACCTGATGCTCTGCCTGCAACTGCTCTGCAAATGAGGCGATTTCCTTGGTACGTCGATAATAGCGATCAAATCCATCAACCAGCTGCTTCTCAGGCGCGATGACGAATTCAATACCGTATTGAGGCAATTGTCCAAGCAGTGCTTCCTGAGCAAACAAGTCTGCAGGATCGCTCATTGCTACCCTCAATGTGTCACCTTGACGGCCAATGACTAGGGTCCTCAGACGACGAGCATGAACTTCAGGCAAAAGTTGTACAGCGTCAACGTCAACATTCGCTCGGCTAAGATCAATCAAAGGGACATCAAGCTGCTGAGATAAGAAGGTCAGCATTTGGTGCTCAGTTAAGAAGCCTAACTCAATCAGAGTGGCACCCAGCTTTCGACCTGTGCTTTTTTGCGCAGCTAGCGCCTCTTCGACCTGAGAGTCGGTAATAATGCCTTCTTCGACAAGTAAGTCACCAAGACGCTTTCTCAGTTTAATTTGCATCTGGTTGCTCCTCTAATCGACTAATTAGCGATAGACGATCGCGAATAAATTGTTGCGATTGGCTGGATAAACCCAATTTTGTGAGTGCCTGCTGATAGGCTTTTTCGGCTTCAGGTAAATTTAAAGCACGCTCTTGCTGGATACCTAATCCAAGCCACCAACGGCCACTGTCTGGCTCCATCGAAACTAAATTCTGGTAACTGCTGAGCGCAATTTCGTCTTGCTTGGATTTCTGTGCTAACGCGGCTCTCAACGACAAATACTCAACTGGTACTTGCTGTGGAAGATGGACTAAAGCCGTTAGTGCCGCTTCATTTTGCTTTTCTTTCATCAGCAATTTCGCTAGAGACATTCGTAGCGCAGTATTATCTTTGTCGAGTTGAATACCTTTACGCAGAATATCCACCGCCTTTCTTGCTTCACCTTTACCGTAATATAACGCCGATAGTTTCTGGCGAATCTTAACGCTATTGGGCGCGTAGCGAAGCGCTTCCTGATAATGGCCAAGTGCTTCTTTCAGGTTGTTGTCATCAAGCGCTTTCTTGGCTCTTGTTTCCGCTTTTTCTGCCAGTTGAGCTGGTGACAGTTCAATTTGCTGAATAACAACTTCACCTTGTGCAACTTGAGTGGGTTTCTGTGAAACACTGGCAACGGCTATTGGCAAAGGCTGAGGTAGATGAGCCTGAGCTTCTTCCTCGATGACAGGCGCAGGTTTGGTAGGCTTATTCACGGTACGAGATTGAGGGTTATAAATAACGCCACTGCTCTCAGAAGGTTTAGACGTCGGAGAGACTATTTGGATTGTGGGCTCAGCAACGATGACAGAGACTGGTTGTTGCGGCAATTCTGGGGACTGCGAAGAAAGAGCCCACCCACCAACAGCAAGACTTAACCCAAAGCTGCCGATCACCCAGGGCAGCACCTTGAGCTGTTTAACAGGTTTGACTTGCGCTTTGACAACCTGCTCTGGCTTATGCGAATGGTTACTAGCCAGCTCAGACAGCGCATTGTTAATCGCACTCATGATAAACTCCAGCCCCAAATTAACGGGCTTTTAAATTTAGGTTTACAGCTGTCATACGTATCGTGAATGGCGCTAAACAGCTGTTCATTATTGACGCTCAAGCTACGTTGGCTACACGCTAACACTAGGCATTTGTGACAAATTTGATTCACCAGTCTTGGAATCCCGCGGCTGGCTTTCCAAATCGCTTTTTTCTGGCTGACAGTAAAGATTCCATCCTCCCCGCCCGACTTTTCTAATCGATTGTCAATGTAGGCGACCACCTCAGCTATCGTCAGCGTTCTTAATCGAGCACTGAAGGTTATCCGTTGGCGGAACTGGCGAAGGTGGTGTTGCTCTAATCTCTCATCTAGTTCAGGCTGACCAAACAAAACGATCTGTATTAGCTTGTTGTATTCAGTTTCTAAGTTGCCAAACAAGCGCAGTACTTCCAGAGCTTCATCACTCAGCGCCTGAGCTTCATCAACAAACAGCACAACCTGTAATCCACGCCGAGCTAGTTCAATAAGTTTAGCTTGAATCTCTTCAACTAAGTTGGTCGAATCCACTGAGTCAACGGCCAACTCAGTCGCGATGGCTCGTCTTAACTCATCACCATTAAGGGCAGGGTTTGGCAAATAAACCAGCTGCACATCTTGCTCAAGTTGCTTGACTAGAATGCGGCATACCATGGTCTTTCCTGTGCCAACTTCACCCGTCACCTTTATCAGTCCTTCCCCCATTTCAATTGCCGACTGAACGGTTTGAATGGCTTCATAGTGAGGCTCCAACCCCAAAAAAAGCTCCGTATTTGGGGTCAGATGAAAAGGAAATTGAGTTAAACCAAAATGCTCCAAATACATGTGCTACTGCTCATCAGGGAACCATTCCTGAAGTAAATCTCGTGAACGTTCGAGCTCTTTCTGCCAAGTATTCACACCCACAACTGTCGGCTTCAGTAGAATGACTAATTCTGTTTTTTCAGTATATTGCGTAGTGTTGCGGAACAGATGCCCCAGAGCGGGAACATCACCTAAAAACGGGACTTTGGATGTTCTATCCAACGTATTGGATTTCATTAACCCTCCAATAACCACCACATCGCCATCTTGTGCACGAATAACAGAGTCCGATTCACGAATGGAGCTGGTCGCTAGCGGCAAAGAGACTGTAGACGAGCCATTAGTGATCTCTTTATTTTCTTCCGTTACGTCAATCACCGCTGGGTGGACATGTAATAGAACACTGCCGTCATTATCAATTTGCGGCGTGACATCAAGGGATATGCCCGAGAAGAATGGCGTCAACTCAATATCGGTACTCGTGGTAGATGTCGTGCTGCTTGTGTCAACATTGGTCGAGAAGTCTGTCACAAAGTAGCTGTCGGTCCCTACTTTGATTACCGCTTTCTGATTGTTTGACGCCGTGACACGAGGACTAGAAAGTACATTCAAATCACCCTGAGTGGCCATAAAACTGATCACTGCATCAAAACTGCCACTGGAAATCACTAAGTTTGTCTGTCCGCCCAGTAGAGTGCCAATCGTATCCAAACCTGGCAATGTTGCCGGCGTACCGGTTGTCGTCGGCGTTCCCTGACCTATGGTGTAATTAGTCCCGTTCGACGTGAAGGCTTTTGACCAATCAATACCTTGCTGATAACCATCACTTAAGGTAACTTCGAGAATCTTAGCTTCCAAAATCACTTGGCGATGCAGTCGTTGCTGAGAAACACCAATAAAACTTCGCACTTCGCGAATTTCATCGGGGAATGCCCGTACAGTAATCACCCCAGCCTGTGGCGTAATAACAACACTCTGCCCTTGACCTGAACCAATTAACTGACTCACGGCTTGTTCCAGCTGTGGCCAAAAGTCACTTTCACTGGTCGTTTCAATTTCAGTGCCGCCCTTAGCTGAACTGGTGTTCGAACTGCCAGTACTGGAGGTATCTGAATCTGAGCTAGAAGATGACGAACTCGATGAGCTACTGTTGGTGATAGTCCCAGTAGTAATCGAGGTTAATGAGCGACCACTACGCTTGAACTGTAAGTAATCGACCGGAATGGTTACTGTCCTTAGCCCAGCAGGATAAACCTGAATCACTTTACCAGTTTTTTCAATTTGGTAGCCGTATAGATCGCGTACTACGGACAAGACTTCATCTAGAGTCACGTCCGTTAAATTAACGGTAATATTGCCGGATACCTCTGGATGCAGTGCAACACTAAATTCAGTTCCTCTCACCAAACTGGCAAAAAAGGCTTTGGCTTCGACATCATTCGCTTGAATTCGAAAACGCTTTACTGTTTCGAGAGCCGCTAGCCCACTATCTAGCTCTGGCATTAAATCAGCCTCTACAGAAGGCGGAAGCTCATCCAGGCTGCGACTACCTGACTGATTTATCGCTTCATTCAGCGCATCTTTAACTTCAACAGGCTCCCGATGGCCCATTGAACAACCCACTAATGATGCAACAGTCATTGCTACAACGAGTTTACGCATACGATTCCAATAACCTTATTGTTTTATATCCAGAGTAAAAAGCTCTAATTCCCACTGTTTACCTGCTCGAGAAAGCCTGACCAGCTCCGGTTCAATGCTTGTCACTTTATATCCATTCACCGTTTCTCCGACCAAAGCTATCTGATTGTTTAACACCGCGCGACAATGTCCAGCATCTCGGCAAACAATACTTTGCAGCATAGGCACTGGCTGTTGAACAATCTTGGTTGCTGGTTTGGCCTCCCGAGGCTTCTGCCAACCAAGCGGAGCCGTTGGGTCCTGAGATGCACTGGCCACCGATGAAAAAAACGCAACAGTCACAAGTAATAATCTAACCACCGATGAACTCCTGTCTCGTGCCTAACGTGTACACTTCCAACACCAGTCGTGCGGTAGGGTATGCTTCGACGGTATAACTGAAACTTCTCCAGTAATAATTGACAGGCAGAGACTCTAGTGTGTTGAGATAAGTCAGAATAGAGAAATAGCCCCCAGTTAACTCTAGCCTTACCGGATGCAAGTAATAGCCTGTTCGTGTCTGGTTGTCTGCTCCCCCTGTAATGGGTTCCGCTGTCATAGACTCTAATGAAACTAGCTTGAGGCCTTTAGTGCCTGCTAATACATCTTCCAGTAACCGCGCCATTTGGCTAGGGGAAATCAGGTTTTCAATAATCTGTGCTAATTGCTCTGAAAGTTGCTGACTTTCAGTCAGCAACTTCTTATATTCGAGGTTAATATTTTGGTTAGGGTCTTTATTCAGCTTTGCCGTGGCAAGTAAAATATCGCCTTCTAAACGTTGAACCGTCTGCTTAGTCGAGCTGAGTTGGCCAGATAACGCATGATTTGCTTTCACTGTCGGTTCAATCAACCAAACTAGAAGCATAACGCTGAGGACCACCAAGCCACAAAGCGTAAGCAGCCATTTCTCTCGCAAGCTCAGAGTTTGAAACTTATCGTTTAGTTGAAGCCATAGCTGTTGCATTATTTCGACTCCTGCTTAGTGATAAGTTCAAACGTCACAACGTCGTCATCGTTACGACCAATGCGCAGCTTTTCAAATGTCCGCCCCACTAAATTGACCTCCGACTGGAATTGATTCACCCAGTTTGGGATAGCTTTTGCTTCTCGTGCCAACCCCTGCAAATCCATGGTATTTGCATCAATAAAAATATGGTTTAGCGAGATGTCTTCCCGACCCAATTCCGCCAGTGCGCGCATTACACCTGAGTAACCTATCTGTTGAGAGTCATCAAATTCATCGACAGCTTTTAACGAAGCCCGTTTAGCCTGAATATCCAGTTTTAATCTCGCCACTGCGGCAACTTTAGCAGCAGATGGCTTATGCTTGGCCAAACGTTCATTCAAACTTGCCAACTGCTGCTCAAACTCTCTCTGCTGGATTTGGAAATCTTCTAGCTCTTGATTTAGCGTGCTTTGCTGAAAATGGAGGTAAGCGAATGAGGTAAGCAAAATGGCCGCTACCGCTCCCCATGCAAACACAACATTAGTGAGGGTAAAGTTTTCCTTCTTCGGCTTAAGTGAATCTGGATAGAGATTGACCGCTTGCTCGCTCAATTGCTCTGAAAATTCAATCAGAATATCGCCTGATTCTCTGTCATCCTCATTTAGTGCAGCGACTTTAACGCTTAAACGTTCACTTAACGCCTCCACCAGCTCAGGTTGATCTTCTTCATCACAGCAAACTTTCATCTGATGCAGAGAAGCGCCGCGTAGCTGCGACGACAGATAGTCAATCGAACGTTGTAGCTCTAATGCAATACCATCAAGCTGCAGGACGCTGGTGGCAACACCTGTTAGCGGAGATGCAACGCCTCGAATGGTTCTTTGAAACGCACAGTGATGGTCAACAAAGGCGCTAACTCGGAAACTGCTTTGTTTGCTGCGCTGCAGTAGTAAAAAATGCGAAACTTCACCTGCCGACACACCCCAAACTTCATCTTCGACTAAAACACGATCAAGCTGGATATGATGGGCAGACAGTTGTTGCTGTAGTCCGAAAATCAGACTCTTAGGCACAACATAAACCTGAAGTTTATTACCAACGGGAAGCTCGGCCGCATCTGCAACAATGTCCGTCACTTTTTCGCTGATTAGGTCTTTAAGTAAAAACGGCAAGGCACCCGCTAGTTCTGCCTCTGGAATGTTAGGCTTATCGATTTGATAAGTCTGGTAAAACTTAGAATTGAGAACGATATCGAGGTGAATCTCAGGTAATTTGGCTTGTATCAACGTTTTGAGTAGCGTCTCTTGCCAAGCGCCCCCCTCGACCACCACCTTAGACGGCAGCGCATGGTCAACCAACGCTGAAAAATACAATTCACCGGGTTGAACAACGACGGTCAGTTTATGGCCGACCTTTTTGTTGTGCTTAAGCTTTCCGATCAAAGACTGAATGTTCATTTACTACTAACTTTTCGCCACCGATTACGGCGACCGATCTGAACTTTAGTGGTCGCCATGACTTTTTTCTCAGTTTCAACTTCAGGTAATAACTGTTGCTCGGACTGAAAATAACGTCCTTGAACGCCTTGTACTCCTAAAGCCAGCATCGTTTTATACTCTTGTTTATTGTCGACACCAACGGCAATAACTTGAGTTTTAAGTCCTTCACAAGCACCTAACAGGCTACGCACGAATAACTGATTCTCATCTCGCTGATCTATTTGCTTTACCAAGCTCCTATGCAATTTTAAAAAGTCGACCGGTAGATCTTTTAAATAATGTGTACTGACAATTGATCGTCCAGCTTGACCTACCGAAACTCTACAGCCTAATCCGGAAATCATTTTTATTACCGGGCGCATATAATCCAAGTGTTTTACTAACCTTGCTTCTGCGAATTCAAAAATTAATAACTTTCGCTGCTCTGCTGTCAATTGTAGTAGTTCATAACGAAACCATTTCAGATAATCTCGCTCAGAAAACGGCACAACGTGAAGATTTACAGAGTAACATATTCTTTTCTTTGAGACTTTCAAAAATTTGACGACCGTCGAAAAAACAGCACGGTCGAGAATCGACTCATAGCCAACAGACTCTATTGCTGAGTTAAATCTTGATGCTTTTATTAAACCTTTATCGGGATCGTTAATACGCACAAACAGCTCAGAATGTTCAAATATTCGATCTCGGTGTGAATCTAATAAATAACAAGGCTGATGGTATATATAGAGCTTTTCAGGCTTTAGCACTAAATCGAATAGAGTACGCCAACGCACACGGCCTCGCTCATCCTCATGCGTGACAAGCTTGTTAAATTTATTCCAAGTATTGACTCGTTGTAACTGTGCGCTTTTGAGTGCGGTTTCTGCTTCATCTAAAATACGCCCCTGACTTTCACCTTCGCGATACATACTAATACCAATATGCACCCAGTTTTCTTTATCTAGTGGACTAGGTGGGGACAATTTTGTCAGTTGCTTTAAGCTATTCACTGCTATTTGTGAAATATCTTTACTGCTTAAATGAGGAGCAAATATGGCAAAGTCTGATTCGTAATAACGTGAAAGGATAACGTCAGGATAGCGCTGAATAATATTATTTAGGTTTTCACCAATATCGACCACGAAATCATCAGCAACAGACTTACCCGACTCTTCTCGCAATTGGTCCCAGTCATCTATTCTCAGCAGCAATACTCCACCATGCGAACCGTGCTCTGACAATGCGGCTTCAAGTTTACTGTCAAACAAGACACGGTTTGCGGTACCAGTCAGTTGATCGAGAAAGGTTTGTGTACGAATGAAGGTATCAAAGCGACTTCGCTCTTGGCGAGCGTCCTGCAACTCCTCTATCAGGCAGTCCAATGCTTCGCTGGCTGTATATGGCCATTCTTTAACATCGCCTTTGGCGTATTCCTCGACTCTTCCAGCCAAGATCATTCGTCCCCGCTCTTCAAGGAGCTCAGATCCTGCCAACTGCTCCTTCAGCCATTTCACGCCTCGCATTAAGCAAAAGATGATCAATGCCACTGCCAAAGTGATCGACCATAAAGCCTCAAGGGAGTATCCATAGCCAATATAGGGAGGCACCGCTTTAAACTGAAGGCGGTAACCGACATTGCGCTCGAGTTGATATTCCACGTCGTAAAGCAGCGCTTTGTCGACTTTCGATGAAGTGTCCTTATAGCGGTAGATCACCCCATTATTAGACAGCAGTTTCATCTCAACAATATTGGAAGCCTGAAGCATCTTAGGCATCCAACGTTGCAGGGAATATGCGGCATCAGGGTCTTCCATCTCTTTATCCAACACCTCAACAATTCCCTGTAGAGAATGATCTAGATACTCTTGCCCTAAGCGCTTGAAAGACAGTGTCCCACCTAAAAATAGGATGAACATCGCACTGGTCACTATAACGGTGACAAACGCAACTAGGCGAGTGCTCAGTTTTAAGGTGGGTGTATACCTCATATAAGAAGAATTCCTTTCTTGAATTAGATTGTGCAACATCCATGCTCAGTCAGAGTACCTAGGCCGAGATACTACTAACTGATTAGTCTGTTTTTTAACTATATAAAAAAGCCGCGAAATTCGCGGCTTTTTTCAGGATTCAATGAGTTAGAATGGGATATCGTCATCAAAATCCATTGGTGGCTCATTATACTGAGGCTGATTTTGGTTCTGCTGTTGAGGCTGAGAGTATGGTTGCTGAGCCTGAGCAGGTTGGCTTTGTTGCATTGCTGGCTGCTGAGGTTGACCCCAACCACCTTGCTGCTGAGGCTGGCCCATTGATTGACCCGGTGCGCCACCTTGAGCACGACCGCCTAGCATCTGCATAACACCATTAAACCCTTGAACCACAACTTCAGTGCTATAGCGGTCCTGACCATTCTGGTCTTGCCATTTACGTGTCTGCAGTTGACCTTCAATATAAACCTGAGAACCTTTACGTAAGTACTCACCAGCGACTTCAGCCAGCTTGCCAAATAGAGATACACGGTGCCACTCTGTTTTTTCGCGTTGCTCACCTGTTGCTTTATCACGCCAGCTTTCAGACGTCGCAATCGTGATGTTTGCTACAGCGCCACCGCTTGGCATATAACGTACTTCCGGATCTGATCCCAGATTACCGACTAAAATAACTTTGTTGACTCCACGGCTCGCCATGATTCGCTCCGTCTAAATTCTGTATTGATCTAAAAATAGCGCATAAGGATAACACGCTTTAGTCTGTGAACAAATTGCAATCCACACAATGAGTTCACAAACTCATTCACCCTACTCAAAGCAAAATTATTTTCGAGTAAATTCAATCTATTGATTGAGTGATATATTTATTAGTTACTGGCTAACATGAAATTAAACGCAATCCTGTAAACCAAACTCGCACCAGCCGGAATTCTCATTCACTCTGCCAACACACCTAATTAAACCGAATGAAGAACCTTATGACTAAAAACATCTATACCAGAACCATCTACTTTCTCTGTGAAGACAGCTCCGAAAGCAACCACTTTATTCACCAAGTCGAGAAACAGCTTGGTATTGATATTCCCCATATTGAGCCGAACGAGCTGATGCTTGCCATGCAACAACATAAGCATAAGATTTTGATGATTGATCATGACAACTACAAAAAGCTCAATAATCAAATCCGTGACTTGCCTCTATCGAACAAAATGTTTGAAACCATCATTTTTAATGTAGAAAAAAGACTCACAACTGAAGAGCTATTGTGCTTCGGCAACTTAAAAGGATTGTTTTATCAAGATGACTCGATTGAAGCCATCGCCAAAGGTTGTGGTGAGATCATCAACAGTCAAAACTGGTTACCCCGCAAAGTCGCGGCTCAGCTACTGCATTATTATCGTCACGTCGTGCTTAGCCAAACTGCGCCAGCCACCGTGGATTTAACCTCGCGTGAAATTCAAATTCTACGCTGTTTAAAAACTGGGGCATCCAATATGCAGATCGCAGAAGATCTGTTTATTAGTGAGTTTACCGTTAAGTCCCACCTTTATCAGATCTTCAAAAAGCTGTCGGTTAAGAATCGTGTCCAAGCAATCGCTTGGGCCAATCAGCATATGCTGTCTTAAATCTAATCCGATGTGCAAAAACTCACATTTTATCTTTAACATTCATTATCCATTCACGTAAAAAGTGATAAGGTTGCGCCAGCTATAATAGATTAATTAGAGATATAGGGTTTAAACATGATCAAAAAGTGCCTTTTCCCGGCTGCTGGCTACGGAACTCGCTTTCTTCCTGCAACCAAATCTATGCCTAAAGAAATGATGCCAGTCGTCAACAAACCGCTTATCGAATACGGTGTTGAAGAAGCCATTCAGGCAGGCATGGATGGCATGTGCATTGTTACTGGCCGTGGTAAGCACTCGATCATGGACCATTTCGACAAGAACTACGAATTGGAGCATCAAATAAGCGGGACGAATAAAGAACAACTGCTGGTCGATATTCGTGACATCATCGAAAGCGCTAATTTCACTTACATTCGTCAACGTGAAATGAAAGGGTTAGGCCATGCAATTTTGACAGGGCGTGAGCTAATCGGTGATGAACCGTTTGCAGTAGTACTTGCTGACGACCTATGTGTCAACGAGCAAGAAGGTGTACTGGCTCAAATGGTCGCTTTGTTTAAGCAGTTCCGCTGCTCTATTGTGGCAGTACAAGAAGTGCCTACTGACGAAACGCATAAATACGGTGTGATTTCTGGTGAGATGATCAAAGACGACATCTATCGCGTCGATGACATGGTTGAAAAGCCAGAACCGGGGACCGCACCAAGCAACCTAGCTATCATTGGTCGCTACATCTTAACTCCAGATATTTTCGAGTTGATCGAAAACACTGAGCCGGGTAAAGGTGGCGAAATCCAGATCACAGACGCACTCCTGAAACAGGCCAAGGCCGGGTGCGTACTGGCATACAAATTCAAAGGGAAACGCTTTGATTGTGGTAGCGTTGAAGGCTACATCGAAGCAACTAACTACTGCTTTGAGAACCTTTACCTAGCAGATAGCAAAAAGTCAGAGCTTGATAAGCAAAAAACGACAAAAGAAGCCTAATCGTTTTACGTTAAGCTTGCTTCAAAGGCCGCTCAATTGAGCGGCCTTTTTGTTACTGTTTTTTTATCCAGTATTTTCTTTGAACATTTATCACTCTATGTAATACTTAGCCCACTTGTTTTTACATTGAGCGAGAGCAATGGATCAGATCGAAGTTCGCGGCGCACGCACCCATAACTTAAAAAATGTGAACCTAACCATTCCACGAGATAAACTCATCGTGATTACAGGTTTATCAGGTTCAGGTAAATCATCACTTGCCTTCGACACCCTGTATGCGGAAGGTCAACGTCGTTATGTTGAATCCCTATCGGCCTACGCTCGCCAGTTTTTATCTTTGATGGAAAAGCCCGATGTTGATCATATTGAAGGCTTATCACCCGCCATTTCCATTGAACAAAAATCAACGTCGCACAACCCTCGCTCAACCGTTGGCACCATTACGGAAGTGTATGACTACCTACGTCTATTGTACGCACGTGTTGGAGAGCCGCGTTGTCCTGAACATCATGTGCCATTGACAGCTCAAACCATCTCACAAATGGTCGACAAAGTTTTGGAGCTTCCTGAAGGATCCAAAGTGATGCTCCTTGCTCCAATCGTTAAAGAGCGTAAAGGCGAGCACGTTAAAACATTGGAAAACCTTGCTGCACAAGGCTTTATTCGCGCCCGTATCGATGGTGAAACTTGCGACCTATCCGATCCACCAACCTTAGAATTGCATAAAAAACACACCATTGAAGTCGTAGTCGATCGCTTTAAGGTACGCGATGACTTACAACAAAGGCTGGCGGAATCCTTTGAGACGACACTCGAATTGTCCGGTGGCATTGCGGTCGTGGCTCCGATGGATGGAGATGGCGCAGAAGTCGTCTTCTCCGCTAACTTTGCCTGTCCACATTGTGGTTACAGCATGCAGGAGCTAGAACCTCGACTCTTTTCCTTCAATAATCCAGCAGGCGCCTGCCACACCTGTGACGGCCTTGGCGTCCAGCAATACTTTGATCCCGATAGAGTTATTCTCGATGATTCTTTAAGCCTGGCTGAAGGTGCGATCCGAGGTTGGGATCAGAAGAACTATTATTACTTCCAAATGCTGTCATCTTTGGCAGAACACTATAACTTCGATCTAAAAGCGCCATTTAAGTCTTTATCGAAGAAAATGCAAGATGTGGTACTCACAGGGTCCGGACGCACAGAGATCGAGTTTAAGTACATCAACGATCGCGGTGATATCCGCGTCAAACGTCACCCATTTGAAGGCATACTCAATACCCTTGAGCGTCGCTATCGTGATACCGAGTCCAATGCTGTACGTGAAGATTTAGCTAAGTACATTTCAACTCGTACCTGTTCTAGCTGTGAAGGCAGTCGCTTACGTTTAGAAGCTCGTAATGTATTCATAGGCGACACAACCTTACCTGAAATTGTTGAGCTCAGTATCGCAGATGCGTTGAGTTTCTTTGCGTCATTGGAGCTAGAAGGTCAGAGAGCGCAAATCGCTGAAAAGGTAATGAAAGAAATCAACGATCGTCTCCAGTTCTTAGTCAACGTCGGTCTCAATTACCTCAACCTTTCCCGTAGCGCTGAAACGCTATCTGGTGGTGAAGCGCAACGTATTCGACTGGCAAGCCAGATTGGCGCAGGTCTTGTCGGTGTAATGTACGTACTCGATGAACCATCTATCGGGCTTCATCAGCGAGACAATGAGAGGCTGCTAAAGACACTGACTCACCTGCGTGATTTGGGCAATACTGTTTTGGTCGTTGAACATGACGAAGATGCGATTCGCGTTGCCGATCATGTGATCGATATTGGCCCAGGAGCTGGTGTTCACGGCGGAAGTGTGGTCGCAGAAGGGACAATGGAAGACATTGTCGCTACCCCTGAATCCCTTACAGGCCAGTACCTCAGTGGCGTTAAACAAATTGCGATACCTGAGAAACGCACACCTATCGACAAGAAAAAAGTGGTGCAGCTGATTGGGGCAAGTGGCAACAACCTTAAGGATGTCAGCTTAACTATACCTGTCGGTTTGTTTACCTGTGTAACAGGGGTTTCAGGCTCAGGTAAATCCACTCTGATCAATGATACTTTTTTCAAGATTGCACACACTCAATTAAATGGTGCGACAACAGCAACTCCATCTCCTTACCAAAAAATTAAAGGGTTGGAACACTTTGATAAAGTCATCGATATTGACCAGAGCCCAATTGGGCGTACACCACGTTCTAACCCAGCGACTTACACTGGTATCTTTACACCAATTCGAGAGCTGTTTGCTGGAACACAAGAAGCCCGCTCTCGAGGCTATAAACCGGGTCGTTTCAGCTTCAACGTACGTGGTGGCCGCTGTGAAGCTTGTCAGGGTGATGGGGTTATTAAAGTGGAAATGCACTTCCTACCGGACGTCTATGTCCCGTGTGATGTGTGTAAAGGCAAACGCTACAACCGTGAAACACTCGAAGTTCACTACAAAGGCAAGACCATTGATGAAGTGCTTGGAATGACGGTTGAAGATGCACGTGAGTTCTTCGACCCTGTGCCAGTCATAGCCCGCAAGCTGCAAACACTTATGGACGTCGGGCTTTCTTATATTCGTCTTGGTCAAGCGGCGACCACCTTATCTGGTGGTGAAGCACAACGTGTCAAACTTGCCCGAGAACTATCCAAGCGTGATACTGGTAAAACGCTCTATATTTTGGATGAGCCAACCACTGGCCTGCACTTCCATGATATTCAGCAGTTACTTACTGTACTGCATCGACTACGTGATCACGGTAATACAGTGGTGGTCATCGAACATAACCTTGATGTGATTAAAACCTCAGACTGGATTGTCGACTTAGGCCCAGAAGGTGGACAAGGTGGCGGGGAAATTATTGCTGAAGGAACACCGGAAGAAGTAGCCAAAGTAAAAGGTTCACACACCGCACGATTCCTCAAGCCTATGTTAAAATAAAGAAAAGTAGTAAATTAAGCAGACCATAACATGGTCTGTTTTCTTTTGAAGGACGCAATAATCAATGGCAACCATCCATTTGGCAGGGACAAGTCTAGAGCCGCAAGCACCTAAACTACCGCTCATTAAACCGTTTCTTTTTTCTCTAGCAGTCGTATTTTTGCTCGCAATGCACATTTTTACGCCTAATCCGGGTGGTGCAGGGCTCGCGCTCTCTTTTAACACGACAACTTGGCTAGCGGTCAGTTTCTCTCTGGCGATAGGGTTGTATCAGGTCGGTACCCAAGGTGTGGTCAGATACAATAAGCTGTCGATTGGGCTGTTTCTTTGCTGTGTATTGCTCACAATACCGATGTTTTTCCCTCACTCAGACTTTTCTCTATCCCAAGGTAAGCTACTCGGGTTGTGGGCCGGATACGGGCTGTTTTTTGTTCTTCAACAATTTCGCTTCAGCAATAAGCAGAAACAGCGTTTATTGTGGTTTATCACCATCGCGGCTTTTATGCAGGCACTGTTTGGCTGGTTTCAATATCTAGTCCTACAACCTGACAACTTATTTGGCTACGATACAGTACAGAATCGCCCTTACGGTATTTTTCAGCAGCCAAATGTCATGGCCAGCTTTCTCGCCACAGGATTGGCTCTGTCAGGCTATCTACTCACTCGCCACCCAAAGAAGTACAACCGCCACCTCAGCGAAGTTTCGTTGCTTTATCTGATGCCGGTAGTCACCGTCCCTCTCTTGATCATCATCGCTTCTCGAACGGGCTGGCTCAGTGCATTTCTCGCCTTTGTATTGCTGCTGTCGTATCTGTATCGCTTTGCAACTAAAAAACGTTTTTGGGGCTGGTTAACAGCCATTTTGCTAGGCCTATCGATTGGTAGCAGCATCAACTTGCTAACTGATGGAGAGTCTCTAGCGGCCAAGCGGGCTAACCTTGAGAGTCCGAGACAATACACCTTTCCTCAAACACTCGACATGTTGATTGAGAAACCCTTTACCGGATACGGCTACGGGCGCTTTGAACCAGAATACATTGTCTATACCGCCCGTCAGCATCAGTTGAACCCCAACTATCATCCGGGGCTTGCTTCGATGGATCACCCTCACAATGAGTTGCTTTATTGGGGAGCAGAGGGAGGGTTAATTCCGGTTGTAGCTATAGTACTCGCTGCGGTGATGGTTTTAGTGAGGATCTACAACGCCAAAAAAGGCACTCGCCTCGCGATGTTTGCCTTGTTTGTGCCAATAGTGCTTCATAGCCAGTTGGAGTATCCGTTTTATCACTCTGCAATTCACTGGATAACCTTTGTGGTTTTGCTTTTCTGGATTGATCAACGCGCTCGCTCGTATCGTTTTGCGTCATTCAGCGTTGTGACTAAAACACTGTTCCGAGTGATGAGCTTAGTAGTACCAATCATAACCAGTTTCTATATGCTCACCGCGCTGCACACTAACTACGTACTCACTCAGTTTGAAACATCAAACCCTAAAAATCCTGACTTACTCAGTCAAGTCAGCAATCCAATAGTTTGGAAAGACAGGTACGACTGGGATATTTATAGCTCTTATCTCAATATTGGCCTTTATCGTCAGGAGGCGAAGTTCATCCAGCCATACATTGACTGGTCACTGAAAATTATTAAAGAGAAACCAAGACCCGCGTTTTATAACAACCTGATCCTGGCTTACCAAGGGCTTGGGGATAGTGAACGTGCCGAGCAAATTCGCAGTGAAGCGCAATATTTGTTCCCTGAGCGAGATTTCTCACAGGTGCAATACATAGCTCCAGATATCGATGCGCTAAAAGCGGATAATGAAAAAGTAGCCAAATAAAAAAGGCGACGCTGTGTGCGTCGCCTTTCAACTCAGTTTTGATGGTGTTTACTGCGTCAGCGACTCTTCTAGTGCTCTCAAACATAGCGCAACATTTTCTGCACGAGCACCGTAACCCATAATGCCGATACGCCATGCCTTACCCGCTAACGCCCCCAGTCCTGCACCAATTTCGAGATTGTAGTTTTCCAGTAAATGGTTACGAACCCCTGCGTCATCAACACCTTGAGGAATGTAGACTGCATTAAGCTGAGGCAAACGTGATTCTGCTGCAACAACAAACTCAAAACCCAACTTTTCGAGACCTAGCTTCAGCTTTTCATGCATATCACTATGACGCTGCCAAGCATTCTCTAACCCTTCATTCTTAAGGATTAAGAGAGACTCATGCAGCGCATAAAGGCTGTTGACAGGCGCTGTATGATGGTAGCTACGTTTTCCTTCACCGCTCCAATAGCCTAATACTAGGCTTTGATCTAAAAACCAACTCTGAACTGGAGTTTGTCGAGCCTGAATCTTCTCAATGGCCAGAGGTGAAAACGTCACTGGTGATAAGCCCGGAACACAAGATAAACATTTCTGGCTACCTGAATACACCGCATCCAGCTGCCATTCATCGACTTTAAGCGGTACACCACCTAAAGAGGTCACTGCATCAACAATTGTTAGTACACCGTGAGCTTTTGCAAGCTTACCTAATGCTTCTGCATCACTACATGCGCCTGTTGATGTTTCTGCGTGAACGAATGACAGGATTTTAGCATCAGGATGGTCTTTCAGCGCTTGCTCAACTTTGTTGACCGACACAGGAGTGCCCCATGCATCATCAACAACTACTGCAACACCACCCGCTCGAACTACATTTTCGCGCATGCGCTCGCCAAACACACCATTGCGACAAACGATCACCTTCTCACCCGGTTCAATCAGGTTAACAAAACAGGTCTCCATACCCGCACTGCCCGGCGCTGAAACGGCAATAGTAAATTCATTTTCGGTTTGAAAAGCGTATTTGAGTAGCTGTTTTAGTTCATCCATCATTTTGATGAACAAGGGATCAAGATGGCCTACAGTAGGGCGACTCAAAGCCTGCAAAACTTGAGGAGAAATATCCGAAGGGCCAGGGCCCATAAGAATACGGTGTGGGGGGATAAAGCTTTGAATCGTCATTGTTCGCTCCTTGAAACTGGTCTACTTTTTATTTATTTGTCTTTACATTAAAACAAATCAACACAGGCAGCAATTGGCCGAAAGTTCTCAGGTAAAACCACTGTCACAAGTTTGTTAATTAATAAACCGATTAAAGTGACACTTTCCCGTTGACAAAGGTCACATAAAAACGTTCAATGCAGACTGTATGGTGAATTTTTATGCCGCCATATGAATGCATTTTGCAGAAGAGGAGCACTACCCAGGTAGGTGTTTTGTGGAGCCACAACTCCGATACAAATCACTGAGGGGGAGTAGTGCCGAGGTAGATCAACGTTGTGGTTTTGATCTGTCGGTTGACTTGGGTTGACTCCCATCAACTGTCATCAGCTCAGTCTGGTGAAGAGCTTCTGAGGTAAACCTTACACAATAAAACCTCTCTATACGCTCACTCTCTCTTCAAGCAAGGATTACTTATTTACTTTCAGGAAGTTGTGGGAGAAATGCCGTGGGCAATTTTAACGTTGCTAAATTTGGTGGAACCAGTGTCGCTAACTTTGAAGCCATGAGTCGCTGTGCTGCGATCATTGAGCAAAATCCAAACACAAAGTTGGTCGTCAGTAGTGCCTGTTCAGGCGTGACAAACTTATTAGTCGAACTCGCGAATGGAGTTCAAGATCAGACAGAGCGCAGTGCGATTCTAACCAAACTCGCCAGTATTCATGATGCGGTACTTAATCAACTAGAAGATGCAACTCAAGCGGCCAGCGAGGTCTATTCCATTCTAGATACTGTCACGAGTTTGGCAGAAGCCGCCTCGATTCAGTCAAGTACCAAGCTGACGGATCACCTTGTCGCCTGTGGTGAACTGATGTCTACACACCTGTTGGCCCAGTTAATGAGGGAACGTGGTATCAATGCGGTACGCTTTGATATTCGTGACGTACTACGCACAGATGATAATTTTGGTAAAGCAGAACCGGAACTGGCCACTATTCGTCAACAAGCGCAAGCATCGCTTGTCCCGTTATGCCAACAACAGGTTGTGGTAACTCAAGGCTTTATCGGTGCCGATGCAGATGGCAATACCACGACACTCGGTCGAGGCGGCAGCGATTACAGTGCAGCACTTATTGCAGAAGCAGTTGAAGCGCAGGGGCTGGAGATTTGGACCGATGTACCGGGCATTTATACCACTGACCCACGCATTGCCCCAAAAGCATCTCCCATCTCAGAGATCAGCTTCAGTGAAGCCTCTGAAATGGCCAATTTTGGCGCCAAGATCCTTCACCCTTCGACGCTAATCCCTGCTCTTCGCCATGATATTCCTGTGTTTGTCGGCTCCTCAAAACAACCTGAAAAAGGCGGAACTTGGATTCGCCATCAAGTCGAGAGCTCGCCTCTCTTCCGTGCTCTGGCTTTACGATGTAACCAGACCATGGTGACGTTGCGCAGCGCGCAGATGTTCCACGCTTACGGCTTTCTGGCCAAGGTGTTTGAGATTCTGGCGAAGCACAAGATTTCGGTGGATTTGATTACCACTTCAGAGATCAGTGTCAGTCTAACGCTTGACCAAACCGACACATCTGGTGGTGCCCCTCAGTTACCTGAAGCCGCACGTCTTGAACTGGAAGAGCTTTGTACGGTTGAAGTGGAGCATAACCTGTGTCTGGTCGCGCTGATTGGCAACAATATGAGTGAGAGCAAAGGTTATGCAAAGCAAGTATTTGGCACACTTGAAGAGTTTAACTTGAGAATGATCTGCTACGGTGCAAGCCCACACAACCTGTGTTTCTTGGTTGATGAAGCCGATGCAAAATTGGCGATTCAAAAGCTGCACACTGAATTGTTTGAGAAGTAATAATAGAGCAGAGAACAAAAAAGGGTTGGCGCTAAAACGCCAACCCTTTAAATTTGTACCAGTGGTAAAACCGAGTGTGTTACTCACCCGCCACTTTCATAGATTCAATCAGAATCGAACCCGTCTGGATTTGTGAACGGGTTTCAACATCATTACCAACTGCGACAATCTGATTAAACATATCTTTCAGGTTGCTGGCGATTGTCACTTCAGAAACAGGATATTGGATTTGACCATTCTCTACCCAGAAGCCTGCCGCTCCTCGTGAGTAATCACCAGTGACGATATTCACGCCCTGCCCCATCACTTCGGTGACAAGGAAGCCCGTTCCCAGTTCTTTAAGCATCTGCTCAAAGTTTTGCCCCGTCGATTGAACGAACCAGTTATGAATACCACCAGCGTGACCCGTTGGCGCCATATCCATTTTACGCGCGGCATAGCTGGTTAATAGGTATGTCGCGAGCACACCGTCGGTAATGATTTCAAGATCTTGTGTTGTAACACCTTCGCTATCAAATGGGCTCGACGCTAAACCGCGTAGCACATGAGGTTTTTCAGAAACATTAAACCAGTCTGGCAGTACCTGTTGGCCTAAATGATCAAGTAAAAATGACGACTTGCGATACAGGTTACCGCCACTGATTGCCATCACCAAGTGTCCAAGTAAACCCGTTGCTACATCAGCTGCAAACATCACAGGGTATTTGCCTGTCTTGAGCTTTTGCGCATCAAGGCGACTGATGGTTTTCTCTGCCGCTTTCAAGCCGACTGACTCAGGCGTCCAAAGATCATCTTTATGGCGTGCAACTGTATAACTGTAGTCACGCTCCATGACACCACTTTCGCCCTGGCCAATCACACAACAGCTGGTACTGTGGCGGCTGGAAGCATAACTGGCAAGCAAACCGTGGCTGTTGCCATAGACCTTCAAGCCATAGTGGCTGTCGTAACTCGCACCATCGCTTTGTTTGATTTTGTCACTGAAAGATAACGCTTTTTGCTCAGCAGCAATCGCAATCTCGGCAGCATGATCTGGGTCTGGCGTATCAGGGTGAAACAAATCAAGATCAGGAATTTCTTTTACCATCAGCTCTTTAGGAGCTGGGCCTGCGCATGGATCTTCTGAAGTGTAATTGGCAATATCAAGTGCTGCCATCACCGTCTGTTGAATGGCTTTTTCACTGAGATCGGAGGTAGACGCACTGCCTTTGCGCTGACCACGGTAAACGGTAATCCCCAAAGCGCCATCGCTGTTAAATTCAACGTTTTCCACTTCACACATACGTGTTGATACACTCAGGCCAGTGGTTTTGGTGATCGCGACTTCAGCGCCATCGGATTTTTCCGCGGCCATTTCCAGTGCTTTCGCAACGGCGGCCTCAAGCTCAACACGCTGCTGAGCGACTTGCTGTCTTACGTCCATATCTTCTTCATGCTTAAGGTCTGTTGTCCCTAGAATAACAAGAATTTCGCTTTCTCCCCATGATTCTTGTTAAAATAGAGAAATAGATGTTCAAATTAAGGCAGAAAGATGGCCCGTAAGAATCAAAAAGCGCCATGGGAAGAGGAAGAGGAAATCATTTGGGTCAGTAAAACCGAAATGAAACGTGACATGGAAGAGTTACAAAAACTGGGTGAAGAACTCGCCAGTCTTAAACCTTCAGTGTTAGAAAAATTCCCGTTAAGTGAAGACCTTGCAGAAGCAATTAAAGACGCACAACGCTTTAAAAATGAAGCACGTCGTCGCCAGTTACAATACATTGGTAAGCTGATGCGTTTCGAAGATCCTGAACCACTTCAAGCGGCACTAGACAAAGTACGTAACAAGCACTCTCAAGCGACTGCTGCACTGCACAAGCTGGAACAGTTACGCGATCGTGTCGTTGAAGAAGGCGATGATGCCATTGCTGATGTAATGGAGTTATACCCACAAGCGGATCGCCAACGCTTACGCCAACTAGCACGTCAGGCAGCAAAAGAGAAAAAAGCGGGTAAGCCCGCTAAAGCATTCCGTGAAATCTTCCAAGTGCTCAAAGAGCTCAACGACGAAGAGATTTAAGCAAGCTGCTTTAGATAAAAATGGGCTGATGCAAACGCATCAGCCCATTTTTTGCTCTTAGGAAAAGTTATTCACCCGCTTTAACAAACCCGCTGAGTGCAGCGTGGTTATGTTGCTGGGTTAAATGATCAATCGTATCAGCAATCACCACCTTTCCTTGGTCAACAAAGGCAAAATGCGAGGCGATAGCTTTAGCGTCACTGATATGATGAGTCACCATCACCACGGTAATATTGCGCTCTGCGGCTAACTGCTTGACCAGTCCGAGCATCTCTTCACGCAACACCGGATCAAGCGCAGAGAAAGGTTCATCAAGCAACCAGATTGGATGAGGCTGAACAAAGCAACGAGCCAATGCGACACGCTGACGCTGTCCGCCCGACAATTGCTCAGGTAAACGATCCAAATAGTCCGCAATACCGACCTGCATCGCTGCGTGTTCCACCTGACTGACTTGCTCTGAGTTGAGCTTCAAACCAGGGTGCAGGCCCAATCCGATGTTTTCACGTACTGTGAGGTGGGCAAACAGGTTATGCTCCTGAAACAGCATCGCAAAAGGACGCTGGTGAGGCTCTTTGCCCACAACCTCTAATCCACCAGCTTTAATACTGCCACTTTCAGGTTCGATAAAGCCTGCGACCAAGGCCAGTAACGTTGATTTACCTGCCCCACTCGGCCCCATCAATGCGACCAGACTCCCCTGCTCAATATGTAAATCAAAATGGAATAGGTCCTGATGGTAATAGTAACGAACATCATTGAGGGTCAGCATAAGTCACCTTAGAGTTTGCCTTAAACAGGGTTTCAATCAGTGCAAAACAGCCAACACTGAGCAGTAACAGAGTAACTGACACTACAGCTGCTGCATCCATCTGATAACTGCCCAGCAATTGGAAAAGATACAACGGCAGCGTGCGGAACTCCTGGCTACCAAACAGGGCAATCGCACTTAAATCTCCCACCGCAAACATAAAGCTGATCGCGAAAGCATGAGCCATTGGCTTTTTCAGTGCTCGCCACTCAACAACGCGAAAGCGCTGCCAGCCTTTCATACCTAGACTTGCGCATACGTATTGGTATTGCTGCTCGATATGCAGCATCGGCTGTGACAAGGTTTTGATCACGTAAGGCAAGCCCATCAAAGCATTCACCGCGACCACAATAAAAAACGCCAGACTAAACACATCTGTAAAAGACCGCAGTAGCAAGAATAACCCAGTAGATATCACCAAACCGGGCGTGACAAGAATGATCGTTCCCAGTAACTCAATCTGATCCGCATGACGGTTCTTTGCATTCAAACGCAATCGACGGCTGGTCAGCAATATTGCAATCCCTGCCGAAAGCGCGATACCGCTCGCCAATGTTGCCACTTTAAGTGACGACCATAACGCCAACCAAAATCGTTGATCCGTAAACACTGATAGGGCTTCTGAGTTGATGCCACTGAGTACCACCATCAGTAAAGGTGGCAGCACTAATAGTATACTCAGGCCAATCCAACTCCAATCCCAGATACGTGACCAGATCGAATCCTTTGCCATATAAAGGTTGTGACCTTGTGTACCAGAACTCACAGCCACAGGCTTGGTCAAACGCTGCACTGCCAACGCCATAATGCCACACAGTAGCATCTGCCATATCGCCAGTAATGCCCCTGCCTGCAAGTCAAAATCGAATTTGATCGCTTGATAAATCGCCAGTTCTATCGTGGTCGATTTCGGCCCACCACCTAGTGCCATTACCGTCGCGAAACTAGTAAAACACAGCATAAACACCAAGCCACACACGTGCGGCAACTGCTGACGCAAGCGAGGCCATTCGACCCACTTAAATTTATGCCAATGGCCCATACCTAGATGAGCACACAGTTTATGCTGTTCAGCCGGAATAGACTCCAATGATTGCAATAGCAAGCGCGTCGCATAAGGCAGGTTAAAAAACACATGCGCAAGTAAAATACCGTTCAGACCGTAAATCGAAAATGGCAGTTTAGAATCAAACCATACAAAAGCTGACGATATCAGACCGCTATTGCCATAAATCGCCAGTAAGCCAAACACCCCAACCAGCACAGGCAGTACTAATGTGGTAGCAAACAGCTTAAGCAGCAAAGATTTACCAGGAAAGGTACGCCGAGATAGTGCGTGCGCAACAGGGATGGCTAAGCCAACACTGAGCAGAGTCGACAGGAAAGACTGGTAAAAGCTGAACTTGGTGACATGCCGATAATAAGGGTCTGACCAAACCTGAGCGATATTCAGAGATGGGGCGGCAACTAATAAAGCACCGAGAGCAGAAACAACAAAGGCCGCGATAGCAATCGCGACCCAGAGTCCCAATTTTGAAATACTACGCAAAGCGTCTCCTTAGAAGGTTAAGGCGCTTTGCCACTCACGTATCCAGGATTTTCGGTTTTGCGCCACTTCTTCTGCGCTAAAGCTCAAGGCTTTTTCAGGTACCGTCAGTGTCTCAAAGCCTTCAGGCAGTGCGACTTCAGTTACTGGGTACATCCAGTTACCTGTTGGCATCAAAGACTGGAAGTCGTCGCTAAGGATAAACGTCATAAATTCATCGGCTAACTTTTCATTTTTCGATGCTTTTACTTTAGCCGCAACCTCAACTTGAGTGTAATGGCCTTCTGTAAAATCAGCGGCAGCGTATTTGCTGTCACTTTCCGCGATCAGGTGATAAGCCGGTGAAGTCGTGTAAGACAACACCATGTCTGACTCACCTTCAAGGAACATTGAGTAAGCCTCAGACCAACCTTTGGTCACAGTGACGGTTTTCTTAGCCAGTTGTTGCCATGCAGGGGTAACGTCATCGCCATAGACAGATTTCATCCACAGCATCAGGCCTTGGCCCGGCGTTGACGTACGGGGATCCTGATAAATCACTTTCAGGTCATCGCGAGATTCCACCAGCTCTTTGAGACTCTTTGGAGGATTGGTGAGCTTTTCTTTGTTGTAGACAAACGCAAAGTAACCGAAGTCATACGGCACAAAAGTGCTGTCTTCCCAGCCATTAGGCAGATTGACCGATTTGGTATCAACCTTGTGCTCGGCTAGTAGGCCAGTTTTCTGCGCTTCTGCCATCAGGTTATTGTCCAAACCTAACACAATATCCGCTTTGCTGTTGTCTCCTTCAAGACGAAGGCGGTTAAGAATAGAAACGCCATCATCAAGAGCGACAAAGTTCACATCACAGCCACATTGCGCTTCAAACGCTTTTTCCACTTTCGGGCCAGGGCCCCAGTCCGCGGCAAAAGAATCGTAGGTATAAACGGTAAGGGTGTTATCTGCTGCCAATGCAGAAAAAGATGTCAGTGTGGCAACGGCGATGGTACTTAAAGTGGTTTTCACTGCTCGCTCTCTCCTTGGTTGAGCGGCACAGGCTTGAGGAAACATTAATAAGGCAAATGTTCAGACTCAATTCCTACGCCAGCATTATCTGGTTCAGGTACACGGGTCCTGGGCTTTGCCCAATCTCAGCTTCATCTGTGCGATGAATAGCTCCCCGATGAGTATCGGCTGAATTGTAATCGTAATGTTATCAATTAGCCAGAGTTAAGCACGCTGGTCATATCCCCAACGCGGGACAAGTCCCTGTTCAACATTAAGATGATCGAGAATTCTCGCCACCACAAAGTCGACCAGATCATCGATAGACTTAGGTTGATGATAGAAGCCCGGTGCCGCAGGCATAATGGTGACACCCATCTGCGACAACTTATGCATGTTCTCTAGGTGCAAAGTAGAGAATGGTGTTTCACGCACGACCAGCAACAACTGCCCGCGCTCTTTCATCACCACATCAGCCGCGCGCTCGATGAGATTGTCGGACATACCATGTGCGATGGCAGCGACACTGCCTGCAGAGCAAGGACACACAACCATCTGTTTTGGTGCCGCAGATCCGGAAGCCACAGGAGAGAACCAGTCGTCTTTACCATAGACTATCAGCTTTTCGGCATCACAGTTTAAGTGGGCGACCAACGCTTGTTGGGCGGACTCGGGATTCGCCGGCAATTTCATATCATGCTCAGTTGCTAACACAACTCGAGCTGCTGACGATATCAGCAAATGTACCTGATAGCCGGCGGCTAGCAGACACTCAAGCAATCTAAGCCCGTACGGTGCGCCAGAAGCCCCCGTAAAAGCGAGTGTAATTGCTTTGTTTTTCTCATTGTTCATACTACTACATTAATCTATTCGGCGAGTTTAGCCAGCAGCTTGTCGTGGATGCCTTCAAACCCACCATTGCTCATCACCAGAATTTGATCGCCCGGTTGAGCCTGTTCTGTCACCATCTGGACTAACATATCAACACTGTCTGACGCATAAGCCGATTGCTGACATTGCTGGGCAATGTCCTCGACAGACCATTCAATATTATCTGGTTGATAAAGGAAGACCATGTCAGCCTGAGCAAGGGACGCCGCCAATGTTTCTTTGTGCACGCCACGTTTCATCGTCGCACTACGAGGTTCAAGTACAGCTAGGATACGTTGTTTGCCAACCTTATTACGCAATCCACCCAGAGTAAGTTCAATCGCCGTAGGGTGATGAGCGAAGTCATCGTAAACCGTAATCTGATTCACTTCACCTTTTAGCTCAAGTCGACGTTTGGTATTGATGAATTTCGCCAGCGACTGACAAGCTAAATCCGGAGTAACACCCACGTGACGAGCCGCTGCGATGGCCATCAAGGCGTTATCGACGTTATGATCGCCCACCAGATCCCACTTAACAGTACCAACGGCTTCACCTTGGAAGAAGACTGTGAATATTGAACCATCAGAGACTTGTTTCTCCGCTCGCCAGTCACCTTGTTCGCCGCTGAACTCCGTTTCGCTCCAGCAGCCGCGCTGTAATACATCGGCAATTGCTGAATCGCCTTGCGGAGCAAGGATTCTACCATTACCCGGCACGGTTCTGACTAAATGATGGAATTGGCGCTTGATCGCTTCCAGATCATCGAAGATATCCGCATGATCAAACTCCAAATTGTTCATGACTAACGTGCGAGGATGGTAATGCACGAACTTAGAACGCTTATCGAAAAAAGCACTGTCGTATTCGTCGGCTTCAACGACAAAAAACATACTTTCGCCCAAACGCGCTGAAACACCAAAGTTGCCCAGCACCCCACCGACAAGAAAGCCTGGCTGGTAACCACAGTCTTCTAAAATCCACGCCAGCATGCTGGAAGTTGTGGTTTTACCGTGGGTTCCTGAAACTGCCAGCACCCAGCGGTCATGGAGAAGAAACTCCTGCAGCCACTGTGGGCCTGAGGTGTATCTCAGGTTACTGTTGAGTACCTGCTCGACACATGGGTTGCCTCGACTCATCGCGTTTCCGATAACGACCAGATCAGGTGCAGGGTTAAGCTGAGAAGGGTCAAAGCCTTCAATGATTTCAATACCTTGAGACTCCAACAATGTACTCATTGGTGGATAAACGTTGGCGTCACTGCCCGTCACTTTATGACCTAATTGACGAGCTAAAATTGCAGCACCTCCCATAAATGTGCCACAAATTCCCAAGATATGAATATGCATAAACAACCTTCTCCAAGGCGAAAACTGAGCTGACATTATGGCGATTATGCGCAGAAAAGCGAACTACTTTGCTCACTGTTTTTTCGTCACACGAACGCAAATGATTGCGTGTAATGCGCGTTATTCTGTTCGCATGGCTTCAAACAAGCAGATGAAAACCGTTATCAAGTCGACAAATAAAACGAGATCTCAGTCAGTTAGTTCATTACCAATAAAAAGATCTAACTCTTAGACTAGGCTTAGGCGAAATCTAAGATCCGTCAGAGATCACCAACGCCAATCCCCCTATATTGAAGCGACTTAAAGGAAAAATCATGTCTGGAATGCGCACCCTTGGCGAGTTTATTGTTGAGAAACAAGCGGACTTCCCCCACGCTAGCGGTGATCTATCATCCCTACTTTCTTCTATCCGACTTGCTGCAAAAATCGTTAACCGCGAAATCAACGCCGCTGGTCTTGGTGACATTACCGGTGCAGTCGGTACTGAGAACGTACAGGGTGAAGACCAGCAGAAGCTGGATGTTTACGCGAATGAAAAGTTTAAAGCAGCGCTAGAAGCCCGTGATCAGGTTTGTGGTGTTGCCAGTGAAGAAGAAGACGAAGCCGTTGCGTTCAATAAAGAGCTGAACAAAAACGCGAAATACGTGGTTCTGATGGATCCGCTAGATGGGTCTTCAAACATCGATGTTAATGTGTCAGTCGGTACCATCTTCTCAATTTACCGTCGTGTATCGCCTATTGGCACACCACCGACACAAGAAGACTTCCTTCAGCCAGGCCACAAGCAGGTCGCTGCAGGTTACGTCATTTACGGCTCTTCAACGATGTTGGTGTACACAACTGGTAAAGGTGTTAATGGCTTTACCTACGATCCATCTCTGGGCACATTCTGCCTGTCTCATGAAAACATGATGATTCCTGAAGATGGCACGATTTACTCAATCAACGAAGGTAACTACATCCGCTTCCCGATGGGCGTCAAGAAGTACATCAAATACTGTCAGGAAAATGAGCCGAGCGAGCAACGTCCTTACACGTCACGCTATATCGGTTCACTGGTTGCGGATTTCCATCGCAACCTGCTTAAGGGCGGTATCTACCTCTACCCAAGTACGCAAAGCCATCCAAACGGTAAGCTGCGTTTGCTATACGAATGCAACCCAATGGCTTACATCATTGAGCAAGCTGGCGGCGTAGCGTCTGATGGTAAAACTCGTATCATGGATCTCAAACCAACCGAACTGCACCAGCGTGTGCCTTTCTTTGTTGGCTCAAAAAACATGGTCAAAAAAGTGGAAGAGTTCTTAGAACGCCATCCAGAAGATTAAATATAAAGGCGCTTTCGAGCGCCTTTTTCACATTTTCTTGAGCAAAATCTCGCCTTAGTTGGTTTACATAAAACCGAGTTTAGCAGTAAGGTATTCCGGTCTTATATTCAGCCCGTGTGCCTCATTGAGGTACAAACTAAAAAAGGAACTTTCTTAATGAGTTTAAACAACGTACCAGCAGGTAAGTCTCTTCCTGATGACCTCTATGTCGTGATTGAAATCCCAGCTAACGCTGATCCAATCAAATATGAAGTAGACAAAGATTCAGGTGCTGTGTTCGTCGACCGCTTTATGTCTGCACCTATGTTCTACCCATGTAACTATGGTTACGTAAACCACACTTTGTCTCTAGACGGTGATCCAGTAGACGTTCTGGTTCCAACACCACACCCTCTGATGCCTGGTTCAGTGATCCGCTGCCGTCCAGTCGGTGTTCTAAAAATGACCGATGAGTCTGGTGAAGATGCGAAAGTAGTGGCGGTACCACACACTAAGCTGTCAAAAGAATACGATCACATTAAAGACGTAAACGACCTGCCTGAGCTGCTAAAAGCACAGATCACGCACTTCTTTGAGCGTTATAAAGAGCTTGAGTCTGGCAAGTGGGTAAAAGTCGACGGTTGGGAAGACGTAGAGTCAGCTCGCAAAGAGATTCTAGAGTCTTACGAACGCGCACAGAAATAATAAAAAAGAGCCAGCAATGCTGGCTCTTTTTCCATGGCTATAGCAGCTAAACCCTCTGACACCAATCCCCTGATGAAATGATGGTATCGAGCATGCTACCGTCTTGATACAAGTATATCCAAGCTTCACCAAAAGGTGTCTCAATCTGCTCACGTCGATATTCTACGGGTACGTCTTCGAGTTTATCCACCCTCGCCAGAGTTTCATCATCAATCAGGTACACTTCACCGAGAATCGTATCATGACCTTCGATTACTGCTGGATAGGTGCCCAAATCATACAAAGCGTAGTGCGGCGGTGTTTCAAAATGCCCTAAGCATTGGCTATCAGCCAAGAAATTATGGTTACTTTCGCCCTGACGTAGAGTTCCATACACAAAGAGTAAATGTTGCATCCTGCCACCTAACTTAATGATTAATTGAACTCAAACTGATACAACAGATCGACCGCACTGTCCAGGCCTGACATCGCCTCCACGTACAGATCCTGCATCAGACGATAACGCACCGTGAACTCACCCACTGAGTCAAAAATGCCAACGCCATATTTAACCTGCAAGCCCGGTAGAACATAACCACTGACCGTCACTTGCGAGTCATCGCCAGAACCCGCGGTGTCAACTTGCAAGTCCTGAACACCAAACGCTTCACCAATTTGACCCACGACACGACCACTTTGTGCCAGACTCAATCCTATCAGTGTCGTCGTCATTGAGTTGCCACCAGATTCACCATCAATATTCTGTCCACGCAGCAAGTAAGACAGTGCATTGGCCTGCGGCATCGCCGGTTCAGAGAAGATGGTCACACTTGGCTCATCAGCAGGGCCTGTCACCCTGACACCAGCAGTCACTTCATCCTGCGTATTGTCCGGATTTCGGATCGCGGTGATCTGGACATAAGGTTGGTCAACCGGGCCGTTCATCAGGATCTTACCTTGCTTAATCAAAAGGTCCTGACCGAAGGAACGGTACGAACCGTCAACAATGTTCACTTCTCCGGTCACGAATGGCCCTTTGTCACGCTGAGCAACATTGAGGTTACCTGAAAGCCCACCCTCAAGACCAAACGCGGACAGCTTAAAATCATCCCCGATTTTGATATTGATGTTGGTCTGGACACTGAATGGAACACTGGCAGTTTCTTGCTCTGGCTCTAACTGATCGTTAAGAATCACCTGATCTTTAGAGACCCCAATCGCACTTGGTGGCAATTCTTCTACCACTATCCGTCCCCACGGCAGTGAGATGTTACCGTCAATGCGAGCCTGCTTAGGCGAAGCGGATATGGTCATGTCAGGCACCACCTTTATTTTTGCCATAGGTGGTACATCAACCAATAACTCTTCGGCAAACACGCGCACATTGGTTTGCCAATCTTTCAGGTCTCGCCAGTCGGCATCGCCCGCAACTTCTAGTTTGCCATCAGGTGTATCGATCGCAGCGGCCAACGTGGCATCGTAACCCGAGAAATTAACGGTCAATTTACCCGAATCAATCTCAACGGGAGTAATTTCACCTTTGAGCAAAATATCATCGACTACAAACTGACCTTGCACCTTAGGCTGCATGACTGGTCCTGAGAAAGTCAGTTCAGTGGCAATGTTTGATTTAAGCTTGCTGTAATCACCAAGAATAGGCGTAAGAAAGTCGAGGTTAAATGTGGTTAACCCAAGCCGCCCGTCGATTTGCTTATCTTTCGCTAGCACATCCGGAATATTCAGCTCACCTGAAATGTCTCCATTGTCAGCCACATCGAACAGCCAATCAGCGTGTAAGGAATTTTCTGCCAGAGAAGCATTGAGCTTAAGTGACTCCCAGCCAAGGTGCACAGGTTGCTCATTATTTTGCGTGACCGACCCTTTTGGCATTTCTAACTTCATCACGACTTGCGGCGCTTGCTCTGGTGCCCATTTCGCCATCGCTGTGGCATTAACACCACCCTCTAATTTAATCGCTTGAGGCACAAACGCTTTAACCTGCTCAAAATCGAATTGTTTGATGGAAAGATGCGCTTCACCACTTTGACCCGCGTTCACATCCTGATCGAGACAGATCGAAGCATCAGCTTGTAACCAACAATGGGCCGCAACGAAAGCTTGTTGTGAGTCGATGAGAAACTCTAACTGAGTCGGTTGATTCAGATTCCACGTACCTTGCTCTGAGGTAAGCGACATGCGCTCTAGCGCACCTTTCCACATCAACTCAGGCTTATCTTGCAACGCACCTTTAATCGCCAATTTCGTTGAGGCGATGTTTGACTCAAGATCCAGAGTCAATGCGTGCTGCTGTTGCTCGCCATCAAAATTTAATAACACTTTATCAATCAGATAATCTTGGTACTTGGCGTTGGCAACTTTGAGCTGCAATTCGCCGGAAGGTAAAGGCATTGGAGAGATCTGCCCTTGCAGCGAAACACCCTCTACCTGCACATCTTGCTGCCACTTAATGGCTTTCACATTGAGCTCAACACCAACCAGAGGTTTATCCAGCTTACCAGTAAGCTTAATCTGACCTTGTGCACTGCCTTTTACATCAGGGACGGACTTAGCGATATCCGGAAAATCAACGGCTAGCTGCATGTTTAGGTTTTGTTCAACATCACCTTTTGCCGTCAGATGATTCGGTCCATGAGATAAGACTAAGCGTGGCGTATCAATTTTGAGTTCACCAGTGCCCGCTTTATCGGAAGCAGACAACGCACCTTCTATGTTCAGCGGGTAATCTCGCAAAATGCCGTCAATATCTAATGTTGGTAACTCAACCTGCCAACCACCTTGCTCTGTCAGTGAACCTGTAGTGGCTAATTTGCCGCTAATATTACCTTCCGCCTGCTGCCACTGTAGGCCCGGTTGAATGTCCTTCAGTGAAAGGTTTGCTGCCCAGTTAATCGGCGCTTGCCAATTGGCCATCACCGTACCGCTCACCTCCCCACCTAAAGTTTGTATAGAAAGGGACTGAAGATCGATTTGGTTTAAATCCCCTTTGCCATGCAGAGTCAGGTCAACATCAGGTATTTGCTTGCCTTTCAGAGCTGAATCGAGTTCAACGCTGTAGCCATTTAGCGAGCCTTGAGTATGCAAGTTGCGTATTGTGGCAAAATAATCACCTTGGCCTTTCAACGGCCATTGAAGGTCACCATCACTCAAAGTCAGTTCAAAAGGAAATTCAGCATTCAGTGGCTGCAGTGCCGCGTCAAGATGTGCCTTCGCTAAACCGCCGAAGTCTGCCTTTAACGTCAAGTCAGCAACACTTCCCGTCGCATGCAGTTTTACTGTCTGTCCATCCGCTATCTCCTGCTTCACTTTGGCATTCAGCTCCAGAACCAACGGATAGTCGTCTGCTAAGGTCACCGATGTACTCAGCTGACCTTCGATTTCAGGCATATCCAACTCAAGAGTATCAACCTTAACTTGGGAGCGGGCCGCACTCGCCTCCAACCCCAGATGGTGCACGACTACAGGAATGGGTTGTTGCAGCTCAAAATCATTCACATCCAGTCGCACTACATCAATTTGCAGCGGTAAGGTAATGTTTGGCAGGACTATCGGTGCGTTAGCATCCGTAGAAGGACTTGCAGCAGGGGTTGGTTCATTGGCCTCACTTGGCGCCAGTGCGACACGAATGGAGTCGAGCGCCGTTTTGTTGATTCGTAGACGATTGCCCTGAAACGCTAATCCAGTCGTGAAAGACTGCCAGTTGATCTGATTACCTAGAATATCCAGTGATATGTCGGTTAAGGCGACGCGTTTGACTTTAATTGGCAGCGGCGCTGTTACTGGACCACTTTCTTCAGCCACAGATTCATCTGGCGTTGCGGTGCTCTGCGGTAATTCCGGCATATCAAACTTAAGGCCATCTACCGCGAGTTCATCGATACAAACGCTGGGCTCTGTCAGGCAAGCGGCATTAACTGCCAACGTGGCTGAGCCAACCTGCACATCAACGTTAAGTGAGTCGTCTTTAAACACAACACCATTAAGCGTAAAGCGCGGGAAAATCGCCCCTGAATAGGACTCGACTTTCAACTGAGGCACAAACTTTTCTGCTCCCCACAGCACCAGTTTAAGCCCCGGAGTTGTAAACAGTACTGCCGCTAAGGCAATGGCAATCACCACCAATAAGCTGATCAATGAGATAGACAGCCACTTAGACCATTTAAAAACAACCTTGGTCATAGTTCAGGCCCTAACGTGAAATGGATTTTAAATTCATCACCCGGTGTTGCATCAAGGCCCCAGGCAAAATCAAGACGGATTGGACCCACAGGCGAGGCCCAGCGGACACCAAAACCAGTGCCACGTTTAAAGTCGGGATTATCATTGAAAGCGTCACCGTAATCATAAAACACCGCCCCCCACCAGTTGCCATACACTCGGTATTGATACTCTAAAGATGAGGTGGCGATGTATTTGGCACCCGTCAATGCGCCGCTGCTGTCTTTCGGGGAAATAGACTCATATCCATAACCACGCAAATTGTTGTCACCACCAGCGAAGAAGCGCAGTGACGGAGACAATTTATCAAAATCATCTGCTAAGTTAGCGCCTCCATCTAGACGCAAAATACCGCGATGGTTGCGCCCTGCACTACGAATCCATGACGTACCCGCCTGGAGACGCAGTACACGTGTTTCAGAGATCAGGCTATCATCACCATATTCTATAGTCAGGCTTTGGCGATCCCCCCAGCGTGGCATCGCGCCACCACGAATACGACTACGACTGTATGTGATCCCGGGTAAAAGGAATTGCCCAGAGTCATCTTGCAGACCTTGCTCATAGTTTTCCAATAGGTAACGGACAAACACGGTTCTATGCCAACCATTGTCCAAGGCCCAATGCCGCTCCAGCGCAAGATTGGACTCGAGACTTTTCGTATCTCGATTGTCGACGTTTTTCATACCATAGCGAATGCGGTAGTACTCATTTAATGCATCTTCAAGCGGAATCCGATAGCCGGCCGTTATGGTCTGTTCTGGGTTAGAGAGAGAAAAACTGCTGTCAAAACTATGACCACGAGAGTTGACCCAAGGCTTCTTCCATTTCAGAGAGCCTCGAACGCCCACATCGGTAGAGTAACCAAGGCCGGTTTCCAACTTATTTTTTGCCTGTGGTGCCAGAGACACTTTCATTGGCAACTCTCTGTCCTTACCCAGCATGGATAAGTCAGGCTCAACAAATACCGATGAGAACCAGTCTGTGTTTGACAGGTTCTGGTTGTAAGCGCCGACCTCGGAAACCTGATAAGGGTCGCCTTGCTGATAAGGCGATAGAGAGTTGACCCGATCTTGTTCGATTTGACTGCCCGTGATCAGATTCTCGCCAAACGAATAACGTATGCCACTATCAAAATGAAGACGGATAAAGGCTTGATTGAGATCAGGTGCAACCTCAAGACGACTGGCGGTGAAATCGCCCTCAAAGTAGCCTTTCTGCAAAGCCAGATTGCGAATCCCAGACTTCAGGCCATCATACTGACTATGGTTGAGGATTTGGCCTTCCTTAAGGCCACTTTTGCGAATCAAGGCCTTAAATGATCGATCGTCGCTGGCCTCACCAGTGATTTGGATATCGACTTCTTTGATCGTGACGGGTTCACCCGGAGTGACTGTAACAATCAGCTCACTGTCTTCATCAACGATCTGAAAAGAAAAATCAGGATGGTAGTAGCCCAGCGCGTTGAGCGCTTCGGTCAGGCTCTTTTCTAATCGGGCTTGAAAACGAAGGCTGGTGTTATACTCTTCGGCAGGTATAGACGAAAGATAAGCGTCAACATTCTTTTCCAGTTCACCTGACAAGCCCTCGACGGACACATCGATCTCCTGTGCAAAAACAGGAAAACTGCTGAGAAGGAGAAGGGCTGGTAATGACTTTCTTATCATGTTCTATTTACTACCTCAAAATCGTAACGGAATAATAACGCCACTCATAAAATAAGTCTGTACGAAAACAGTCAATTAGGCGGTCTACTCTCAAGATTGTTAATTTAAGGATATTCACTATGCTCGACAAACAAACCATGATCACTGCTCAGCAGGCTTTGCCGGGGCGTGAGCAGCCACTAGCTATTGACGACACACACTTTGTCAATCAATCCAGTTTAACCGCACCACCTGCTGAAGGCTGCGAAGAAATCGTGTTCGGCATGGGATGTTTTTGGGGCGCAGAGCGTCTGTTTTGGCAACTTGATGGCGTGATCAGTACTTCAGTGGGATACGCAGGTGGCTTTACACCTAACCCAACCTATGAAGAAGTTTGCTCAGGTCAGACAGGTCATACTGAAGTGGTGCGGATTGTTTTTGACCCTGCAGTCATCAGCCTTAACCAACTACTGCAAAAATTTTGGGAGCGTCATAACCCAACTCAAGGAATGCGTCAGGGCAACGACTTAGGCACCCAGTACCGTTCTGCTATTTACGTGCATAGCGACGAACAATATCAGGCAGCAATACAATCAAGAGACGAATATCAAGCGTTGCTCGGACAAGAAACCTCGTCTATTACCACCGAAATCCTGCCTGCTGGTCGCTACTATTATGCGGAAAACTACCATCAGCAGTATTTAGCCAAGAATCCAAATGGCTATTGTGGGTTGGGCGGCACTGGCGTGTGCTTCCCGCCAGAAAACTAAACGCTATAAAGCAAAAAGTCGCCCAATTGGGCGACTTTTTATTTTCCTACACAGGTAACACCGTAATGGCCTGATTGATTTCCTTGAAGGTATTCATTTTCTTTTTATCTTTTATGTCCGGCATCAGGACTTTACCGTTATCAAATCTAAACTCACCAATTCCTGAAATGACAAACTGTCCCTTGAATAACGTCTTAACAAAGCGTGCCACCTGACGTGGTCGATATTTCGTAAATTCGCGCAGCATAACTACCTCAATATCCATTTGCGATATGAACCTTTCCTTGGTTCAGCCTCTCTTCCTGATAGGCTTACAATACATCATACACATTAATCCAAGACCAACAAGAAGCAAGATCACAAATAGACAACAAATCATTAACACAATTGGTTTTCTTCAGCGACTGAGAATTTTTCGGTATATACTTTTTCCGCTTACTAAGAAGGAACAAAATAATGAAAAACAAGACTCTAATAGCTTTGGCAGTAGCATGCTCTCCCATGTTTGCACTGGCGCATAACATCACTGTCGGCCAGGCAGTTCCGACCGTTGAAGTGGCCAGCTATGGTGAAATTATGGTCAAGGACAATGATACGACTTATCAACAATGGTCTTCTCAGGACATGTTAGGCAAGGTACGTGTGATCCAAGCCATCGCCGGACGCAGCAGTTCGAAAGAGCTGAATGCACCACTCATGTCAGCCATTACAGCGGCTAAATTCCCAGCGGAAAGCTACCAGACCACGTCCATCATTAACCAAGATGATGCTATCTGGGGAACAGGCTCGTTTGTAAAATCCTCAGCAGAAGACAGCAAAAAAGAATTCCCATGGTCTTCAATGGTACTTGATGAAGAGGGTGTGGTTGCCGGTGCTTGGGAACTTCAGGAAGAATCGTCTGCTATCGTAGTGCAAGACAAGCAAGGTAACGTCCTGTTTGTTAAAGAAGGCGCACTAAATAATGACGAAATTCAACAGGTTCTGACCCTGATTAAAGATAATATCTAATCTCATTTGATCTTAGCGTTTCCCGAAGAGTTGTTATAACATAACAGCTCTTTTTTCGTATTGAATGAAACGCTGTGATTCCAACTCATCCTAATCTAACCAGACGCTCAGCCGCGCTTGCCTTGTGTGGCATTGTGCTGATGCTATGGATGAGTTTCGCCTACATCGACCACCAATACGATATCTCGTCTGCACATCACAGTGATCATCACTGCCAGCTATTCTCTTGCGCACAACACGGCATGAGCTATTCATCTCTGGCACTCATCGATACCTCATTACCAGATGTATTCGTCGTGCGGGATGATTACCACTTCTACCACCAGCCAGCCTTTGTCTATCAGGCACGATCTCCCCCGATGAGATTGATCAGTTAACCCAGATTTTTTACGTGCTGTTTCATAGCAATAGCCATATATTTTATCAAAACACTTTATTAGGATTCACAATGAACTCAATGACAAAAATTGCAACACTGGTTGGTCTTGCCCTAAGTACTACCGCTTTCGCTGAAGAAGGATTCCGTCAACACGAAGCTCACGTGCACGGCCACGTTGAGCTAAACATCGCTCAAGATGGTAAAGAGCTTCTAATGGAAGTTACCGCTCCTGGTGCTGATGTTGTGGGCTTTGAACATGCTCCAAAAACAGCAGAACAAGAAAAGGCCCTAAAAGACGCAGTCACTCGACTAGAAAATGCAGACTCTATTTTCGTTCTTGCATCAGCAGCAGGTTGTAAGGTTGAGCATCAGTCAGTAACTCACACATTAGGTGCTGACGACCACGACCACGACCACGACCACGACCACGACCACGACCACGACCACGACCACGACCACGAAAAGCATAACGAGCATCATGATGAACACAAACATCACGATGACCATGGCGAGCATCATGATGAGCACAAACACCACGATGACCATGATGATCACGCTAGTCACGAAGGTCACGAAGGTCACGAAGGTCACGAAGGTCACGAAGGTCACGAAAGCCATGATGAACATCAAGGTGGCCATGGCGAGTTTACTGTCGAATATCACTTCGAGTGTGACGATATCAACGCCCTATCTTCTATCGATACACAATGGTTCAAGGCTTTCCCAACGACAGAATCTATCAGCGTTAACCTACTGACAGATAAAGTGCAAACAGCACTTGAACTGTCTGCAGACAACACTAAGATTTCGCTTTAAGTCTAAAAATACCTGATAGCTTGTGGCTATCAGGTCTATTCGTTCAGGTTGATCCGATGGTAGAAAACAGAAGTAACAGCGTTGTTGAGCTGGAGCAGGTAACCTTTACTTGGCCCGGGAATCAAACTCCGACACTCGATATCAAACAACTGCATATCACTAAAGGCGAGCACCTCTTTATTAAAGGCCCCAGTGGCTGTGGCAAATCCACCTTACTCGGACTGCTTACTGGTATTAACACCACCAGCAGCGGTCAGTTACGTGTTTTAGGTCAAGATCTCAATCAAATGAAAGGTAGCCAGCGCGACAAGTTCCGTGCCGATCATATTGGCTATATATTTCAGCAATTTAATTTATTGCCCTATCTCAACGTGATTGAAAATGTCATCCTGCCCTGCCAGTTTTCCGCACAGCGCAAATCACAGGTCGATACATCGCTGGGTGAAGACGCCACTCGACTTCTGGAAAAACTTCATCTGCCTGCACATCTGAGGGATAAACCTGTCGTAGAACTGAGTATTGGTCAGCAACAGCGTGTCGCAGCCGCTCGTGCTCTGATTGGCAAACCGGCTCTGATCATTGCCGATGAACCCACATCTTCGCTCGACTACGACAACCGCACCGCATTTATCGAGTTGCTCCTTGAGCAGGTCAATCAGGCTCAATCAACCCTGTTGTTTGTCAGTCATGACCCGACCCTGGAAAGCCTGTTCGACCGTACCTTAAACCTTAATCAAATCAATCAGGCAGGAGCTCAACAATGACCCCAACATTTATGCTTGCCTGGAAGAGTGTCCGTAACCGCCGTGTCACTGCCATTCTGACCATAATAACCGTCGCCATTTCGGTCATCCTGCTGCTGGGCGTAGAAAGAATCCGTACTCAAGCCAAAAGCAGCTTTGCCAATACTATCTCAGGGACTGACCTGATCGTCGGTGGACGCTCTGGTCAAGTAAACTTGCTGCTCTACTCAGTATTTCGCATTGGTAACGCCACCAATAACATTGACTGGAAGAGTTATCAGGAATTCAGCAATCATCGTTCTGTGAAGTGGGCGATCCCTATTTCGCTCGGAGACTCTCATAAAGGTTTCCGCGTGATGGGCACCAACCACAGCTATTTTGAGCACTATCGCTATGGCAAAAAACAAAACATTGCCATCGCTGAGGGACGCGAATTTGACGGTTTGTTTGAGACCGTCATTGGCTCTGATGTCGCCCGCTCTCTGGGGTACAAGATAGGTACAGAAATCATTATTGCCCACGGCATCAGTGACGTTGGATTCAGTCGCCATGATAACCTGCCATTTAAAGTTGTCGGTATCCTAGCCCCGACAGGCACCCCGGTAGATAAAACCGTACATGTATCACTCGAGGCAATTGAGGCGATTCACGTTGGCTGGGAGTCTGGTGCCCACTTAGGTAATACACCAAGTGCTGAGCATCTTGAAAAGCAAAACTTCCAGCCAAAACAAATCACTGCCATGCTTCTTGGCCTGAATTCTAAAATTCAGACTTTTGCTCTACAGCGCCAGATCAACACCTACCCTAAAGAGCCACTGAGTGCCATTATGCCAGGTGTTGCGCTGCACGAATTGTGGGGCATGATGTCAGTGGCAGAACAAGCCCTGATGGCGGTTTCAGTATTCGTCGTTATCGCCGGACTACTGGGAATGTTGTCGAGTTTGCTGACTAGTTTGCAGGAACGACGTCGAGAGATGGCTATTCTAAGGGCGATGGGAGCGAGGCCACGACATGTATTGTCGCTGTTAGTTCTCGAAGCCAGTGCCTTAACCTTAGTTGGCTTAGCTGTGGGTGTAGTAGGTTTATATGCGCTATTGGCCACTGTTGCACCAGTAATTCAACAACAGTATGGAATTAATATTGAGATGGTAGCCATATCCCATTATGAGTGGATATTGCTTGCAGCTGTGCAGTTAGCAGGTACTGTAATCGGCTTTATTCCAGCGTTCCGTGCATACAGACAATCCCTTAGTGATGGGATGACAATTCGGGTTTAAACATGAAAAAGATAATCTTAGTCGTCATGCTAGCCATGAGCTTCATGACGCCCTCTCTGGTTAGTGCTAAAGAAGATATTCTCAAACTGGACTGGATCGATCTGATCCCGGAGAGTGAACGAAAGCAGTTCGATTCGTACGGTATGCCAGTGACTGATCACTCTGGTCAGGCAGCCAAGCAATCCTTGGTGGGTAAGGTTCGCCAGGAACTCAACGGCAGTAAGGTTAAAATACCTGGCTTTGTCATTCCGTTAGAAGGGGATGAGGAAAAAGTCACCGAATTCTTATTGGTGCCATACTTTGGTGCATGTATTCACGTGCCACCACCACCGCCGAACCAGATCATCTACGTGAAGTTCCCTAAAGGGGCGCCAGTGCAAGAGCTGTGGGATGTTATTTACGTGGTCGGTACGCTGAAAACGGAAACCATCAACCATGATCTGGCTGAAACAGGTTACGTTTTAGAAGGCACCGCTATCGAAGAGTACGATGACTACTAATATTGATTAACATAAAAGCAACCTGTTAATTATCCGCTTTTCTTTATATGTATCTAGAGAGATATACCAAGACGGCTAGATAAACCAGAAATAGTAGGGCAATTGACAGGTGCTTTTTCAGTTTATTCTCATTTAAAAACTTCATAAGCCCCTCAAAAACATCGATAACAATTTTAACAACTTATTATCATTTGGCATAGCGCCAATTTTCAAAGCTTGCTCACATAGTTCCTCTGGCAGCCAATCAGGTTAAGAGGTAAATTTAATAAATACGTTTAACACTTTGATGGGCAAGGAATTCACATGTCGGAAAAGCAAAAGCCAGTGGTTATAGAGCACGAGTCCAGCGCTGAATCACGGCATGAGAAAAAGAAAACCTATATCAAAGACAGCGCCAGTCGGGTGATGAACATTGCGCAAACCCATGGTTTGGATGCCTTATTACAAAAAGACTCACCAGAAAAAACCGCATTAGAACGCGCTCTCATTCGCGAGCGCCGTTACAAAGAGCAGAAACAGAAAAACCTCGAACAAATCCTTAAGCTCGCTCATCTGTCCTGTAAAGATGAAACTGCGGGCGACCCCGATCAGGATTGGCTACACCGCTTCTTCAATATGGCTCAGGAAGTACACAACTCCTCAATGCAGCGACTATGGGCACAAGTGTTGAAACGCGAAGTCACTAACCCAGGCTCAACCTCAATGAAAGCGTTAAAGGTGCTACAGGATATGTCTCCAAAAGAAGCGCAGACGTTGCAGCGTGCCGCCTCTTTAGCGTGCAGTTTTGGTGGCGATACCAGTCGTAAGCTGTTGATTGGTTATCGGGCACAAGGGGGGATTTTCAGCTTTGGTAAGCGAAATATTACCGGCAATATCAACGTTGGTAATTTCCAGCTTCCCTACTCCAGCCTGTTGGTCTTATTTGAACTTGGCCTAATGCACGGTACTGAGTTGGAGTCAGGTGAGATTGAGCTCGATTCCCCATTACCACTAACCTATCAGGGCAAGCAGCTGTCACTTCAAGCGCACAGCAAAGGGGTTCGACTTCTCTACTACCGCTTTAGCCCAACTGGTAATGAATTGTGTAAGCTGCTTGGAAACAAGCCGAACATGCAGTATTACGATCAGATGGTCGCTTTGCTCAGCCAGAAATTCACCGCAAGTACGGATACTAAATCTAGTATCGATACCACAGTATAAGAATTAAGATTAGTAGACCAATAAGATCAGATGCGATCTGACATCCCTCCAAAACAAAAACGCCAACCCGACACAGGTTGGCGTTTTTACTTAGTTCGGAACAGCTTATGCTTTGTAAGCTTTGAATGCGTTAATCAGACCATTCGTTGAGCTGTCGTGAGAACTGATTTCCGATTCATCAGCTAACTCAGGTAGGATTTGGTTAGCTAATTGTTTACCTAACTCAACACCCCACTGATCGAAGCTGAAGATATTCCAGATAACACCTTGGACGAAAATCTTGTGCTCGTACATTGCGATCAAATTACCTAGCGTACGTGGTGTGATTTGCTTGACTAGGATCGAGTTAGTTGGTCGGTTACCTTCAAACACTTTGAATGGTGCTAAGGTTGCTGCTTCTTCTTCACTCTTGCCTGCTTTGGCAAATTCCGCTTTGACTGTCTCTTCCGACTTACCAAAAGCAAGCGCTTCAGTTTGAGCAAAGAAGTTAGACATTAATTTCTGGTGATGATCACCTGCAGGGTTATGACTGATAGCAGGTGCAATAAAGTCACAAGGGATCAGCTTAGTGCCTTGGTGAATCAGCTGGTAGAAAGCGTGCTGACCGTTAGTACCAGGCTCACCCCAGATAATTGGGCCTGTTTGGTAAGTCACTGCATTGCCGTCACGGTCAACGTACTTACCGTTGGACTCCATGTTGCCCTGTTGGAAGTAAGCCGCAAAACGGTGCATGTACTGATCGTACGGAAGAATCGCTTCAGACTCAGCACCATGGAAGTTGTTGTACCACAGGCCCACCAGCGCAAGGATCACAGGGATGTTGCTTTCTAGCTCAGTAGATGCAAAGTGGTTATCCATCTCATGCGCGCCGTCTAGCAGCTCAACGAAGTTGTCGTAACCTACCGCTAGTGCAATTGAAAGACCGATGGCAGACCATAGCGAGTAACGACCGCCAACCCAGTCCCAGAACTCGAACATGTTGTCAGTGTCGATACCAAACTCAGACACTGCTGGTGCGTTGGTAGAAAGCGCTGCGAAGTGCTTCGCTACGTGTGCTTCATCACCTGCTGACTCGAGGAACCAATCACGAGCACTGTGTGCATTGGTCATAGTCTCTTGTGTAGTAAACGTCTTAGACGCGACTAAGAATAGTGTCGTTTCTGGGTTTACTTTCTTAAGCGTCTCAACGATGTGTGTACCATCAACGTTCGAAACGAAATGTAGATTTAGGTGGTTTGTGTAAGGAGCTAGAGCTTCAGTCACCATGTAAGGACCAAGATCAGAACCGCCGATACCAATATTCACGACATCAGTAATCGCCTTACCAGTGTAACCTTTCCACTCGCCGCCGATGACACGGTCAGTGAAAGATTTCATTTTTTCTAGCACGGAATTTACAGCAGGCATGACATCTTCGCCATCAACCATAACAGGAGTGTTACTGCGGTTACGTAGTGCTGTGTGGAGTACGGCGCGGCCTTCAGTTTGGTTGATTGCTTCACCACTGAACATCGCTTCGATTGCTGCTTTAAGCTCAGTTTCGCCAGCTAATGCGAATAGGTGCTTCATAGTTTCTTCGTTGATTAGGTTCTTAGAGTAATCAACAAGAATGTCGCTACCAAAACGCGTAGAGAATTTGTCAAAACGCGCAGCGTCTTGAGCAAACAGCTCTTTAAGATCCATATCTTGAGCCGATTCGAAGTGCGCAGTCAGCGCGTTCCAAGCTGATGTTTGCGTTGGATTGATATTTTTCAACATGGTTACTATCCCGATGTTACAGTAGGTTTTATTCTACATTGGTTGGCTGGATAATAAGATAAACGACAGCCAGTAGAATCCCCGATTAAGCAAAAATAGTTCGGTTCTCGCATTGCAACAAGCAGCCAGAACTTTGTAATAAATTTTCAAGGTGCAATTATGAACCAGTGTGGCTGCACCATCATTGAGTTAAGTCACGTTAAGTGATTTAGTTACACTCAAACCCATGACTAGCTATTGGCACTCACCTTACCGCCTTAGGTTGAATTTGCCAAATAGATTATAGAGGATGCCATATGTGGGCTCAGAAGAGTATTCAATTGAGCGCGAGAAAACGCGGATTTCATCTCATCACCGATGAAATAGAACAACAAATTCCAGAAATAGCGGATTTTTCTGTCGGAATATTACAGTTATTTATCCAACATACTTCTGCAAGCCTGACCATTAACGAAAACGCCGACCCAACGGTGCGTCATGATATGGAAAAGCATTTTAACCAGTTTGTACCGGAGCGCGCCCCTTACTACAAGCATACCTATGAAGGTGATGATGACATGCCCGCCCACATAAAAGCGTCAACCTTAGGGTGCAGCGTGATGATACCTATTCGCAACGGACGATTAGCTTTAGGGACATGGCAAGGAATATACCTTGGAGAGCATCGTGACTATGGCGGAAGCCGCACCCTAGTTGCGACGATTCAGGGCGAATAATAAAAAGGCTGGCTTAATAAGCCAGCCTAAAACGAAAAGTTCGATGTGAGCTATTTGGAATATTCCATTTCAACTCGCGAGGTCAGTTTAGTCACCAATTCGTAAGCAATGGTACCAATATGGCAGGCCACCTCTTCAGCAGGAAGACTTTGCCCCCAAAGGATAGCCTCATCTCCGACCTTGTCGTTGGCATCTGGACCGAGATCAACCGTCAACATGTCCATCGACACTCTTCCCGCAATCGGTACTTTGCGGCCATTGACTAACACTGGGGTGCCATTAGGTGCAGTTCTCGGGTAACCATCACCGTAGCCAATCGCAATAACACCTACTTTGGTGTCACGCTGGCTGGTCCACATCCCGCCATAGCCGACGCTCTCACCAGCTTTTACTTCACGCACCGCAATGAGATGCGACTTGAGCGTCATGACTGGTTGATAGCCCATCTGCTGTGCCGTTTTATCGTTAAAAGGCGACACACCATACATGATAATTCCAGGCCTAACCCAATCGAGGTGACTGTTCTGCCAAGCCAACAAGCCCGCAGAAGCCGCCAGTGAACGCTCTCCTTCACAACCATCGGTGAGGGCCAAGAACAATTCAGTTTGTTCTGTCGTAGTGGACTTATCCAACTCATCAGCACAACCAAAATGACTCATATAACGCAGTGGCTTAGCGACATTACGACACGCTTTCAGGCGAGAAACAAAGTCCGTGTATTGCTCCGGCCTGACCCCGAGACGATGCATCCCGCTGTCAATTTTAAGCCAAACCACAACAGGGGTATCCAGCTCTGCTTGCTCAAGAGCTTCAAGCTGCTCTTCACAATGCACAACCGTTTGAATGTTGTTGGTCACTAAGACAGGTAAATCGCCCGGAGAATAAAAGCCCTCAAGCAACAAAATTGGAGTCACCACACCACAAGCACGAAGCTGTAACGCCTCTTCAATCCGCGCAACGCCAAACGCATCCGCATCCGTAGCATGCTTAGCAATATGTCTCAAACCATGACCGTAACTGTTGGCTTTAACCACCGCCATGATTTTGCTGTTTGGTGCCTGAGATTTGATCTGTTTCAGGTTGTGTTGCAACGCATCTAAATCGATAAAGGCGGTTGCCGCTTTCATATAACTCATGCGTTACTCTTCATCCACATCAAAAGCTGGGCCAGCATAATTATCAAATCGAGACCACTGACCTTGGAAGGTCAAACGTACCGAACCAATCGGGCCATTACGCTGCTTACCTAGGATGATTTCCGCCGTGCCTTTCATCGGGCTGTCCGGGTGATACACTTCGTCACGGTAGATGAACATAATCAAGTCGGCATCCTGCTCAATCGAGCCTGATTCACGCAAGTCAGAGTTAACTGGGCGTTTATCAGCACGTTGCTCCAAGGAACGGTTGAGCTGCGACAGTGCGACCACTGGCACGTTGAGCTCTTTAGCCAGCGCTTTCAGTGAACGGGAAATTTCAGCGATTTCCAAAGTACGATTGTCAGCAAGGGAAGGGACACGCATCAACTGAAGGTAGTCGACCATGATCATCGACAAGCCACCATGGTCACGCGCAATACGTCGTGCTCGTGAGCGGACTTCGGTTGGCGTCAGGCCAGAGCTGTCATCAATGAAGATGTTCTTCTTCTCCATCAGCAGCCCCATAGTAGAAGAAATACGCGCCCAATCCTCATCATCCAGCTGGCCGGTACGGATCTTGGTTTGGTCAACACGAGAAAGCGATGCCAAGGAACGCATCATCAGCTGTTCAGATGGCATCTCGAGAGAGAACACAAGCACAGGTTTATCATGCGCCATGGCTGCATTTTCAACCAAGTTCATCGCAAAAGTCGTTTTACCCATCGACGGACGCGCGGCAACAATCACCAGATCCGAGCCTTGCAAGCCTGCGGTTTTCTTATTCAGGTCAGTGAAACCAGTCGTCACCCCTGTGACACCATCTTGCGGTGACTTATACAGGATTTCGATACGCTCAAGTGTCTTTTCCAGAATGTTATCAACGTTCTGTGGGCCTTCACTTTCAGTTGTGCGTGATTCGGCGATAGCGAAAACCTTACTTTCCGCCATGTCGAGCAGATCTTCCGATGTACGTCCCTGCGGATCGTAACCCGCATCAGCAATCTCGTTCGCGACCCCTATCAGTTCACGCGTCAGAGCACGTTCTGCGACAATGTCCGCATAAGCGTTAATGTTCGCCGCACTTGGGGTGTTTTTGACCAAGTCCGCCAAATAGGCAAAGCCACCGACATCATCAAGCTGCTCACGCTGCTCTAGGAACTCGGAAAGTGTAATAAGATCAAGAGGCTGGCTTTCTTCTAAAATCGCCTGAGACGCTTCAAACATCAAACGGTGGGGGCGACTGTAGAAATCTTTCGCTACCACGCGTTCGGCGACCGTATCCCAGCGCTCATTATCAAGCAACAAACCACCAATAACGGACTGCTCAGCTTCCAGCGAATGCGGAGGAACCTTGATTGCGTCCACTTGGGCGTCTGCTGGTTTTTGATTACGATTGTCTGTTCTGGAATCTGCCATGCTCTTGCTCAACAACTTACTTATGACCGCTCATTATAGCCAGAATGAGACGGATGTCTGTAATAAACAAGGAGTTTGAAAGCTTCTCGTGTAGAATTAACTTAGAACTGACGGAATTAGAGTGAATACCCTCTACTATTCCCCCAATTTTCCCATCACATAAGAGGTAATGAGTGGCGAAACTTTGGCTCATGAGTGCAGGCCTGCTGTGCAGTTCCGTGGTCTATGCGGATGAGGCGGTACAAAGTCAAACCGATATTGAGATACCCTCCCCCTGGGACACCGAAGTCGAATTCGGTTATCAGTCGCACACCGGAAACTCAGACTCGCGCTCTCTCAACTCTAGACTCAGCGCTGAATACCTCTCTGGCCGCTACAGAACCAGCGGTGAGTGGAAGTACTACCTACTCTATAAAGATGGAGAAGAAGATAAACGTCAGTCGACCTATACCGCGCAGAGCGACTACAAGCTCGGCCCTAAGACATACCTTTACGGTAGTTTCAAAGGCGTAGATTCTCGCTACAGTGCCTACTTTAAGGACTACACACTTTCGGGCGGTTTGGGTTATCAGTTTTCCAATACCGAGGTGTTTGTACTGGAACTAGAACTGGGCCCAGGTTTTCGCTATCAAGAACCAAATACCGATGAGATTGGCGACAGTGATATCGTATTCGAGGAGACAGTGAGAGAAGCGATTTTCCGAGGCAACGTCAATTCAAGCTGGCAGGTGCTGAAAAACCTCAGCGTAGCGGGCGGCGTCACTCTCGTCGCCGGTGACAGTAACCTCAGAGCGGATACCGATATCAACTTGACCAACAACATCACAGAAGATATCGCCCTTAAACTCGCCTACACTCGTCAATATCATGACCGAGTGCCAGAAGGGCTGAAAAAAGCAGACAGCATTTTTTCTGTCAACTTGCTGTTCTTATTCTAGTCTTACTCTCCAAACGCCAGACATAAAAAAAGCACCTCTAAGAGGTGCTTTTAAAATACGTCTTGATACTGAATTACTCAGCAGCAACAACTTGTAGGTTAACTGTCGCGAAAACTTCAGAGTGAAGTTGAACGCTGATCTCGAACTCACCAGTGTTACGTAGTGCGCCTTCTGGAAGACGAACTTCGCTCTTCGCAACTTCAACGCCAGCAGCAGTGATTGCTTCAGCGATGTCACGAGTACCGATAGAACCGAATAGTTTACCTTCGTCACCAGCTTTAGAAGCGATAACAACAACTTCTAGAGCGTTAACTTTCTCAGCACGAGCTTCTGAAGCAGCTAGTTTCTCAGCAACTTTAGCTTCTAGTTCAGCACGACGAGCTTCGAACATTTCAACGTTAGCTTTAGTTGCCATAACTGCCTTAGCTTGAGGGATAAGGAAGTTACGAGCGTAGCCAGATTTAACGTTTACAGTGTCACCAAGACCACCTAGGTTACCGATTTTATCAAGTAGAATAACTTGCATTGCTTAATCCTCTTTCTTAATAAAACGACCGATTACTGATGCTTGTCAGTGTACGGTAGTAGAGCTAGGTAGCGAGAACGCTTGATAGCGCGAGCTAGTTGACGTTGATACTTAGCGCTTGTACCAGTGATACGGCTAGGTACAATTTTACCAGCTTCAGTGATGTAGTTTTTAAGAGTTGCTACGTCTTTGTAATCAATCTCTTGTACGCCTTCTGCAGTGAAACGGCAGAATTTACGACGACGGAAGAAACGAGCCATGGGCTATCTCCTGATCTTAAATTTGAGTAATGTTGTCAGCATGAAGCACTAATTTTCCCACACCATTTCGGCCGGTCTGATAAGTGACAAAACCACCTACCTTAATGCTACTGCCTTGTACTAAATTCTGAGTTAATGCTTGTGACCTTTGCCCACTAACAACTATCGGCATTCGACAATACACTTGTCTCGGTAGGTCAGCCTCGATAACAGTAGAGCGATGCTCCAACCAAAATCGGCAGTGTTCAATGCCACTTGGGCTTTTACTACGAATGGGCGGTTTGGCTATGGTGCCAGATAGCTCCATTCGATTGGTCATAAGGGAAATTACTCAGCAGCTGCTTCTGGCTTAGCTTCAGCACGCTCTTCGCGACGAGGAGCACGCTCTTCTTTCTGCTTAAGCATGATAGATTGCTCAGTGATAGCCGCTTTAGTACGCATGATCATGTTACGTAGAACTGCATCGTTGAAACGGAAAGCAGTTTCTAGCTCATCAATTACAGCTTGGTCAGCTTCAACGTTCATTAGAACGTAGTGAGCTTTGTGAAGCTTGTTGATTGGGTAAGCCAGTTGACGACGACCCCAGTCTTCTAGACGGTGGATAGTACCGCCAGCTTCAGTGATAGAACCAGTGTAACGCTCGATCATGCCAGCAACTTGCTCGCTTTGATCAGGGTGCACCATGAATACGATTTCGTAATGACGCATTGGTTGCTCCTTACGGATTATTCAGCTTCCACAATTGGCCCGGTCGTCCAGAGGAAGCAAGGAACTAAAGATAATTGACCGAGTTTTAAGGAGCACGAATAGTACAGAATGAACGCAATTTAAGCAAGAAAAATGTGATACGAGTGGTGGTAAGCTGGCAGGAATAGAGCAGCGCATCGCACGCTGCCCGGGGTTGAGCTAATTCTGACTAGTCGTCATCTTCATCAACATATTGAGCCTGCAAGTAATTTTGAATACCTGTCATGTCGATCAAGCCAAGTTGCGTTTCAAGCCAGTCTACGTGTTCTTCTTCATCTTCCAATATATCCTGAAACAGATCTCTGGATACATAATCGTGTGTGTCTTCTGCGTAAGCGATGGCAGCTTTTAGATCAGGTATCGCGGCCATTTCTAACTTAAGGTCGCACTCCAGCATCTCTTTGGTATCTTCGCCGATCATTAACTTACCAAGATCTTGCAAGTTAGGTACGCCTTCAAGAAACAGAATACGTTCAATCAAATGATCCGCATGATTCATTTCATCGATGGATTCGTGATACTCCTTATCGGCTAGATGCTTTAAGCCCCAGTCTTTATACATTCGTGCATGAAGGAAATATTGATTAATGGCAACTAACTCATTGCCAAGGATTTTATTGAGATGTTGAATAATGATTGGATCGCCTTTCATGACAAAAACCTCCTCTTTGGCTCCAATTAAACTGTAGAACCAATTGAGAAGGTGTCAAAAAGCCACGAGACGGTTTCAGCTCGCTTTTTGGTACTGTACTACACCTGTTTCATTAAGGATTTCCTTCGCCATCTTGACACATTTGCCACATTGGCTGCCAAGCGCGGTACATTTCTTTATGCCTCTGATATCAGTTATGCCTTCTTCTAAAGCTAACTTTTTGATTTTCTTATCAGAAACTCCATGACACAAACAAACGTACATAAATGAAAACCCGTAATACAACCTAGGGGAAAAATATAAACAATAATTGTTCTTATTACCAGTTGCGTTTTTGGAGATATTAAGACTGATTTGTTATATCAAAAATGGCAAAGAAGCGGTTCGAAACACTTACGCACTTAACCACAATAATGATGGTGATATTGAATTTGATAACTGTTTGTTTTAACGAGTAAAGAAAAGAGGAATTAGTGAATGGATGAAGTTATTAAGCAATTTTTTTTATAACCAAAAATCGAAAAAGAGAAGCCGAAGCTTCTCTTTTTCTAGATGCGCTTTCTTCATAAATGAAGAAAAGTGCAAGATTTCAATTAATTCCTAAGAATTAGTCGAAGATCTTAGCAACAACACCAGCACCTACTGTACGGCCACCTTCACGGATCGCGAAACGAAGACCTTCGTCCATTGCGATTGGTGCGATTAGCTCTACAGTCATCTTGATGTTATC
>Ga0213830_1000145_pt1 | contig 106603 bp, 74 predicted proteins | sample SWATP11_FD_161661 | JGI IMG/M metagenome (GOLD analysis project Ga0213830, IMG submission 161661) | Coastal seawater microbial communities from Marineland, Florida, United States - SWA TP1 #1 | ecosystem: Environmental > Aquatic > Marine > Coastal | place: USA: Florida | collected 2016-08-06 | reverse complement strand
CCCATTGAATCCATAGTACCCATTGAATCCATAGTACCCATTGAATCCATAGTACCCATTGAATCCATAGTACCCATTGAATCCATAGTACCCATTGAATCCATAGTACCCATTGAATCCATAGTACCCATTGAATCCATAGTACCCATTGAATCCATGGTGCCCATTGAATCCATAGTACCCATTGAATCCATGGTGCCCATTGAATCCATAGTACCCATTGAGTCCATAGTACCCATTGAGTCCATAGTACCCATTGAGTCCATGGTACCCATTGAGTCCATAGTACCCATTGAGTCCATAGTACCCATTGAGTCCATGGTTCCCATTGAATCCATAGTACCCATTGAGTCCATGGTTCCCATTGAATCCATAGTACCCATGGAGTCATTCAAATTAGACGGATCCTGTGCTCCCGAATTTTGAAAAGCACTGCCGTTGAAGGGGTCGTTAACTTGCGCCTGAGCGTCAGTAGTCGCATTAATAGCACATGCTAATACAGCAGCTTTTGGCAATACCGAAGTTACATTAAACTTCATTTACCTGCTCCTTTTGGTTTTGTAGTAAGTTTTGAAGTGATTCCAAACAGTGATCACAAAATTGTGATAACTGCTCTTTAAAAAAATGAAGGTAATCGTCATGGGCTTTAAATGGCATGCGATTTAAGTGACTGCTTAAGGTCACGGAAAAATAACGTAAAACACCTGAAAGTAGGTAATACTCAATCTTGCGTTTATGGTTAAACTCAATTATGGCTGTATAGCGGCTTAAAAGGTTTTGCATTTGATAACTGTTTTTAGAAGTTGTTAGTTCCTTTTTTAGCTTTTGCAATATATCGAGGCAGTCTTCAAATTGTATTAATAATATATCGTTATTGATCAGAACTGAGTTTGCATCAGAATGTTTTAATAAACCTAAGACACGCTTTTTACTAATTCTTGCCACTTCTATTTTTAAAACATCTGCAAATTCCTCTGCCAATGCACCATTAATGTAAGCGCCATCCGAACTATTGCGGCATTTTACACTTGGGTTTCTAAGCAGCAATTGCTCGATGTTGACCCTTGCCAAATTGTATATTCGGTCGGTCCCGACACTGCCGCCAAAATTTCCGGGTACTTTAAACTCACTTTGGTAACTCGCCTTTGACAGAGCATTAGCTTTATCGAAGTAATCCGAAGATGCAGAATGGTGTTTGTTTGGATCCTTAAAACCATAGTCACAACCAAGCAGGGTAAGATTCTTGAAACCTAAAGAAACAAAAGACGCAGCGGCAAAATTAGTAACGGTAGGATTTGAAAAATACAGCTCATCAAGAGTGTTATCATGCATCACACTGAGCAAGTTTGTACCCGAGTCATTAGCTTTTGCAAATAGTAACTTATTGGAAAACAGCTCGGTTATTTTTGGAGTCACGGTATTGAGGGCAAAGAGCGTGCTGTTTTTTAACATTTGCTCGGATAACCATGGGTGGCATATTTCGTACGAACCATCGGTCCTTTCCATTTCAACATGCACATCAGGTGTAATACCGTTTCTTCTTAGGGCCGCTAATGCGGTACCACAACTCGCGATAATAAACTTTGATTGGTTTTGGCTGAGTAGTTTGATATTGGCATCTAAGGAGGGACCATTGCCAACAATGACAACAGGCGTATCTATCGACTTTTTCACACTTTGAGTATAGATATGGCAGCCGTTGTTAACATTTTTTATTGTATGAGTAAGACCAATGATTTCATCGTCAAAAAAGCCCCAGGTACTAAGCCACTGTTGCCTTATGGGAACAAAGTTCTCGAATATTTGGTTAAAAAGCGGTGTTTCATAATGTCGATATAAACTTAGTTCAGCAAAGAAGTCGAATCCCTGCGTTTTTGCGAATTGTAAAACTTGTTCTTTAAATGCTTGAACAGAACCGGCGGTAATTATGGTGAATTGTCCACCATTCTGCTTGCAATGTTGGTTTAATTCATCGACGTTGATGTTGCTAAGAAAGTGAAACAACATATCTTCGTTGGGTTCCAAAAGAATAATCGAACCGAAACTGCGGCTTTGAATCAGATGCTGCAGATGAAACCCCAAACCCGCGCCTAATACTACCAGATTTGACTGATTAGGTGCTTTAAGTGGGAAACCTAATGTATGCGCTTTTTCATTCAATCTGTTGATCGTGTTTTGATGTTCGGCAAATGACGTTGGAACGGTAGGGTAATGCAATGAATAGTGAGTGGGATTTTTATTAAATTGCTGAACTTGTTGCTGACAAGCTAGATTAGCATCCATTCCATAAAACAACTCATCTTCGGCAAATATTAGATCATCAAAGGGCTTGTTGGTTCTTTTTAGCTTATGCGGTTGGTAATTTTGTAGTTTGCATAGAACTTGAAGAGAATAAGTAGTCGTTAGGCTGGCGAGATTGTTCGTAAGCATTCCTATTGCATCATTTATTTCCATACGAATATTTTTGTACAACCAAAACAAATAGATAGAGGGGAGTACTGTATTTTAGCACTGTACCAAAGTCAAGTTGTCCAGTTAATGGGGACGGCTTGGGGGGAGGTAATTATTTGGATGGATGAAAAAACGCGCATCAAAATGCGCGTTTATGATTAGTGATAAAAGGCACTACACCTCAAACATGTCCAACATCCCTTCTGCAGCCTTTCTGCCTTCAGCAATGGCCGTGACAACTAAATCTGCACCTCTGACGATATCACCGCCAGCGAATATTTTCGGGTTGGTGGTTTGATAAGCAAACTCAGAATCTTCATTTGCTTTAATGGTATTCCAGTCGGTTAGCTCAACGTCAAATGGCTTCAGCCATTCAAGGTTTAATGGCTGGAAACCAAAGGCTTGAATCACGGCATCGGCTTCAACTACATACTCTGAGCCTTCGATGGCTTCCGGGCGGCGACGACCATTGGCATCCGGTTGTCCTAACTGTGTCTTAACAAATTTAACGCCACAGGCATTACCTTGTGCATCCACTTCGACTGAAATTGGTTGCACATTCCAGACAAACTCCACACCTTCTTCTTTAGCATTTTGGACTTCACGTGCGGAGCCTGGCATGTTCGCTTCGTCACGGCGATAAGCACAAATGACACTTTCCGCATTTTGACGAACAGAAGTACGGACACAGTCCATTGCTGTATCACCGCCACCTAATACCACCACCTTTTTACCCGCGAAGTCGATGCGTTCTTTTTCCGTTCCCATCACATATCGTGTATTGGAAATAAGAAATGGTAACGAATCGTACACGCCAGGTGCGTTTTCGTTCGGGAAACCACCACGGATGTATTTGTAGGTACCTACACCTAAAAATACGGCATCGTACTCATCAACAAGTTGTTGCATTGGAATGTCTTTGCCAATTTCGGTATTTAAGACAAATTCTACACCCAACTCTTCAAATACTTCGCGACGATGTTTGATCACGCTTTTTTCTAATTTGAAAGAAGGAATGCCAAAGGTGAGCAGGCCACCAATTTCTTCGTACTTGTCAAAAACAACCGGTTTAACACCGTTACGCACTAATACGTCAGCGCAAGCAAGACCGGCAGGACCAGCACCGACAATTGCGACTTTTTTGTCGGTTTGCTCGACACCTTCAATACTTGGGCGCCAACCCATTTCAAAGGCTTTGTCTGTGATGTACTTTTCGATGCTGCCGATGGTAACCGCACCGAAATCATCGTTTAAGGTGCAACTGCCTTCACATAACCTGTCCTGTGGACAGACTCGGCCGCAAACCTCGGGCAGAGAGTTGGTTTTGTGAGATAACTCAGCCGCTTCGATGATCTTGCCTTCGTTAGCCAACTTTAACCATTGCGGAATGTAATTGTGCACCGGACACTTCCATTCACAATACGGGTTACCACAGTCTAGACAACGATCAGCTTGACCTTTCGCCTGAGGCTCAGTCAACGGTTGGTATATTTCGATAAACTCTTCCTTTCGGACGTTTACCGGAAATTTGGTTGGGTCGATACGTTTTACATCGATAAATTGATATACATTTTGACTCATACTACTTCCCCTACATCGCCTGCACTCGTAACTCCGCTGAAGAGCGGTGACGATGTCCCAATAACTGATTCACGTCTGACGTTTTTGGTTTAACTAATTTGAATTTAGGTAGCCAGTTATCAAACTCGGCCAGGATTTTGCCCGAGCGTTCACTTTGAGTTTGCTCGAAATGATCGTTGATCAAGCCACGTAAGTTTTCGATATGGATTGGCATATCAATATCTAACGACTCGATAAGTTCACCGTTCATTCGTTGCTCTAGGTCGCCTTCTTCGTCGAGCAAGTAAGCAAATCCACCTGTCATGCCCGCGCCAAAGTTTACGCCTGTATCACCTAGAATGACCACGACTCCGCCTGTCATGTATTCGCAAGCGTTGTCACCCGCTCCCTCAATAACGGCAATTGTGCCTGAGTTTCGCACGGCAAAACGTTCGCCAGCGCAGCCAGCCGCAAGTAACTTACCGCCAGTCGCACCATATAAACAGGTATTACCCATGATGGCTGATTTATGGCTGACATAACACACGCCTTTAGGGGGATGTATGGTTACCGTACCGCCAGTCATGCCTTTGCCGACATAGTCGTTTGCATCGCCAATTAGCTTTAGGTTAACCCCGCCTGCATTCCAGACGCCAAAGCTCTGGCCTGCGGTACCTGTGAAGGTAATATTAATCGGGTCGGTGGCCATGCCTTGGTTACCGTGTGTTTCAGCGACATCACCGGATAAAGTTGCACCGACTGAGCGGTCGGTATTGCGAATGTCGTAAAACAATTTGCCGCCCGTTTTGTTTTTCACCATGTCAGTTGCATCGTTAACCATTTGTTGGTTAAGAGCGCCTTTGTCTAATGGCGTATTTTCTGCAACACAATAAGCTGGAAATTCCGATTTCACACCACTTGAAGCTAAGATGCCGCCTAGTTCCAATTTATTTTGTTTTTGAGTTTCACCGTCAAGTAGTTCCAACAAGTCGGTACGTCCCACTAACTCTTCAAACTTACTGATGCCAATACTTGCCATGATTTCTCGCACTTCTCTTGCCATGCAAGTAAAGTAGTTTTCCACCATTTTAGGCAGACCTGCAAAGTACTCTTTGCGCAGGGTTTCGTCTTGAGTCGCAACTCCGGTTGCACAGTTATTTAAGTGGCAAATTCTTAGGAACTTACAACCAAGAGCAACCATAGGGCCGGTTCCAAAACCGAAACTTTCAGCTCCTAAAATTGCGCCTTTCACGACGTCTAAACCTGTTTTAAGGCCGCCATCTACTTGCACTCGTACCTTATGGCGTAAGCCATTTTCAACTAAGGCTTGATGGGTTTCAGACAGGCCTAATTCCCATGGACTACCCGCATATTTAACCGAAGTTAGCGGACTTGCTGCTGTGCCACCGTCAAAGCCGGAAATCGTGATCAAGTCGGCATTAGCCTTAGCAACACCCGTCGCGATTGTGCCAACACCGGGTTCAGATACGAGTTTCACTGATACCAATGCATTCGGGTTGACTTGTTTAAGGTCGAAGATCAGCTGGGCCAAGTCTTCGATGGAATAGATATCGTGGTGCGGCGGCGGTGAGATAAGTGTTACCCCTTGCACCGAATAACGTAATTTGGCGATTTCCGCTGTTACTTTATCACCCGGAAGTTGACCACCTTCACCAGGTTTGGCACCCTGAGCCACCTTGATCTGCAATACCTCAGCATTACGCAAATAATGCGGCGTTACCCCAAATCGTCCGGATGCAATTTGTTTGATTTTTGAGTTTCTGCTGGTGCCAAAGCGACGCGGATCTTCACCGCCTTCACCTGAGTTTGAAAAACCTCCCAGCTTGTTCATCGCCTGGGCCAATGCCTCATGGGCTTCAGGGCTTAATGCACCGATGGACATAGCGGCAGAATCAAACCTGGGATACAAAGTTTTAGCATCGGCTACGTCGTCTAGGCTGATGGCATCTTGTTTTTTCAACTTCATTAAGTCGCGGAAGTGCGCCGGACTCCTATCGTTTACCAGTGATGCAAATTTTTTGTAGTCACCATAGTCGCCAGACTTTACAGCAACCTGTAAGGCCTGAACCACATCCGGGTTATAGGCGTGGTATTCACCACCATGCACGTATTTTAGCAGTCCGCCATGTTCGATGTTTTTGCGTTTAAGCCAGGCGACTTTACCGTTAACCATCAGGTCCTGATGCACGTCTTCAAAACATGTGCCTTGAATTCGGCTGGTAATGTTAGGGAAACACAAGGCCATGATGTCAGAGCTTAAACCGACAGCTTCAAATAAGTTGGAGCAACGGTAACTGGCAATCGTTGATATGCCCATTTTGGACATGATCTTGAACAGACCTTTGTTAATGCCTTTACGATAGTTAATGACCGCTTGTTTAACTGGCAAATCGATGCTGCCGTTTTCGACAAACTGCTCAACCGTTTCGTAAGCCATATAAGGGTAGATGGCGGTTGCGCCCAGTCCTAACAAAACAGCAAAATGGTGCGAGTCGCGAACTGACGCGGTTTCAACCACGATATTAGTATCACAGCGTAGGTTATTTTCGACCAACGTTTTTTGTACTGCTCCTACGGCCATGGCTGCTGGTATGGGAACCAAACCCTTTTCAATGGCACGGTCAGATAAAATGACGATAACGCTGTTTTGCTCTTTTGCGGCGTAAACAGCTTTTTCGCATACCGTTTCTATCGCTGACTTTAAGTCGCTTTGTTCTGGATCGTATAGGATAGAAACCGTTTCTGTACGGTAATGCTCTTGATCAAATTCCTTTAATTGATCTAAGTCCGTGTACATAAGTACCGGAGATTCAAACAATACGCGGTCGGCGTAACCTGAGGTTTCATTAAATACGTTTTGCTCACGCCCTATACAAGTCGCTAAAGACATGACGTGGTTTTCACGAAGTGGGTCGATTGGTGGGTTGGTTACTTGTGCAAACAGCTGCCTGAAGTAGTCATAGAAGTTACGTTTTTTCTTCGACATAACGGCCATCGGCGCATCGTCGCCCATGGAGCCTGTCGCTTCCTGACCATCTTTGGCTAATACCTTAATAACTTGCTCGATTTCTTCAAACGAGTAGTTGAATAACTTGTGATAAACCGCCTGAGTCTCGTCATTAAACAAACGCTGGCCAATTTCATCACCGTCACATTGTTCAAATGGTTTTAGACGACGAATGTTTTTGTCTAACCACTCTCTATACGGGTGGCGCTCTTTTAAGTCATTATCAATTTCGTCAGAGTTCCATACCTTTCCGGTATAGGTATCTACCGCTAACATTTGTCCTGGACCAACGCGCCCTTGCTCAACAACCTCATCCGGTGTGTAGTCCCAGATGCCAGATTCTGATGCAAGAGTTAACAACTTGTCTTTCGTGATCATGTAACGCGCTGGACGTAAACCGTTTCGGTCGAGATTACAGGCAACATGGCGGCCATTTGTCAATACAATACCTGCCGGGCCATCCCATGGCTCCATGTGCATGGAGTTAAATTCGTAAAAGGACTTCAACTGATTGTCCATTTTAGGGTGGTTTTGGTATGCAGGTGGCACCAATAAACGCATCGCGCGGAATAAGTCCATTCCGCCCGCGAGGAATAGTTCTAACATATTGTCTAAAGATGCGGAGTCACTGCCAGTTTTACTGACAAACGGAGCGGCATCTTTAAGATCTGGAATGAGCGGTGAGCGGAACTTGTATTCTCGAGCCTGAGCCCACTGACGATTACCTTTTATGGTGTTGATCTCACCATTGTGTGCCAGAAAACGGAACGGCTGTGCCAACTTCCATTGTGGTGTTGTGTTGGTGGAAAATCGCTGGTGGAATACACATATCGCGGTTTCCATGCGGATATCGGCTAAATCCTGATAAAACTTGGGAAGGTCTTTTGGCATAACCAAGCCTTTGTAAACCGTGACTAAACAGCTAAGGCTTGGGATATAAAAATCGGGATCATCTTCCAGTTGTTTTTCGATACGTCGACGCGCCATATATAAGCGGCGTTCAAAATCTTTTTTACGCCATCCCGGTTGGGCATTGACAAACAATTGTTCAATTTGAGGAAGTTGAGCGGCTGCTATGTCTCCCAGAACTTCAGGGTTAGTGGGAACGACTCGCCAGCCGACTAACTCTAACATTTCGTTTTCGATTTCAGTCTGGATGATTTTTTTGGCTTTTGCAGCTTTATCACTGTCTTGGCTTAAAAATATGGTTCCTACGCCATATTTCTTACCCAAGTGCCAGCCATTTTCTTCGGCTACGGCGCGAAAGAACGCTTCTGGTTTTTGGATCAACAAACCACAGCCATCACCGGTTTTGCCATCCGCTGAAATACCGCCTCTATGTTGCATGCGGTCTAAACTGGCTATGGCAGTTCGAACGATTTTATGACTCGCTTCACCTTCTAGGTGCGCAATCAGGCCAAACCCGCAATTTTCTCGAACGTCTTGGCTGTCATGCATTAGCTGAATATGTTTAGAACCATTGTTGTTCACTCCGGTATCCTCCTTCCTAACCTTCACAGTCGTCGGTGTTTAACACCTGTTATTATTTTATTGAATAGAACTGTAAATTAATGAATATAAATTCACTTTATTGGTTATAAAAATGCAAATGGTTTAACAACATAACCATAAAAATATAACAGGTCAATAACAAAATAGGATAAATACTCTAAAAATATCGAAATAAAATTTCACATTCTGGTTAAAAATGTTGTGTTTTTAGAAATTTAGTATTGATTCTGTGTAATTGAATTACACATTGGCGTAAGGTTAATAAAATTGAGGAGGATAATAAATTTTACTAATAGTGAATAAAATTCATGTTAATAGTGTGGGTTTTCTCTGATAGTCGTTCGTTTCGCTATAGCAAAAAAAACGCACCAGAAGGTGCGTTTATATCTAAAATTTGTAGGCTTACTTAGCCTGATATCCGCCTTCCACTCCCTTGCTGGCAACCGCTACTGCATCGTGGGCATGTAAAGATTCATAGTGATTTACACGCAGCCAGAAATCTCGGTAACCTTCGATAGAGTTTAATGCATGTTTAATGCGGCGCCCTGCGTCTTCACAAAACATCAAGTTTTGTCCGTTCAGACGAGCAAACTCTTGTTCATCTTCACGTTTTACCGCTGCTTGAACCGGTGTTTGCAACGCATTTTCAATGGCATCAACTAAGTCAACAATAGGAAAATCATTAACCATATCGCTTAATTTTACTTTAACTTCGGCTATTGAACGCTGGCTGTGCGGAGTTGCGACAATGCCATCTGTAGTTCCTAACCATTTGTGAACTTCTTCTGCGCTTACTTCACCATCAAATTTGTCGTTAAACGCGTTTTGGATTAACTGTCTGGCAAGAGCTGCTGAGCAAGGGCAAGTTGATGAATATGGCACTTTAACAGCAAGTTCGACATCCAAGTGTCCTTGAGTTAAGTTACCTGTTATAACTACAGGGTAGGCTTTCCAACCTAGTTTTCCACTGATTAGCGACTTACGACGCATGTGGTAATCAAATTCAAATTTAACGTGAGCGCTGTCGCTTAAATCTTCATGACTGGTAATAAAGTTATCTAATAACTTAGCCAGGTTTTTTTGATTAAGGGCACTTTCAACTGACAGTTCATCTAACATCAAATATAAGCGTGACATGTGAATGCCTTTGGCTTTTGGTTGATTTAGATTTACAAATGCTTCAACCAGCGCCGAAACCGGACGGCTATCTCCCTGCATTTCTACCATAAGTGGCATTTCAATGTTGCTCATTCCTACCCAATCAAGTACACCTTCCGTTTGGGCTTGAGCTTGATTAGCGATATCGGGCATTTTGGTTGGCATGGATTCTCCAAAACTCAGCAGTAAAAGCCCTCGTGTGTCATAGAGAGGGCTCTTAAAAATAGTAATTAAATTTTAAGCGGTGGTTATATCACAAATTGAGCTTGAGAAATACCTTAGTAAGCTACTCAAGTATTATTTATTTCGAATATGTAATATCTGAACTGTTCTCCGCTGTCATGTCTTGTTTATGGTGACAGCAGACTGGAATTTCAAGGATTTGTTGTAATAATCCTATGACTTGTTATAACTGAATAATAAGTAAACGAAATGTATTACTAAGGAAGTGAACTTGATGCCAACTTTATGTCGTGGATTGGTCTTTATTTTGTTATTAGCCTCGAACTCTGTCTTGGCTAAAGCGGATTATTCCATGGTATTGATGGGGGGCGGAATGCAATTTTGTACTAGTCTAGAGCCTCGTCAGTGCGAAAAGCCACTAAAGATTAAGTCCGATTCATTAGTGGAATTTTTGTATCAGGTTAATCCTACAAATATCCAAGGTATTGCTGAGTCGCTGTGGCTAGAAAACCGTACCGAAACAAGGGTACATGTAATTGAAGCTTTAAACCAAGTGGCTGCAATATCAAAAAGTGAAATGTCTAAACGGCAACTACTTAACATTTTCCGAAAGACCGAACTCGTATCAAAGGGAAAAAAACTATCTGGTGCTGAGCTTCTTAGAAGTTTACACGACAATGAATTTCAGCTTGTAATGGATTGGTTGCAAAAGCCAGCTTTAGATGGAGCGTTTTTTGGACAAAGTGATCGAAAGCAGATAAGAGTTTCACTCAAAAATGATAAAAACCCCTTCACTGCACGTGTATTTAAGCAATTTGTCGGATTAACGCAGCAACTGTCTGATCACAAAAAGCCAACTATTCTGTTTGTTACAGCGGGTAACTCAGATGTATTTGCTGAGGTGGATTTGTACCAGCAGGTGTTCAAACAGTTGGGTGTAAAGGCAAATTGGCTGCCATTAGATGCAGCCTTTTTATATGCCTTGTTAGAAAATGAGGGGACAAAAGAAAAACCGTATTGTGCAAACCTAGATTTATACCGGCAAATGAAACTACATCGTTTTAAACGGGCTAAAATATATCCAGATTTAGCATCCTACCAGACTGAGCTCTGTTTAGAGCCTGACAAGCTTTCTAAAATGATTGACAGCGCCCATGGTTTGTTTTTCGCTGATGGAAACCCAAATTTAATTAAAAGAGCGCTTTTTTATGAAGACGGCACAGCCAGTGCGTTGTTAACAAATATTAAAACACGATTAGCAAATGGTGAGTTAGTCGTTGCTGCTGATGGCGGCGCAGCGCGTGCAATGACGGCAAGTTATGAAAGTAACGGCGTGATGATGTTGGCTGGTAATAGTCATCAAGCATTAACTTCGGGCAGCTTAGCCAGCGAGAAGTTGCTTAGAGGCTGTGAAAAACAAGGCGCTTGTCCTCCTGGATACGTAAAAAACGGACTGGTATATCAACCTTCCGGTGGTATAGGCTTGTTTGAGTTTGGCATTGTTGATAGCCGCTTATCTGAAAAAGCCCGGCAAGGACGATTAATCAGGCTATTGGCAGATACTCCAGTGCGATATGGATATGGTGTCGATGAAAGAACTGCGTTGCTGGTTAACTGGCAACAACTTGGTGACATCGAATTAAAAATGGAAGTCGTTGGACAAAATGGTGTGACTATCTTCGATAGCAAAGAAGTATTGCCAGCTAAATCATTCAAACGAGACATTTATTCTATTAAACAGCACTACATAACGCATGGTGATCAACTGTTCTTTCGAGGAAATAAACTTGTAGTGAGTTTTGCTGATTGGAAATACAGCAGCAATAAGATGTCTAAACCGGTGATACAAAGTGGTAATGCGTTTACAAAAGACAATTACCGAAGAACAGTAAATATTCTCTGCAATACAGGTGCCGAGAATGCCACGCTAAAACACTCTGTAGTTGGAAAGGGGCACGTGATTTTTGTGCAAAAAAGCCGAACTTCTATTTCTTTATCCGGCAGTAGAAACATCAATGGCAAAAATTACGGATATTGCTCATTCAGAGATTATTATGTGGATGTAAAAGCTATATAAACAAACCTGATACTAACACTTCTTGAATCAATAACTTCTATTGAAAAGCGTTGGTAAAACGGGGGGCTGAGTTTTCATATAGATAACTATTGAGATGATAAGTCCAGTTGAAGCAAAGTTTAATAAGTAGAAAAATAATTCAGAATCTGGTGCAGCTCAGTAATTCGAGCAATTTCAGTTCTAAACAAGGATTGATACAAACTAGTCTTTAAAATTAACAGCCGCTAACAGCCGTGTATCTATTTTAATGTTTGAGCGTTTTAAGTTAGATTTACTCACAGATAATTGTGGCTTTCTGTTCTTTATTTCAATGCTGGCAATAAGGCCGTGTTTTAGCTGATTTGATGAGCCGGCAATAGTCAGTGTGGATTGGGAGATTTCCTGAAATTTAGTGTTCTCACTTGAGCCAGCTGATGCCGCAAATAACACCTGACACTCTAATTTCGCCACATCTTTGATAGAAGCCTTATTTAAAAAATTAACTTTGGCAGGAAGCCGACCTTGTGCAAACTTGCTCTTGAGTACGGAAGCTATGGCTTCGCTTTTTTTGCCAATAAAACAATAATTGAGCTTTTCGGGCTCATTATTCCATGTAACGTAAAGCCCCATTTTATATATGAGTGCGGCTTTAAGACGGTTTTCTTCGTCAGTATTTGCAAAGGCTTGATTCGGGAGCCAAAGCATCAGAGAAGTGCAGAGTAAAAGTAATTTAGTCATGAGTGTCCAACACCTTTACTGCTGGGAACTCAATGATAAATTCAGCGCCTTCACCTAATTCACTTTCTACTTCAATATTACCGTTCAACGCTTGTGTCACTAAGTTATATACCAAGTGCATACCTAAGCCAGAGCCACCTTCGCCACGGCGTGTGGTTACAAACGGATCAAATATCTTTTGTTTGATTTTTTCTTCAATGCCTCGACCATTATCGAAATAGGTAATTCGACATTTATTGGCTTTGCATTCAACACTAATAACAATACGACCACTGTCGGTATTTTTAAAACCATGAATGAGGGAGTTCATGATCAAGTTAATAATGATCTGATTAATAGGTCCTGGTTTCGTTTTTATGGCCAGGTTATCATCACAGTTCACTTCAATTTCGTGATTGGCTTTTTTCAGTGTTGGGTGCAATGACAATATAACTTCGCGCAAGAAACTAGCGACTTCAATTTTACGAATGCTGTCTGCGGATTGGTCAACTGCGACTTGCTTGAAACTGCTGATAAGATCGGCGGCACGACTCAAATTACGATAAATAATCTCGGTGTTTTCTTTACTTTCACTAAGAAAACGTGCCAATTTTTTTGCACTTAAAGTCTGGTTTTCGAGCGCCAGATTAATTTCGTCAATCTTGTCACTTAACATGGTCGAAGCTGTAACACCTAATCCAATAGGTGTATTTACCTCATGAGCTACACCCGCTACCATTTGGCCTAAAGAGGCCATTTTTTCAGACTGAATAACCTGTGACTGATATTGGTGAACCTGCTCAAGGGCATCTAACAACTCTTGGTTCGAGTCTCTAAGAGCTTGAGTACGACTCACGACTTTCTCTTCCAAGTTTTGGTTGAGTTCTGTAATTTCTTTTTCTGCCTGCCCATATTGAGCAATTTGCTGATTAATCTTGGCCAACATGGCATTTACAGAATCCGCCAATAGTCTCATTTCCACAAAATCAGGACTGTTTACCTTGGTATCAAAATCCTTGTTGAATGTGATTTGTTGAATTTCTTTTACGAATTTATTGATAGGCGTAAGAATACGTTGCTGAATAAGCTGTGAAACTAAGAAGGCGATGATGGCCACAACAATGGCAATTAGAATATTGTACTGGGCCAATTGCGCCATATTCTTATTGTAATGTTCAAGTTGCAAACGCAAATAAACATAACCAATATTTTCTTTTGTCACGCTGTCTAAGATTGGCGAACCAAACTCAACGTAATTCTCAGAAAATAAAGGGGTACTTAATAACTTTATTCGGTGAAATTGAGGGGTGATCGGTGGGTGACGCTTCTGATTGAAGCTGGAAAAAAACTCCAATTCGCCTGTAAATTCGTCGGTGCGGTAAACATGGATGTAACTGATCTCTTCAATGGTTTCTAGGGTATTAAGAAAACTGTCGATGCCTTCACGTTGATCAAAAGTAATGGGGACTCGAGAATTAAAGGCGATAATCTCCGTCATCATCTTGGCAAAATAAACGGCTTCGTTTTCTTTGTCTTTATTGGAGAAATACGTGGTGAAGAAAACCGATAAGATCAATGACAACAAGCTCACCAACACGATTGCGGTAGTGATAGAAACTTTTAGTGAAATTGCAGAGTTTTTATTCGCCACTAGATGAAATTCGTTTTCTTTGTTTGATCCGAACTAACGTCTGAATTAGATAATTATAGAGTAAACTAACGCGAGTGCTGTCGTTATGCAAATTTCATTTCAATTCGCCAACGGCACCCACGTTTTACTTTGATTTTTTTCTGCAAGTATTAACGGCTAATTAATTTGATTAGCTGCTGCTCAGTATATCCAGACGACGCCACCAATTCGCGCCACTCCATTTGATTTAAGACTTTCTGAGCATCGTTAACTCGTTCATCAAATAGGTTAGCAATGTCAGTCTTGCAAAAACAAAATACGATGTTTTTATCGGTATTCGGGTCTTTAACACCGCGATAAATTATATTAGGGCAGGGCGCAGTACGAGAAGGCAATTGCAAACAGCTTTTGATCTCCTCAGCGACGGCATTGCCACCGGTAAATACCATTAAGCTAATAACGAAATTAAAGACTAATTTTTTCATAAACTTCAATATATTGTTGTGCGCTGTCTTGCCACAAAAATTTCGTGTTCATTGCACGTTGTTGTACTTCGTTAAATTTAACCTTACTTTCATGATAAAACAATAATCCGCGTCGAATCGCAGACACCAGATGGTCTGCATTTGGCTCCTTAAAAACGATTCCTGTTGCATTGTCTTGTGTCAGGTCGGTCACTGTATCTTTTAAACCACCCACTTCTCTGACAATGGGTAATGTGCCGTAAGCTAACGCATACATTTGAGTTAGGCCGCACGGCTCAAATAAAGAAGGCACCATGAAGAAGTCGGAGCCCGCCATGTAACGATGTGCAAGTGGTTCGGAAAATCCGTGATGGAAATGAACGACGTCGGAGTGTTTTTTGGCTAAGTACTCTAACTGGTCTACGTAAAGCGGATCGCCCGTACCGGCAATGAATATCTGAATTCTATGGTTAACCAGCTCTTTAATTGCGGGTAGTAAAAAGTTTAATCCTTTCTGGTCGGTTAGTCGGCAAACCTGACTAATCACCGGAATACTTGCATCCACCTCCATACCAGCACCTTGTTGCAGTAACTTTTTGTTTTCCGCTTTTTCAGCCAAGGTATCTATATCGTAGTTATGTTCAATTAACGGATCCGTGGAAGGTGACCAGTCATGATAATCACAGCCATTTAATATGCCAAAGAGCTTATTTTTGTGATGTAAAAAGATCTCGTATAAGTGGTGAGAACCTAATTCTGTTTTTAGTTCCGCGGCGTAATTAGGGCTAACCGCCACTACAGCATTGGCACCAATAATACCGAGCTTCAAGAAGTTAATGACATCGTCTTCGTACTCGTAGTGGAATTCGCCTAGTCGATTCAATAAGGAGGGGACTGAGTATTTGGAAAAAATACCCTGGAACGCGCCATTGTGGATGGTCAACATGGTTTTGCAGTCTTGTTGCTGCCAATGTGTATCTGCTGAAAATAAGGCTGGCAATAGTGCCGTGTGCCAATCGTTACAGTGGAATATGTCGGGGTGGAAGTTAATTTGGGTACCAAAATGTTGCATAAAATCCAGTACAGCCAAGCAGAAAACACAGAACCGTTCACCGTTATCATCAAACGCGTGGTAATTGTCGCTGTATATACCATCACGATCGTACAACTCAGGAATATCCACACAATAAACAGGTGTGCCAGAGTGAGTTATACGGTGTACTTTAACTTGGTATTCTCTATGGACTCTTACCACAAAACTAAACGTCTGCTCAATTTCAACACCAGACTCGGCAATGGCGCGATAATAAGGCAACATGACTCTTGTATCGTGCGTCGCTTTGTTAAGTGCTTGTGGTAAGTAATTGCCTACATCGGCTAAGCCACCTGTTTTAACTAATCCTTCCATTTCTGAAACGATAAACAAAATATTCATTTAATAATCACTTAGTAAAGTTATTCTAATATGTCTGTGTTTTGCGGAACTACTGTCACCCCACCTGGTGATACTGTAAATCCTCGTTGCATGTCATATTGATGATCGATTCCTACTTTTACACCATCCGCTATATAAACGTGTTTGTCTAGGACACAGCGATTGAGTTTCACATTCTTGCCGATATGACTATGACCCATCAGTACAGACTCGTTAATTTCTGCCCCAGATTGCACTTCCACATCGAACCCCAAAACGGAATGATCGATGACGGAGCCGAATATTTCACAACCAGCCGCTATTGCACAATTTTTAATAACACTTTCTTTGCCCGCTCGACAAGCTCTAATTTGGGCTGGCGGCATAGCAGGGTGGAACGTTCGCATTGGCCATTGACTGTTATATAAATCAAATTCAGGGTCTTTTACCAATAGCTCCATATTCGCCTGCCAATAACTATCTATTGTGCCTACATCCCGCCAGTACATTTGATCCCCTAAATCATTGGGGATTTCATTTCGGGAGAAATCGTAAACGAATACGTTACCTTGCTGGCAGAGATATGGAATGATGTCTTTGCCAAAGTCATGATAACTGTGCTCAACATTGGCATCCCGTTCTAATTCTCGATATAAGGTGTCTGCGTCAAAAACGTAATTGCCCATGCTCACTAAAGCGTATTCAGGATCTCCAGGAATACATTTTGGGTTAACGGGTTTTTCTTCAAAACCAGTCATCTTCCAATTTTCGTCAATTTCAATGACGCCAAAAGCACTAGCCTCACATATTGGGACTTTAATGGCTGCTACACTGCACTTAGCTTTTTGTCTTTTGTGTAAGTCAACCATTTGCCTAACGTCCATCTTGTAAATATGATCGCTACCAAATACACAGACTTGATCCGGATTATGCTCCTGAATTAACCTCATGTTCTGATAAATCGCATCAGCGGTGCCTTCATACCAGCGTTTTCCCATTCTCATTTGAGCTGGAATAGGATCAATAAATCTATCTGTTATGCCGGAGAGGTGCCACGCCTGTCGTAAGTGAATATTAAGAGACTGGGATTTAAACTGAGTTAGAATATAAATTCTAAGCAGATCTGAATTCACGAAGTTGTTTAATGCAAAATCAATCAGTCGATATTGACCGGCAAAAGGGACGGCTGGCTTGCTACGACTTTTGGTTAACGGGAAAAGTCGTGTTCCTTCTCCGCCGGCTAAAATCAAAGATATAACGCCAGGCATGTTTTCTCCATTCACATATAGATGACATTAACCTGCGACACCGATCTGCCGATTAATAAATTTGTAAGGTTTTGGCGCGACGTGGCTGGATTCAAAACACAGCAATATATATGTCGGCACATAGTTATTTGATGACAATATAAGTTACTTAAATATCAAACCGAACCTGCTTTAAGTAACTTTTGGTGCAAAAACTCTAAAAAATCATCTTGGGTTAATAGTAGACTCAGTGTGATAAATATTAAAGCGATTATTTTTACTTTTTATATCAACTGGTTTCAGGTGGCGTTTAAATATTTCCGGATAGGGTAGGAAGTGGTTTGCAACCATCCAGACTTGAAAAGAACGCTTGAGTATTCTTGGAAGTTGTTTGATTAACGTTTCGGTGATCCCGTAGTCCGTTTTAATGCCCGTATGAAAAGGAGGATTCGTTGCCACGAAATCGTAATTAAGTTGGCGGCTGAGTATTTCGGACAGGCCGTTTGAACATAAGGCTTTGGCACTGACATTATTTATTTTAAACGTCTGGTTGCTGCTTGCTACGGACAAAGCGTCTACGTCTACACCGTGCATAGAAACATCAAATCGTTTGGCCAGTGCCGCTGAAATTACGCCACAACCGCAGCCAAAGTCCAGTCCCTGTCCTTGGACCTGAGTCATGCTGGCAAGTAATAATTCTGTGCCTTCATCAATTCTATTGGCGCTAAAAACACCTGGCAACGCTTGCAAGTCCAATGAAATGGTTTCTCCTGCGACATCAACTTCTATAGAGGTTGATGAAAACCAGTTTTCCATATTTTTTGAACAAGCTTTGTCGTTAAAAGCAGCGGCAAATAACATGCAGTGACGGGCCGCATCCAGTTTATAGGGCTTGATACTGAATGGTTTCAGTGCTTTGTCGCAACTCTTGACGCCGCCTTTTTTTTCACCCACCACATAAAACATACCATCGCTTGCCAGAAGTTTACTGGCAAATGACAGATAATATTCGAAACGAAGTTTTGTTTTGGGATAATAAATTACAACGGCATCGAAAGTTGTTTCACTTTCAAGCCAAGGTCCAAATTCAACCTGACAGTTGTCTTGATTTTTATTTTTGAGCGTTTCGAAGGTGTCAAAAAAGGGCGTAAAAGCCGTCCAGTTGATATCCGGCCGTTGTTGGCGAAACTCCGCAATGGCATCGTCTGGTAACGCATCTAAAAGCAAAACATTGCCAGAAGGCAAGTGATCAATATTGCGTTCTATTACTTGGTTTTCCGCCAACAACATGATGATTTAGTCCACTCGCTTAAACATAATATCCCAAACGCCATGCCCTAATCGGTGGCCGCGCTGTTCAAACTTAGTAAGCGGTCTGTGTTCTGGACGCTCTACAAACTGACTATTCTTGTTTTCGTCCGAGTTAATTTCCGCAGAAATGTTGGAAAATCCCGGCGCTTGTTCCATGACTTCAATCATATGTTCAGCGTAGTTTTCCCAGTCTGTCGCCATATGAAAAACACCACCCATTTTCAGTTTACTTCGCAAGCTTTCAACAAACTCAGGCTGTACGATGCGGCGTTTATGGTGACGTTTTTTATGCCAAGGATCCGGGAAGAATAATTGAACTGTATCTAAAGATTGATCCGTAATGCAGTCTCTTAAGATTTCCACCGCATCATGTTCGAATACTTTTAAATTGCTGACTTGCGCTTCGTGCGCAGCAGATAAACAACCACCGACACCTGGTAAATGAACTTCAATGCCGATGAAATTCTTTTCTGGTGCGTTCTTGGCCATTTCTACCAGAGATGCTCCCATGCCAAAGCCAATTTCCAATACGACCGGATTATCATTACCAAATAACTCTGAAAAATCGATCACGCCATTTTCATGTTCCAGACCCATTGTTGGCCAGTGAGCGTCTAATGCAGCTTGTTGACCTTTGGTCAAACGACCTTCGCGTTTTACAAAGCTCTTTACGGTGCGGATATACTTGCCTTCCGCTTTAGCTTGTTCAATGGATTTGTGATTTTGTTCTGTCATCTGCAGAGTTATCCAGTAGGGTGTTTAGAAATAGCCGGCTATTATCTTATACCCTGTGCTTTGGCTCAAGTTTTTATCTGAATTTGCCTTGCTCGGCTTAATTATCTGGAGCGGAGGGACGGTTCTTTGTTAACATCGCGAACCTGTTTTCTGTATGGTTAAGTTGAGAGAGTTTTGTCAAATCGTTCAAGTTGGTTTTCTGAACAAGTATTGGCGTGGTACGACATTAATGGCCGTAAACACCTTCCTTGGCAGCAAGATGTTAGCCCGTATAAGGTTTGGCTGTCAGAAGTAATGTTGCAGCAAACTCAAGTGACCACGGTTATCCCCTATTTTGAAACGTTTATGCAACGTTTTCCTGATATAAGTTCTTTGGCGAATGCTCCGCAAGATGAAGTGCTAAATTTGTGGACGGGTTTAGGCTATTACGCCAGAGCTCGAAATTTACATAAGGCAGCGAAGATGATAGTGGAGAAACATGAAGGTGTTTTTCCCAATTCGTTTGAACAAGTGTTAGCCTTGCCCGGAATAGGGCGTTCAACCGCTGGGGCTATCCTATCGCTTTCTATGGGGCAGCATCATGCAATTTTAGATGGCAATGTAAAGCGTGTACTTAGTCGATTTATGGCAATTGAAGGCTGGCCAGGCCAAAAGTCTGTTGAAAATGAACTTTGGAACGTAGCTGAAGCATTTTCGCCAGTTAAACGGATCGCTAATTATAATCAGGTGATGATGGATCTAGGGGCTCTGGTTTGCACTCGCAGTCGGCCGAAATGTGCAGAATGTCCTGTACAATCTAAGTGTAAGGCGTTTGATCTGGATTTGATATCCAATTTTCCAGGTTCTAAGCCGAAAAAAGAGAAGCCTATTAAGTTTGCCTATATGATGTTGATGGTACATGACAGCCAAGTGTATATGTATCAGCGGCCACCAACAGGCATTTGGGGAGGGCTATATAGCTTTCCTGAATTTGAACAACTTTCTGAAATAGAGGTTAAACTAACAGACTTAGGCTTGTCTTCAGCGTTTGAAGATGCAAACCTGAATGAAAGTGAACTGTTTCGTCATACATTCAGTCACTATCATTTGGATATTCAACCAGTGGTTGTAAATGTTCGGAATAAGCCCAATATGATATCCCAAGATAATCATATGTGGATGAACCTGACGGATTGGCAATTACAAAAACAGGTTGGGATGTCATCGGTCGCAACCAAATTGCTGACTCAGTTGGCGCAGCAGTAATTTAAGATTAATTAGTGGAATAAAAAAATGGCAAGAACCGTATTTTGTGAATACCTGAAAAAAGATGCTGATGGCTTGGACTTTCAACTGTACCCGGGAGATTTGGGTACTCGTATTTTTAATCATATTTCGAAAGAGGCCTGGGGTGAGTGGCAGAAAAAACAAGTCATGTTAATTAACGAACATAAACTATCGATGATTAACCCAGAGCATCGTCAATTGTTGGAAGAAACCATGATTGGCTTTTTGTTTGAAGGTAAAGAAGTCAAGATTGACGGCTATATACCAAAAGCTTAATCCGCACGAAAAAAGAGCGTCTCTAGTTTCATCTAGAAACGCTCTTTTGAATGAATTGGTCAAAGTTCAATTAAATTAGCAACACCTTCTAAAATACAAAGTCAACGCCAATCGCGATGGTATCTGAATCGCCATGGTAGGCCCAACCAGTTGCTTCATGACCCTGATCACGGAATATGTCATATTGAATCTTAAGCGACGCGCTTCCTGTAAAGTCATATCTAACACCATAACTCAGCATATAATGTTCTTCTAAATCATCGGTTGGCGGATTTGCATCCTCGCGTTCATGATCTGCTTTAGAATAACTAATAAATGGCTGAAACTCATCCATGTTGTAAACAACTGAAATCAGGTAGGTTGGAAACACCGTGCCATTGGCGTCGTCGTAGGTAACGTAGTTCCAATCGAATAATACAGTGAATTGTTCCCAGTTGGCGGTGCCACCTAATCCGACAAATTGTTGAGAAAACGGAGTTGTTGAGGTAACTGATCCGTCGGCAAAGTTTGTATCGCGGTCACGATCGTTCTGGAAGTAAACAAAACGCAGGTCAAAGTTATCACCGACAAAGTTCCAGTTAAAGCCCGCTATGTTGGTCCAAATTTCGTCTACGGATGTAGCACTGCCGCCATAAAGCTTGTCGTAGTAAAGCATTTCCTTGTTGTCATAATGGTATTCATTGCCATAAAAGAATGTGACTGTATTAAAATAATTGCCGACGTCGAATGAGTGCGCGACATGCACCCCGTTAAACTGAGTGATTTGCCACCAATAGAGGTTAGATGGTGGGCGAATCCAGGGGTAGGCATAACCAACTTCCGAAAATTCAGAGAAGTAATACATAGGAATGTTACGTCGCCCCGCCATAACGCTGGTGGTACCTGAAACCTCATAGGTTAGATAGTACCAATCAAATTCAGCTTCGAAGTCGTCGGTTCCTTTTGCCACGAGTTGAGCGGTAAAAGATAGTTTAGGATCAATAACAACTCTGGATTGTATTGCAAATAAACTCTCTGCCTTAAACGTGATGTCGTTGCTATACTGGCCAACATCATAAAAGTCTGCGGTAAGTATTTCGTCTCTTGTCTGGCCTGGATTTAACGGGTCGTCAACGGTGCCCATTGTTTTGCCCGCCACGATAGAGCCGAAACCACTGAATGATATTTCCGCGAAGCTGCTAAAGCTGTTCAAAAGAAAAATTGCACAAATAAGCAATTTGCAGTTCTTCATATCCCACTTCCTCATTATGATTCGTTAGTTCACCACAAACAGCAGAAACCACAGTTCAATGAACATCCTAAATATTGTGGGTGTTAACAAGCATAGACCAGTATTTAGCAAAGTGGCCAAATGGAATAAAAATTAAGTTAAACATGTGTTTGCCACAACATATGAGGCAATACGAGAATGAAAGCGCAACCGCTTTTTAGCAATAAAATAAGTGCTGGCACTTTGTTTACAACAAGTGCTTTTTCTAAGTAGGGCTAAAGCGAAATTAACAGGCCTAGCAATTTTCGATTAAGGTGGACTAAGTCGTTTGATAGTTCTCCTTAACAAAGGCAATGACCTCGTTAAACTGTTTCAAAATTCGCGTAAATAGGGCCTCCAAGTCAGCCATGTCGGCGGTTAGAGCGGCAGACTCCATTTCCAAAGTAGACTCATGCAGAGGCATGGCCCCCACACTTTTAGACATGGATTTAAACTGATGGGCAAAGTTCTTGATATTCTCTCGTTCTTGGTTTTTGACAAAGTCACTGATTTGGTCGATAAGTTCATTACCTCTGGCTTTAAACATATCCAGATATTTTTTATGCCTTTCTATATCGTTACCTAAGTAGCTAATTAACACCGATTGCTGAATTGGGGACTCTAGTTTTCTTTGTTTTAAGGTCGGTGCAGCGACACTCGCTTGAACTTCAGGTCTTTCTTCAATTTTTATATCTAGCCACTTTTTCATTACGACTTCCAAGTCTGCGAGTTCGAGCGGCTTGGTAAGGTAACCATCCATGCCGAGACTAATGCACTTTTGTTCTTCACCTTTAAGTGCATTTGCAGTAATGGCGACAACTCTGGTAAAGCCTGCTTCTTTAGGAATATTCATGCCCTCTTTTCTTATGGTCTGTACAACGTCATAACCACTTTTGTTAGGCATATGCAGATCGGTTAATACCAAGGGATAATGGTTGATCCGCCACATATCAATTGCTTCTTGACCATCGTTGGCGACTTCAACGGCATAACCCAACATGTTGAGTTGCTCAGTAATAACGGTCTGGTTCATGCTATTATCTTCTGCCAATAATACGAGTTGACCTTTTTCTCTCGCTTCTTCCACTGACATAGTATGTTTAACAACTGGTTTTTGCTCTTTCGCCTCTTGCTGTTGTTGAACTTGCAGTTTCTTGTTTTCTAATACATCCCTTATTCCTTCTAGCAGACTGGTACGACAAAGGGGCATAGCATGTAAAAACCAAACATTGTTTTGCTCTTTGTCTTGGTAGTCTACGGTATTTGTTAATAACAAGAAGCGCGTTTGCTCGCAATTCGGATGTTTCAAAAGTGTTTGAAGCGCACTCATGACTTCATCGTGATACGTCGTCGCATCTAGAATCCAAACAGGTTGATGTGCAGGTTCATGGCGATAATGTTCAGCAACGTGTAAGAGACTATCAATAGATTGCACAAGCGCAGGTTTACCACCATAAAATTTGCAATAATTTGACAAGCTGTTGATATGGTATGTGTCTGGAGAAAAACAGATTAGGTCAGCTTTACTAAAGTCGAATTCTTTTTCTGGAACCTTGTCGATGCTCGAGCGTAGAGGCAAAGATACCGAAAACTCAGAACCAGAGCCCAGTTCCGACTTAACATTAATTTGACCATACATAAGATCTGTAAGGCGCTGACAAATGGTCAATCCTAAACCGGTGCCACCAAACTGACGAGTGACGGAACCTTCTGCTTGATTAAACGGCTGAAAGACATAATTTACCTGCCGTTCAGTCATGCCCTTACCATTGTCGATAATGCGCAATACCACATTGGTAAATTCCATATTGGTTTCACTAATTTCTGCGCGAATTTGAACTACGCCAATTTTTTCAGAATTGGAGTTAGTGAACTTAATGGCATTACCCGCAAGGTTGAATAAAATCTGGCGGATTCGAATTGGGTCGCCCATTAACCCTTCGTGAATGGCCGGGTCGCAATATAGACGCAGCTCAATTTGTTTTTGCTCGGCCACGGAAAGCAAAGTTCTGCCGACGGCTTCGATAATGCCATTAATCGACATTGGAATACTCTCGACCTCCAGCTTTCCTGCTTCAATTTTCGAAAAGTCGAGAATGTCATCTATGATGCGCAACAGTGAAAAGGCTGATTCTCTAATTGTATCGGATAAGCGATACTGATTTTGATTTAGAGTACCGTTTCGGAGTAAATCGATACTGCCTATGATGCCATTCATCGGCGTTCGAATTTCGTGACTCATAGTGGCAAGAAAGGTGGATTTAGATTCATTTGCTTGTTCAGCTTCTTCCATGGCGATTCGCAGGGCGTTGGTTCGCTCGTTTATTTTGCTTTCCATGTCGTGCGCTAATTGGCTATTGGAGTCTTCCAGCTCTTTGTTGGTTTTTCTTAGTTGATCAATCTTTTTAAATAGAGCATTGATGCTGCCGGCCAAGGTGGAAAACGTTTCAAACTTCTTAACCGCAAGCCGACGTTCAAAGTTCTCTTTCTTTAAGATCATATTGGTTTCAGCAAATAATGGTAAGGCTTGTGAGGAAACCGATTTATTAAAGGTACTGATTATCACTCTTGTAATAACGATGGAGGTAATAAGTGCAACAACCAGCAATATCAAAATAAATTGTACATCGGCACGTTGTTTACTGGTCGTGGCGATAAGGAGCCCAGCATCTTCTTCATTAATTTGAATAATGCGACGAATCTCGACCCAGTTCGACAAATCTGAAGTATGGTTGGCAAGAATAGGCGACGGCAGATAGCCTTTTAAAGTTTGAGTTTGTGCCTGTAATTTTAATTTCCCATCTTCAAGGCGGTATAGGAAAAATGCTTTGTTTTCAGTTCCTCCGTGAATGGCATCAACATAACTTTGTGCGTTGTTTTTTTGTTCGGGTTGTAATAAGTTGATTGGAAAGCCACTCAAAATGGAATCAACGTGCTTCTGCAATTCGGTGTTAAGTTGAACTGGTTTTAGCCATTTAGAGAAGGTGGGTGAAGCACCGAAGCCAGCGAGAGCAAGTAAGCTAATAAATAACAAAAACCAGACCATGGTTATTTGGGCAGCTTTAAGAAACTTCTCTTGTTTGATTGTTTTATCCATTAGGCACAACAACTTACATGTTGGTTAAAATTAAGTCACTGCTAATAATATACAGCATTGTTTGCCAAATTCGACAAGTCAAACTAAAACTTATTTAAACAAAGGTACTTAAAAACGCAGATATGGAATATTTAGAGTTGTTAAACAAAATAACTGCGGTAGATGACGATCCGTTTTTTTTGCAGTTTATTGAAGATAAATTTGAAGAAGTTGAATTAAAAAATATTAATTTGTTTAACGACCCTGCACTCGCATTAGACACCCTTGTCGATACTTCCTGTATAAACGATTTAGTCCTAGTTGATTTGCAAATGCCAGATATTGATGGCATTGCCTTTTTAAAGCAGTTAGGCGATGCCAATTATAAGGGCCAAGTTATTGTCATTAGCGGCTTCGAATCTAAAGTTCTGCATATGGCAGAATCAATCGCTCATCAACGAGATTTGGCAATATTAGGGCAGCTGACAAAACCTTTTTCTCGCTCGCAACTAGAGGGATTGATTGACAAGGCAACGGCGAGAATTCTGGCAACTAAGGATGGTCAGGCTGTATCCGCTGCAGAGCAGTTCGATCCAGATTCGTTTGAAATATCAGAAGAGTCGTTTTATCCAGTTATTCAACCGCAAGTCCATGTGCAAAATGAGAATATTGTTGGTTATGAAATCCTATCTCGCCTAAAGGCCATTGATGGCTCCATCATTTACCCAAATCAATTTATTGCTCAGTTCGAAGACAATGGCCGCATCTCGGAGTTTAATAAAGTGCTATTTCGCTCTTCACTGTCCAGAATGGCGAAATACGAGAACGTAAACTTTTCTCTTAATTTGTCCATGAAGGATCTGAATTCTCATAAAGTCGTAGATGAAATCGACTTATTATTGAAAGAGTTTAATGTAAAACCTAATCGCCTTACCATCGAAATTACCGAAACCTGCTTAGTAGACAATTTATTAACGGCACAAGAAATTGCGACTCGCTTACGCCTTTTAGGTTGTTCGTTAGCTATCGATGACTACGGTACGGGTTATTCAACGATGAAACAACTTACTGAGTTTCCGTTTCAAGAGTTAAAAATTGACAGGCAATACGTGAATTCCTGCCATGATAATGAGGAAAATCAAATTATCATCAAATCTACGGTTGAGATGGCTCATGCCTTGGGTATGAAAGTTGTCGCTGAAGGCGTAGAAAGCAAGCAGGAACTGGTGTTCGTGCGAAATGCTGGTGTTGAAATTGTCCAGGGGTATTACTTTTCTAAACCCTATGTCTGGACGTAATCCCTCATCGATAGTCTAAAATCTGCGCATTCGAAAAAACATTTTAAAAAATAGGTTGACTTAAAAAGCCAAAATCCGTTTAATACACGCCCGCAGCAGGGAGAGCCTTGTTGCAGCACACTATGTGCCTCGATAGCTCAGTCGGTAGAGCAGGGGATTGAAAATCCCCGTGTCGGTGGTTCGATTCCGCCTCGAGGCACCATCTTTTCACCAAAGAAGATGGGCAAGCATAGTACGCACTCTGTTTTAGAGAAGCTCGTAAGAGCGCAGTGTGCCGACTTAGCTCAGTTGGTAGAGCAACTGACTTGTAATCAGTAGGTCGCCAGTTCGACTCCGGCAGTCGGCACCATTTCTCTCTAAAATACGCACATCTAATGTGCCTCGATAGCTCAGTCGGTAGAGCAGGGGATTGAAAATCCCCGTGTCGGTGGTTCGATTCCGCCTCGAGGCACCATTTATCTTCCCCTCGAACATTTCAATACCAAGTTAAACTCATAGAACTTCGTCATTTGTTCGTATCTCTCATATGGGGAAGCTAAATAGTTCCTGAGACAATCTCACGGAGCTTGGCTCTGTTCGATTATGAAATACATCCATGTATTTCACCCTTCGGGCCAGCCTGCGGCTGTTGATAAATGTTCCAGACATTTATGCTCCGCCTTGAGGCACCTTTTCCTTTATACCCCTTTATTTATAAGGCTTTAAAAGAATTTGCTTTTTTCGTTTATGTTTTCTAATTTCGGTAGATTGTCACACTCCAAACATGTGGGCCACATTGAATTTCGTCGACGATACTTCTGTAGAGACAATTTAACACTTCATTGCTACCGCCAAACATCGCTTCGGTTCGCCACGCATTGTTGTTAGAGCCGTTAACTCCCATGGTGTTGTAAAGCCAATATTCGCCGCGTATATCTCTTCTTAACTCTGCCATCTCTTTTGGTTGCCGAGTAAAGTTAGATATTTCGAGTAAGACTTCTCCAACCTGAGCCGACAATGAAAATAACGAGGCGATAGTTAGGGTTAGGCGGGTAGTACTTTTCAATTCTTCTCTCTAATTAGGTATCGTTGAAGAATTTTCTGTTGATTTACGAATCTGCCAAAAACTAGCGGTGGGCATTATGTTTAGCTCATCGCGACTGTTAATTAGCAAGTAGAGCTGGCATGGAAAGTAATACGCCAGGGTAATCTCATTGAACGTCTTTAATTCCACTATCGCATTAGTTAAACTATCGTTAATGGTAGTTTCGTTAAGCTTTGCAAGCGATTGTCAAAAGAAAGTTCAAACACTCGCCCTTTGAGTCCAATGCTCACCAGGAAGCACCCCATTCAAATCAGGAAATAATAAGTAGAAAAATTTATGGACAGAAACCTTCTTGATAGCCTTGAAGTTGCGTTATCTCATACACCAGAAAACTTAGCGCTCAGATTTACAATTGTTCAGGCTTTATACGAGGCAAATCAGTTCGAATCAGCCATTGAAAAGCTGAAGTTTGTTGAACCAAATGAATTAAGTTCTGATCAACAATATATTGCAGGGCAGGTCTATTTAGACGCCGGAAAACCTGAGCTGGCTATTTCAGTTATGTTGGCGGATGAAGCTCGGCTAGATTTGTTGCGTTCAAGGGGGTATTTCTCGTTGGCGGAGGTTGAGGAAGCTAGAAGCTTTTATTTCAAAGCTGTAGCGGCAAACCCTGCGCTAGAAGATTTAGAGCATGCAAAGATGTTAGAAGTCACAGATTTGGTAGAGCCTGAAAAAAAGAAAATGAAATTGAGGGTAATATCAAACGATGATACCGATTCAATAGAAATTACCCGCTTAGTGAACCCCAGCGGAAAAAAAGTTACATTTTCTGATGTCGGCGGTTTGGAGCAAGTAAAAAAGCAGATCCGAAAGAAAATTATAACGCCATTTCAGAAACCTTCGCTGTTCAGTAAGTTCAGAAAAAAGGTTGGAGGCGGAATTCTGCTTTATGGCCCTCCGGGTTGTGGAAAGACTTTACTAGCCCGAGCGACGGCAGGTGAGTGCAACGCTAGTTTCTTTAGTGTTGCTATCTCAGATATCTTAGATATGTATATCGGTGAATCAGAGCGAAAATTGCACGCCATCTTTGAGGAGGCGAGAGCTAATACGCCAGCCGTTATTTTTTTTGATGAAATTGAAGCGTTGGCCGGTAAACGACAACATACTCGGGAAGCAACTTCATCCAAGCTTGTAAGTCAGTTCTTGTCAGAATTGGATGGCTTCTCTCAAGATAATCAAGGTGTACTCATTTTAGGTGCAACTAATGTCCCGTGGGCTCTTGATCCTGCATTCAGAAGACCCGGCCGATTTGATAGGGTCGTGTTCATAGCTCCACCAGATCACGACGCGCGTGTCGATATTACAAATGGTTTGCTGGCGGGGCGTCCCGGTGCGGAAACTTTGGATGTGAGAAAAATTGCAAAGAGTACAAGTGGCTTTTCAGGGGCCGATCTAATGAACTTGATTGAGACTGCGGTTGATGAAGCTATAGATGACTCTATCTCTAGTGGTGAAGAGGTTCCTTTAAACAAGAACCATATTGCCGAAGCAATGAAAATAAGCAAGTCTACGACAATAGAATGGCTCACAATGGCCAGAAACTACGCCAAATATGCGAATGACTCCGGTCAATACGACGAAGTAGTAGAGTTTTTGAAGAAGTACGGGAAATAAGGAAGATGAGTACTTACCAAATTATTGATGAGCCGAAAGGTAGTCGTTTTTCAAATATGACCTCCAAACCAATGTGGCCTTTACTGGCTTTTATGTTGGGAGGGGCATTGTCTAGCTGGGTTTGGTCTGCGCTTAACAGTTTGGCGCTGAATAGTCCTTCCCGAAACAAGGAATTAGCGATAGTTGGTGTCGCGTTTATTACTTATTTTGCCATGTATATTAGTGTAGGTGTTCTGATTGCGAATGGAGCCTTAGAAGGTGTTAACGCTGGATACATTAAGGTGGGCATTGTCGCGATTGAGCTAATTTTTTGCTACAAGTTGTTTTTGATGCAATCCAATAGCTTCGATGTTCATGAGTATTTTAATGGGAAGGTAGCAAACCCAGCTATCGGCTTAATCATTTCTGTGCTTGTTGGACGTAAAATCGAAGCTGTTGTAATAAGCGCTTTGTTGGCGGGGGGCAACTAATGGAATATGAAGGGCATTCGATAAACAGTCTTGTTGAAAAGGCTTCTCAACGATATCGATTTGGTGATTACAACGGTGGTATTGAATTACTCAAAGAGGCTCTTAGTATCTCGCCAGATTCCGGTTTCCTTCATAGCTATTTGTCCATTGGTTTAATTAGAACCAAAAGATTGGCCGCCGCAGAGTATGAAGCTCAACTTGGTATGGAACTAGAGCCGAATTCTTCATATTCTCACTTTACAATTGCTAGTTTGTTGCACGTTAAGAGAGATTTTAAGAATGCACTTGTGCATTTAGAGCAAACTTTAGCGATAGACCCTGAGGACGTAGACTCACTAGTGTTGCTGTCCAAGGTTTGTTTAGAGCTTGGACGCTCTGATAAAGCCAAGAATACTCTTGATAGAGCGCTTGAACTAGCACCAGATGAGCCGGCCGTGTTGGTTGCGTATGCTGAGTATTGGGTGGAACAAAATCAACAGGATAGAGCAGAGCACTGTTTTAACGAGACCTTATCTCTGGAACCTCAAAACATGAATGCGCTGATTGGTAAGGGTTACATCCTCCTTAGAAAAGGTGAAGTTGGAGATGTCAGAGAGCATGCAATTTGGGCCCTGCAACAGGAGCCCAACAACAGCGCCGCCTTGGGGTTGTTAACGGCAATTAAGACCCGAAAGAACTTTCTCATGGGCAGTTGGTGGAGACTCAATTCTTGGTTAATAAGTGGGAATGACTCTAGAACTATCTTACTTATGATTTCGGCTTACATATTCTTTAGAGTTCTGGCAATTGGTCTAGGAGACTTGGGGTATGAAATTATCGGCTCAGTGGTGTCTTTATTTTGGTTAGGTATTGTTATTTACATGTGGGTTGGGCCTAGTTGGTTCAACAAAAAGCTAGAAGCAGAGCTTCGAACCGTCAGATTGATCGACGATTTTTAATGCTATGAATTAATAAGAGTAAAAGGAATATTTGTGAAATATAGAATGTACTTTGGAATCCCGGTTTTTAACATCTGTCTTGTTCCCTTAATTTTGGTTTATTGGATAGGTTCTAGTAATGAAGTTTTTAGTCCATTGGTGAAGGATGCTTTTGGTTACGCTATCTTATTTTCAGTAGCCGCTAGCCAACTAGTCTGGGCTTATATAATGCAAACCGCCAATTGTCCTCACTGCGCTAAAAAAGCATTGCCAACTATTGCTGATAGATTAAAACAACCGACCTCGCATGGGCCCGTCCCGCTGTTATTAAAGCCTGTAGCATTTCTAATAGATAAAGAGTTCTTTTCTGGCTACTTTCATTGTGTTGCATGTGAAGAGAGGGTCGACTTTAGTCGAAGAGAGATCAAGGAGGTTAATCAGGAAGTATAATGCCAGCATGCGAAATGTCGGGCAATTTTCGTTAAGGCTGGACTTTACCTTCTTTACCTTGGCGCAATAGCGGTAACTCTTTTGCCATCTTTAAGTGCATCACTGCCATTGTCTCAGTCAGAATATTTTATTGAGACGATTTAATGCCAGTTGTGACAGCACTTGTCACAAACTCGACTGGCTACAGCCCTTAAATAATAGGGGGGCTTTTTATGTCTTAAAGTCCCCGATTGAAAATCCCCGTGTCGGTGGTTCGATTACTCCGTCCATCTATGGGCTTCGCCCTTCGGGCCAGCCTCTAGGTTCGACTTGATTGCGAATATATAACTAGTCTTAGTATTTGAAATTGTCTTAGCAAACCACCTTTATTGTTGTGCATTCGTATGCAATTGAAGCCTTGGAACTCTGTGTTTTAGTATGGATGTTCAGTCTTATTTGTTACGGAAGGACAAATGTCTCTAGTCACTCGTTGTCTTGCAAGTGGTTTTATTCTCTTTGTATCCCAAGTTGTAGCGAAACCAACACCTATGAATGATCCTGCCAAAGTTAATGAAATCGTTGATACGGCTGAAAAGATTGCAGAAGCGTATCAACAGCTGGGTTGGTTTTCTGGGAACCTGTACATTGCAAAAGATGGACAAGCTATTCTGTCCAAGTCTTATGGTTACCAGAACATTGAGAAAGAACAATTAAACTCGGTAGAGACCAAATTTAATCTTGGATCAATTATGAAGAACTTTACTAAAGTATTGGTTCTTCAACAGGTGGAAGAAGGAAATCTAAGCCTCTTTGACAAGCTGAGCAAATTCAATTTGGGGTTTCCATCAAGCGTTTCTGATAAGGTTACAGTAGAGCATTTGTTAAATCATACTTCTGGGTTTGCCGATGTCTTCACTGCTGAATATAGAGAAAACCCTTTAGCTTTTGACACGTTGGCAAAGAAGCTGACTTTGCTTCGAGATCAACCGTTACTGTTTGCACCGGGCACTGAACATGCCTACTCAAATTATGGTTATATTGTATTGGGTGCGGTGTTGGAGAAGGTAACAAAACAACCTTTTGAACCGTTGCTGAATGAACGAATTATAAAGCCTGTTGGTATGGGCGACACTAGCTTCAAAGTGAATTCGAATAATCCTCATCAATCCGAGCGTTACACTTACTTGTACGATGGGCGATTGAAACATGTTGGTATTACTGAACACCCAGGTCCTGACGGTGGGATCGAATCGACGGTTAGCGATGTTCAGAAATTTTATCGAGCCTTATTTTATAGCGATAAATTATTAAGACGGGCTAATGAGGTAAATAAAAAAGCCTTCGCCATGTCTGGAGAGCATTGGGGGTCATACGGCGGCGGCCTAGGCGTGAGTGCGGCGGTAGAAGTTAACTTAAAACATGATTTTGAAGTGGTGGTGCTGGCAAATACGGATAGTCTAGTTGCTGAACAAATCTCCACTCGAATTCAAGACTTCATCAATAATGGTTCTTTTCAACCTGTCAAAGCACTAGAGACTAACTACGCTTACGGCTTTTATAAAACGCATGGCAAGGCAAAGTTCTTTGCTGATTTTAAATCCGAATACGAAGGTAAAGGTTACAAACAGTTTATTGGCCGTACAATTAATGAGTTGGGGATGCAGCTGTTGAAAACCAGAGAGTGGCAAGAGGCGTTTGATATCTTTAACTATCTTGCTTCTATTTTTCCAAATGCACCGCAAGTTTATGACAGTCTTGCTTATGCTTTTTTCACCAAAGGTGAGCCTGACAAAGCCCATGATGTTTTCAAAAAAGCATTGAAGTTAAATAAAAGCTTTAAGAGTGACTATATCTCTAATAATTTTGGACATTTGAGCAGCCCATAATTGATTCGATTACTTCATGTTGGTTCGGTTAATAATCTAATCAAAAAATAAAGTTCCACTAAACTAAATAACAAGGCTAAGAAACAAGGTCGCTTAATGTTTCTACTCAGTGTTTTGATAGCGGCACCGCTTGTCGCATCTGACGTGCCCGTAGAGTTCAGGTTTTGTTATGAAAACAAAGAGTTGTTGCCCCATTATGCCGGGGAGTCTATTTCCGTACCTATTAGCAGACCGGGCGCAGCAATAGAGATTCTGCAGCAACTGGATGCAAATTTATCAAGTGTTCATTTTGAATATGTGCGTTTTCCGTGGAAACGTTGTCAACAGGAATTAATGCGCGGAAACGTTGACGCCATAATTGGTCGTTATACAGAGGCGCGTGCAAAAACGGGGATGTTTCCAACAAACAGTGGCGGCCTTGATTCTGCTCGTGCTTTTTCTGTTGCCACGGGATGTTTGTTGTATAACCGTGAAAGCGATATTGATTGGCAAGGTAATGAACTCAAGTTATCAGGAAGTCCGGTGATGGCTTTGCCGCGGGGATATCATAGCGTAGCGGAATTACGCAGTTTGGGTTTTTCAATTTATGAAACAGACTCGTTAAGCGCGGCTCATCAACTGGTCATAAAAGGGAAAGTCGATGCATCAATTACCAACTGTGATCATCAGGGGTTACCTGGACACGTCTTGTTAAATACGGATCCAATCAGTAGCAACTATGGATATTTGATCTTTAGCAAGCAGTTCTTTTCTCGTCATCAAAAGGTGGCAAATCATCTTTGGGAAAATTTGAAACATATTGATAAAAAGAGCATTTACGACAAGTATCGGTATTGAATTTTAATCAATGCCCTTCACCATTAGTTCAATTATTTCCTTTTTCTTTGCTACGACTTTTTTCCCCAATAATTCATTATTCTTTATGTCAGTCAGATAAACGATTTCTTCAGGTGCTTGTTGTAAGGTTTGAAGATTGTCTGTTTGTATATCGTATTGCCATATTTTGTTATTGGCGGTTAGCCCAAACAGCTTATTTCCTGAAATGACAAAACGTCTTTTTAATCGCTCATTGTTAAGTTCGGACAATTCGGTTTGTAAGCCATTTTTTAGTAACCAATAGCCGCCATCGTTTTCTCGATATACTACATGTCGTTCTTTGTTCATAACGGCCCAGCGAATATCAGAAGACGTGAGTGTTTTCAGTTCCTTTTTTTGCAGATCATAAAGCTGTAGCTTTTCTTGGCCGGAACTGATGGTATGCAACAATAAATATTGTCTTGAAGTGGAAGGTAATAATTGGATTATGTTCACACCGAGATCGAGCTTTTGTGAGTCGCCAGTGACTGAAATTAAATATAACTCTGAATTAGCAATCAGGACCAATTGTGATTGATTAACCCAGTGAAGCCCGGTCATTGGTGTCGCGAAAGGAAATTGGGTGAGCTGCTTTGCACCTTGAAGGTTGGTAATCCACAACTGCTCGGTTCCCGAGCGCTCAGAGATCATAGCGATATGGTCGCCATCGGGTTGAAACTTGCCTTTTGAATCGGTAGAGATGGAACGAGATACGGTAGTAGGCTCTGTGTATGATGAGTCCAGGGAAAATTTAACGATGTCAGTATCATAGGTGCCGTAAGTGGCCACTGCTTTTTTTCCACCTGCATGCATTACGGTTTCATAGATACTTTCATACACCGGAGTTTTTATCTGGCGAATATTGCCTTCATAAGATAACGCATAGAGTTTTTTCTTTGTGGTGAAGACAAGTTGTTCTCTGCTGATGTCAAAGTTGGGATAGATGTGAAGGTTTGGAGACAAATCCGTAGGTTTTGTGATTTTAGCACTCGATAATAATTTACCTTTTGAACTCATTAACTCCAAAATGTGTTCGCCGTGGTCATTAACAGAAACAATGGCAAAGGAATCTTTCTGTTTGGAATAATCTACGCTGTATATGGTTTTTGAAGTCGGTGTATAAATCTCTGAAACGGCTTCTGAGTCGACGAAGTGTTTCATAATTTTCCAGCGACCATTGTGTTTTTGTAACATGGCGATACTGCCGTCGTTCAACCAGAAGGGTTCATTAAATCTGACATTGTCACACTGTTTGATTCGTTTTGCTTGGGTTGGAGATTTGAGTGCCAGTTGAAAATCGAGAGTCATTAAATCCCAGCAGGATTTGGGCCCCAATGCACCTGTTACAGCGTCGCAAGCTCGATTAGCCAAAAATACTAATTGTTTGCCATCTGAGGAGAAGTCATGACTGCCATAATAGGCTGTTTCTGCTGTGAGTTGTTTTTCTACACCCGTTTTAAGATGTTTTGCCCAAATTTGATTTTCACACGCGCCCTGGTAACGGTGAAACACTATGTATTCACCATCCAGGGAATAACTTGCGCCACCTTCTCTGGCATCACTTGATGTTACAGGCGTTAACTTTTCAAACGAGAGTTCGGGTTGGACATTGTTGTTGAGCAAAATATAAATGAAGATAATAAGGCTCGACAAAAGGAAAGAAACCAGTAGAAGCGGTTTTATTCGGTTAGGAGATTCTGATTTGACGCCGATGTTTGCTGAATTGTTCGTTTCATCATTTACTTGCCAGTTAACATCAATTTCTAAACTGTAACCTTGTTTGGAGTGAGTTTTGATTATCGACTGGTTTTTTCCGTCGTCTCCGAGGGCCTTTCTTAATTGCGCGATTGAGCGCTGTAGAGAGTTGGAAGATACGTAGGTATTTTTCCAGACAACATCCATGATGGTATCGTGACTGACCACCTGGCCCTGATTCTCTGCTAACAATGTTAGTACTGCCAACACCTTTGGCGGCAAAACAATTGTTTCTGAATTACGAGTTATCTGATTTCGATTTAGATCAATGAAACAGTCAGAGATCCAATATTGTTGAGCCATTATGGCTGCCCTGTTTTCTTCCGTTGATTGATATTAACACAGGGAAACAAATCGAAAAATCCATCACGACGGTTTGACGGTGTAGCGCCATAAATATCCAAGGGTCAGATTGGAATAGGGGTTAACTGCTTATAACTCATGAAGATATCACGTCTATATCAGGTGTAATTCATGTTTTTCTTGTAGCTGTAGGACAAGATTGGCACCGAAATTTTGAATCGAGATTAAGTCAGCGTATGTCTGGCATGTTCAAATATGGAGTCAAATATGAGTTTGCTACCGAGTGTAAGTGGTATTAAAAAGTGGTTGTCTGTATCAGGCATTAAAAAAGGCGTGTTGTTCTTAATATTCTTAAGTTCTGCTGTTGGCGTTAGTGCCCATTCAACAAATCAACTTTCTAATCAGCAGAGAATTCAACATCAAGTAAACATCCAACATGAAAACATAAAAGATGACCCGATAAGGTCTGAAGACCCCCTTAAGTTTAATAAACTAAGAGACAATATATTTATTGCGAAAGGTGAAGGTGCGAACTCCGCTTTAGTGGTTGGCGAAGATGCACTGCTTCTAATAGAAACTAAGGGTATGAGGCCTCACACATCGCAAAAGTTATTAGCGGCAATACGCGAAATTTCCGACAAGCCCATCAAGTTCGTATTAAATACTCATTCTCATTTTGACCATTCCGGCGGTAATGCTTTTTTTGCTAAGTTAGGGACGACGGTGATCGCGCAGGAAAACTATCAATATACGCCCATAAGTCATCAGCTCCGGTTTAAAGATAAATTCAGTCTGTCCTTCGGCGGGCAAACGATTACGGCTTACCATGTGCCAGTCCATACTGTTGATTCCACCATCATCCACTTACCAGAGAGTAATCTTCTGTTTATGGGCGATAACTTCAGTTCTAAATGGTTGTTATACGAAGGTGCAAATGGTGAGCGTGCCCTACATCAAGCAATGGACCTAGCCATCTCTCTGATAAATGAAGATACCTTAGTTGTACCGGGGCATGGAGATGTGAGTAATTACAATTCGTTAAAGCGCAGCTTGGTAGCGAAGGATGCGTTTCGTGAGCGAGTAAGTTCGCTTTACAAAAAAGGTTTGAACGTTAAACAGATTGCAAATGATAAAACGACTCAAGAAATACTAACAGAATACGAAGGGATCAAAAATGAAGGTCACCCCGTTCATTTAAGGAGTATTCAGGATGTTATCGATGCCAATTTGGCTGAGTCTGGGCGCAAAACGATTGTGCAACCAGAGAAGTTTACCGGTCAATATCAACTTCCTGATGGGAATACATTAAATGTAGTGTTTGAAGAAGGGGCACTTGTGCTTCGACATGACGGGTATTTTACTGCGCAATTGCGCCCTGTTTCACGCGATATTTTTGATTTAGTTGGCTTTCCTTATACTCAGAATGAGCAAGTTCAGTTTTTTACAGACCCTATTTCTGGTAAACGGTCACTTACTTTACAGGTGCCTAATCGATTCGTTATGAATTATTGGCTTTTGGCGGGTACCGCCGTTGAAACCAATAAAAGCGAGGGGTGATAACATGTTTCGACGGATAACCTTATTGTTCTTAGCTTTGTTCATATCGGTAAATGTGAAAGCGTCTGACGTATTAGCAAACGAATATAAAGTTACGAAAATAAACCAGCGCGTATTTGTCATCACGCAAACTTGGAGCGAGAAGTTCAAGGCAAATATGGGCGTTGTGATTGGCGATGATGGACTGTTGCTGATCAATACCATGATGTTACGGGACGTGAAAAAACTCGAATTAGAATTGCGTCGTCTTGCTGATAAGCCTGTTAAGTACGTGATCAATAGTAACTGGGATACCTATAACGTGCAGGCCAATGAGTATTTTGCACAAAAAGGGGCAATTATCATCGCGCAGGAAGATAATCAGTTCTGGCCAGTTCATCGGCAGTTGCTTTTCAAAAATCAATTCAGTCTTCGCTTAGGCGGTGAAGATGTTATCGCCTATAAAACCAAAGCTCACTCGTTTGGTCACGTTAATGTGCATTTGCCCAGTGCGAATGTGATCTTTATGGCTGACAGTTATCGAAATGATTGGATGACCGTTGCTGGGCCTTATGGGTTAGAAGGGCATTTACAAGGCATCGAATCGGCTGTCGTTCGTTCAGATGAGAACACCATAATTGTACCTGGCAATACCTTTAACAAACCATTGAGTAATCTTGCGGACTTAAAAAAGGAAAAATACATTCGGATGACGCTCAAGAACATGGTAACCAGTTTGCGCGAGCAAGGGCTAAGCGATAAGGAAGTGTTTGAACACAATGACGTAAAACAGTTTTTTAAAAAACATTACCCTGACCGTGAATTTTCTGCTAAATCGAATGTACTTAAGTTAATAAACTCGGAATTAAAATCTCCCTTTTATTTGTCACCATCGCAGATACAAAAGTACGAAGGAAAATATCAATCTAAATCGGGTGAGCAGATAGAGCTGAAATATGACGGCAAGTACTTCGTCGCAAAGTCACAAAACCGTTTCATTACAACGCTTTTACCTGAGTCGATAAACGCGTTCAGTTTTGTCACTGGCACAGGTGGTGAGTCGTTTTCATTTGAGCTGGAGTCAGATACTCAAGTGAGTTATCTGATACCCAAACTTGGTGATAGTTACTTTGGACGACTGATCCCTAGCGGCAAATGGGTGAAAATGTAAAGTGCCATAAATAACCCTTGCATTGTCTATAGACTAATTTAACATATTTATATTACAAATGTGTTGGTGGTATCTATCATGAAAGTTTTGGTTACAGGTGGTGCGGGTTATATTGGTTCTCATACAGTTTTGAGTTTGCTAAATGAAGGGTATGAGGTTGTTGTATTTGATAATTTCTGTAACTCAAGTGCGGAATCAATTCATCGAGTCTCAAAGCTGTCGGGTAAGTCGGTCGAGCTGGTGGAAGGGGATGTTTGTAACCAACAAGATCTAGAACAGGTATTCGAAAATCATATTATAGGGGCGGTAATTCACTTTGCTGCGTTAAAGGCGGTGGGAGAATCTAGTGAGATACCTTTAGATTATTATCACGCCAATGTGTTTGGCACGCTCAACTTGTTGAAGGTGATGCAATCATTTGGCGTGTTTAACTTTCTCTTTAGCTCTTCCGCTACGGTTTATGGTGAAGAAGCCAATGTGCCTTATTTGGAATCGATGAAATTAGGCAACCCTTCTAGTCCGTATGGCGCTAGTAAAGTCATGGTTGAACGTATAATGCAGGATACGTCGCGTTCCGATTCAAATTTTAGAGGCGTTTCGTTAAGGTACTTCAATCCAATTGGCGCTCATGACAGTGGTCAAATCGGTGAAGATCCAAAAGGTATCCCAAATAACTTGTTGCCTTACATCGCGCAAGTTGCGGTGGGGCGAAGGGATAAACTGAGTGTTTTTGGTGATGATTACCCGACACCAGATGGAACTTGCCTGCGTGATTATTTGCATGTGATGGACTTGGCTGAAGGACATGTTGCGGCTTTGAACTGGCTGCTAACCAATGATACGTTTTCAGGCGTAGAAGCATTCAATTTAGGGCGTGGACAGGGCGTGTCAGTATTGGAAATCATTGCTGCTTTTGAGTCTGCGAGTGACAAAAAAATCCAGTATGAATTTGCGAGTCGTCGAGCTGGTGATTTACCTGGGTTTTGGGCCAATGCAACAAAAGCAAACGAGTGGTTAAATTGGCAAGCCAAACGCGATTTACTTACTATGATGCAAGATACTTGGCGGTGGCAGTCTAATTTTCCAAATGGCTATGACGCTTGATGTGATTAGACTTAAGCGAAGACTAGCATTTGCATTGGTTGTTATTGTTTAAAGTTGACTCTGGCTTTTTCGAGTGCGCTTAGCGTTTTTTCAACGCCACCTTCTTTCATAAATGTTACTAACAATGGCAGTATCGCTTTGAGAGTTTTGGTGGCGCATCGCGGTCGAAAAATTGGGAGGTAGACTCGGCGTTGGTCACAATTTCCATAACATCAAACACAAGTGGCTCATTGGAAAAGCTGGAGTGATTAAAGCTGTCACCTGAATGTTTGATACTTAAAATATTGTCTTTTGTGTGCCAACTTCCCGCCCTAAACTTAAATTGGAAAAACGTCATTGCGGCGAAGGCCGTAACCTCCTGCAAACAAAGCAGAAATCAATATGAAACTCCTCTGCATATTGAAGGAGATCCCGTCCAAAAACGCGACGGGATGACGGGCTCAAATTCGCTCTTAACCGAAGTTCAGCTTTCTCTCATTCCAGAAGTTTACAAATGAGCTTAACACCAAAACTCAGAATAAAAACGTCATTCTGGAAGAGCCTCAAGCGATATCCAGAACCTCCACCAGACTGCTGAGAAAGTAACATGAAACTTCTCAGTTAAACGCTGGTGGTTGCGGCCTTCGCAGAAATGACGTTTCTTCGAATCACTCTTCGCTTTATTAAAATCAGAATGCCGGAATTCATTTAGATTAACTAACCGGTGATCTAGATATTAATGTCTCTGCAAACAACAGAACACAGATATGTTTCTGTTGTAGTACCGATTTTTAGTCCTAGCTGTTTGTCATTTTGTCGATAACTCCTTGTTCAGAAAATCAAAATCGAATAGCTTGCTCTTTCCAAATTATCAAGGACTTAGATATATTTATGAATCTTGGCTCTATTAAAAAATTCCTATCCCTTTTTATCTTGACGGTAAGCAGTCAAAGTTATGCAGTGCAGCAAAAGTTATTACCTCTTGATGGTAAGGCGAAAGACCACTTTGGCTTTAGTGTTGCAATCGACGGTTCTACAGCTTTAGTCGGTGCATTCAAAGCCGATGTTAATAATACCCGCGATTCGGGGGCGGCTTACGTTTATTCTCTTGGCCCTGAAGGTTGGAAGCAGGAAGCAAAATTAGTTGCTGAACCTGCATACGCTGATGATACTCTCGGTGGAAATGTAGCGATTAAAAACAATATGGTTATGTTAGGCGTGTCGCGACGAGACGGCGTAGGCAAAGATTCGGGGGCGGTGTTTGCCTTTGAGCGTAAAACAAATTCATGGTCTCAACAGCAAATTCTAACAGCAATAGACGCTAAAGCTGGCGATGCATTTGGTCAAAGTATTGCGCTTACTGAACGTTTTCTTGTTATTGGGGCGCCTCACAGTGACGCGCCACAAAAAGATTCAGGAGCCGTTTACATTTATAAGCGAGACAAAGAAAGCTGGCAATTTCAAACTAAATTAACTGCAAATGACGGATCGGAAGGTGATTTGTTTGGAATTAGTGTGGCAGTTGATGGTGATACGGTACTAGTTGGAGCTGACTTGCATGATGAAGTGGCGGAAAACGCGGGCGCCGTGTATGCCTATGTGTTTGATGGCGAGCAATGGAAGTTGCAAGCAAAGCTCATAGCTGAAGATGGCGCAGATACCGATATCTTTGGGGTAAGAGTGGCGTTGTCTGGTGATTCAGCATTAATTTCAGCCAGAAGAGATGATATAGAGGGCTTTGGCGAAGATGCCGGTTCAGCTTATATATTTGAACGTTCAAAAGGTAAATGGACTCAAACTCAAAAGTTGATTGCCCCTGATGGTAAAGCCGATGACAGATTCGCTCGTGGTGTGGCGCTAAATGAAGATACCGCTCTTATCAGCGCAATGCATCATGATACCAATGGCAACAATGCCGGAGCGCTTTATGTGTTTAAAAAGCATTTAGGCAAATGGAAATATACTTCAAAAAGGATAGCCAATGATGGCTTGCCGCAAGATAGATTTGGTTGGAATGTCGCTCTTACTGATAAATCTGCAATAATTGCTGCTCCTCATCGTGATGATAATGGCGATGCGTCGGGCGCAGTATATATTGAGGACTTTGTTGATTAACTTTCAACGTTGAGAAATTGATGAATAGAGGATGAGCAACAAGACAGCGGCGCATCCTCTATATGAATTAACCTTTATAACCTTCAGAAGGCTGGCAAACGTAAATTGATGCGATTAAGTTATGTTGTTCTGGGTAGTGTTTTTCAACTGCGTTTTTTACGACTTCTACGTCCTGCTCTTCGCATAAACACACGATGGCGCCACCAAAACCACCGCCTGTCATTCGAACTGCACCGCGTCCTTCAAGGGCTTTTTTACAGATCTCAACCAAGCCATCAGTAGCAGGTACGGTGACCTCAAAGTCATCTCGAAGTGAATTGTGAGACGCTTCCATCAATACTTTCAACGACTCCATGTCATTATTAACAAGAGCTTCGGTAGCTTCAAGTACACGTTGGTTTTCCGTGATCACGTGGTGAGCGCGTTTGTATTCGTTATCCGTTAACTGGGCTTTGTGCTCGGTTAATACCTCAAATGTCGCTTGTCTGAGTGTTGTCACTCCCATTTTAATAGCAGCCTGCTCACAGTCGGTACGACGTTGATTGTATTCGCTGTCTACCAGTTTACGCTTGAAATTGGAGTCGATGATCATCAAGGACAAGTGTTCTGGCACTGAAACTGATTTGGTTTCAAGGTTGTCACAGTCGATTAATAATGCACTGTTTTTTTCGCCCTTGGCAGAAATAAGCTGATCCATGATGCCGCACTGACAGTACATAAAATCGTTTTCAGCCTGTTGACCCAATAACGCTAAATCTTGTTTTGAGATGCCAAGTGAGAATGCCTGATTGATAGCGCCCGCAACAGACACTTCCAGCGCTGCCGACGAGGATAAACCCGCGCCTTGTGGCACATTACTGTCGATTAAAACATCAAGGCCAGATAACTGATGGCCGGCACGTTTTAAAACAAAACAAATAGCGCGAATGTAGTTACCCCATTGGGAGTCACCTTTGATGATGTCATTACTGACATCAAAAATATCACTTTCACCCGGGTAATTTAGTGAACGTACAACAAATTGGCTGTCTTCACGTTTTTTGAATAAAACGTGGGTTCTAAAATTCAGCGCAGCAGGTAATACAAAGCCATTGTTGTAATCAGTGAATTCACCAATTAAATTCACCCGGCCAGGTGCGCTGACATGGCCATCTTCTTGTTGTCCAAACTGTTCTAAAAATTGCTTAGATAGGTTTTTGGTGACCATGTTATTTTTGCTCCTTGTAGTGGCTATTGCTGACTGAGCGCAGAATATTTGCAGCAGATTCAGCGGTCAGATCACGCTGACTTTCGGCTAACATTTCGTATCCCACCATGTGTTTTTTAACCGTTGCAGAGCGCAACAATGGAGGATAAAAGTGGGCGTGCAGACGCCAGTGTTGGTTGTCTTCAGTTGTTTTGCCTGCCGGCGCATTGTGCCAGCCCATGGAATACGGAAAGCTGCAGTTAAATACGTTGTCATAACGAGTGGTGAGCTCTTTTAAGATCGCCGCCAATGACGCAGATTGTGCTTGGTTTAACTCGGTAAAGTTGCTGACTTGATCTTTGGCAACCAATAAGGTTTCAAAAGGCCAGGCTGCCCAAAATGGCACCACAGCAAGCCAATGTTCGTTTTCGCAAACTACTCTTTCTTGATGGGCCAGTTCTTTTTGAACATAGTCCCCTAACAAGTTCGATTGATTTTTTAGCCAATACTCTTTTTGTTTGCTGTCTTCAATTTCAATTTCAGTCGATAAGTAATCGTGTGCCCAAATCTGACCGTGCGGGTGGGGTTGTGAACAACCCATAATGGCACCTTTGTTTTCAAAAACATGCACACATTCGTATTTTTGGCTCAACTCGGCATAGTGTTGTTTCCAGGTTTCAATGACTTTAATTAGTTGTTCCTGACTCAATTCAGGTAAAGACTTGTTGTGCTCAGGAGCAAAACAAACCACTCGGCATTCGCCTGTTGCAGGCTGTGCTGTGAACATGTCACCTAGATAAGAAGCGGCATTATCGGCAATCGTCTCGTCATTTAATGCACCAAAATCATTGGTAAAGACGTGAGTAACATCATAATTCGGATTGGACTCGCCATTGGCTCTTTCATTGCCTGGACATAAAGGGCAATTGGCATCGTGCGCTGGCATTGCAATTTCTTCATTGTCTTCCGTTGCCCCTTGCCAAGGGCGGTTGTTTCTATGAGGAGAAACTAATACCCAGTCGCCGGTTAAGGGGTTTTGCCTACGGTGAGTGAACTCTAATTTTGCCATCTACTCTCTACCTTGTTGTCAAAAACTAACCAAAAGATTATTTATCATATAAATAAGATTTGGCAATCTTACTATCTAATTTTGATGCTCACAAGGTTTAGGTCTTATTTGTATGATAAATAATTGTAGGTGTGGATTAAGTCTTTGAAAAACTAGGGTAAAGTTGTAAGCGAAAAACTCTAGAGAGATGAACATGAAAAAGGGAACCGCCAATTCAGGTTCCCTAGAGATAAAAGTTTACTTTTATGGCAGGAAAATTTTAGTAACTTAGGTTAATACTCGTTTGATGGCATCACTCCAACCACCAAGTAATTTGTCACGTTTGTCTGCGTCCATTTGCGGTTTAAACTCCCTGTCTAATTGCCACAGCTCCTGTATGTGCTCCAACGACTGGTATAAACCGGATTGCAGGCCAGCAAGGAAAGCGACACCCATAGCTGTAGTTTCAATCGAAACTGGGCGGGTCACCTTTACCGACACCATGTCTGCTAGAAATTGTAATACCCAGTTATTCGCAGCCATGCCACCATCAATGTTGAGTTCGGTTAGCTCTATACCATCTTTTTTCATGGCATTTAATAGGTCGTAAGTTTGGTAACAAACCGATTGCAAACCCGCTGATACTATCTCTTCTGTGTCTGTACCACGGGTTAAACCTATGATTGCGCCACGAGCGTCTGGATCCCAATAAGGTGCCCCAAGGCCCGTAAACGCGGGGACAAGATAAACCCCGTGATCGATTGGTGTTTTTTGTGCGATGGCTTCGGATTCGGAGGCTTTTTTAATGACTTTCAAACCATCACGTAACCACTGCACCACGGCACCTGCAACAAAGATGCTACCCTCAAGCGCATAAGTGACTTGTCCATCTAAACGATACCCAATCGTCGTTAATAATTTGTTATTTGAGGTTAAGGCTTTATCACCTGTATTAACCATCAAGAAACACCCTGTACCATAGGTGCTTTTGGCACTGCCTGTTTGATAACAAGCCTGACCAAATAGAGCAGCTTGCTGATCGCCAGCAATGCCGTAAATAGGTATTTGCGTATCGAAAAGGGTTTCATGCGTAACGCCAAAGTCCGCAGAACTGTCCATTACCTCTGGCAACAACGACGCTGGAATGTCAAACAGTTGCAATAATTCTTCGTCCCACTTTTGGGTATGTATGTTAAATAACATGGTGCGCGAAGCGTTGGTGGCATCGGTTTTGTGAGACTTACCGTTGGTAAGACGCCACAATAAATAAGTATCCACCGTGCCAAAGGCAAGTTCACCTTTTTGAGCTTGCTCTCTGGCGCCGTCGACATTATCTAGAATCCATTTAACCTTAGTAGCGGAGAAATAAGGATCTAACAATAATCCGGTCTTTTGTGTAACCCCAGCCTCATGGCCCAATGATTTTAACGAGTGGCAATATTCGCTGGTTCTTCTGTCTTGCCACACTATTGCGTTATACAAGGTCTTTCCGGTTTGTTTATTCCAAACCAGAGTGGTTTCTCTTTGATTCGTTATGCCTATACTGTTGATATCACAAGCGCTTAAGTTGGCATTGTTTAACGCCTCGCGACAGGTGGTGAGTACGCTACTCCAGAGCTCTTCTGGATCATGTTCTACCCAGCCATTTTCGGGATAAAGCTGCGTAAATTCTTGTTGAGCGCTGGCGATTAAATTGCCTTTAACGTCAAAAATAATGGCACGTGAGCTGGTTGTGCCTTGATCAATAGAAAGTAAATAATTCGCCATTCTTCTTTTCCCTTTTATAAAGCATATAAATCATACATTAAAAGATGTGTAGATAAATTCAACCCTTGATTAACAGGATATACCAAAGCATTAAAAGTTAGCTATTTTCCATGTTCCTAAAAGTAGCAATTGGATTGTTGTTCATAACATTTTGAAACTAAATGGAAAATGTAATTGTAAATATTTTTCGTTTTAACGGTTGAATTGTTCATATAACAAGCATAGTATTTATCATACAAATTAATTATCATACAAATGATATAAATAATTCTTGAAAGGAAATTTGAGTGAGTGATCCAGTGCAACGACTTTTTGATGTATTTATCATCGGTGGCGGAATTAATGGCGTTGGTATCGCCAATGATGCGGCTGGTCGTGGATTGGATGTCATGTTGTGTGAGATGAATGATTTGGCGTCCGCAACATCTTCTGCGAGCAGCAAACTCATCCATGGTGGACTACGTTATTTAGAACACTATGAGTTTCGCTTGGTAAAAGAAGCATTAGCTGAGCGAGAAGTGCTACTTAAAAACGCACCGCATATTATTTCGCCTTTGCGTTTCATATTACCTCATCAACCACATTTAAGGCCTGCATGGATGATACGTTCGGGTCTGTTTTTATATGACAACTTAAGTAAACGTGTCACCTTGGAAGGTTCTAAGTCAATAAAATTTGGTGCGGATTCAGAATTAGTGCCAGAGATTAAAAAGGGCTTCGAGTACTCTGACGCTAAGGTGAGTGATACACGTTTGACCTTACTCAATGCCGTATCTGCTCGTAATAAAGGAGCAACGATAAAAACTCGAACTAAGTGTATTAATGCAACTACCCAAGGTGGCGTATGGCAGATCACTTTAATAGATCAATTGTCGGGTGAAGAGTACCAAGTTCAAGCCAAAACGTTAGTAAACGCTGCAGGTCCCTGGGTTGATAAACTGATCAATGTAGTGGATACCGACAAAATCTCTGAGTCGTTACGATTGGTTCAGGGCAGCCACATTGTCGTGCCTAAAATTACCGACCAGTCACATGCCTATATCTTGCAAAATTCAGATGGTCGTATCGTCTTTATTCTGCCTTATGAAAACGACTTTAACTTGATTGGCACAACGGATCTCGATTATGTGGGAGAACCATCAGAAGCTAAGATCACCGACGGCGAAATCGATTATCTTATCGAGATCACAAACCAATATTTGAATAGTAAAATTAGTCGTTCGGACATAGTTCATACCTATTGCGGCGTGCGTCCTTTGTTACAGGACGAAGCGGAAAACGCGCAAAAAGCCACACGAGATTACACCCTAGAATTACATCAAAGCAAAACAAATGCGCCGTTACTAACGATTTATGGTGGCAAGATCACCACCTATCGTAAATTGTCCGAAGCTGCGGTGAATAAACTTGCCACGCTATTTACTGATAAACCTTCGTTAGAACCCTGGACACGACATGCACCTCTCCCTGGTGGTGATTTTGAAGACAAGGAAGTCTTTGCCACCACTATACGTAATGAATTCCCTTGGTTGCCTGATGACTTGAGAGTGCGTCTGATAACGAGTTACGGCTCTTTAATTTACGGCCTGTTAGGAAATTGCAAGGCGTTGTCGGACCTAGGAAGAGACTTTGGTGCCAACCTTTTTGAGAGGGAAGTTCGATACATGGTTGAACAAGAATGGGCGACTTGCGCGGAAGATATTCTCTGGCGCAGATCAAAAGTGGGACTGCGCATTTCTGAGGCTCAAAAAGCAGAGCTGGAGCAGTTTGTTAAGCAGCTTATGTCGATAGAAGGCTCTCAACCGCCGAGGGTTGCGGCCAGATAAGAATTAAAAGAGTCCAAGCTCTCATTGGCGAAGGACAAACAAATTAACTACAACTAAAACTACAACAACGGGGATAACTCATGGCAAATGAAATACTTAAGCGAAGTGCCATCGCGTTAGCAATCACGTCAGCACTAACCGGAGTGAACGTAATGGCTGCCGAAACTGGTCAGTCAGCTGATGATGATGTCGAGGTAATTGAAGTTCGCGGTATGTTGAGTAGCTTGAAGCGCTCGATGTTAGACAAAAAAGAAGCGAATTCGGTTTCAGACGGGATCACCGCTGAAGATCTGGGAAAATTTCCAGATTTAAACGTAGCCGAGTCTCTACAACGTATTACAGGTGTTTCAATTGACCGTAGTGGCGGTGAAGGCCAAGCTGTTACCGTTCGTGGTTTTGGTCCTCAATTCAATACTGTATTGGTTAATGGTCGTCAAATTGCCACTGACAGTGCAGGTCGTGAATTTAACTTCGATATCTTAGCCGCCGACCAAATTACTGGTGCCGACATTTTCAAAACGTCGCAGGCGAACTATCAAGAAGGTGGTATTGGAGGTACGGTTAATGTAAAAACTGCACGCCCATTTAATTACGATGGTTTTCAGGCTGTTGTATCCGCTAAAGGCATGTACGAGAGTTTGTCTGAAGAAGTATCTCCTTCCGTTTCGGCTTTAGTGAGTAACACATTTGCTGATGAGACGATGGGGGTGTTGTTGGCAGTAAGCCACCAAGAACGTGACGTACAGATCAACCGAATTGAAACGGCGGGTTGGCGTTCAGGCCAAACAATTAAGAACAGTGAAGATGGTGTACTGTTTGCTAATGCTTACATACCACGTAACTGGGACCAAATTGTAGATCAGCAAGAGCGTACTCGTACTAATGCCAGTTTAGTATTCCAGTTTGCGCCATCTGATGAACTTTCTATTACACTTGATGGTTTTGTTTCTAAATTTGAAGTTGACTCAGAAGTGACTGACTTAGCTTCGTGGTTCGAACCTGATCGTGTTAAAAATGCGACTATCGATGCAGAAACCGGTACTTTATTAACTTTCGATCAACGCATTGGAATTAGTGCGGATGGCAGTGGTGATCCGGCGAGTGACTTTGTATCACACACACGTAACTCTCGCGATGTTAGCAACCAAGGTTTTGGCTTAAATGTTGAGTGGGCGATTAACGATCAGTTAATGGCGACATTTGATATGTCTAACTCAACGGCTGAAAATGATCGCGCAGGTCGCGACCGTTTCAACGTTGTTGGTATCATCAATAATTACTCGTTTGATGGCACAGGTAAATACCCAACTGTTGAACACGATGGTTTTGTAAATGGTTCATTGCCAAGTGCTGAGCTGTCTCGTCTTCACTATAACGAAAAGGGTAACCGTTTCAGCGATGAAGACGAAATTACCGAGTTTAAAGCTGATTTTGTATATGAAGCCGACGGAGATGTGTTCACTCAAGCGAGATTTGGTGCATATCGTCAAGAACGTGAAAAATCCAGTTTCCAAATTTTTGGTAATCAATGTCAGTTCTGTGGATATGGTGAAGCAGCGCCAAACAGTACGATCGGTTTTGAGTCATTCACGGCCAAAAACTTCTTCCCTGGCTTAATAGACACTTTCTATGCTTATGATGGTGATGCTTATGTACAGTTCTTAGCGGACTCTGGTTTTCCAATTGAACCTACGTTACAGAACAACCGTTATACCATTAATGAGGATATTACTAGCTTATACATGGACTTCACGTTCGAACATGAGCTAGCCGACATGCCATTAACCGTTAACGCAGGTGCGCGTTACGCTAAAACATCAATTGATGTAACTGCGGTTCAAAGTTTCATTTCTGATGTTGTTACAACGACGGACGAAACACTATTCGAAAACCGATTTGGCCCTGCAACAGACATCACGGAAGGTGGCGAATACGCTAATTTATTACCTAGTTTTAATGCCAAGCTAGAGCTTTCTGAAGACAAAGTATTACGTTTTGCGATCTACGATACTATTACTCGTCCAACTATGTCTCAACTTTCGCCGGCAACGACATTCGGTGAGCCACGTCGTCAAAACTTGACAGCGTCTGGTGGTAACCCTGCATTAGAACCGTTTAAGTCTGAAAACTGGGATCTATCTTTTGAATGGTATTACGCGGATACGAGTTCATTCACATTTGCCGTGTTCAACAAAGAAGTTGAGGACTTCATCGTGACTTTATCTGGTGAAGAGACGTTTACCATGACGGATCGTTTGGCTGCTAACAACTTTGCTTGTGGCAACTGTGAAGAAGGAGATGACGCCAGCGAGCTAAACGGTCAAGCCGAAGTCTATACGGTAGCAAGACCACAAAACGGTGAGACCGCTAACGTAACGGGTTACGAAATTGCGTTAACACATGTATTTGATAATGGTTTTGGTGTTACAGCAAACGCCACCGTTGTAGACAGTAACGTAAGTGTTGATCCTAACGTAAACCACACGTTCGCGTTAGAAGGTTTAGGCGATTCACAAAACCTTATCCTTTTCTATGAGCAGGATGGTTTCCAAGCACGTATCGCTTATAACAACCGTGAAAGATTCTTGCGTTATTTAGACAACTCGTCAGCGGGTGGCTTTACGGGTGAACCTGTAAATGGTGAATCGTTTGGTCAGATTGATATCAGCGCAAGTTACGATATCAATGAATCACTTACTGTATTCTTCGAAGGTATCAATGTTGGTGAAGAAGAGCTGAAACAAACCGGCCGCTTCAGAAATCAAGTGTACACAATTGAAGATAACGGCTCTCGTTATGCACTAGGTGTACGTGCTAAATTTTAATTAATTTAGTGAACCTAACTGGACTTTAATATTGGACGCCCAGATTCGGAACCACCTTGTTAAGACAGGGTGGTTCAACTAAACCCGGAATAAAAGGTTAAGTGGTACAAAGGTTTAACCACAGTACGACATGAGAGGCACTTGACTGAATTCCCATTAAACAAAAGAAATCGACTCGCAGTTAACTCTTATATTATTAATACGCCGTCATTTTAATGGTTTTTATCGTATAAATGTGATGATAATGTGTGGTTGATTTCAAATGTTGGAAAATCATTCATGTCACAAGAAATAAAAAAAGTCGTCATTTTAGGCGGCGGCACCGCGGGCTGGTTAACGGCTTCTATAGTCGCGGCCCATCACAATCGAAATCAGTCAAAAAATCTTCAAGTTGTTTTAGTTGAGTCATCGGATATTCCTACGGTTGGAGTAGGTGAAGGGACTTGGCCGACAATGAAAAGCACCATAAGCCAGATTGGCATCAAAGAAAGCGAATTATTTAAGGCTTGCCATGCGGTCTTCAAACAAGGTGGCAAGTTTGTTAACTGGGTTCATGGTAATGGTGACTTTTATTACCACCCATTCACCGTTCCTATGGGGTACGGCAAATTAGATTTAGCCCCGTATGTTAACAAAATAGAAAATTACGCCGTTGAGGCAAACTTCCAACATCATGTTTGTGAAGCGGGGCTGGCACCAAGAACTATCGCAGAGCCTGAGTTTCAGGGTAGCTGTAATTATGCCTATCATCTGGATGCTGGCGAGTTAGCCGATTTCCTTAAACGACATTGTGTTGAACACTTAGGTGTCGAACACGTGGTGGATACTATGGTTGAAGCCGTGTTGGATGACACAGGAGCCATAGACTCTCTGATCCTAAACAAGAGCGGCGCTATGACAGGAGACGTATTTGTCGACTGTAGCGGCGCAAGTTCTCTGTTATTAGGGAAAACACTCGGTGTAGACCTAATTAAAAAAGAAGACGTTTTATTTAATGATAGTGCTCTAGCGATGCAGGTGCCTTATGAGTCTGAGTCTTCACCGATTGCCTGCCACACCATAGCAACGGCACAAGATGCAGGTTGGATTTGGGATATAGGCTTGACCCATAGACGCGGTGTTGGTCATGTTTATAGCAGCAAATTTACCTCGGATGAAGATGCAGAAGCCAATTTACGCCGTTATTTAGGTGATTCAGCAAAAGGTATTCCGGTAAGAAAAATCACATATACGCCCGGTCATAGAGAGAAGTTCTGGTTTAAAAATTGTGTGGCCGTAGGTATGGCGGCGGGATTTGTTGAACCCCTTGAAGCTACAGCCATTATGTTAATTGAGATATCGGCAAAATACATAGCAGAACATCTACCGGTAGAAAAAAGCCTGTTACCTATAACCGCCAAACGGTTTAACCAGCAGATGGATTATCGCTGGAGTCGCATCATAGATTTTCTGAAATTACACTATATGTTGACCAAGCGCCCTGAGCCTTATTGGCAGGCTCATTGTGATGAAGATACGATACCTGAGAGCCTGAAAGAAGATTTGGCGTTGTGGCAATACCGTGGACCCATTGCAACCGACTTTGCGGGAATGCATGAGTTATTTCCGGCAGCCAGTTATCAATATGTGTTATACGGCATGGAATTTAAACCGGACTATCAAAAACAGGCACATTTATATCAACAATATGATCAGGCTGAAAAGATCATTCAGCGGAATCACCTGTTAACAGAACAACTATTACAAACCTTACCATCACATCGAGAATACATCGAACAGTGGTTGGCAAGAGCGTGTTGACCTTTGCGGTATGAATTTTGTTCAAATTCAAAGCCTTTTGATCGCGGCGCAGGATTGTAGGCCTAGTGGGCTAAGTCAAAATTCTGCAACAAAGAGCAAATGGCTTTGGGTTGAACCCTTTGGGCAGCGCCTGTATGGCTTTATTACTTCGTTATCACCAGACTTATTTGGAATAACCAAATTACGCTGGTTCTGCCTTGTACTAAAACCATACATGCAGCTGCAAAAACATACAGCAATGGACAACACGCTCTAATAACTAAAGACAAATATCATGGCAGAACTAAAAGAAATTAACTATCAAGAACATGGGCAGCTTAAAGTCAAAGCAAATGCGGTGATTAATAACGCCAGCAAAAACCACTTGATGCAAGTCAGATTGCAGGAAGTGGGCTCCGCAAATGCCAACTTCCCAATTTTCATCATCAAGCATGGCCACACGGGCGATTGGATGTTAACGGCATTAACCAGTTTACAAGCTGACACAAACTTGTTTGTGCAAGAAGGCCAATGGACCGCGACTTATCAACCGATCAGCATGCAGACACATCCTTTGTATTTAATGAAGTCGCCTAATAATGAAAAAAGTTATACCGCGGGCATTAACCCCGAAGCGGATGATTTTGATACTGAGTCAGGTCAACCGCTTTTTGAGTCGGAAGACAAAGCCTCAATTTACATGAGCCGCGTTTCTAAGTTATTGGAAAACAGCATTAAACAAGATATTCAGACCTTCGAGTTCATGGATAAACTGGAAGAGTTGCAGCTTTTAAAAAATATCGAGCTTTCAGTTGTTTACGCCGACAATTCGGCACAAAACCTAAAGGGACTGTATACGATTGACGAAGACAGACTTAAAACACTTACACCAGAGCTGGTAAAAGAGTTTGTCGATAACGGTTATCTCTCCATTATGTACGGTATGTTGCATTCCATTTATCAGCTCAACGCTATTATTCGAAAAAATAATGAAAACACTGAGCTTAAGCCAATTCAAAAAATCAATATTGAAGTGAGCAAAACCGCTTAAAGCAATTCTTTGGGATTAAGGTCGGCTTGATTTTGTAAAAAGTGGTGCATTGTTTAATGCACCACTTTTTTATAGATAAAATAATAGAGATTTTTGTATGGCTAGAATTATAACGAATTTATTAGGATTAACCGTTTATGTTTCCTTAGGTTTTATGGGACTAGCCAGTGACAACGTAAAAACAGAAAACGCTCCTGAGAATATGCAAGCCAAACTTTAAATACGGTTAACAAGCACATGATCACCGCGTTTTTGAACTGTCATGTAAAGCAAGAGTCGTCTGGTTGTGACATATTGCTAAAGCGTTTAGAAGCGACTCAAAAGGTGTTAACAAACGGCGAGAAAGAAAAGCCCTGGCCGGGTTTTGTCGACCGTTATGCGGTTGGTATGAAGTTTTATCGTAAAGATATGTAATCATGGCCTTCGGACTCGTTTTTTGACATTGTTATTCCCGAAAAACTTGGGAACTAGCTTGACGAGAGAAAAGAAAACTGGATTCCCAATATCGCTTAGACGATTTGGGAATGACGCCGACATGGATGTCGGTGTGCCGTGATCACATGGAAGTGAAGGAACGGCCGCCAACATGGATGTTGGTGTGTCGCGCTGCCAGGGATGGCAAAGAGGGACCGCCTTCATGGATGTCGGTGTGCAGTGAGCACATGGAAGTGAAAGAACGACCGCCGAGGGATGAAGGTGTGTTTTCAACGGCGTCATCCCCGAGAAATCGGGGAACCAGTTCAATGAGTGAATTATACTGGATTCCCAATATCGCTCAGACGATTTGGGAATGACGCCAACATGGATGTTGGTGTGTCCCGGTCACATGGATGTGAAGGAGGGACCACCGAGGGATGAAGGTGTATTTTCAACGGCGTCATCCCCGAGAAATCGGGAACCAGTTCAATGAGTGAAAAATTAAACTGGATTCCCAATATCGCTTAGACGATTTGGGAATGACGCCAACATGGATGTTGGTGTGTCGCGCTGCCAGGGATGGCAATGAGTGACCGCCTTTAGGGATGAAGGTGTGTCCCCAGTCACAGGACGTCAGTTCCAGACACGTCCTAAGTACTTACCTCCATGTAAGCAAGCTGAGGATGACGTGTGATCACATGGAAGTAAAGGAACGGCTTTTTCCCGTCATTCCACAATCGCCCCAGCGATATGTGGAATCTAGAAACTAAGAGTTTTCAGTTAACTAAACGTACGTTGATGTTAATTTATGTATTTCAATGTTTTTGAAACTGCGCCTCAAAACCTCAAAACAAAAAAGGCTCATAACCCTTAGGTTACGAGCCTCAGCGCTCCCTTTAATTTACTTAAAGGATTACCTTGTAACTTGTTGCAACTCTTCAGTTTGGCCTTTTGTCTTAAAGATAAGTTGGGCCTTGTTGCCAAAGACAAAACGGTTCAGGGCTAATGCCAGGCCGACACAAGCGAACAGGGTGAAACACATCATGTGAATGTAATGAAGTGGCATCCAGACAAACACAAAATAGCCATACATAGCTGCGCCGAATAGCGCGGCGAACATGGCCGCTTTGGCTTCGACATTTCTAAACAATAACCCAACGATAAAGGTCGATAAGATAGGCATGCTTAACAAACCGAACAGCTCTTGTACTAGATTAATGATGCTTTCTGCTTTGGCATAAACTGGTACTAAAGTCAGGGCAATTGCTACTAATACGATGCTAAACACGGCACTTAATTTGGCGACATTTGGTGTTTCATTTATATATCGCTCGTGAATATCACAAACATATAAAGCCGCAGATGAGTTCAAAATACTGTTAAACGTCGTTAACACTGCGGCGGCAATAGCTGCTGCGAATGCACCTGATAACCAGACTGGTAATAAGTCTCCGGCAATACGGCCATAAGCTAAGTCGCCTATGTCTCCATAAAGTTTATAAGAGACAATACCCGGGATCACTATCATAGGCGGCACAATTAAGAGTCGAATTAAACCTGCGGTAAATACGCCTTTTTGCGCTTCTTTAAGATTAGGCGCTGCCATTGCTCGTTGAGTAATGGTCTGGTTGGTACTCCAATAAAAAGTCTGAATGAAGATCATACCGGTTAATAATACATGCCAAGGAATAGGTGATTCATCATTACCAATTAACGTTAAACGTTCAGCCGGGATACCACTGAAGTCGAAGTTGATGGCATTCATCGACAGATACACGATAAGCAAACCCATACCTAGAAGTAAAATGCCGCTGAAGGTATCTGAGATTGCAACGGCGCGTAGTCCGCCAAAGATAGCGTAAGCAGCGCCAACGACTGCAAACATGGCGGCCATGGTTAAAATTTCAAAGTCGGCATTAAACATGGACTTCATAAACAAAGAGCCGCCGTACAGAACGCTCGGTAAGAATATGAAAATATTGCCGAATAAAAATAGCCCAGCGATTACCGCTCGAATGTTTTTATCGTTGTAACGTTTTTCCAGAAGCTCTGTAGTTGTTGTGCAGTTATTTTTGTAATAAACAGGCAAAAACACTTTGGCCAAAATAGCCAGTCCAACGACCGCAGCTAATTCCCACCAAACAACCACTGCCATTTGGTTGCCATTCATGCCGATTAGCTGATCTGTACTCAAGTTAGTCAGAGTAATGGAGCCAGCGATGAAAACCCAGGACAGGCCGCCACTAGCGAGAAAGAACTCCTTGTTTGAATCTTGAGATCTATCATGGCCGCGGCACTTTAAATAAGTTACTAAAGCGATCAGTGCGGTCAGTCCGATAAATACGGAAATTTGGATCATCTCGTTAGACACTTTGACTACTCCTATAAGTACAGACATTCATAAATGGTAATCCTTATTCTGTTTTAAAAACCGCGACATCGTGTGGTGCAAGCTCTGTAGAACCAATTAAAAACTGGCTGTTTGCAGGTGCATCAAATGATTGAGGGAAACCTGCATAGTTAAAGACAAAACTTAAGTTTCCGCGTTTGGTGATGCGCATGTCTTTAGGTAGTTTTGTCGTTGTGATTGATAGTTTGCCTGCAAGTTCATCGAACAAACTTACCAGGAAGTCGTTGTCCGTTAGGGTAGCGACGTAAGTAAATCTTTCTTTTGTGGCGACTGCTGGTTTGCCAGTTTGGTAAAACGCGACGGCGTGGCAGTCATCACTAAGTTGTAATTCTTCGCTCCAACGATTGGCCAAATAACTGCCGCCTGCAAACTCTAATGGTTCTGCGCAATCCGGACGAGTTGTTTCGGTAGACAGTACTTTCACTGGCACTAACTCCTGTAACAAACCGGGAGGTAAATCTGGTGCGAGATTAAACTCGTCAGTTTTGCCGCCCGATCTCGGTCCAAATACGAAGTGAGCCTTGGCTTCACGACATTTCTCGATAAGTTCTTCAGATACAATAGGTTGGCAAGGCACAACGATTAGGTCGTAATTACTGAAGTCACAATCAGGTGAAATGAAGCTGACCTCTAAACCTAATTGACGAAGTGCGGTGTAATACTCAAATTCCACTTGTTCTTGATTATAACTGTCGCCCTGACGTTCTATTTCGCTGATCCACTGGTTTTGTTTGTGGGTTAACATAGCAACACGGGTGTTCACTTTTTCACCAATCGGGACCGGCACTTTTTTAACTTCGTCACGTACGTTTTCAATTTCAAACCAGGCCTGCGCTTTTGAATTGTCGTTGCGTTTTACCCCAGCGTGCATTTGCTCCTGAGCAAACGGCGCCTGACGCCAACGGAAATAACAAACGCAGTCGGCACCGTGAGCGAACGCCTGCCATGACCAAAGTCTCACCATTCCGTCTTCAGGGCGAGGGTTATGGTTTGCCCAGTTTACTGGCCCAGGCTGTTGCTCCATGATCCAGAAATTGCCTTTACTTATGCCGCGAGTCTGATCGAAATGATAACTGGAGAAGTCCGGGTGACCCGTGCGCATATAAGGCTTAAATTCTTCTGCTGATTTGTCGGCAAAAAACAGATCGCTGCGGCCTAATGGGTAGTTATCGTAACTCACAAAATCCAGATTTTTAGCAAGCGCAAAATCGTCGGTTTGGGTATCAACCAACGGAATAAAATTATGGGTAACCCATTGGTTTACCGCGTGTTTACGAATGACCTCGATCATCTCGTTGTGAAAATGGATCACCTGATCTGAGCTGAATCTGTGATAGGCCAGTCTGTGTGCCGGGCTCGTTTCGGTAACCGCCAGAATAGGCAGTTCGATTGACTCAAAGTTCTGATATTCCATTGACCAAAATACGTTGCCCCAGTTGGCATTTAATTTGTCGATGTTGCCGTAACGTTTTTGGCACCAAGCTTGAAACGCTTTTTTAGCGTTGTTGGAACCGCTATGTGTGGTGTCGTGACAGGCGATTTCATTATCGGTTTGCCAGCCTACTACGCCTTCGTGGTTACCATAACGCTCGGCCATCTTTTCAGAAATACGAAGTGATTCACGTAAGTAATCCGCGCTTGAAAAATCATAATGACGACGAGAGCCAAAACCTCTAGTCAGACCCGTATTGATATCAACCGGTAAGATAGAAGGGTATTTGTCGATTAACCACTTTGGTGGGGTAGCGGTTGGCGTGCCTAAAATAACCTGCAAGCCTTCGTTATTAAGGGTTTGAATGGCACGGTCCAGCCATTCAAAGGTATATTCCCCTTCCTGTGCCTCTAAGCGTGACCAGGCAAATTCGCCGACGCGAACGTATTTCAAACCTAGCTCTTTCATCTCTTTAGCGTCATTGGCCCACATAGACTCAGGCCAGTGCTCAGGGTAGTAACATACACCTAACATTTTTTGCTCCAACGGTTACTTCAGGTCAAGATTTAGAAATCTCGATACAATGCCATTAAACTGTGATACGGTAAATATTGCATATTTATATGATAAATACTATCAAGAATTACAAGAATAGAATTTTTGAACAAAATTAATGACAGTTTAACTTTAGAAAAGGGCGATTTTATGACTGATACTCCAAGCGCTATCTACATGCATGGCAAGTCTTCTACTTTGATCATAGACCTTCAACAACGTATTCCCAAATGTGTTTATTGGGGACGTCGACTGTTGACTGATGTTGATATTAATTCTATTAACAAACTGTCATTTAGGCAGGAAGCCAAGTGTGCGGTGGTGCAAGAGCCTGACATAAGTTTCACTCCGGGTTATGGTCAAGGTTTTACCGGAACACCGGGTTTGTCTTTGTTTAATGAACGTGACGCCTGGTCGACGTGTGGCGATATCATCTCAGTAGAACAAGAATCGGATGATGTTAAACAAAAGGTAGTGATTGTAAGTGAAGATGAATACCGAGGCGTATCGCTTGTGCACACTTTAATCATGTACAAAAAGTCAGATGTTCTGGAAATGAATACGGCGGTTACCAATCAAAGTGATTCAACATTAAACATGGAGTGGTGTGCTGCCCCTACTTTGCCTTTATCAAGTGACATGGATAAGGTTTTGGCGTTTGAAGGACGTTGGGCCAAAGAGTTCCAGCAACTGCCGATTGATATTAACTCTGGCGGTTATGTACGCGAGAATCGTAAAGGCCATACGTCACATGACTCTTTCCCAGGTTTTATCGTGCATGAAAATACCTGTTCAGAACAAGCAGGCCGGTGTTACGGTTTTCATTTAGGTTGGAGTGGTAACCACAGAGTCAGAGTTGAGTCGTTATCGGATGGCAGGCGTTATGCGCAATTAGGTGAGTTGTTGTTGCCGGGTGAAGTGACGTTAAATAACGGAGAGTCTTACGTTTCACCAAGCTTGTATGTGTCGTTCTCAGATAATGGCTTGTCCAAACTTTCTAACCAGTTCCATCACTTTGTTCGCCAGCAACTAATTGATGACAAAGTAAAACAAAAACCTCGACCGGTGCACTATAACACCTGGGAAGGCATCTATTTTGATCATGATGAAAAGACCTTGATGGAGCTGGCAACAAAGGCAGCCGCGGTTGGCGCTGAACGTTTTGTTCTGGATGATGGCTGGTTTATCGGACGCCGTAACGACAAAGCGGGCCTAGGTGACTGGTTTGTCGATAAAGAAATATACCCCAATGGATTGGCACCTCTTATTTCCACAGTTAATGAGTTAGGCATGGAGTTTGGAATCTGGTTTGAACCGGAAATGGTAAATCCAGATAGCAACTTATATAGATCAAACCCGGATTGGGTATTAGGTTCAAAAAATAATCCGCAGATCAATTTCCGCAATCAGCTGGTATTGGATTTAACTCGCCGTGAAGTGACGGATTATTTGTTTAAGTGTATCGACGATATTCTTACTGAGTACCCAGAGATCACGTATATCAAGTGGGACATGAACCGAGATTTAAACCATGCAGGCGGGTGTGATGGTAAACCTGCGGTACACAAGCAAACCTTGGCCCTGTATCAGCTAATCGATAAAGTGAAACAACATCACCCAAGTATTGAAATTGAGAGTTGTTGTTCCGGTGGTGGCCGTGTGGATTATGGAATTTTGAAACATACAGATCGTGTGTGGACCTCAGATTCTAACGATGCATTGGACCGATTAGCTATACAACGCGGTTGCTCGTTTTTCATTCCAAGTGAGATCATGGGGGCCCATGTTGGTCCGCTAGACTGCCATATAACCGGGCGTCGGGTTTCAATGGATATGCGCGCAGCCGTGGCTATGTTTGGTCATATGGGCATTGAAATGGATCCAAGATTGTTGACAGATGAAGAGGAAGTCAGTCTAAAAGCAGGCCTTAAACTTTATAAAAAACACCGTGGCTTAATTCACTCTGGCGAACTGACCCGTCTGCAAGGCGGAAAAGAGTCGAGTCAGACTGCGATTAACTTTGCCATCACCAATGAAGATAAAACTCAAGGATTATACGCCTTTAATCAAATTGAGGAGTCGGTTCGTTATTTGCCAACTAGTTATAAATTCACTGGTCTGAATCCTGAATTGAATTATCGTTTAGATTTAGTCTGGCCTGTTGAATTAAAGGAATATTCAAAGTCGGTGACTAGTGAAGTGAATGGGCAGGTCTTTAACGGTCAAATTTTGGCTGAACATGGCATGCAATTACCAGTAGTAGATCCGCAATCGAGTTTGGTCTTTGAACTGACGGCGGTGGAATAAGTGCTCGCAAAACCAGTCTATTAAGCAGATACAAAAAAGGCGGACTCACCGCCTTTTGTATTATTTAGTAGCTAGATGCTAAATTCTCGGAGTATCTATTCTCCGGTTTTTTGCAATTGGGATTCAATTAATTCCAATGCTTCATCTAATATAGTTTTAACCGCTTTTTCCGAACCTTCTACATCACCCGCTTTGATGGCTTCGTAAATATCTCTGTGTTTTTGCACATCGGCACCCGGTACACCTTTGATACGGTTGGTGTATCTAATACTTACTCTTAACGCGGTGGAAATAAAGTCGGTTAGCTGGGCAAAGAAGCGGTTGCCTGTTGCGAGCAATACCATGGTATGAAATGCAATATCGGCTTCCAGTGGATCGTCTAACCCTTCGTCCGCGTCTACCATTCTTTGTAAGGCTTTTTCAATATTCTCAAGTTGCTCTGTCGTTGCATTGGCGGCTGCTAATGCGGTAGCTTGTGGTTCGAGGGCAACACGGACCTGAGTAAATTCTTTTAAAAGAGATAAAGATGGTTTGGAGTTTAGTATCCAGCTTAAAACGTCGGTATCAAACATATTCCAGTTATTTTCTGGTAAAACTTGAATACCTTGTTTTGGTCTGGATGAAATAAGGCCTTTTGCCGACAACATTTTTACCGCTTCGCGCGTGGCGCTGCGGCTAACATCATATAAATTACATAGTTCGGCTTCAGAAGGTAGCCCCTCGCCAATGCCATATTTACCTTTAACAATCGCAATACCCAAATCATGGGTTAATTGGTGGGTAAGATTATGTTTTGGAGCATTTTTCATAAAGTAATTAAAACCTGTAACCTACTGTTTCTATTAATGTGACTAGTTTATTCCACTTTGACAATAATGTATTGCTTTAATTTATTAATCATATATATACTACATAAAGTCAAGTTTATTAGAGCATTGCCTTAATAAATAAAACATTGCACCCTAAACTGAAACAAACGAGTGACCAACTGAACACAGGGGAGGCTTCAGTGCAGACTTACACTCAATATTCTAGTTTAAAAAATAAATGTGTTTTTATCACTGGCGCCGCAACGGGCATTGGTGCTGAGATGGTAAAAGCCTTTGTCTTGCAGGGGGCTAATGTCGGGTTTGTTGATATCGATGAGTCGTCGGCTGAGCTGTTGCGTTCTGAAATAGAGGCTGCCGGGCTTGATAAACCTTGGTTTAAATCAGTAGATGTATCTAAAGCAGAAGATTTAAAACAGGCTATCCAAGAATTTGCTACGAATCACAAGGGGTTAGATGTTCTGGTAAACAATGTCGCAAATGATATGCGACATGCACCGGAAGATGTTTCGGAAACCGAGTGGTTGAAGTGTATGCAGATAAATCTGAATGCTGCATTTTATGCCTCGCAAGCTGCCTTCTCTTTTATGAAAACAAGTGAAGTTGGGGCCATCATTAATTTCAGTTCATTAAATGCCATTATTGGACCCGAAAACATGGTGGGTTATACCACTGCCAAGGCTGGCCTCATAGGTATGACTAAGTCTTTAGCAAAGGATTACGGCCATCATAATGTGCGGGTAAATGCAATTTTGCCCGGTTGGATTGCAACGGAAAAACAGCTTAACTCTTGGTTAACGGAAGAAGAAGAGGAAAAATGGATGTCACAAATGGCGATCAAAAAACGCATTTATCCGAAAGATGTGGCGAAGCTGGTATTGTTTTTAAGTTCAGATGACAGTGCCATGATCACAGGCCAAAGTTTGGCCATAGATGGTGGGCGCAGTTAATGAATAAATCCATGCTCATTGCTGTCGACTGGGGGACTAGCCATCTTAGGGCTTACCTTTGTCAATCAGATAGAATGGAAAGGGCTAAGTTAACCTTATTAGATACTAAGGTTGGAGCTGGTGTATCTAAAGTTGAGCATGGTTTTGAGCATGAGCTTTTTTCCTTAATTCAGCCTTGGCTAGATATCTATGACGATGTAAAAATTGTCATGTCTGGTCAAATTGGTTCTAGCATTGGTTGGCAAGAAACGGAATATTTATCTTGTCCTGTGACACCAGCAGATGTCGCCACCAAATGTCTGACTTTTGATGTAAGAGCAAAGTCGCTAGCCATTATTCCTGGAGTGACTTGTAAACATGACAATGGCATTAGAGATGTCATGCGCGGAGAAGAGCTTCAGGTTCTGGGATGGTTGCAGTTGTCGGAAAATCATAAAACGGGCGAACATCTGATTTGTTTACCTGGTACCCATACCAAATGGGTGAAAGTATCAGACGGCAAGATTCTTGTGTTTAAAACGGCATTAACCGGCGAGTTGTTTGATTTATTGTCTAATCAAAGTGTTTTGATCCAAGAGCAGTCCGAAGAGTTTGATTTTACGGCGTTTGAAGAAGGCGTGTCCTTTACCCTAAATAGTGGAAACGGAAGTTTTTCTCACGGCTTGTTTAGCGTCCGCAGTAAACAGTTATTTAAAGAATTAACGCCAACTCAGTCACAGTCTTATTTATCGGGAGTTTTGATCGGCAGTGACGTAAGAGCCGCCTTAAACGCCAATGAGTGGGAGCTTGACTCTCAATCGGTAGTGTCTATCGTTGGCTCTAGTCAGTTAACCAAATGTTTTGCCATGGCACTTAAACAGGCGGGCATAAAATCAAAGTTGTTTGACGAAAAGGAATCTAGTTTGAGTGGCTTTGCGGTAGTGAACCAAATTTTAATTGAAGAGTCTTGAATTTGATGACCCTGCATTCCTATTTTGAGCAAGTTCCATTCATGGCGATCTTGAGAGGTTTGCAACCTGACGAGGCCGTTGATGTGGGCAAGGTGTTATATCAAGTCGGTATTCGCGTTATTGAAGTACCATTGAATCGTCCCAACGCTTTTGAGTCTATACAAGAGTTAATTCAATATATGCCTGACGATTGTCTGATTGGTGCGGGCACGGTTACAACACAATATCAGGTTGCACAAATAAAACGTTTAGGTGGGAAGTTCACAGTCTCACCCCATAGTGACGTCGGATTGATAGAATCTGCAGTTTCTCACCAATTATTACCAGTTCCCGGTTTTTATACACCAACGGAGGCGGTGAGCGCGGTAAATGCGGGGGCTAAATATTTAAAGTTGTTTCCTGCCGGTAATCAACAAACCAGTTATTTAGAACAAGTCAAAACCGTATTGCCGAAAGAAACGGCGGTGATACCGGTTGGTGGGATCACACCTGAAAGTGTTTATGCGTGGTTAGATGCAGGGGCTTTGGCAGTTGGAATTGGCGGTGAGTTATATCGACAGGGTGACAGTTGGCAACAAGTGAGCGACAATCTGAATCAGTTTTTACTTCAGCTTAAGCCGTAACATGTCATACACCAACCTTTCCCATTTATTCACTCTAAAAGTCAAGAACCGCCTAGGAGAGGGGGTGTTGTGGGATGAAAAACAACAAGTCATTTTATGGACGGATATAGAAGCGGCTAAGCTCTACCAGTTTAATGTCAAAAATAGAGTCGTAGAGAGCATTAAATTGCCTGAGCGACTTGGCAGTTTTGGATTAACGACACAGGAAAGTGTATTGATCTGCGCTTTTGAATCTGGTTTTGCTCTTTTGGAGTTACGTACTGAGGAAGTCACCTGGTTAATTAAAATAGAAGAAAATAATCCTGGTACTCGGATGAACGATGGCCGGGTCGACCGCAATGGCGTTTTTTGGGCCGGTACTATGGTTGAAGATGAAAGCACAGCTATCGACAAAGCAGCGCTTTATTCGATTAATCAAAATTTTGTTGTGCAACAGCACTTGACCGGACTCACCATATCCAATGGTTTATGTTGGAGTCCTGATGGCAAGGTTACCTACTTTGCAGATTCGCCGACTCATAAAATCGTGAGTTTCGACAATCAACAAACGATTACTCCGCAAAGTGCAGCGATGAGTTTGGTTGAAACCGCACCTGAACATTTTCCAGATGGCTCCTGTGTCGATAAGTTTGGTAACCTCTGGAATGCTTTATGGGGAAGCGGCTTAGTTAACTGCTTTTCACCACAAGGCGAGCTTTTATTATCTCTACCGCTTCCAGTATCTCAACCATCTTGTGTCAGCATTGGTGGGCCAAACATGGATTGGTTACTCATTACGAGTGCCAGTCAATTAAACGACGAGCAGAAAATAGCAGAGCCTGAAGCGGGTAATCTGTTTGTTTATCAGCTAGATGAGTCCCTTGGGCTGGTTGAACCTCGTTTTAAATTATCTTAATTGTAAATAATCGATAGATCCTAATTCGTACTGAGGGTATATTAAATAAATCATATTATATTATTTATTATATTGTTGCGGTGGAACGAAACAGTGCGAATTATTTGTCTTGAAAATGCGGACTCTAGGTTAGAGCTTTTACCTTCACTTGGTGGAGGGATCAAAAGTTATCATTATAAAAACGGAGCGACTTCTTATCCTATTCTTCGGGACTCTCAAATGCCAAACTCTCCTGGCGATAGCGCTTATTTTCCGCTGGTCCCATTTTCAAACCGGATTCGAAATGGGCGATTTTTCTGGCAAAACAAGCTTGTTTCTTTACCTCTAAATTTTCCACCGGAAAAACACGCACTGCACGGATTTGGTTGGCAAAGTGAGTGGCAAATTGAAAACCAGTCAGATGAGCAAGTAACTTTGCTCTATCGAAACACCTGCCCGGATTGGCGTTTTGATTTCGAGGCGCGGCAAACGTTCACCCTCACAGAATCTGGTATTAATGTTCAATTACAAGTTCAGAATCTTAGTGATGAGCAAATGCCATGTGGTTTAGGCTTTCACCCTTATTTCACAAGAACGCCGGATGTTGAAGTTTTTGCTGATGTATCAAAGATGTGGTCGGTGGATGAAGAATGTTTGCCGACAGAGTTGGTGGATGTACCCTTCTATAATGCTGAGCACCCGAAGTGGCTTATCGCAGAACATGAGCTCGATAATGCTCTGCTTAATCCTAGTGGGTTGGCAAGTATCAACTGGCCTGAGTGGGGAATAGCTGCTGATATAGTTAGTAGTGGTAACTGTCAGTTTTTAGTTTGTTATAGCCCTAAAAATGCTGACTTTTTCTGTCTTGAACCCGTTACAAACTGTACAGATGCGTTTAACCGTTACAACGAAGGGGCGCCTGAAACCGGCCTTACAGTTTTACCACCGTTCGGCATACTTGAGACGCAGATGGCGATTAAAGTTCGCCCTATCTAGCTGGTCGTTCGTCTTTAATTCTGAGAACCGTGCGATTCCATCCTATATGGTTGTCGTATAAACTCACCATCATGCAGTGATAGTGTGTGAGTTGTACGGTGGAAAAACCTGATAAGCCCGGATTGAGTGAATGTTGTGGTGGCGGCAGTTGTTGTCCTTGTGTTTGGGATGTGTATTTTGAAGAGCTACAGAAGTGGCAAGAATGGCAGGCGAAACAGGATAAGTCGGAATCCCAAAATATAGAGTCAGATCAACAACACCAGAAAAAATAGTAATTTCTCCTATATAAAAGTTTTGCGATTTCTGTCATAAGTTAGTCGGTTAAATTAACAAACACTAAAAAGAGGCTGTGTTAATATTTTCGGAACTTTTGGGTGTTACCTTCATTTAAATGAGGCAAGTTGAGGTAAGTTGTGAATTGTTATGTGAAGATATTAATAACTCTTACTTTGTTTTTATCTGCATCTTTATTAGCTCATCATACTCGTTGGAGTTCACAGGATGATTGCCTCGCCGCGCCTGCCAAATGTATTGACGGCCTGGATAAAGAGTTAGAAAACACTGAGAAATTCACGCACCATTGGTATGGAATGAAAAACAATCTGCTATTGGCGATTTGGGAAGCTGGTAGGGAAGAAAGGTTGGTTGCGGAATTGGCTGACATAGATCATACCCATGGGCCACCCGTGTTTCGAACCACAGTGTTAACATTAAAAGCCAAATTTGCCGTACTTGATAAAGAGATGGAATTGGCAAAGGCGCTTACCGAGCAAGCTGTGACGCTAATCAAGGCGGTGAATGAAGTCAGCGTTAACATGACTCGTTACGCGGAAGTTGTGGTTCTATACAATTCTTATTTGGGAGACACCAAGCAAGCCCTGGAGTTTGTTAATTGGGTCGAAGACTCCAATGTGGGAAATACGAACGCGGTGCGTTTAAGTCCATATCACACGGCAGTCGGTCACTTATATAATAATCTTAAAGATTATGAAAAAGCGCGACAGTTTTATCTAAGAGCAGCTGACGGCAACTTGCGTTCAAAAAAGTATCTCCGTGTCGCTTCTTCTTTCCACAACGTTGCCAGAACTTATCAAAGTGAAAAAAACTATGAAGCTGCAATTGAATACTTTACTCAGGCTATGACCTATTTTCAGCAGTTGGGTGATGAATATTTTGGTGTGAGTGATTATAGTCGAATCCGGTTTGCCGAAACCTTATATTTGGCCGGTAAAAAAACACAGGCTAAATACGTATTCGCGCAAATTCAAAGAGACAAGCTAGGTCGGTACTTTGTGGATGCCTATAATGAAGTTGCCCACTTATTGGCACAGGAGCCAGGCTAGATTCTCAGCGCGTTTCGTTTAATGAAAAATATCTAATCTGCATCACCTGAAGTTAATCACTATATAACAGCCCGTCTTACGTCCATAAAGACAGGCAGAAGAAGTTATAACTCTTCTTCATTTTCGGGGACTTTTACGCCCATGATCAAAAGCCACAAACATGTGCCAATTTCTCCAAATGATGACGGGTAGCCAACAAAACTAGGGATATCAAAGGCTGGGAAAAGGATGCCGCCGGTAAACTTAATTAAATAACTGAAACATCCCAACATTAATGTTATGCCAAATATCTTTGGAATATAGTTGGATCTAAAGGCGAGATAACCAAAAGGAAATAACCATAATCCCCAGAATACCTTAACGATGGCCATGCCATTAATGTAGGAGTAAAAAGCTAACATAGCTTGGGTCTGGATTTGTTCTAATGGCAGTGGTTCTAAATATTGTGCACCACTTAATAGACGCAGAATATCAAGCAGGCTAATGGTATATGCCAGAGACAAAGGGACACTGACAACGGAGAGAGCCACCATTAGAAAGGCTGCGGTTCGATTTACAGACTCAAATAGCTTGTACAAAACAAATGGCAATAACAAATAGGTGATACTGCTTATAACTCCGACAAAGATACCCACCCTGAACAGAAATTCGTTATTGAGGATGTTGTTAACGGTTGCCGCTGCGTCACCCGAAACAAAAAATTGTTTAGGTACGTACGCCAAATAAAATATTCCGGTTAAAACCAGTATGAAATATGTCAAGCCAGCGAGTCTGGCCACCTGATTTTTTGTCATTATTAAACCTCTATTACGTCTTTATTCATTTTTTCATGGGTATAAAACGCTTAGAACACTCAATTTTATGACTCCATGAGCTGAATCGATATTTTCCATGGTTGATTTTTAGATTCGCGCCGAATTCGAAATTCGGCATAGGTTTTTTCTAAAATTGTTTGCTGAAGGTTGTGGTATAAAGATAGGGCTTGCGCTTGCCGGGCCTTCTACATCAGCGTTTGAACTAGTAATTAAAGTGACTTTTGGTCATTGTTGGGTTGTGGATGAAGTTGTAGTGAGAGTTTGAGATTATATGGTGGTTTGATTGGTGACTTATTTAGAGCTTAATACCATCTTATCCAGCGCAAGAATCGCTGCCACAGGCCTGGTTTCCTTCTAAATTCATCTTTGTGCCTTTGTTTATATCTTTCTTCCAGATGTTTTAAGTCTTCCCTGCGCTGTTGAGCTGCATTTGCCAATTCGGCATAGTGATGGCTTTTATCCAGCGCCACATCATTGTAACTGTGCTGATGTTTGTAATGTGTTTTTTTGACTCCACGGTCTTTTGGCGAGCTGCACATAGTTTCACCTGTTTCTCTCGATATTGTGCGTCTTGTTTCAATAAATATTGACTCCAATACTCTAAGTTTAGTTTCAAATAATTTGAATTGGATTAATCTGGCGCAAATTTTTAATAGCTGACTTGAGGTCACTTACTGTTGGTAAAAAATCAGGTTTATCTCACTAGTTTCGCCATTTTTTCTGTTGTTAAGCGGTAACTATTTGCGTGTCATTATCAGGAGGAAAATTAATGATAAAGCTAATGAATCTAAACTTCTTGCAGCAGATGCTTACAAAACGCCTGCTTAATTCAAAATGTTACGTTCTAAGAACATTCATTCTTTTTTTAACTTTGGCGCAAAGTCAGGCTTTTGCTGCTGTGCAAAAACAAGAGATAACAATAAATTCTAAAGTCGTGAGTCATGCTTTGCAGTTTGACGTGTTTTTGCCAGACGGTTACAAAAACAGTGCAGAGATACGCTATCCGATTTTACTAACGAGCGCAGGACAAAGTCGTCTGCCCATTTTGCTCGAACAGGTGAGCTGGTCCAGTCATACTAGTTTCTCTCCTATGCCAAAAGTCATCATTGTCACTTTGCCTGATGTTAACTTGGGGGCCGACCAGGATAAATTCACTGGTGCATCTGGTGAATTAGACAGAGTGACAACTGAGGTTCTAAAGAAAGACGTATTACCTTACGTGGATGAAAGATTTAACACACAGCCATTCAGGATAATTGAGGGTTTTTCCAGTTGGGGCAATTTGCCCTTGTATGTGTTTAAAAATTCGCCAGAGTTGTTTAACGCCTACTTTGTCTTTAGTCCGGCGTTAGAGCTGGACAAAACTGAACTGGTTAGGAGTTTCAGTGGCTTTTCAGCGGATAAACAATATCGGCATAAATTCTTATATTTGAGTCTTGGTACATTTGCAGGTAACAGAGACGGCTTTACCAAATTGAATGATGTGTTTAAGCCTCAAGATGGAAAGAATGGCTTTGCTTTTCTGTCTGATGATCTAAGCAATATAAACTACTTGTCAGGCCCTTTAATTGGCCTCGACACGGCTGCAACAGAGTTGTTCTCAGATCTAAACCCAAATATGGAGAGGTTTAACCAATCCGGCATTTCGGGCCTTAAGCAATATTATCTAAAATTAGAAGAGAAATATGGTTATCCACTCGATATGGAAGGCGGTGTCATTGATCTGGGCTTTCATTTTGCAGATAGCAAAAAAGTCGATAAAGCACTGGAAACCATGGCTCATATTGTTGATCACAAAAGCAACAATGCGTTGTTATTGATCCGCCTGGCCAGCGTTGAGCAAAGAGCTGGCCTTAAAAATGCGGCACTTCGAACGTTTAAAGTGGCATTGCAAGTGGCACAACAGGGAAATGACGAGGAAAAAATATCGTACATCAAAAACCGTATTACCGACTTAAAAGGTGTTAATTAGGCTTTACTTCATTTAAATAAAACAAGCTTTTTGTTTCTGCCACGAAATTATCGGAGAGCATCCGCTGATTCGTGGCATCAAAATCCGTCATAAACAAGCTGTTTTTGTCGTAATGTCCTATGACTGTACCGTTTCCGTTAAGCACATCGTAGTGCCACAGGTTTTGTTTTTTGTCTTGGAAGTAGAGGAAATTTCCTGCTGCATTCTTGCGCCAAAAATAACGCCACTGAATGATCAAGTCATCTAAGCCGTTTAACAAAGAATATTCACCATTTTGGTATTTGAGTAACTTTCCACTTGAGTCATTGGTGATAAATGTAGATGCATCGATATGTTGGGCCCATTCAACTTCTTCATTTAACAAGCGTGTTGAGTTGCTATTTTCAATGTTGTACCAAACTAAAGCGTATTGAGAATCTTGCTCGACACTAAGTAATAAATGTTGCTCTTTTGACTGAAAAAGCTCAGTGACTGAGAATCGAGTTTTTAACTCAGTAGGCGAACCATCAAGTGGCACTGACCAAATAGCGTTATCTGCCAGGTAGAATACGGATTGGCCAGTTGGGTGCCAGATGAAACTCGATACAATATGTTCATCTGCACTTAATCGCTTCGTGCTGTCGTCTTTATTTAACCATAACTGGCTGTGGCCCAGTCGGTCTGTTAGAAAGGCAATTGCAGTTCCAGTTCCAGTTCCAGTTCCAGTTCCAGTTCCATTAGGTTGGAATTGACCTTGTTGTTCTTTGTAACTTGTCGGGCTAACGTCGCTGTCCGTGCTGTCCGTGCTGTCCGTGCTGTCCGTGCTGTCCGCTATATGACGAACTCGACTGTTCCAATCGCGGCGGCCTAAAACGACAACTAGCTTGCCTTCTGTAGCTTTTGCAGCCAGTATTTTCGAATTTGAAAGTGTTGATGTGTTTGTTAGTGCTCGCTTATCATTAAACCAATGGATTTTTTGCTCGTGGTTGATGAACCATAGGCTCTGTGCATACCACCTCGCTCGACTGCCTCCTTCATTTTCAAAGGAGAGTTTTTGCCTGTTAATAACGGCAAATTCATCGCGTTTTTGATCATAAGACATGGTGAGGACGGATTTACGACCCGTCACCAATAATAGTTGAGTGATCGGATTAAATTCGGCGAATAACGGTTCGAAATCAGGAAGGGTGATTGATTTTTGTCTTTTTGTACCCGTATTCAAAAAAGACAACCGAGATTGACGAGATTTGTCGTATTGCAGAAATACTAATTTATTGTCATTAATCCAGCTGGCAGAGTGATTAAATGAATCAGTGCAAGGCAAAAGGACTTCTTTTTTACCAGAATCGATGTGTTGAGACACAAGATCCACACACTTTTTATTATCGACCAAATATTGATGTCCATAGGTCAGGGAGGTTTGATCCGGGTTTAGCGTCAACTCTCCGAAAATTTTAAATTCTGTGCGTAAAACCTGGTGTGAGCCGTTTGCGTCATGTTTCACGAGTTTATGTGTTTCACCGTCCTGAATAACGTTATAAATGTCACCATTATTAGCGATGGAAAAAGTTTCAATGACTTCGTTATTAGTGGTTATTGGACGTATTTGAGTGAATTTAGGCACCGAAATATCTGGAGAGTTTGACTGATTGCTTAGTAGTAAAAATGCCAATGTGATCAGCCCAATAAAGATTATTGCCAGTCGTTGTTTGGCATCGGGTTTTTCAGCGTTTGAACCTTCTATTTGTTGTGTTTGGGACACCGATTTCAATACAAGGCTATAACCTAACTTAGGATGAGTTTGTATTACTGATTGTTGCTTGGAATCATCATTGAATAGTTTTCGCAATTGGGTAATACAACGTTGAACCGTATTTGGGCTAACGACTGTTTCTCCCCAAACCTGTTCCAGTAGTTGCTGTTGGGAAACGATATCGCCATTGGCTTTTATAAGGCATGTTAACACCGCCATTAGTTTGGGCTCTAAGCTCTGAGCGTTGCCTTCTGAAAGTAACTCTGCTCTGGCCCAGTTTACTTCAATGCCGTTGATTATTAAGTTGTCTAACATAAATTGTTTTAATGATGTTCGGAAAACAGAGCCATCATACTCATGGAAGCTTAAGACCGCTATTCACATTTTTACTTGTTATAACAGTATGTGATGTGAATTGTCTTTATTTGAATTCAATTTTGGTTATCATGGTTTTAATTGACTATAAAATTAATAAAAACAATGAAAATAAAGTCTATTGGTTTAACTTTGGTATTTTTGGTTGTGGTATTGCTGGCTGCTTTCAAAAAAGAGGCGACCCAGCTGTATCATACGATTCGGCTTTTTCATCCCGACGTAATTGTTAACAACTTTTCTTCTTTGCCTTCGCTGGCTGATCATAAGGTGATCAAAAGAGCGGGAGAAGTGGATGAATTTAGTTATTCACTGACTTCGTTACCTGCAGAGTTTGCTTATCGAAATGAGGTGAGGCAAACCCAACAATGGATTGAAGATACTAGCACGACCGCTCTCTTAGTACTGAAGGGGCAGGACATTCGATTTGAAAAGTATTATCAGGGAACAGGAGAGTTTGATAAACGAATTTCTTGGTCTATGGCGAAGTCTTTTTTGAGCGCTTTGTTCGGTGTAGCAGTCACTAATGGAGACATACCAGATTTGAATGTGGCGGTGACTGATTACGTTCCTGAACTCATAGGCTCAGGATATGAAGGGGTAACTATTAAAAACGTCTTACAGATGTCCAGTGGCATATTTTTTAACGAAGATTATGCTGATTTTTTTAGTGATATTAATCGACTTGGCAGAATTATGGCGTTAGGGGGCAGTTTTGATGAGTTTGCCACATCACTGGAAAGTCATTTGCCGCAAGGTACAACAATGCACTACGTCAGTATTGATACCCATGTTGTGGGTATGGTGTTAAGAGCGGCAACCGAGCAATCTATTGAGTCATATTTCTATCAGCACCTTTGGTCTAAGTTGCAAACGGAAGGTGATGCAATATACATAACCGACAGCAATGGAGAACCTATGGTTTTAGGTGGCCTCAATCTCATGACAAGGGATTATGCAAGAATGGGCAAGTTATATCGAGATCATGGTCGACTTAACGGTGAGCAAATTATTCCGGAAGACTGGATTGAGGCAAGTTTAACACCGGATCAACCGCACCTTGCCGCGAAACGTCGAGCGGACAAAAGCGTGAAGTTTGGTTATGGGTATCAGTGGTGGTTGCCTTTGGATGCTGACGACGAGTTCATGGCCATTGGGATTTATGGCCAGTTTATTTATATCAATAGAAAGGCCGGCGTAGTTATAGTGAAAAATAGTGCGGATATTAATTTTTTAGCGAATAACTATGAAAGCAAGGAGATCGCTGTTGCAGCATTTAGAGCTATAGCGGCGTCGTTATAAGCTTTCTAATTTTTCGATTTTTGCGGGGTAGTATTACCCTGCAAAAGTTACGCATTAATTTCACGTTTAGGTTCAGCCGTTCTGGAATGGCATCGCTCTGCTTGCCAGTAATTGAGGTAGTTAATTCAGAGTTCAGAAATTGGCGTTGCTGATGTTACAAAACAAAAAAAGTTACGCTTTCAAACAGCCATTGTTGTTTCATTTTATTTACACTGTATCAGGGCTTAGTTTGCCAGGTATCTGGTAACTCAAGCCAGCCACAACGTTGGGAGTCACTCACCGAGTAAAATGGCTCTGGTAACGTATTGTCGACAATGTTACCTCCCGCTATGCCAACAATTTCGGGTCTGTCTGAAATAGTCCAATACAATGTCGAACCACACTCTTGACAGAAATATCGTTTCTGTAGGTGATTTTGTTCTTTATGAACAAAGGTATAACAATTATTGGCGCCTTTAACTTGGATTAGCGATTCGGTAGGAAAATAGACTGAAACACCAAATGCACTGCCGGTGCGTTTTTTACAATCTTGGCAATGACAGACGCCGTGTAAGTTTGGATTGCCTTTAAGTAATAAAGAAAATTTGCCACAACAGCACTCTGCGACATGTTGTTTTTGGGTTTCCATAGTTGACTCAATCTAAATGAATCTTGTTTATCTAGAGTGTTTTTTATCATACACAATTTATAGGCCGATGACTGAAAGTAATTATGTTGATAATGGGCTAGGGTGTCATAAACTTATAGTTACCGGTCAGGTAATACAGTTTAAGAGCATAAGTCTCAATGCGATGGTAGATAATGAATCACAAGGAGGAGTTAGCTGTTTTTACTTTGGTCATGGATGAGGGTAGTTTACTAACGACAAACAATTATTTGAATAGTAACAAGTGTTTAATTTTAGAACTGTGAATGAACAGAAGACTGGTATAGTTTTGCTTTACAATTCAGTCATAAGAAATGTGCCAAATGCTTAAAAATATTATTTAAAATTCAAATATGAATAGTTGTTTCTGGTCCGAACTCTCATTAACATACATGTGTACTAAAGTGGATGTTCGGAGTTGTTAGCTAGTCATGAATAGATATGTATTGCAGGAATCAGGTAGGGTAATTGAAATACACGGTCAGGTTTTCATTGAAAATGAAGATGGGACATTGCAAAACATGGCGGTTGGAGATTCAGTTAACTCTGGGATTACCCTGATTTTAAATGATGGAGCCGAATTCAAATATCAACTACTTAATGGCGAAATCATCGAACATGTTGCGGGGTCAACCGACGATACGATTGAACAAAATGATGAGCAATCATTTACCGAGCAAGATGATGAAATCGCTCAAATTCAACAAGCTTTAGAACAAGGTGACTTTTCCCAATTAGAAGCAACAGCTGCGGGTACTGATGCTAACTCCGGTACTCAAGCGCCTGCACAAATTGATTCAGACGGCAACGAAACTATTGCCGAGGCTGGGTTTAATACTCAAGCACTAGCGGCAGCCAATGGCACGTTAGCTGAAACTCCAGATCTTTTTATTGTCCCTGAAAATGATTCATTAGACGATCCAGCTGTAGAAGATGACTCCGTTGCAGCAGCTGCTGGCTCTCCAATTGTTATTGATGTATTAGCTAACGACACTGAACTGTCACCTTCACCTGTCATTGCCGTGACTCAGGGGCAAAATGGTACAGTCGCTATTAACGATGATGGCACTGTGACTTATACACCAAATGATGGATTTAGTGGAAATGACAGTTTTACTTACACCAACGCGCAAGGGAACACCGCGACTGTAAATATTATCGTAAGAGATCCGGCTGCAGAAGATGACACTGTATCAGTGGAAGCTGGTTCTCCAATCACTATCGATGTATTAGCAAATGACACTGATGGCACACCTTCTCCAGTAACATCGGTGACACAAGGGCAGAATGGTACCGTGACGCTTAACCCGGATGGTACGGTGACTTATACGCCAGTTGGGAATTTTAGTGGAAACGACAGTTTTACATACACGAATGCTTTAGGAAATACGGCCACTGTCAATGTAACGGTAAATCCACCTGCGGCGCCAGCAGAAGATGACAGCGTTTCGCTTGACGCCGGTAATCCTGTTGTCATTGACGTAATTGCTAATGACTCTGAAGAAGACCCTTCACCTATCGTGTCCGTGACTCAAGGCGAAAATGGTACAGTAACAATTAACGATGATGGCACTGTTACTTATACCCCAAATGATGAGTTCACTGGCGACGACAGTTTTACTTATACCAATGCTGACGGGAATACCGCAACCGTCAATGTGACCGTTAACTCTGAAGCTGATTCTGTCGTAGTCGATGATAATGCGGTGACTGAAGCCGGTGTTCCTGTCGTTATTGATGTTTTGGCCAATGACACGGATATTGATTCTGAGAAATCACCTGTTACTTCAGTAACGAATGGTGAAAATGGCACAGTATTAATTAATCCAGATGGGACTCTAACTTACACACCTTCGGCTGATTTTAACGGTATAGACAGTTTTACATATACAAATGGTGAAGGTAATTCCGCTACGGTTACTGTCACTGTAAGTCCAAAAATTAATGAAACCATCATAAACAATGACTCTGTAATAACGGATGAAGACACTGCTATTACCATTGATGTATTGGCGAACGATACTGACATTGATAGTGCACCTTCGCCAGTAACTTCAGCGACAAATGGCACTAATGGCACCGTAGAGATCAATGGTGATGGCACGTTAACTTATACACCGGATCCTAATTTTAATGGTCCAGATAGCTTCACTTATACCAATGCCGAAGGGAATAGCGCGACGGTCAATGTTACGGTAACGTCAGTTAACGATGTTACTACCGTTTTCAACGATACGGTTGTAACAGGTGAAGATACAGACATTACAATAGATGTCCTAGCAAACGACAACGATATCGACGAAGGGCCTTCACCTGTAATTGCAGTATCGAACGGACAAAATGGTACGGTAGCCATTAACCCGGACGGCACGGTTACCTATTCGCCTAACGCTAACTTTAATGGGCCTGATAGTTTCACATATACCAATGCCGAAGGTAATACGGCTACGGTTAACGTTATTGTTAACTCTGTTGATGATGCCACTATCATTGCGAGTGACAGGGCTACAACAGATGAATCTACAGCTGTGGTTATTGACGTCTTGGCTAATGATGCTGGTATAGACTCACAAGCTGCTACTGTTACGGCAGTAACTAATGGCAATAATGGATCCGTAGAGATAAATGCAGATGGCACTCTGACATATACGCCGAACGCCAATTTTACCGGTACAGATACGTTTACCTACACCAATGCAGAAGGCAGTACAGCTCTAGTAAATGTAGTGGTTAATCCGGTGACTGATCAAACAACGGTTGCGAATGATCGTGTGGCAATAGACGAAGATCGGGCGGTGACTATCGATGTATTGGCAAATGATACTACTGTAGGCTCCGAGTCTTCTCCGATTGTTTCTGTGACTAATGGCGCAAATGGCAATGTAATTCTCAATGACGATGGTACCGTAACCTATACACCTGATGTCGACTTTAATGGTACGGATAGTTTTACTTACACCAATACTGAAGGGAATACAGCGACAGTAAATGTAACTGTGGACCCTATTGACGATCAAACGCAAATTACCAACGATATTGTAGTCACTGATGAAGATACTGAAGTAACGATAGATGTTCTTGCCAATGACACTGATGTCGATAGTGACGTATCACCACTGCAATCCTTTACTCAGGGGGGAAATGGCAGTGTCGTCTTAAATGAAAATGGCACTTTAACTTATACTCCTCACCCAAATTTTAATGGCGAAGATAGTTTCACATACACTAACTTCGAAGGTAATGTCGCGACCGTCAATGTTACCGTAAATGGTATCAATGACGTGACTATTGTAGAAAACGATAGTGTATCTACCGATGAAGATAGCCCCGTAATCATTGATGTTATAGCAAATGATACGGACTCCGACAGCAGTGCTTCGTCGGTTCAATCTGTTACACAAGGTGCTAACGGATCTGTTTCAATTAATAACAATGGCACACTTACTTACACACCAAATGCCAATTTTAATGGTGCAGACAGCTTTACCTATACTAACCAAGAAGGCAACACGGCGACGGTGAATGTCACCGTGAATCCAGTTAGCGATGACACCGTTGTGGTTAATGATAGTGTGACTACAGATGAAGATAACGCGGTCACCATCGACGTTTTAGCAAATGATACAGATGTGGATTCAGCACCATCGCCAGTGCAATCAGTCACACAAGGGCAAAACGGTAGGGTAGCCATTAACGAAAACGGCACTGTGGCCTACACGCCAAATGCCAATTTCCACGGCTCAGATTCATTCAGCTACATGAATGCCGAAGGTAATACTGCAACGGTGAATGTCACTGTAAATCCAGTTAGCGATGATACGATTGTAGTTAATGATGATGCCACTACCGAAGAAGATAATGCGGTTACCATCGATGTGTTAGCGAATGATACGGATGTGGACTCTGCACCATCGCCGGTGCAGTCGGTGACACAAGGTCAAAACGGTACGGTAACCATTAATGAAAACGGCACGGTAACTTACACGCCAAATGCCAATTACAGCGGAGCGGACAGTTTCACTTATACCAACGCGGAAGGTAATACTGCGACCGTCAATGTCACTGTGACACCAGCCGAGCCAACGGGTCCGACAAATCCTACCGATCCGGTTGATGTCGGGACTGTGGTGGTAAACGACAGTGCCACGACCGAAGAAGATAATGCGGTGACCATCGATGTAGTCGCCAATGATACGGATGTGGACTCAGACCCATCGCCAGTCCAGTCGGTCACGCAAGGTCAAAACGGTACGGTAGCCATTAATGAAAATGGCACGGTGACTTACACACCAAATGCGAATTACAGCGGCACGGACAGTTTTACTTATACTAACGCAGAAGGTAATACGGCGGCCGTCAATGTCACGGTGACACCAGCCGAGCCAACGGATCCGACTAACCCAACTGATCCCGTTGATGTCGAGACTGTGGTGGTAAACGACAGTGCCACGACCGAAGAAGATAATGCGGTGACCATCGATGTAGTCGCCAATGATACGGATGTGGACTCAGACCCGTCGCAAGTTCAGTCGGTGACACAAGGTCAAAACGGTACGGTAACCATTAATGAAAATGGCACCGTCACTTACACGCCAAATGCCAATTACAGCGGCACGGACAGTTTTACTTATACTAACGCAGAAGGGAACATCGCTGCCGTTAATGTCACTGTAACACCAGCCGAGCCAACGGATCCGACAAATCCTACCGATCCGGTTGATGTCGAGACTGTGGTGGTAAACGACAGTGCCACTACCGAAGAAGATAATGCAGTTACCATCGATGTCTTAGCCAATGATACGGATGTGGATTCTGCACCATCGCCAGTCCAGTCGGTCACGCAAGGTCAAAACGGTACGGTGACTATTAATGAAAACAGTACCGTCACTTACACGCCAAATACGAACTTCCACGGCTCAGATTCGTTTACTTACACTAACGCAGAAGGCAATACCGCAACCGTAAATGTGACGGTAAATGCGTTTGAAGATGACACGGTAGTGGTCAATGACACTGTCGTAACGAATGAAGACAACGCGGTCACGATTGATGTAGTCGCCAATGATACGGATGTGGACTCAGACCCATCACCGGTGCAGTCAGTCACCCAAGGCACAAATGGCTCAGTCGTAGTCAATGAAAATGGCACGGTGACTTACACACCAAATGCCAATTACAGCGGTACTGACAGTTTTACTTATACAAACGCAGAAGGTAATACGGCGGCCGTCAATGTCACGGTGACACCAGCCGAGCCAACGGATCCGACTAACCCAACTGATCCCGTTGATGTCGAGACTGTGGTGGTAAACGACAGTGCCACTACCGAAGAAGATAATGCGGTTACGATAGATGTCTTAGCCAACGATACGGATGTGGACTCAGACCCATCGCCAGTCGAGTCGGTTACGCAAGGTCAAAACGGTACGGTAACCATTAATGAAAATGGTACCGTTACTTACACACCAAATGCGAATTACAGCGGCACGGACAGTTTTACTTATACTAACGCAGAAGGTAATACGGCGGCCGTCAATGTCACCGTAACACCAGCCGAGCCAACGGATCCGACTAACCCAACTGATCCGGTTGATGTCGAGACTGTGGTGGTGAACGACAGTGTCGAAACCAACGAAGACAACGCGGTCACGATTGATGTAGTAGCGAATGACACGGATGTAGACTCGGACCCATCGCCGGTGCAGTCGGTGACACAAGGCACTAACGGTACCGTCTCCATTAATGAAAATGGCACGGTGACCTATACACCAAATGCCAATTTCCATGGCTCAGACTCGTTTACCTACACTAATGCCGAAGGCAATACCGCAACGGTGAATGTGACCGTCAATGCAGTTGAAGATGACACGGTTGTGGTCAACGACAGTGTCGAAACCAATGAAGACAACGCGGTTACGATTGACGTCTTAGCCAACGATACGGATGTGGACTCAGACCCATCGCCGGTGCAGTCGGTGACCCAAGGTACAAACGGTACCGTCTCCATTAATGAAAATGGCACCGTCACCTACACGCCTAATGCTAATTTCCATGGTTCAGATTCGTTTACTTATACTAATGCCGAAGGCAATATCGCGACGGTGAATGTGACCGTCAATGCGGTTGAAGATGACACGGTTGTGGTGAACGACAGTGTCGAAACCAATGAAGACAACGCGGTTACGATTGACGTCTTAGCCAATGACACAGACATAGACTCAGATCCATCGCCGGTGCAGTCAGTCACACAAGGTCAAAATGGCACCGTTGTTCTAAATGAAAACGGCACCGTCACTTACACGCCAAATGCCAACTTCCATGGCTCAGATTCGTTTACTTATACTAATGCCGAAGGCAATACCGCAACCGTAAATGTGACCGTCAATGCGGTTGAAGATGACACGGTTGTAGTGAACGACAGTGTCGAAACCAATGAAGACAACGCGGTTACGATTGACGTCTTAGCCAACGATACGGATGTGGACTCTGACCCATCGCCGGTGCAGTCGGTGACCCAAGGTACAAACGGTTCGGTAACCATTAATGAAAACGGCACCGTCACTTACACGCCAAATGCGAACTTCCATGGTTCAGACTCGTTTACCTACACCAATACTGAAGGCAATACTGCAACCGTAAATGTGACCGTCAATGCAGTTGAAGATGACACGGTTGTGGTGAACGACAGTGTCGAAACCAACGAAGACAACGCGGTTACGATTGATGTAGTCGCCAATGACACGGATGTGGACCCAGACCCATCGCCGGTGCAGTCAGTCACACAAGGCACAAACGGTTCGGTAACCATTAATGAAAACGGCACTGTGACCTACACGCCAAATGCCAACTTCCATGGTTCAGACTCGTTTACTTATACTAACGCTGAAGGCAATACGGCGACAGTGAACGTGACCGTCAATGCGGTTGAAGACGAAACTATCGTTGTGAACGACACTGTGACTACCGATGAAGACAACGCGGTTACGATAGATGTAGTCGCCAATGATACTGATGTGGACTCAGATCCGTCACCAGTCCAGTCGGTGACACAAGGCACTAACGGTACCGTATCCATTAACGAAAACGGCACCGTCACTTACACGCCAAATGCGAACTTCCACGGCTTAGACTCGTTTACTTACACCAATGCGAAAGGCAATACCGCAACCGTAAATGTGACGGTAAATGCGGTTGAAGATGACACGGTTGTAGTGAACGACACCGTGACGACCGATGAAGATAATGCAGTTACGATTGATGTAGTCGCCAATGACACGGATGTGGACTCAGATTCGTCACCAGTCCAGTCGGTGACACAAGGCACTAACGGTACCGTATCCATTAACGAAAACGGCACTGTGACTTACACGCCTAATGCTAATTTCTATGGTTCAGACTCGTTTACTTATACTAACGCTGAAGGCAATACCACAACGGTAAATGTGACCGTAAATGCAGTTGAAGATGACACGGTTGTTGTGAACGACACTGTCGAAACCAATGAAGACAATGCGGTTACGATTGATGTAGTCGCCAATGACACAGATGTGGACTCAGACCCATCACCAGTGCAATCAGTCACACAAGGTCAAAATGGCACCGTTGTTCTAAATGAAAACGGCACGGTGACCTATACGCCAAATGCCAACTTCCACGGCTCAGATTCGTTTACTTACACCAATGCGGAAGGCAATACGGCCACAGTGAACGTCTCCGTCAATGCGGTTGAAGACGAAACTATCGTTGTGAACGATACCGTGACGACCGATGAAGACAACGCGGTGACGATTGATGTAGTAGCGAACGATACGGATGTAGACTCAGATCCGTCGCCGGTGCAGTCGGTGACACAAGGCACAAATGGTACCGTCTCCATTAATGAAAATGGCACGGTGACCTATACACCAAATGCGAATTTCCATGGCTCAGACTCGTTTACTTACACCAATGCGGAAGGCAATACCGCAACCGTGAATGTGACGGTGAATGCAGTTGAAGATGACACGGTAGTGGTGAACGACAGTGTCGAAATCAATGAAGACAACGCGGTCACGATTGATGTAGTCGCCAATGACACGGATGTGGACTCAGACCCATCGCCGGTGCAGTCAGTCACCCAAGGTACAAACGGTACCGTCTCCATCAATGAAAATGGCACGGTGACCTATACGCCAAATGCCAACTTCCACGGTTCAGACTCGTTTATTTATACTAACGCTGAAGGCAATACGGCGACAGTGAACGTGACCGTCAATGCAGTTGAAGATGACACGGTAGTGGTGAACGACACTGTCGAAACGAATGAAGACAACGCGGTTACGATTGACGTCTTAGCCAACGATACGGATGTGGACTCAGACCCGTCACCAGTCCAGTCAGTCACCCAAGGTACAAATGGTTCGGTCGTGATCAATGAAAATGGCACGGTGACTTACACGCCAAATGCGAACTTCCATGGTTCAGACTCGTTTACTTATACTAATGCCGAAGGCAATACGGCGACAGTGAACGTGACCGTCAATGCGGTTGAAGACGAAACTATCGTTGTGAACGACACTGTGACGACCGATGAAGACAATGCAGTTACGATTGATGTCTTAGCCAATGACACGGATGTGGACTCAGACCCGTCACCAGTCCAGTCAGTCACACAAGGTACAAATGGTTCGGTCGTGATCAATGAAAATGGCACGGTAACTTACACGCCAAATGCGAACTTCCATGGTTCAGACTCGTTTACTTATACTAACGCTGAAGGCAATACGGCGACAGTGAACGTGACCGTCAATGCAGTTGAAGATGACACGGTTGTGGTGAACGACAGTGTCGAAACCAACGAAGACAACGCGGTTACGATTGATGTAGTCGCCAATGACACGGATGTGGACTCAGACCCATCGCCGGTGCAGTCAGTCACCCAAGGCACAAACGGTACCGTCTCCATTAATGAAAACGGCACCGTTACTTACACGCCAAATGCGAACTTCCATGGCTCAGATTCGTTTACTTATACTAATGCGGAAGGCAATACCGCAACCGTGAATGTGACCGTCAATGCGGTTGAAGATGACACGGTTGTTGTGAACGACACTGTCGAAACCAATGAAGACAATGCGGTTACGATTGATGTAGTCGCCAATGACACAGATGTGGACTCAGACCCATCACCAGTGCAATCAGTCACACAAGGTCAAAATGGCACCGTTGTTCTAAATGAAAACGGCACGGTGACCTATACGCCAAATGCCAACTTCCACGGCTCAGATTCGTTTACTTACACCAATGCGGAAGGCAATACGGCCACAGTGAACGTCTCCGTCAATGCGGTTGAAGACGAAACTATCGTTGTGAACGATACCGTGACGACCGATGAAGACAACGCGGTGACGATTGATGTAGTAGCGAACGATACGGATGTGGACTCAGACCCATCGCCAGTTCAGTCGGTGACACAAGGCACAAATGGCTCAGTCGTAGTCAATGAAAATGGCACGGTGACTTACACGCCAAATGCCAACTTCCACGGCTCAGACTCGTTTACTTATACTAACGCTGAAGGCAATACGGCCACAGTGAACGTTACCGTCAATGCGATTGAAGATGACACGGTTGTGGTGAACGACACTGTCGAATCCAATGAAGACAACGCGGTCACGATTGATGTAGTCGCCAATGATACGGATGTGGACTCAGACCCATCGCCGGTGCAGTCGGTGACACAAGGCACTAACGGTACCGTCTCCATTAATGAAAATGGCACCGTCACTTACACGCCAAATGCGAACTTCCACGGTTCAGACTCGTTTACTTATACTAATGCCGAAGGCAATACCGCGACGGTGAATGTGACCGTCAATGCGATTGAAGATGACACGGTTGTGGTGAACGACACTGTCGAATCCAATGAAGACAACGCGGTCACGATTGATGTAGTCGCCAATGACACAGACATAGACTCAGACCCATCGCCAGTCCAGTCGGTGACACAAGGCACAAACGGTTCGGTAACCATTAATGAAAACGGCACCGTCACTTACACGCCAAATGCGAACTTCCATGGCTCAGATTCGTTTACTTATACTAATGCCGAAGGCAATACCGCGACGGTGAATGTGACCGTCAATGCAGTTGAAGATGACACGGTTGTGGTGAACGACAGTGTCGAAACCAACGAAGACAACGCGGTTACGATTGACGTCTTAGCCAATGATACGGATGTAGACTCTGCACCATCGCCGGTGCAATCGGTGACACAAGGCACAAACGGCACCGTCTCCATTAATGAAAATGGCACCGTCACCTATACACCAAACGCTAGTTTCAGCGGCGTTGACAGTTTCACTTATACCAATGCGGAAGGTAATACGGCAACGGTCAATGTCACTGTTATATCTGGGGCTGTAGATACGCCATCAACCACGATTTCTGTGACACCGGTCGCTTTACCAGCGGGTCAAATGGTTACGGTAGGTGAAATGTTGGGCGAGGAGTTTGGTGACGGCAATATCTACGGCTCTGACGGTTTTGAATACAAAGAGCAAACGGATGTATTTAATGTAGACATGGGAGCTGGTGCAGCGAATCAAGAGGTCACATTAATATTGAACGCTAACGTTCTGGGATCGTGGAACTACGGTGACTACGTTCAAGACGATAATTGGTCAGTTTTTGTCAATGGCGAGCAAAAAGCGCTGTTTATGTATGGGCCAGGAGAATCGGTTAACGTAGCCGAAGAAAATGGTATAACGACTCATCAGTTTGGTGATCCTACGAATGGTTACAATCAGCAAGATTTAGATATAAACCATGTCTTTACAACCACTATTCAATTGGATGAGAACGGCCAGGCCAGTATTCAATTTAAGGCTGCAACGACCGCAACTGATGAAACCGTCACTATCAATAGTTTTGCAGTGGCTGAAAGCACGCAACAAGCGGAATATAAAGTAAATATATCAGCGGCGTTATCTGAGCAAAATGCGCAGGGAGAGTTAACTGTCGTAGTAAGTGGCGTGCCTGAGAACGCAACGTTAACAAGTGGTGAGACTAACTATACGGTAACCGACCTGGGTAACGGCCAGTGGCAGGTAGAAGTTCCATCGGGCGAGGACTCTATTACAGGCGCATTGTCGTTGAATATGCCTTTGACAGAAAGTGGCGATGATATGGAGCTGCAAATTACCACGACGGTTACCAATGGTTCATATACAGAGTCTCAAACAGAAACCGCTATATTGCCTGCGCCAACTTATACCAATGTATTACTTACTGGTACCGATGGAAATGATGTTTTAACCGGCACTAATAACGGTGATGTGTTAACTGGTCTGGCTGGCGATGACATACTGATTGGTAATGAAGGAGCAGATATTTTTATCTTCAATGCTGAAGACGTCTCAGACAACGACATCATTGCCGACTTTAATCAAAATGAAGGTGACGCAATTGATTTGTCGGCGTTATTACAAGGCGAAGAAAACGGTTCATTAACCGATTACTTGAGTTTTGATAAAGATGGTCAGGATACCGTTATTTCTATCGATGCAGATAAAGACGGCATCGTAGACAGCACTATTCGTCTAAAAGATGTGGATCTTGGAGCCGATACATCAAGCGACGCCGCCATTATTGATCAGCTATTGACAGATAGCTTATTGAAAATTGATATAAACAATTAATTTAATTGAAAAACAAAGCAAGCTCGCCAGGGCTTGCTTTTGTTTTTTTGGAATGTTTTTAATGACAACTCAGCCTAGTTTGGCCCAAGCCCTTAGTGTAGAAAAAGAGCTGCATGATGAGCTTTTGCAAAGTTTGGTATTTTTAACTAAATACTACGGTAAACCTTTTTCCGCACAGTCTTTAAGTGCAGGACTGCCTCTTGTAGATGGAAAGTTAACACCAGAACTATTGCCTAGAGCCGCACATAGAGGCGGTCTGGAAGCAAAACTCGTTAAAAAAAATCTATCTGAAATTGCACACGCGTTATTCCCTTGTATTCTCATGTTAGAAGGGGGGCGCACCTGCGTATTGTTATCCATAGATGATGATATAGCAAAAATAACCTGGTCGGAACTTAATCAAAGCGCGGGTGAGATTAAGCTGGATGAACTCACGGAGTTGTACACTGGTTATTGTTTTTTAGTTAAAAAGCTTTACCGCTTTGATGAACGTAGCAAGGCCACACTGAATACAAAAGAAGGACATTGGTTTTGGAGCACTCTGAAACTGTCGATGCCTATTTACAGAGATGTCTTACTGGCTGCTCTGTTTATCAGCCTTTTTGCGGTTGCCTCTCCGCTCTTTGTTATGAACGTATACGACAGAGTGGTACCAAATTTAGCCGTAGACACCTTGTGGGTGCTCAGCATCGGCATGTGTATCGTCATACTCTTCGACTTTATCTTAAAAGAATTAAGGTCTTATTTGCTTGATATTGCCGCTAAAAAGTCTGATGTATTGCTGTCCGCTCGGATATTTGAAAAAGTACTTAATATCAAGATGGCCAATCGACCAGCATCAGTTGGGGCCTTTGCACGCAATATTCAGGACTTTGAATCGATTCGAGAGTTCATAACTTCTGCAACGATTGCGACTTTGATCGACGTGCCGTTTTCTATTTTGTTCATATTAATTGTCGCATTTGTTGCTGGACCTCTGGCAATCATTCCTTTAAGTGCAATTTTGGTTATGTTGGTTTATTCGTTTTGGATAAAAAACAAAATTAAAATTGAAGTCGAAAAAGGCGTGCGCTTTTCCATTCAAAAAAACGCCCACTTAATAGAAACCTTGTCAGGAATAGAGTCTTTAAAGTTGGCTGGTGCGGAAAGTCAGTTTCAACAAAAATGGGAAGAGTTGGTTGGAAACATTGCCACCTGGAGCTTAAAAGTCAGAAAATACGCAACTCTAGTCGGCTCTGTTAGCGGGATGTTAACGCAATTGACAACCGTCTTCATTGTCATTGGCGGCGTGTATCTGATCATCGAAGGCGAGATGAGCATGGGGGCTTTAATTGCGGCGGTAATGTTATCTGGGCGAGCGCTTGCGCCTTTTAATCATATCTCCATATTAGCCACCAGATACAATCAGGCGGAGTCGGCTTTAGTGTCTTTGAATGAAGTTATGGAACAACCAGAAGAGGACTTTAATCGATATTTACACCGCCCTTATATTGAAGGAGAAATCCAGTTTAGTCAGGTGAAATTTGCTTATCCCAACGCCCAAAATCAAGTATTGGATAACATTAACTTAAAAATTAAACCTAATGAAAAAGTAGCAATTTTAGGACGGATTGGTGCCGGGAAAACCACCATAGAAAGGTTGTTGTTGGGCTTTTACCAACCGACTGAAGGCGCTTTGCGAATCGATGGTATCGACATTAACCAATTAAGCCCCGCTGACTTAAGGCAAAAGATTGGCTGCCTACCACAGGATATTAATCTATTTTACGGCACGATCCGTGACAATATTACATTAGGTGTGCCCCATGTGTCAGATGAAGTCATTGTAAGAGCTGCACGGCTTGCCGGTGTTACAAATTTCACCGACGTTGATCCAGAAGGATTGGATAGGCAAGTTGGGGAAAAAGGGGCGTATATGTCTGGAGGACAGCGTCAGGCGATCGCTTTGGCCAGAGCTCTGTTGTTTAATCCACCGATCTTGGTTTTGGACGAGCCGACCAGCAACATGGATAACCAAACCGAACAATCTATACGACAGCAACTAAGCGAACTGGTTCAAGATAAAACATTTGTATTGATCACACACAAGCTCAGTATGCTTGAGTTAGTAGATAGAGTCATTGTGTTAGATAAAGGTAAAATTGTGGCGGATGGGCCAAAATTAGATGTATTAGATGCGTTACGCAGCGGAAAGGTAAGGGCTCCAAGTCATGGTTAAGGAAAAAATATCAGAGCCTGACTTAGCCTACATCGATGATCTTAATGCTGCCATTTTGCAGAAGGCGCCATATAAGTCTCGTAGAACTATATATGCAATTTGCAGCTTTGTTTTGATTGCCCTGATTTGGGCTAGTTTGGCAGAAGTGGACGAAGTCACGGTCGGAACGGGCAAGATCATTCCTTCACAACAAATCCAAATCGTACAAAACCTGGAAGGAGGGATTTTAAAGTCCATTTACGTTCAGGAAGGGGATCAGGTGACCGTTGGACAAGAGTTGTTAACTATTGATGAAACCCAGTTTTTGTCTGACTTTAGAGAACAAGACAGCCAGAACTCCAATCTTAAAGCACGCGCCCTGCGTCTACGAACTGAACTGGAGAGTGTGCAACTATCGGATTTAAATGGTGAATATAAAGTCAACGTCATTCAGAAAACCATCAATTTTGAAGGGTTTGATTTGGCGGTTCAGAAAGAAACGATAGACCGACAAAATGCGTTGTACAAAGAGCGCATTCGTAATCTCGAAAGTCAGTTATCCATATTGGATCAGCAAGTTAATCAGAAACGAACCTCATTAGAAGAGTTGAAATCTGAAGTAACTCACCTCGAGCAAAGTTACCTTTTAGTATCGAAAGAACTAAACCTGACTCGACCGTTGGCCCGAAGAGGCGTGGTTTCTGAAGTTGAATTGATTAAATTGGAACGAACGGCGAATGAAGCCAAAGGCCAACTTGCCAGTGCCAAGATATCGCTGCCTAAATTGGAGTCGGAAATTGATGAAGTTATTGGCAAGCGGAAAGAAGTGGCATTAAAGTTTCGTAGTGAAGCACAAGAAAGATTGCAAGAAGTGGAAGCAAAATTAGGTGCATTAGACGAGACTCTAGTGTCTTTGCAAGACAGACTGCAAAGGACTTTAGTTAAGTCACCTGTGAACGGCACCATTAAGACAATTCAAATTAATACCGTGGGTGGTGTTATCAAACCCGGCATGGATTTAATCGAAATTGTTCCGAGAGAAGAAAATGTGCTGGTAGAAGCTCGAATTCTTCCTAAAGATATTGCGTTTTTGCGGCCCGGTTTAGATGCGGTGATCAAACTAACTGCTTACGATTTCACCATTTATGGTGGCCTTAAAGGTAAAGTTGAGCACATAAGTGCAGATACAATAACCGATGAAAATGGCGATAGTTTTTACCACATTAAGGTAAGAACAGACGACATATACTATGACAAAAATAATAAAGCATTGCCCATAATTGCAGGCATGACAGCTTCAGTGGATGTATTGACAGGTAAAAAAACAATAACAGATTACCTGTTAAAGCCAATTATTCGTGCTAAACAACATGCATTCAGAGAAAAATAAAGGGAGGTTTAAATACATGTTTCTCAAAAGAGCGTCTTTCAAAACAACAACTCACTGTGTTTTGGGAGCACTACTTGGCTTAAGTTCATTGAATTCCGCGCAGGCGACATCATTAGAAGAAGCCGTTGCCACAGCATTCAATACCAATCCTCAATTGAGAGAGTATTTTCATAAATATAAAGAAAGGATAGAAGATCTAAAAATTGCTGAAGCGGGATGGATGCCGAGTGTTGATTTAACGGCGTCAATCGCCGCTGGCGAGCAAGACACACCGCAAACTCGACTGGGCATTGCTGATGACGAGATAGAACCGTTTAATTATGGCATTACGCTTACTCAGGTTTTGTTTGATGGCTTTTATACGCCAGAGAATATCAGCAGGGTCAAAAGCGAAACCCAATCTGAGTTTTATCAATTACAAGTATCTGCTGAAAATCTTGCTTTAGATGTTGTGAAAGCTTATTTAGATGTTTTGCAAAAACAGCAACTTAAAGAGTTAGCGAATAAAAACCTGGACTCTCATCAGAAGATCCACCAACAGATAAAGATGCGCACTGACAATGGTTTGGGGTCCGCTTCTGATTTATCTCAAGTGAGCGGTCGTTTAGCACGAGCAAATGCTAACTATCTTACAGCTGAAAACAACTTACTTGATTCTCAGGCTGCTTATTTTCGACTCGTGGGGCAGGCCCCCAAAGAATTGAGACTACCTGTGGCGGACATGGACATGATGCCAGGCTCAAAAGCTTCACTGATCACAGATTCATTAGAGCGACATCCAACCATTTTGTTAGCTAAGTCAGATATAAGCGCCGTGCGATCAGAATTTAAAGCCAACAGCAGTTCCTATTACCCAAGGGTTACCTTTGATGTTGGGTACAGCTCGGTTGACGATCGACATCTGGATAATAGCGAAGAAACGGAGTTCAAAGCCGGGATTTCATTAACATACAACCTGTTTCGTGGTGGGGCTGATGCGGCTGCCAGAAAACGCAGTGCTTACCGAGTCGAACAAGCTAAAGACATAAAGGAAGCCGCGGAAAGGCAAGTTCGAGAAGGGGCCATTTTTGCTTGGAATGCCTACGAATTAATTGGCCAAGAGCTTAAGTTTTTAGAACATCATGTAGAGCAAAGTTATCTGACAAAAGTTGCCTACCAGGAACAATTCGAGTTGGGACGCAGAACTCTGTTAGATTTGTTGGATACCGAAAATGAGCTATTTGAAGCTAGAAAAAGCCATGTCATTGCTGAAACTGCCTATATGACATCTCATTATCGATTGTTTAACGCCAGTGGTAAGTTGTTATCAGGATTGAGAATAAATGGAACTGAGTTTTGGGGAGAGCACACCGGTGACTAAATATACATTATTGTTTTTAAGTCTGGCACTGGCGGGGTGCTCGAGTGTTGAAGAGCTCGATTCCTGGAAGCCCATAAGTGATACGAGTTACGCACAGTTAGAAGATGCCGATGGCGATGGTGTCATCATAGCCAGAGATGACTGCATGACGACGGAATTAGGTCGAGAGGTTTCGAATCGCGGGTGTTCACCTGAAGAAGAGCAGAAAGTGAGCAATGAATACATCATCGATTTTAGTAATAGCCAAACAGAGCTAACCGGTGCGCAATTAGACGAATTAAATCGTTTTTTAGCGGAGCTACCTAAAGGAGCAAAGTGGAAGGTGCATCTGGAAGGGTATGCGCCAGCGAGTGGAGATTTACTCTATAATCAGGTTCAGGCGGAAGCGCGCGTCGGCTGGCTTAGTGATTATTTGAATTCGCACGAGAGTTTTGTGGTTAAGCAGTTACAGTCCAGTATTTCCCCTGGTGAATCGGAAACGGATGAGGAATATAACCCACTGACGGATCAACTGCTAAATGATAAAGATGCCGATGGTGTTGTTGATGCGCTTGATCAGTGTGCCGATACTAACTTTGAACTCATTGTTGATAAAAATGGCTGCCCAGAGATAGTTTCCCGTGTTATTCAGACAACGTTAACGGTTAGATATCCAGTTAACGGCTCTGAAATTGCTCCCGTTTATTTGCCAAAAGTAAAAGAGCTCGCAAACTTCATTAACAAGTACGGAGTGAAAAAAGTAGAGGTTATTGGCCATACTTCCGCTACAGGGTCGGCAGATTATAATCAGGTTTTGAGTGAGCGTAGAGCCCAATCGGTCAAAGATATGCTGGCGTCTGACTACAATATTCCACCAGAGGTACTGATCCCCATTGGCAAAGGAGAGTCCGTGTTACTTAATGCTGATGATAGTCCACAGGCCAATTCGTTAAACCGTCGAGTAGAAATTGCCATAAACGAGATATTAACCGTAGAACGCAAAAAGGCTGATTTAAATGGCGGTTCGGCATTAAGCCGTAAGGTCAAACTTTTGGTGGAGACTGATACCCATAAGGCGAACGACCGTTGGCATATTTTTATCATGGAGAATCAAAAGAATTCAGAAGACTTGTGGCAGAAAAACGCTGATGAAGAAGATTTAGGTTGGTAAATATTTAATATTCAAAGGCCTGAAAATTCAGTGAATGTGATACAGCCAATCAAGAAGACAACAGCTTTGTTCATGCTGATGTTCTGCTGTTTTGCATTTGCTGTTTGGGCGGTCAAACAGGACAACCTGGATGTTGAACGTTTGCTTGCGCATATGGAAAAAAAATATGACGTAAACGCCAAAAAACGTACACGTGCCTGGCGAACTCTTGTTGAAACTAAACAACAAGATCCTGAAATGGAAAAATTAAAACAAGTTAATCGCTTTTTTAACTTATTTCGTTTTGTTGATGACATTGATCATTGGAAACAAAACGATTATTGGGCAACGCCAATTGAGTTTATTGGCACCATGGCGGGGGATTGTGAAGATTTTTCCATCGCCAAATACTTTACCCTGCTTGAACTTGGTGTGCCCATCGATAAACTTAGGTTAACCTACGTCAAAGCGACGACTTTGAATCAATTTCATATGGTATTGGCTTATTACCCCAAACCAAATGCCATGCCACTGATCCTGGATAATATAGATGGGGCGATTAAGCCTGCTAACAAGCGACGAGATCTAAAACCCATCTATTCGTTTAACGGTCAAAAATTATGGCTGAACAAGCAAAAAGGCAAGGGTAAATTGTTAGGTGGCCCTGAGAAACTTGACCATTGGAACAATTTAACCAAACGCTATCAACTTACCGATTTTGAGAACTGATTAAGGCTCCCTGATGACATTATTTCGACAAATACTGATGGTGATTTTACTGGGTTTCGCCGCTAATTTAATAGGAGTGTTATGGCTCCAATTTGACTCTACACGTGATTATTTGGCGTCACAGTTAGAGTCTGATCTTGAAAACGCATCGACGTCCTTAAACATGAGGTTGTCGCCTCTGATCTCGGCGGAAGATTGGGTATCGGTAGACTCGACATTACAAGCGTATTTTGATGGCGGATATTATGAAAAAGTTGAGTTGAAACTGTTATCCAATGACGAAGTTATCACCAAGAAAAATGTCGTAAAAGTTGACGGGGTGCCGAACTGGTTTGTTGAAATGGACTTTATTCATGTGCCAGAAATTGAATCTGTTATTACAGACGGTTGGATGCAATCTGGCGTATTAGTCATCAAAGGCCACCCAGGGTTTGCTTATAAGGAGCTGTGGGGGTCGGTTGTCGCCATGACAAGCTGGATTGGCAGTTTATCCATTTTACTCATCCTACTTGCTGCGGTCGGTATTAATATTGTTCTGTTGCCGCTAGAGCGCATTCGAAAAAAAGCCACCGAATTACAGGAAAGAAAATTTGGTTCACCAATTCCATTGCCAAAAACCCTTGAGTTAAAAGTAGTTACGCAGGCTATCAATAAGATGACAGATAAGCTAAAGGAACAGTTTGAGGAAGAAGCAAGACTGCATAATAAGTTGAAGGATCAGGCATTTCGTGACGCGGTTACGGGCTTCGGAAATCGAGCTTTTTTTAATGGTCAGCTCACGGCGTGGTTAGATGAATCGCCTAACGGCGCCATTGTCTTTATTGAGTTACTCGGTCTGGAAACCATCAAAAATAAAGATGGTTGGCATAAGCGGGATGAAGTGATCCAGACGGCTGCTAATTATATCGCCAATAGTTTTACAGAAAGCATCATGTGCCGATTGTCTGCTAATGAATTTGCGTTGATCGTAGATGGTATGGACAAAGCCAAAATCGAGTCCATGTTAAATCAGTTATCCGCGGATTTATCGTCAAACAGCTTTAGCGAACAGTTTTACGACAAACGCATTTTTAATATGGGGGCTGTAAATGTTAATAAGCCTGCGAGCAACTCGGATATATTGTCTTTGGCGGATAATGCCATGCATCAAGCTCGTAACGAAAGTGAAGGCATTTATCTTTGTGACCAGGCAACTGAGCAACAAAATACTCTGTCCCGAACCAATATGAAGCAAATTGTTGAACAGGCTCTCGATAAACAACTGTTTGGTTTTAGCCGTCAGCCAGTTTTTTCCTATGACAATGAAAACAAGGCGGAGCATTTTGAAGTGTTTGCCACCCTGAATATCGAGCAGGTTGGTAATATTCATGCCAATAACTTTATTTCTATTTTGGACGAATTTAACTTCGGGGCGACCTTTGATCAGAAAGTGATCGAACAAGTCATGTCCCATGTTGAGGCCGGCTCTGATGAGTTATATGCTATAAACCTCACTGCATCCGCTTTAAAAAAGAACTCGTTTATTGAATGGTTAGTCGAAAGACTAAGGACAAACAGTCGACGCGAACAACTATGTTTTGAATTCACCGAGGAAAGTGTCATATACAACCGGGAATTGATCGAGTATTTGTGTGGTCAATTGTCGGAGCTCGGTGTTCAATTTGGTGTAGACCGTGTCGGCCGTAACTTTTCCTCTCTGTCCTACTTACAGTCATTAAAGCCTAACTATGTAAAGGTCGATCACGCCTATACCAAGATGGCCTTAAATAGCGACAGTGAAGCGTATTTCGTGGGATCTTTATGTACAACAATTCATAATCTGGATATTGAGGTTATTGCGACCCGTGTTGAGAATCAAAAGGAGCTGGAGTTGTTAAAAGATTATCATTTTGATGCCTATCAGGGATATGTACATAGACCAGAAAGGTTTGAAATTAAAAAATGATAAGTGGGGCGAATTAACGGTGTTTTGTTATACCGTCAATTGTTCCTGTTATCATAATATTATTGAGGGCTAGCTTTATCTAGCCCTGATTGTGTTACGCAGAGTCTTAAATTGCCACCTCGCGCACCAAAACTGTAAGAACTTTTAGTTGGCTCTTTCTTTTACGAACATTTCCTTAAACATATTGATAACTCGATCCACGGTTTCTCTTGTTACATGGCGATGGTCACTTTCCCATGGGCTCTCGCTACACTCAGTTACTAACTCGTAGCTTGGCAAGTAATATGCGTCTTCCAGCTCATTTACTGCTTGCTCTAATGCTACTCTCAACACCGCTTTTGAATGGGTATTGGCCTCAATAACATGGTGCGAATTCCCTCTGCCTGTCGCAAGTAGTGGGATTGGCGAAAGCGTTAATACAAGTTTAAATTTAGGGTTGTACTGTTTAACTAGGTGGTAAAACTGTTTTATATTATTAACGTTTTCCTGAACCGTAAGAGTTTTGTGAGTCAACAGGTGATTAAATCCTGATTTGGGGTTTCTCGAAATTACAGTGCCGTCGAGTAATTGCCAGCATTCATTTAAGCCCGCAGTAAATATAAATACCTCAGCTTCCTGTAACGACTGCTTTATAGCTTCGATGTGTTTCGGGTAATCCTGCAGGTAGGCTTGCCGACTCTCAAAGAACACATTTTCACGATAGGGATCGGTGAACAGAGACGGATTTAATTCAACTAAGTATTTCGTGAATTTTCTGGTGCCAAAAGCTTTTTGTGCCAATTGAAGTAAGCTTGGTGTGTTAAACAGAATACCGTAGTTTGCGGAAAACAGTGCTTCTTTATCGCCAGGTTTGTAACCGTCGATGATAACTCCATCTTCTGGACAATCAGCTCTTTCCGCTACAACATAATTAAACCCCTGTTGCTGCAGTACTTTTGCAATTTCAAATGCAAAGCAACTACCAGCGGTCGCGATTGGTGTCGACTCATCCATAATGGGGTGTTTATTAACAAAAGGGAGCTGCTCAAATTTGCTAGCTGGGTTGGTTGGGTGAGAAGGATCTGGCCAAAACACACCGGCAGGATTGGGTTTGTTATTTACGTTATAGCGAGTTTCAGATTCAATATAATTTTTTTCAAATGACAAAAGATCATGAACGTTTATAGCGTCCTGTTCATGAAAGAAGTTGCTCCAGTTGAGGTCATCTGCAAAAGAACGTTTTAGAAACGGTAAAATGGTTTTAATCGAAAAACGTTTACTGCCTATTCTTGGTATCAACATTTCAAAAATTTGTTGACTGAATTGCTTATTTTCAAATATTGAAGATACAAGGTGTTCAAGACCAGAACTACCTTGTGAATGGGACTGTTGGTTAATCAATACCAGAGATTTGTCTATTTTGTAGCCCAGTTTTTTTAATAAGGTCTCCGCTTGGCTCGGAAAGTCGTGACACCCTTTTTTCGGAATGTATCCACTAGATATTGTCTCCTGCCAGGTTGCGGGACTTGGCAGTATGCATAGATCGAAACAACGTCTAACTTTTCCGATTGCGGGAGGTTGAACTTTGTGAACAAGCTCAAATGGATTAAATAGGAGTGTACTCCCAGCAGACCCTTTAAGTTCAAAAGGTGTCTCTTGGATTCCCAGATGATCTAATAGGTCAGCAATATCCGTTTTTCGGTCCTCGATGTCATTTAATGCATATCCGATTTTTTTCAACTTTAACGTTGATTCTTTGGACATAACCATCGTCGACGAGTTATGACACTCATAGTCATCTATATAGGTAATTAGTTTTAAGTGATTTTTAGGGGCACCGTCACAATGCCACTGTTGGGAATAGTCGGTGTCTGGCTCTGCACGGTGGACTTCTCTAAATCCAAACCAAAAAATCGCATAGTTACTCTTAAAATAACCTTTAATAGCAGCGTCTATATCAGGTGTTAAGATACTCTCCAAAATGGACTGAATTTCTGGAGAATATTCCAAATGCTGTAGATGCCGAAAATTTGACTGTATATTTTCTATTTCACGGGTATCTATGGTTCCTTCGAAAGTTGAGTAATGTTTATCGCCCAAGACGTCAGGTTCATCGCTTGTTGATGGGGTGTAAGCACCTACGGAAATGTCGTTTAAACGTTCAAAATTATGCAAATGTTGGTACAAGAATTCTGTATCTATATGATTGTTAGGTACTAATTTGTATTGCTCTAGAACTGGCTTGCGACTTGTATTCATAGTTTTTTCCTAAAACTTAAACATACTCGGAGTATTTAGCTTCAATTCCCAAGCAAAAATTAGACCAGAGGTTGGTTGGCGAACGAGGGGGGAAGTGCAGAAGTAACTTATAGTGTTTAGAGAGCTATCTGTGCCAAACTGGGCCTTTAGCATCTGTGGTTAACACTTAAAGCCCAGAAAGAAGCGGTCATTGCAGCGACGGCCGTAACCTCCCGCAAACAACGCGGAAATCAATATGAAACTCCTCAGCATTGTTAAGGAGATCCCGTCCAAAAACACGACGATGGATGACGGGCTCAAACTCGCTCAGAACCGCTAAAGTTTCGAACCCTTCAACATGTGTGTTGGTCGATGAGTTGCAAGTCGGGTTTTTACAATTCGTTTTTTCCGTCAAACATGAACGTATCCAGATCACGACTTGATATGCCGTCTACACAGCCCAAATTAACTCGAAAGCTGTTGGGCTCAATATTGAGATCGTGAAAAGGATAAATACCACAATTTTTGCAGAAGTAATGGTTCACATCCTTATCGCCAAATTGGTATTTGCTTAAATTGTCTTCTCCCTTTGTAATTCTAAAGTTTGTTGGCTCAATACTCTGTTTAGACATAACCGCATTTTTACGAATGCAGATAGAACAATTACACATTACGGCAGACTCGATTGAGTCACATTGGAATTCGAATTGAATTTGTTTGCAGTGGCAGCTTCCGGTGTATTGACTCATCTTAATTTTTCCTTCATTTATTTTGGCTGTGTTTTTATACAGTTGTTTGGTCGCCTTTTCAAATGGTATTTGTTTTTATTCAGGGGGGTATGTGCAGAAACGGGTCTGCTTTAACAGCGGCCGAAGATGGCCGCTTGGCTGTTACGAATGCTCTCTTGGAATATCAATAAGCGGTGTGGCCTGAATGTTGCCATTTTCAGCCGTAATCTGCTCCATGATTTCATAATGAAACTGGTCAATTGGATGTTTGAGTTGCATCGATACTTCGAAGACCTTTTGAATCGAGGTGGCTCTTAGATACCACAACAGGTACTTGTCACCATTTATTTCCACGGTAAACCAGGACTCTATTTGAGTTTCTTCGTCCTGCAAGGTTTTGGCGGCTTCGTCCAAACGTTTGCTTATAGTGTCACGCCATAACGTGACTTTGTCTTCTGAATTAGGTTTTAGTTTTATTAATCCTGATGCGTATTCCATGAATAACTCCTACATGCGGCATTTCTGTTGCCTTTATAGTCCAAATTTGAGGCATGAAGATCAACTTGTTTTAACCTTGGTAGGCGATAAACAAGTTTATATGAGTTTCTATGTTGGGAACTGGTTGAAAATACAAGGTAAGAAACGTAACATCGCGGCAACTACTCAAAATTATGGAAAAGGAATTCAATGAATTTCACCGAGCGCAAGCTTCTTAAAGTCGGTTATTTAGCCGCAATGGTCTCTCTTTTATCCGCCTGCGGCGGAGGTGGTGGAGAGTCCGATGGTGGGAAGTTGCCAGAAACACAACAAATTACTTATCAAGCGCTTTCCAGTGTTACTCAGGTTAATGAGGGCGACACGGTTACTTTATCTCTAAATACGACGGGTAATGGTTCCGGTGATATTAAGTTCAACTGGGACTTGGACGAAGATATTACTTTTACTGGCCAAGGGACAGATACCATTTCTTTTGTTGCTCCGGAAGTAGAACGCTCCGGCTCTATAAACGTAAAAGTGGATATAGATAGTTCAAGCGGCACTGTCATTGGCTTTGTGAGCCAGTCTGTATTTGTGAACGTTCAAAATGTTGAAAAAATTGGTGACAACCAAGGTGGTAGCCAGATGAGCGAGCTCCCTGTGGTTGATGTCTTGGATCTGACTAAACTTACAGATGGCAGTAGCTGGTATCAGGAGCAAGTAAGTCACGTGAGTACCATTCATGAAACTGGCAATCCGCTTACCATAGATTTAAGTGTTCGTAACCTGTTTTACATTGAAACCGTCAACAGTTCTAAGCAGTCAATGACCGTTTCTGCATGTGGTTTGGAATCTCAGGAAGAGTTTTCAATTCCTAATTACGGTGCTACGTTAAGTTGTGAATCGGGAGAGTCACAATTACGTCTTTCGCAAAATGACAATGAATTCGCTATTGAACGCCTTTGTGGTGAGACTGTTTTGCAGGCGAGTAAGTTTAAGAAGATCAGTGACGATAGAGTCACCTCTAATGGTGAGTTGACCATCGACTTTTCTTCTTATGAAGATATAGAGGCTGGAACTAAGGCATGTGGTCTAACTTCCACATCGGAAGTGAAGCTGTTCGATCAATCTGGAGTAATCTTAGAGTCGTCAATCGCTTCAGTATTGAGAGTGTTTACTGAGTATCAGGGCAACCCGTTTGAATTGCAGTTTGTACTCGATAAATCGCCTACATTTGGGTTTACATCTTTAGGTAGTCCGGTCAATACAAACAATATAGCTAAGGTGTTCAGTAGTGTTTTGCCAGAGATAAACAACGTAAATGAAAACAAAATTGGTGGTTTAGTCGACTTTGACTTTAAAAGTACGCCGACAAATGTCATTGCAGAGTTTGATTTCAAAATTCCCGCGACTACTGGCATAGATGAAACATTGGAAGGCTCGCTAAAACTCAATTTTGAGTAAAGTTATCAAAACATATTAAAGAATGAAAAACGGCTCTCGATAGCCGTTTTTTGTTAGCTAGTTGTTTTTCTGTTTTTGACTAATTACCCACTCAACCGCATTTATCAAACGCTCCGGTTGGTCATGGTGAACATAGTGGCTACAGTTTTGACACACTTCAAACTTGGAAATTGAAGACTGTTGACTGATCTCTTGCTGCGTTTTTTCGTACAGGTCGCTACGACGTTTTTCTTCGGTTCCCACCTGCACATTTTGAGTAGGGGCGCTGATCACATAAAGGGGAATGTGCGGAAACTTGCCAGCCCGATTGATCTGAACATGGGTTCTTTTCATACCGGAAATTTCGCCGGATACGGCATCTGGGTACAGCCATTCCGCCCAAAAGGGCATTGAGGAAGGTGGTTCACAATAGTTTAAATTATGTTTCTGACATTGTTCTGTGAAGCGCGAGGCATTCGGGTCTAACAATACAACACCTGAAACTTTATTTGGATGTGTCTTGGCAAAAAGCTCCATATACGCCCCGCCCAATGAGTGACCAACCAGTAAATAGGGCTCTGGTAGTTGGAGGTTTTCGAGCAGGCTTTTTAGTTCAGCCACAATGTTTTTGCCGTCTCTGGTTGGAGAGTGGCTGTCACTGCCATGAAACCCCGCACGGTTATAAATTAGTACCTGACCAAATTGAGACAGGGGTTGAACAACTTCCTGCCAGCTGGACATGTCATCACTTAAACCGGACTCCAAAACGATAACTGGGCCTGACTGGCCAGCTATTGAGTAGGTAAAAGTCCCTTCTGGAGTTAGGGCTTGTTTTGTATTTGGAAACGAAGCGCAACCCGCTAAAAACACAATGAAAACAGCTAGTAGAGTTCTCAATCTTATTCCTCGGTGTTTTGTTCATTGAATTCCGATGGCCGTTAAGACTGAGGGTGGGTAGGTTAGTTCCCTTAATTCTATTCCAAAATTTGTCGGTCACCATGGCTAGGTGGCGTGGAGGTAACTAAAAAAGACAAATCTGTTGTTTCATTGTTACTGAGTTTGTGGGGGACTCCTGGTGGAATATGAATACCGTGTTGTGCGGGGATTTGTTGCAGTTCGCCAGCCACTTCCATGGTCGCTACGCCTGTTAATACGAAGAAGAATTGCTCCGCTTTATGATGAAGGTGCAAAACTTCTGAGCATCCTGCAGGCACACGTTCCTGAATCACGCTGAGTTGGTCAGATTGCACCAGATGCCAGCCATCACAATCGTCGCCCCACTTGTAATGAGGTGCGCCATTTTTACTGATTACTTTCATTTAATATTAACTCGATTGGCTTGGCGCGCTAATTTACGGCTTTATTCTGGTAAATGTTCGGTTGCCATTTTTGCATTAAAATTTCCGGATTGACCACTTCTTCAAAACCGTACTGAGCGTACAAGCCATGTGCATCACGAGTGGCTAACATCATTCGTCTTAAGCCAGGAACGCTAGAATGATTAATTACGCTGTCCATTAATAGTTTGCTTAACCCTAGGCCACGGCACTCTTCGAGAATGAATACATCGGCTAAATAGGCAAAAGTAGCACTATCTGTGATCAGTCTCGCAAACCCAACTTGTTCGCCATTGTCTTTATAAACGCCAAAACATAAAGAGTTGTTGATGGCTTGTTGCATCGTGTCTTTTGGTATTCCGGCTGCCCAATAACTTTTTGAGACAAAGTCGTGGATAACGTCTAAATCGAGTTCTTGTTTATCCGTGCTGATCTTGAAGCCTTGCACATTAACCTCCTAGTGGCAACTAAAGGCTCAAAACTGACGAATTAATATGAGCATGTCAAGCCAGATGTGTTACAAGTTGTTAAAATTATTTTTCAAATTCGTTTAGAGATTGCGTTATTTAATTGTCATTTAGTCAAGTCGTGGAGATAACCACCAAAAAATATAAAAGGCTAGAGCTGGTTTTGAGTTTTAGGGAGGTTCATTTACCGTATTTCAATTCAAACAGCTCCATTAACAACTCTGAACGTTTAACGTTAGACTGACCAACGATCAATATGGCCAAAGCGAGCAAAATTGTATTGGTTAAGTGGTGTACCGATTCAAAGATTACTTGCGGGACGGCCCAAAACAGAATAACAGCAAAAACAATGGTCGGGATATGTTTGAGTCTGGCAATGTTTGACTCCAATTTTTCGACTTTTTTGATTGTTTGAAATGTGGTCATGTTGTCCACATCTTGTAATGTATTAAGTTCCATCTCTTATTTCTGCTGCAGAGGATAATAAAGTGTTTAAAAAGCTACACTCAAATTCTGGCGGAGTCTATCTCAAATTTCAGCGTGAATGAGTTAAACCATCATTAAGGAAAAAATGAATAATCTTAATATCAGAAAAGCAAATGCGTGCGATGCCCAACAGTTGACGGACTTGGCTTTGCGTTCAAAAGCAGTGTGGGGTTATGACAAGGTTTTTATGGCTGAATGCGCCGACGAGTTACGTGTGGATAAACACCAAGTAACCGCTGTCGGCAATATTTGTTATGTGGCGACGTTGGACAAAAAGGTTGTTGGCTATTACTCAGTTGCCTTCGACACAGAGTTAAATGCAGAGAATGAAGCTGAACTGGAGGCGTTATTTATTGAGCCCGACTATTTGGGCTTGGGCATTGGTAAACAACTGTTCTTGCATGCCATCTCAAAATGTCAGGAGTTTAGTTTAGCAAAACTTCATATTCAAGCCGATCCGAATGCTGAAACATTTTATATAAAAGTAGGTGCAAAACTGATTGGTAAAACCCCGTCCTTGAGCATTAAAAATCGATTTTTACCGCAATTTGTTTACCACATCAATCAAACGTAGCAGCTATTTACAAGTATTGATCATCTTCGAGCGATAACCTTAGTTCGAGTTAATACAAGTGAGGTTGTTTATGTTCGATTACGAAGTAATAGTTATTGGTGGTGGCCAGGGCGGGCTTACTGCTGGCTACTTCTTAAGTCAAAAAAATGTCTCTTATGTCATATTAGATGCCAATAAGAATGTGGGTGATAATTGGGCCAATCGATATGACGGACTTACATTGTTTACACCTAACAGCCTGAACAAATTATCTGGATTCAAACTACCTGAAAGTTCCGCAGCGTATTTGGATAAAGATGAATTTGCCAGATATCTGCAAGAATACGCATCGCACCATCAGCTTAATATCCAGAGCGACAGCAAAGTTATTTCTCTTTCCAAATCGAAACCAGGATTTGAAGTTATTCTGGCCACAGGTATAAAACTGACTGCCCGACAAGTGATACTCGCAACAGGCGCATTTTCCCAACCGTACATTCCGGGTTTTAGTTCGAACATACCGAAGTCGATAAAACAATTTACGCCTGAAGATATCCGAGACTTTAAATGTCGGAACAAAAAAGTGTTGGTGGTGGGGGATGGAGCAAGTGGCCGTCAATTAGCTAAGTTGTTTGCACCAGACAACGAAGTTGTTTTGGCCTGTGGCCGCAAGCGCTATTTAATACCAGCTAAATTCGCCGGACTGGATACGTTTAACATTTTAAAGCGGTTAGGCATTTTGTCGTTTGGTAAGGAAAGCTGGTTAGGCAAGGTGCTCAGGCGCAGAGATCCTTTTCCAAACACTGGAATAGACTTTGAAACCTTGAAAAAAGCGGGTATTTGCTTGAAACCTAAAGTGACCGATTTTAACTCAGCAATAGTATTTGCGGATAATTCTGGATTCAGTCCAGACGTCATAATCTGGGCCATGGGTTACAGAAATGCATATGATTTTGTTGATATCCCAGAAGCTTTTAATAAAGCACAGTTGTTCATTAACAAAGGCCAAACAGAAGTTCCCGGTTTATATACGATTTCCACACCTTGGCAGGTCAATCGTGCTTCCGGGTTAATTTATGGTGTGGCAGGAGATATGAAACGCTTATTACCCACGATTATTGAATATCAGAAAACATCAGGACTTGCTCAGTCTTCACAAACTAGCTGTGACACTGTATGCGGGTGATAGTGATAAGAGAGCGATTTGCTGGCCACTCCCGGTGGCAACCCAAAGTATTGTTTTACCGTATTAGTAAAATGGGATGAGTCGGTGAAGCCGGCGTGATGGGCGATTTCGGTTAAATTACTGGAGTGTTGTAATAAACGAATTGCTGTCATAATTTTCATCTGGCGCTGGAAACTACGTAGCGGCATATTCATTTGTTGCTTGAACAAATGGCTGATGCGACTCGATGACAGGTGGACTTTGTTTTGTAATTCAGCAAGGGGTAGAGCAGGCCGTTCACTGATCATGGAGACAATTGTTTTTATTCTGTCGTCTAGCCGTTGTTTTTGAGGTTGGTAATGGAAATGGCGAGTTATAAATGTCAGGATTTTCTCGTAGTTTCTATGTTCGAACACCAGATCAATAGGCATCATGGCTTCATGTTTTAAAACCTGTTTGTTTAGATATTGGCCAAAATCAGACGTATTGTCGATCAAGATTGTGATACTGTTTTTTTGCTTTACATCGAGCTTGTGTTTAACCTTGCTGTTAATTATAAATCCGGTCAGGTTTTGGTGTTTTTCTGAGTCAATTTCCAGATTGAATTCACCCAGACCAATTTGTAAAAAGTGATGCTCGTGCCACTCTGCATTTAATTTATCGTGAATAAATACAAGGTGATCCGGTCCCTGGTGCAAGATCAAAAATTTAACTCCAATTCGACTAAATCTCCACGCCACTGCCCGTTATTATACTCTGCGATAACTAATTGGTTTAGTGTTCTGTCGGCACAAATAAGCTCCTTCCCTGCCCAATAAACCGCGCTCTTTCCTGTTCCTGGCCAGCCTCCTGATTCCACATTGTAATTTGCCATTAGGGTTAGCATGTTATGTTGTTCACTGTAAGAGCGAAGTGCTCCAGCGTCCACGTCATAAGCGCTGGCGGTAAACATCACGCTGGCGGCGTATATAGACGCATGTTGGTTAGCCAAAAGTTTAGGGTGTTCCGTGTGGTTTGTATCTGCGCATATTGCTAAACCTATTTTGTGTTCCATATGTTGGAAGACCTTTGCTGACTCTCCTGACATGAAATAGTCATTTTCCTCACCATGTAAAAACATCTTTTTATATTGTTCTCTATTTCCATTCGGGTGAAATATTATCAGGCCAATAAAGATGTCTTTTGAGTCTGGGGTATTAATAGGTGCGCCAATCGCTAATGTCATTTCATATTTTTGGGCAACGTCGGTGAACACATCTAATCTGCTATCATCTACTGAGATGGCGTGTTGTGCTGCGTCTTTTAATAAATATCCGGTTAGAGACATTTCCGGAAAAATTAACATGGATATTTGATGTTGGGCGGCCTGAGTGATGGCCTGCAAATGATATTGAATATTAGTATTGATATCTCCGTCCACTGATGGGATTTGTGCTGCGGCGATTCTCATGATTTTTCCTTATTTAAATTCAATAAACTAGTGTGCCGTCGACCAGCCTTAGTTTTTTACCAAAATGGCATCCAACCAAGAGACAGGTAATAAACGTTTTAAATACGCCATGAGGTATGTCGGAAACGTCACATAATAGCGGGTTTTGGCTTTTCTGGCGGTTAAGGCATGCAATAATTTCTTGCTGACTGCACTGCTTGGTAAGGTAAAGGGCTTATTGGCCTCTTTGCTGGCTAACCTTTCAATTTGAGGAGTATATTTTTCTTTATGCGGTGAATTGTCCATGTCGATATGTTCCATGAACTTTTCCAATGCATTGGCCCTAAACCGGCTTTCTATTGGTCCCGGTTCAATGATGCTCACTTGAATATTTGTGTTTCTAAGTTCTAATCTCAACGTATCGGTATAACCTTCAATAGCAAATTTTGAAGCGTTGTAAGCCCCGCGGTAGGGCATGGCGACCAAACCTAATACCGAACTGTTTTGGATAATACGGCCAAACCCTTGTTTTCTCATGACAGGAATAACTTGTTTAGTTAAGTTATGCCAACCAAAAAAATTGGTCTCAAATTGCTCTTTTAATGCAACTGAAGGAAGGTCTTCGATTGCACCCGGTTGGCCATAGGCGCCATTATTGAATAGAGCATGTAATGTCCCACCCGTTTCTTCCAACACCCACATCACGGCGTTTTTTACAGAAAGCTCATCCGTCAAATCTAACAATTTGCTTTTTAATCCCAACTCTCTTAGCTTTTCTACATCCTGTGCTTTTCTTGCGGTGGCATAAACATCAAAACCTTGTTGTTTTAACGTTAACGCCGCATCAAGGCCAATACCGGTCGAGCATCCTGTTATTAATACACTTTGTATCTGGCTCACGTATTTTCTCTTAAAAAACAATGATACGAGCAGTCTACGCGTTTGCTTTTTGTGAAGCCAGAGTTGATTGAGTCCAGCAATCAGCGGTTTGATATCATGCTTTTAAGAAAACTTTGATGAATAATTCGTTTTGCATCTTTGTTCACGCTCTGTAAGTCAGTTAAACAAAGTGCTCTATCTCGGATCAAACGTTGCAAGGTGTCTTGATTAATCTTAATCGTGACCTGTTGGTTGCTTTGCATGAGAATCTCCTTACGCTAATGAACAACACGTTGCTCTAATTGTTCAAAGTACTGCTGTTGTTGAAACAACATGGTTACTTTGTTCGATTTGGGTTCCACATCTGGCTTTTTCTGGAAGCTGTATAACAGTGAATCAATCTGATGCTGGATAAGTGGCAGTATTTCTTTGTTTCTTATTTTTTCCTGATTAAGCCGGCTGACCGTTAACTCGATAATATCCTTTGCCACCGCCGCTTCTCCCATCTTAAGATAACATTTAGCGAGTGAGGCAGTGGAAGTTGCCAACAAAACAACGCCATCAAAGTCTTCGAGCATCTGCTTAGAGAGAATAATTTCAGCGACCTCGTACGCACAACCTAAATGAGGCAATGCTTCTAAAGGTAGTTGCATATCGACAAACGTTTGTCCGGCTTCGTAGGCATTTCTCCAGCAACGCAGAGCTTGTGTTTTGTTTGTTGATAGTTGTTGTTTGTGAGTGGCACACAAAAATTGAACATTCATATTATTATCTCCTTATTATTCACTTGTTGAGAATAATTATCATTTAGATTTAAATCAAGTGCTGTTTTGAACGAGAATTGTTTTCATAACATGTCAACCAATTCGAAATTGATGTGTTTATTAGGGGGACGTGCCCAATAACCCTATTAATACCAATCTGCATAAAGAATTGGTCATTCAGCGAGAATGAAAAAGTGTATAGGCAAGGCATTGATTGCAGAGAATGGTTGTTCCCTTGTTAAAATCAATAACGCAGCATATAAGCTTTTTAAACTCGCCCTTTGGGAACTCACCAGAGCTGCGATAATCGCCCAAAACTTATTTGATGTACGACTGCATGGATGCAGGAGGTAGGGCGACTCAGGAGACCAAGCCG